>Ga0214473_10009918_pt1 | contig 11244 bp, 9 predicted proteins | sample RVTome_7_FD_203509 | JGI IMG/M metagenome (GOLD analysis project Ga0214473, IMG submission 203509) | Soil microbial communities from uranium-contaminated site in the Upper Colorado River Basin, Wyoming, United States - RVT98D197 | ecosystem: Environmental > Terrestrial > Soil > Contaminated >...
GAAGCAGATTCCGCTCGCGGTGAACCTGAAGGTGATCCTCGACGGCGAAGAGGAGGATGGCTCACCGAACCTTGAGCGCGTGCTGAACGCGCACAAGGAGTTGATGAAAGGCGAGGTGCTCTTCAACGCCGATGGGCCGGTGCACCAGTCTGGCCGGCCGCTGATTGCCTTCGGCAACCGCGGCGTGATGGACGTGCAGATCACGGTGTACGGTCCCGTCCGCCCGTTGCACAGCGGCCATTACGGCAACTGGGCGCCGAATCCCGGAATGTGGCTCGCGCAACTGCTGGCCTCGATGAAAAACAACGATGGGCGTGTGCTCATCGAAGGCTTCTACGACGACGTGGTGACGCTCAGCGCGCGCGAGCAGCGGGCGCTCGACGAAATGCCCGCGAACGACGCCGACCTGATGCGCGAGCTCCAGCTTGGCAGCACGGAAGGCAGCGGGAAGAAACTGGTCGAGCTGATCAACCAGCCGTCGCTGAACATCCGCGGGCTGCGCAGCGCTTACGTGGGCGCACAGTCGCAGAACGTCATCCCGACCGAAGCAACCGCGTCACTCGACGTGCGCCTGGTGAAAGCGATCGACCCGCGGCGGCAATTCGAGCGGGTGGTGACGCACATCCGCAAGCAGGGCTATTCTGTGGTGAACCACGAACCGACGCCGGAAGAGCGGCTGGCGCACTCGCGCGTGGCGCGCGTCACCTACGGCGGCGGCTACCGCGCTTCGCGTACGCCGATGGACCTGCCGGTGGCGCAAGCCGTGGCGCGCGTCGTGGAAGGTGCCGCCGGCCCCACCGTGAAGATGCCAACGATGGGCGGCAGCTCGCCAATGTACATCATCGAAGACCTCGGGCTGCCCGTCATCGGCCTGCCCATCGTGAACCACGACAACAACCAGCACAGCGAGAACGAAAACCTCCGCATCGGCAACCTGTGGCGGGGGATGGAGATTTTCGCCGCGATCCTGGCTGACTTAAGGTGGTAGTGCCGAACGTGCGCAGCCTAAAGGCTGCGCCACTACAGATCCAAGAAATTGCGCAGAAGTTGCATACCTGGGCTGGTGAGGACGGATTCGGGGTGGAACTGCACGCCTTCGACGGGGGCGGCGCCCTTCTTCTTCCAGCGCAGGCCCATGATGGTGTGATCTTCGGTTTCGGCTGAAATTTCAAGTTCGCGCGGCAGGGATTTGCGCTCGACGATGAGCGAATGATAACGCGTCGCTTCGAAGGGCTTGGGTAGGCCGCGGAAGATTGTGCGGCCATCGTGGTGAATCGCGCTGGTCTTGCCGTGCATCAGGACGGGTGCACGGACGACGCGCCCGCCGAAAGCTTCCCCGATGGCCTGATGGCCCAAGCAAACACCCAGGATCGACACCCTGCCCGCGAAGCGTTGAATCAATGGGATGCTGATGCCCGCCTGACGTGGTGTGCACGGCCCCGGCGAGATGACAATGCGCTCGGGGCGCAGCGCGTCGATTTCATCGAGCGTGATGTGGTCGTTGCGCCGCACGACGAGTTCCTGCCCCAACTGGCCAAGGTACTGCGCCAGGTTGTAGGTGAAGGAATCGTAGTTATCGAGAAGCAGAATCATGCAAACCTTATCTCTTGCGGTGTGCGGCTTCGAGTGCGGCGAAGACGGCGCGGGCCTTATTCACCGTTTCCTGGTATTCGCGCTGGGGGACGGAATCGGCCACAATGCCCCCGCCGGCCTGCACATAAGCCACTCCATTCTTGGCCACCAGGGTGCGGATGGCAATGCAGGAGTCAAGGTTGCCGGAAAAATCGAGGTACAGGATCGCGCCGGCATAGATGCCGCGTCGCGTGGGCTCAAGCTCGTCAATAATTTCCATCGCGCGCACCTTGGGCGCACCGCTCACCGTGCCCGCCGGGAAGCACGCCATCAGTGCATCGAAGCAATCCACGCCGCCAAGCAGGCGCCCGCGGAGCGAGCTGACCAGGTGCATCACGTGCGAATAGCGCTCGACGAACAGCAACTTCTCCACGCTCACTGAGCCGTATTCGCACACGCGCCCCAGGTCGTTGCGCCCCAGATCCACCAGCATGATGTGCTCGGCGCGCTCTTTGGGGTCGGCGACAAGCTCCTGCTCCAGACGTTGGTCTTCGGCTTCGTTGCGGCCGCGCGGGCGCGTGCCGGCGATGGGCCGGTAGAAGGCCTCGCGGCCCTGCACCTTCACGAGCATCTCCGGGGAGCTGCCCACCACGCTGACGTCGCCCAGCCGGAGGAAATACATGTACGGCGACGGATTGACGACACGAAGCGCGCGGTAGATTTCGAACGGGTCGGCCTTCGTACGTGCCGCGAAGCGCTGGCTGAGCACCACCTGGAAGACGTCGCCGGCGCGGATGTAGCGCTTGCACTTGCGCACGGCGGCAAGATAGGCGGGCTTGCGGAAATTGGAAGCGACGCGCAGCGCGCCCCGCGCCGAATTGCGACGCTGCGGCGCGAGAGGTTGTTCAAGCGCCCGGCGCGTGCGCTCGATTTCGCGCACTGCGGCGTTGTACTTGGCGCGCAGCGGGCCCGGGCCTTCTGTGTACACATTGCGGATGATCCACACGCGGTGCTGCACGTGGTCGAAGGCGACCAAGCCGAGATAGAACATCAGCGCGGCGTCGTCCAGGTGAAGATCATCGCGGCCGCGGGCAGGGATGCGCTCGGCGAGACGCACCATATCGTAGGCAAAATAGCCGATGGCTCCGCCCACAAGCGGCGGCAGGCCGGGTATGCGGACCGGCTTGTAGCGCGACATACGGTGGCGCAGCAACTCGATGGGATTGGTCGCCTGCCATTCCATTCGATTGGCGCCTTCGATCACGCACACGCCGCGCTCGTGGCGGTAACGGAAGACTTCCAGCGGGTCAGCGCCCAAGAAGGTGTAGCGCGCCAGGTGCTCGCCGCCTTCGACGCTTTCAAGTAGGAAGGAGTACCGAGCATCTTTGGCCAGGCGCAGGTAAGCAGAAACAGGCGTGAGCAGGTCCGCGGTGAGCGTCATATAAACAGGCACGAGGTTGCCCTGGCGGGCCAGGCGGCAGAACGTCTTGTAGTCAGGTTGAATCACAGGGTTGTAGCTCACGTCCCGTCCCGATGCGGTACGTCGGGACTGACGTGAGGCTCCGATGCAACCCCTCAGGTCAGCCCTCGTCCCGACGAAAGCGTCGTGCCTCGGGCGGGACCTGAGCTACATCGGCTCCTTGCGCAGCGCCCCGAGTACGGCCTTGCGCATCTTTGCTTCGGGCGCGCGTGATTCGGTCCAGATCTCCCACTGCGCTACGCCCTGGGCGATAAACATCTCCATGCCGGAAACCGTTTCGATGCCGCGGCGCTCGGCGAGTTGCAGGAGGCGCGTGCGCATGGGCCGGTAGACCGTATCGAAGACCAGACGGCAGTTCAACTCGTCGGCGCGCAGCGGTGACCGGCCCGGATGCGGGTGCATGCCCACGGGCGTGCAGTTGACGATGGCGTCGAAGAACTCACGGCCCAAACGGCGCCGTTCGACGGCCTCGCCGCCGACGGCGCGCGCAAGTTGGCGCGCCTGTTCAGAGCGTCGCGAGCAGACGCATACGATGGCGCCTCCCTGGGCCAGCGCGAAGGCCACGGCGCGCGCGACGCCGCCCGCGCCATAGAGCAGCACGCGGCTGCCGCGCAGGCGCACGCGGCGCTCGAGGGCCCGCAGCACGCCGACGTAGTCGGTGTTGCAGCCGTAGAGCTTGCCTTTGTGGCGGACAACGACGGTATTCACTGCGCCTATCTTCGCGGCCAGCGGGTCACAGTCGTCCAGATGCCGGAGGATGCGCTCCTTCCAAGGGAGGGTGACGCTGAAGCCGGCGATGTTTAGCGGCTTGATGGCGCCGAGAAAGTCGCGAAGGTCTTTGACCAGGAACGGCAGGTAGACGGCATTGAGCTTTCGAGCGATGAAGCCAGTGTTGTGCAGGAGCGGCGAAAGCGAATGGGAGACCGGGTTGCCAATGACGCCATACACCTTCGTGTGGCGGCCAAGCCTGTCGGCGCGGTAGAGGTTCTTCATCTCGTCGAGCGTGAGTTGACCGGGCGCTGTCTTCTCGCCCACGGCGGCATAGGCCAGCGCGCTGCCGTGCGCCAGGGCCAGCACCCGCGCGGGCAGGCCGATTTCACCCATCGGCACGGCGATCACGTCGTGTCGACCCTTGCATAGGGTGAGCACTCGCAGCGCATCGCGATAAGAATTGCATTGCGTGGCAATCTTTCCAGCGTGGGCGAGCGCTTTAGAAACTGCAATCAGGCGTTGAAGCCCAAGCGGGGTCCCCTGGAAAACGTGCCACGACAGAATGATGTGGGGACGACTCTTGGCGGTGGCAGGCCACTTCCCGAAAACGCCTCGGATTAGCCAGGGGGGAGCTTTCAGGGTTTCACCTTCGAGGTCGCACCATTTGCAGCCAAACTTTGCGAGAGAAGCCAGGAACGCCAATTCCATGACGATTGCTTTTCGCCCTCGACCCGGGAAACGACCACCAGCCTCTGCTCGTCGGCAAGTGGCGATCAGCGTTGCCTTAAGCTGTTGCTCTCGAAGCCAGGCTGCGATGCTGAAGCGCTCGAGATCGCTGCGGAGCCAGTCCAAGCGTAGTTCGACGGTGCGGGTAAGCTTGAGTGCCCGGCGGAGCTGGGCCTGCATCTCCCGCGCGGTGGGGGCGGCGACAACGGCGCAGATGCGATCCTTGAACAGGGGCGTCATGGTGACGCGACAGGATACAAGCTGGGGAGACCGGAGGCTAGTGGCTACGGGGACGGGGCTTAGGAGGCGCGGTAAGCCGGGTCAGATGGTGGGGTTGCAAGAGTGTAAAGCGCTCGGGGACGGGTGCTTGACGCGGGTAGGGCTCTTTGTTAGGGTCGCGCAAGGGATTGACCCGCCCGGGCACGGGCCTCGGTGGAAATTGCGGCATTGGGGGCGGTTTGGGCCTCGGTGTCGGAGGAGTCGAGTCATGCGAAAACTCGGATATCTGGTACTGATGATCGCGCTGGGGGCCGGGGTGGCCGCGGCGCAGCTCCGTACGCCCAACTACGGGCAGATCTATTGCTCCGGGGTGTATTCGAATGAGGCGATGCCGAATGACACGTACATCATCTCCGGCGAAGAGGCGCGCAGCCAGATCACCTTCCAGCAGGGCAACTACGTGTACATCAACCGCGGCTCCGGTGTGAGCGTAGGCGACGAATTCCAGGTGATCCGCCCGGTGAAGCGGAGCGCAGCGAAGGAGTGGTTTGCCGGCAACCCGTATCCCACCCCGGATCGCCCGAACTGGTTCAAGTGGGAATCGTGGCTGCGCCGCGCGATGGGCACGTACTGGAAGGACATAGGCAAGCTCCGCGTAGTGAACGTGCAGGGAGATACAGCCATTGCGCAGGTTGTGCAGAGCTGCGACTACTTCCAGCGCGGCGACTACGTGCGTCCGTTCGCGGAACGGCCTGTGCCGACGTTCAAGACCGCCGCCAAATTCGACCGCTTTGCCCCGCCCAGCGGCCGTTCGACGGCCCAGGTAGTGGACGTCTTTCCACCAGAGTACTACGCCACACAGGCCGGAACCGGGAACATCCTCTACGTCAACCTGGGCAGCGGCCAAGGTGTGAAGGCGGGCGACTACTTCCGCGTGTTCCGATACCAGGGAACGCGAGACGAGACCGCCTACCAGCACCGGGGCTATCAGTACAAAGCATGGGGATTCGGCAAGGCACCCCGCGGCTATAGCTGGAAGGATTTGCCGCGGGAAGTCGTCGGGGAAGGCATCGTCCTTCGCACGGGGCCGAACTCCTCGACGGTGCTGGTGACCTACAGCCTGCGCGAGATCTACCAGGGCGATTATGTGGAAGTGGAGGAGCCGGCGCCAGTGATGGAAGAGCCCGCTCCAGCCCCGGCGCCTGCGCCAGCGGCGAACCGCTCGCCCCGGATGAGCTGCTCGACGGATCGACCGCGGGCGGTTGCCGGCGAGCGCGTCCGCGTCACGGCACAGGCCAGCGACCCGGACGGTGACGCTCTCCGCTACGCCTGGCGCAGCAACGGTGGCCAGATTGTCGGCACCGGCTCTTCGGTGATGCTCGATACCACCGGGCTGGCACCGGGACGTTACAACGTGACCGGGCAAGCCAGCGACGGCATCACGGCCGCGGCGGATTGCTCCGTGGAAGTGGTTGTGCAAGCCGCGGAAGGCCCGGCCGAGGCCAGCAAGGCGAACGAGTGCCTCTTCCGCCTGTCGAGCGCCGGTGTGGACAACGTCTGCAAGCGCATCCTGGACGACGTGGCCTTGCGGCTGAAGAATGACCCGCAGGCCCGCGTGGTGGTGATTGGGTATGCTGATCCGGCCGAAAGCGGCGCCGCCCGGCTGTCCGCCCAGCGCGCGGAGAATGCCAAGCAGTACCTGCTATCCAGTGGCATCGCTGACGTTCGCGTGGATACGCGCTCGGCCGGCGGTCAGGTGGGCGCCGGACGGCAGAACCGTCGCGTGGACGTCGTCTGGGTTCCCGCGGGAGCGACGTACTAATCCGAGACCTGAGCTCGAACCGATAACTCGAGCAAGCAAGACAAGAACCCCCGTGGCCGAAATGCCACGGGGGTTTTGTCTTGTGCGGCGGCTCCGTCAGCCTGCCCGCGCGGAATGTTCGGCGCGGATTTCGGCCTCGGAGAAGACCTCGGCGGTGAAGGCCTCGATTTGCGTGGCCGAGTCCTGCCAAGCGTCGGCGTCGAGGCCCGCCTTGTGGCACGTTTCCTGCAAGAAACGCTCGCGGGTCCAGTGGAATTGAGTGGCCACCTGCGGCAGCAGCAGGCCGCGCAGCCGTCCGCAACTCACCAACAAACCGTGCTTGCCCACTTGGATCTCTTCCGGGCGAACCGGCACGAGCGGCGAGAGCACGGAGATTTCGATCTCAAGCCCGGGGAGTTCGTCAGGCGTGACCGGAGAGAAGCGCGGATCTTCCATTGCTGCCGCCACGGCACACCGGGCCACGGTGAGCGCCAGGGGCTGGCTGGCATCAATCTGCCCGATGCAGCCGCGCAACCGCCCCCGCTGGTGCAGGCTCACAAAGGCGCCGGAAGGAACCGCCAGCAGGGGCAAGGCAAACGACAGATCGGGGGGCGGGCGGCGCTGGACCGCCGCTTCGATGGCGCTTCGTGCCAGCGTCAGCAACTCGCGGCGCTCCGCGCTAGGTAGTGGGGACATCCTGCTGTTTTTTCTGGCGCTCGAGGATCAGCAGCCGGCGACGCCGCTGCTTCACTCGATCGTCTACCTGGCTCCAGAACTTCAGAAAATATTGCACCGCCGAAGCCACCGCGCTCACCACCACCAGCCACAGCAGCACGGTGCTGAGCGGGTGCAAAACCGCGTGACGCGCGCCGAGAATCAACGCGCACACGGCCACCACCTGCAGCACCATTTTCGTCTTTCCCAGCGCCGATGCCTGAATCGTGAACCCTTCGGCCGAGGCGATCGTGCGCAGCCCCAGCACCGTGAACTCGCGGCCGACGATAATCACCACCATCCACGCCGGAACGAGCTGCATCTCCACCAGGGAGATGAAGGCGGCGGAGATCAGGAGTTTGTCGGCGATGGGGTCGAGCAGGATGCCGAGCGTGGTCACTTCCCTGCGGCGGCGCGCGAAGAATCCGTCTGCCCAGTCCGTGGCTGCCGCTGCGAGCAGGATCAAGGCGCCCCAGATCTCGAAGTGGACCTTGACGCCCCAGACTTCCCAATTCGGCTCGCGCGTCAGCAACACAACCACCAGCAGCGGAACAAAGAAAATCCGCAGGATGGTCAGGCTGTTCGGCAGGTTCATTGGGCTCTCGAGATTTTCGAGCTCAAGGCCACTCGCGGCCCTGCGAGGCTTTCCCACTATAGTCCGGCGCCTAGGGTGAGTCAACGCCCGCGCTGTCGGAGACGCCCCCGGCAAGTCTTGGAGCAAGAGCCGCGGGAATCAAAAGGATTTGTGAGTGAAGTTGCACGGCAACCTCTCAATGCAACCCAACCAGTCGCCAAGTCTGCTGGGTTACGGAGCGCCAGAAGACTGCCGCGCACTTCGTGAGCTGCTTCTTCTATGCGGGATCTTCGAAGAAACTGGGAGTTTCCTGGTTCGCTTCCTCGTTTACTCTTAGGCGCAATGCTGCTGCAAACCTGTGCAAATTCTTCCGGGACCGTTTTGCGTTACCCATCCAGCAAGACAAAGCCGTCTCGGCTGGAGACATGCTGTAATTAACTGATTCTAAGCACTTTGATGTTCGGCGAATGGAACTTCGGCTGGGGTCCCGTAGTCGACTGAAATTGCAGGGCTTCCAGAATTCTTCGATTTCCACAACGTTTTCCACAGCAAGCATTCATCAGTGAAGCTCCCAAAGGGAAATCTTCTGTTGAATCAAGAGTTTACTCCCAAGCGGATGATCCCCCTGCCGAGTTCTCTTCGGGCTTCCGCGGTCAAGCTCGCGACGGCCCGCGCAGAATCCGTGCCGGCAGCAGGATGATGCTGCGGAGCAGTTCGAAGACGCCTTCAACAGCAATGCCAAACAGCCGAAACGGAAGCAGCAGCAACCACACCAAGGGGTAGAGCACCAGTGCAAGTAACGCCAGCGGCCAGCAGAGGACGAGAAGAAGGCACCAAAGAATGAATGTGACCATCGCAATCTCCTGTCTTGCTACGAAGTGATACGAAACGGCGGCGGGTTCAGTTCCACAACTCGAAAACAATCTACTCGGCGGCGTGGAGATGGCCCAGCCGAATCTTTCGCGCGAGCGACTCGGGCACTTCGGCTTCGACCCACAGGTGGCTGTCGCGCACTTCGGAGGAAATCACGCGGCCGCGGGCGCGAAGCAATGCCAGCGTGCGCCCGTCCGCGAGCGGGACCCGCAGGCTCAGTTGCACGGTGCGGTCCACAGGCAGAACCTGGTCAATCCGTTCGAGCAAAGCGTCGAGCCCCGTTCCCCGCTGGGCGGAGACGAAAACATTTCCATTGTGGTTGTGCAGCATTTCCACGTGGTCCGGCGGCAGCAAGTCGATCTTGTTGAAGACGTGAAGGCGCGGACGGTCGCTCACACCCAGGTCGCGGAGAATTTTTTCGACCTCGGCGTCCTGCTCCTCGTGCTGCGGGCTGGAAATATCGGAGACGTGAATAATCACCGCCGACTCCTGCACTTCCTCGAGGGTGGCGCGGAAGGCCACCACGAGATCCGGCGGCAGGTCGCGGATGAACCCGACCGTATCGGACAGCAGCACCTTGCGCTTGGAAGGCAGGCGCACGGCGCGCACGGTGGGATCGAGCGTGGCAAACATCTGCCGGGAGGTGTACACCCCGGCGCGGGTGAGTGCGTTGAACAACGTGGACTTGCCCGTGTTCGTGTAGCCCACCAGCGTCACGGTGCCCAACGGTACGGCCTGTCGCGCGCGACGCCGCAGGCCGCGTTGGCGGCGAATTGTCTCGATACTCTGGCGGATCTTGCGGACTCGGTCGCGGATGCGGCGGCGGTCCGTCTCTAGTTTCTGCTCGCCAGGGCCGCGAGTGCCGATGCCGCCGCCGAGCCGGGAGAGCTCCACGCCGCGGCCGGTGAGCCGTGGCAGCAGGTAGTTCAGTTGCGCCAGTTCCACCTGCAACTGGCCTTCGCGGCTGCGGGCATGGCGCGCGAAGATGTCGAGGATCAACTGTGTGCGGTCGATCACCCGACACTCGGTGACCTGTTCGATGTTGCGCTGCTGCACGGGGGAGAGGTTGCGGTCGAAGATGATCAAGGGCGCCTGACGCATGCGGGCCTCCACCTTGATTTCTTCCAACTTGCCGCGGCCGACGAGCGTGGCCGGCTCGATGGCGTCGCGGCGCTGGAGGATGTTGCCCACTACTTCGGCGCCCGCGCTCTGCGCCAACTCTTCGAGTTCCGCGAGCGAGCCGCGCTCGGGATCGGCCACGTCTACACCGGACACCCGTGGGGCGCGCTTCAGCGCCACACCGACCAGCATTACGCGTTCCCGGGATTCGACAGGTCGTAGAGTCTTCATAAGGCTCGGGCTAGAAGGCAGGAAGCAATGAGCGTGTCGAGGCGCGCGGTTTCCCCGTGATTCGGAGGGTGCCCCTGATGCAGACGTTCTTTCGGGCCCGGAAGCATTCGTCCTGAGCCCATTATACGCCAGCGACGCCGGATGCGCGAGAAGGGTTGCGCGCGCCGAGTTGTCGAGACAGGTACGGAAGGACGGCGGCGACGATTTCCGGTTGGTCGCCAAAGCCCGAGAACCATTCCACCCCCGCTTCGCGGCGAAACCACGTGATTTGCCGTTTCGCGTAGCGGCGCGTGGCCTGCTGGATGGCCTTTACCGCAACCGAGAGCGGCACCACCCCTTCCAGATGCGCGCGCAGTTCGCCGTAGCCGATGAACTGGAAAGGTTTCGCCGTGGCCGGCACACCGGCAGCCAGCAACCCGCGCACTTCCTCCAGCCATCCGGCCTCAAGCATCGCGTGGACGCGGTGGTCGATGCGGTGGTAGAGCTCGGCGCGCGCCGGCATCAGGCCGATTTTGATGGGGACGAAACCTTCCAGTCGCGGCCGCCCGGCACGAAGCACCTCGCTGACCGGCTTCCCCGCCAGTACACAGACTTCGATGGCGCGGATGATTTTGGGCGTGTCGCGCGGGGAGATGCGCGCCGCCGCCTCCGCATCCAGCCGCTTCAGAACTCGGTGCAGGTAGTGCGTGCTTCTTGTGTCCGCACGCTTGCGGAGCCGCGCGCGCAGCTCTTCGGAGCGCGTGGGTGCATCGGCCAACCCCTCTACCAGCGCGCGGAAGTACAGCCCCGTCCCGACGGTGAAGACCAGAAACCTGCCGCGTGATCGCAGGTCGGCCAGCACCTCGAGGGCCCGGCGGCGATAATCGCCCGCGGTAAAAACCTGCTCGGGCTCGAGCAGGTCCACCAGGTGATGCGCGACGCCACGGCGCTCCGCAGTCGAGAGCTTGGCCGTGCCGATGTCAAAGCGCCGATAAAGCTGCGTCGAGTCGCATACCACTACTTCGCCGCCAAGCTTCCCCGCAAGGTGGATGCCGAGCGCGGACTTACCGGATGCGGTCGGGCCGACGATGGCAACGAGCGGTGTCGCGTCGGTGGAGGGCTCGTTCATCCCAGAATTTTCCAATAGCGAACCACCAGGAAAGCCAGTACGAGCGCGGCCAGCAAGAGCACTCCCAAGACTTGCGTGCGATGCAGTCTCACTCTTCACCCAGGCGCGTGTTGTAG
>Ga0214473_10009919_pt1 | contig 11244 bp, 2 predicted proteins | sample RVTome_7_FD_203509 | JGI IMG/M metagenome (GOLD analysis project Ga0214473, IMG submission 203509) | Soil microbial communities from uranium-contaminated site in the Upper Colorado River Basin, Wyoming, United States - RVT98D197 | ecosystem: Environmental > Terrestrial > Soil > Contaminated >...
AGCTGGACGAATTAGAAAAACAGATTCAGTCAGCCATCGAATCGGCCAAGAGTCTGACAATTAAGGAAAAGACATTAGAATCAGATTTGGAACGCCTTGGTGCATTTATTCAAAGTACTGCCGTAAAAATTCAGCAGTTGGATGCTGAAATAGATTCGATTCAGAAAATTATCGATGAAACTAGCTATGAAATTCGCCTGATTGAAAACGAATTTAACCGTCTGGGCAAAGAAGAAGAAACTACTAAAGCAAAGCTGACACTTCTCCAACAAAAACAGTATTCACTGGGGTTGGGTTACGGCCAGTTGGGCGACCAGAAAAATCGGCTGATAGAAACGTTGGCGATTTCCGGGCGCAAACTCGAAGAAATCGAACAGGCCGCATCGGCCGCAATCGCTAAAGTGAGCCAGCTTCAGATTTCCGAAGTTTCAGCGCAAAGCCGCATTGACCAAAGCATAAGCAAAATCAATCATACCAAGGAACTGCTGAACGAAATTGCCGGCGCCATCAAAACCAAAACTGAAGAAATCAATACAGCCGAAATTGAAATTGAAAATGCCGGCAAGAAAATAGCTGAACGTGAAACCAAGCTGAAACTTACTTTCGAATCGCGCACCGAGATAACTTCAGCACAGACCGAACTTAAGAGCCGCCACACCGAATTGGTGCAGAAAGTGAGCGAACTCGATAAGCAGGTCAAAGCCGTCAGAAACGAAAAGGATAAATTCAAAGAAGATCATCACCAGAATGAAATGAAACTTCTGTCGTATGAGTCCGAAAGCAGCAGCATCATTGAAAAGATGCAGGACGAATACGATGTGGCTATGGCTGAACTGGAAATAGCCAATCCTGACCCCAATATGCCTGAAGCCGAAGCGCGTGAATTTCTGACCCAGGAAAAAGAATCACTTAAGAAGTTTGGAGCCGTGAATTTGCTGGCGCTCGAGGAATTCCAGTCGGCCAGTGAAAGAAAAGAATTCTTGGGAAAACAGCTGGGTGACCTCGAATCGGCCCGTAACGACCTGATGGCCACCATTACCAAAATAAACAAAACCGCCCGGGATTTTTTCGAAGAAACGTTTGAAAAAGTTAAGACAAATTTCCAGATGCTGTTTGCAGAACTCTTTGAAGGCGGCGAAGCCGGCTTGACTTTAGAAAACCCCGGTGACCCGCTGGAATCGAATATCGAAATCACCGCCCGCCCCAAAGGAAAAAAACTTCAGTCGATTACTATGATGTCCGGCGGCGAACGGGCGCTTACTGCCATTTCGCTGTTGTTCTCTCTTTATCTGGTCAAACCATCCGCCTATTGTGTACTGGACGAAATCGACGCGCCTCTGGATGACTCCAACTGCCGCCGTTTTTTGCGTTTGATTACAAAATTCGCTAACAACACCCAATTCATAATTATTACTCATAATAAAATTACGATGCAGGCCACCGACAATCTCTACGGCGTCACCATGGTTCAGCCGGGAATCTCTCAATTAGTGGCTGTTAAATTCAATGAGATTGAGACCAAAGACGGCCAGGTTGTCATATCGGTAGCACCTCCGGTTGAAGCCCCTGAAACCAACGGCGATCAAATCCCCGACAAAGTGGTCAAGCGCATGACATCAACAGTGACCTCTCCGGCCGGCCATTCCGACGGCGATTAGCCCGATCCGGTAATGTTCAAAGCTCTCGATAAACTCAAAGAGTCCCTCTCCCGAACTAAAGAGAGCATTTTCGGCAATATTTCCCGGCTGGTCTCCCGGCGCAAAATCGATGACGCCTTGCTTGAAGAAATTGAACGGACTCTGATCGAAGCCGATATCGGCGTCAAAGCGTCATTAAAACTTATCGAACATCTCAAGGAAAAAGCACGAGAACTAAAGATTACCGAAGGAGACGAGCTCATTCCGATTCTAAAAAGCGAAATCGTCAATATATTGTTGAGTCACCAGAGCCGCGGCGATAATGGCCACAATGCGAAACCCGAAGTTTGGCTCATCACCGGCGTTAACGGCACCGGCAAAACCACCACTGTGGGAAAACTGGCGACTCTTTTTGCCCGACAGAATAAACACGTTTTGATTGCCGCCTGCGATACATTTCGGGCCGCGGCGGTGGAACAGATATCTATTTGGGCCGAGCGCAGCGGCGTGGCTATTGTCAAGGCCCAGGATGGCTCCGACCCGGCCGCAGTCGCGTTTGATGCGTCCACCGCCGCCAGAGCGCGCGGCATAGACTTGTTGCTGATTGACACTGCTGGACGGCTTCACACCAAAACCAATCTGATGGAAGAGCTAAAGAAAATCAAACGCGTCGTGCAAAAAGCGCTCCCCGACTCCAAAATCCTCACTAAACTTGTCATCGACGGCTCGACCGGACAGAACGCCGTTAGTCAGGCACGGTTATTTTCGCAGGCAGTCGGCTGTGACGGCGTCATAGTTACAAAACTGGACGGCACGGCTAAAGGCGGGGTGGTGATAGCAATCTCCGAAGAACTGGGCGTACCGATTGAGTTTATCGGAATTGGAGAAAGTATAGAGGATTTACAGCCGTTTGACGCCGGCCAATTCGCGGACGCTCTGTTCGCTTAATCAGGAAATCGATTGGTAAGAATTAACATCATAGCCGTCGGTAAAGACAAGGATGAATGGGTCACCGAGGGTGTGGCTCATTTTGAAAAACTCCTGTCCCGCTTTGCCAAATTAAAATGGACGATTGTAACGGCGCCTTCCAAATCCTCTTCCCTGTCAAGCAATGAAATTAAATTGCAGGAAGCAAAACTTATTCAAAAGTATTTAAGCGGCGGCACTATTGTCGCGCTGGCCGACACGGGCCGCCAGTACGATAGCCCTAAATTTGCCAAAAGGTTGGAAACTCTTTTATCTCAGAGTTCTGGTGAAATGAAATTCGTCATAGGCGGACCTTATGGACTGGAAAAATCAATTTTGGAGCGAGCTGATGAGATTGTTTCACTCTCCGGTCTGACTTTCTCTCACCAAATTGTACGGCTTGTTTTGCTTGAACAATTGTATCGGGCATTTTCCATTCTTAAAGGGACCGAATACCATAAATAATGATTTAAAAAAAGCGTCCGCGACAAGCCGTGCGGACGCTCAGAGGAAAGATAAGAGGGAGAAAAATTTATTATTTGAGCATTATCATTTTTTTCGTGTCCATAAATTCACCTGCCACCAGCCGGTAGAAATAAACACCACTGGCTATTTCGTTGCCGTCATCGGCCTTGCCGTCCCAGTAAAATTCAACCAGACCCGGCTTATTAAAACCGGTAAACTGCCTGACTCTGGCTCCGGCCACGTTGAAAACCGACAGCTCCCATTTCGTTTCAGTTTTGAGACTAAAGCTCAATGTAGTTGACGGATTGAAAGGATTGGGGTAGTTCTGATGGAGTGCAAATCCATCAGGCAAACCGGAATTATTCAAGGCCGTTACGTACGAGCGACCGTCGGCGTCGGCGAAATCAAATTTGGTTATTTTCGGCTGGTTTCCTTCAAACGGTATTTTCACCAACTCTTGTTTTCCCGCGTCAATGCTGGCGCCATTTCTGCTTAATATCAATAGGCGCAATTCATTATTCTCTATGTGATAAAGCATTTCCATCTGGTTGGACGATGAAGTCAGCTCCGGCGTACCGATTCTGCCGGACTGGTCAAACTGGTAAACCAAATAAGCTCCGCCAATACCGTTTATGGATTCGCCTGTTACGGTCATGGCGCCGTTCTCGAAAAAATTAGCCAGTTCTAAGTCAATCGCGTGGGGATTAATTTTCGGTATCGGCGGCGCATCGCCAATAATTATACGGAGCAACAGCACCAAATCAGCCACTGATAAGGTTATGCCGTCGGCGTTGACGTCGGTCGCCGCAATCTGTCCGAAAATGTTCACCGTGAAAACGCCCAAGCCGTAGATAAAATAGTTGGTGAACACAACGACATCGGCCACCTCATACGGTACACCGTTTAAGTTTATGTCGCCGCGGTCATCGATGCTATCGGGATGGATAACACAGATGCCGCCGTTGATAAATTCCACACAGCGTTTCGGCACTCCTTTGCCGGTTCCGACAATGCAACTGTCAGGAGTGCCCAGTCCCCGTGGACGAATAGATTCAGGGTAAGTAATGTTGTTATCTTCGTCCCATATTACAATGTTTTCGTAATTAAAAATTCTGCTGTCAACATACAGATCATTTCCGGACGGGTCGCTAAAAACGTTGTCGGCGCATTCGTAGGTAGCGAAATTAATCGGCAGGAACTGGCCGCCTACGTTTTGGTCGTTGGTAACCAGGAAATACATATGTATCAAAACGCCGTTGGGTGATAACGTTTCAGGGGGCGGATGATTGGCGCCGTTATTAGTCTCGGCCAAGCCGACCAGTCTTACCAAACCTGACGGACAAACCGGCGAGCAGGCACCGGAATTAAAACGGTAATTGAAATATTCCCAGCCCTCGATGGCGGTTTCTTCGATTTCAGCTGAAGAGAATGCGGTAACAGATGCATCATAACTAATCAGAAATTCAAAAGCGCCTATAGGTCTGTAAGAATCGATATTTATGTCAACCTTTTGAATGCGTCCTACGGGAATGCATTCGCCGCCGTCAATTGAGAGCACCAGGCACAAGTCGCATCCGGGGGCTTCGATAATGGTTACTTTAAACGTATCCACTCTGACGTTGCAATCATCGCTGACCTCAAAACAGAAGTAATAGTCGCCGAAGAAAGCGCCCGACGGCTTAAAGCATAATACGCCGCTGTCGTTGGTGACTTTCTGGAAAGTTCCCGGACCACAAATCTTGTTCAAACTGGCCGGTGAATCGTCCTCCATGAATACGCCGTCGATACAAATTGAATTGGTGTCAATGTCGCACATTTCAATGACCGTGTCCGCCGGCAAGCGTAGAATTGGCGGATCGTCGGCATCGACGTTTATTGTCGTGATGCAAGTATCCGCTCCACAGGAGCCGCTGGCAATGATAGTGATAGGGTAAGTGCCTTCGTAAGAAATAGGAACACAAACCTGCCCGCTTTGATATCTGCCGCCGTTACTGACGCTCACCTGAAGGTTGGCGCCGATTATCGTCACGGGGAAACAAATGCTGTCAACATCTGTCGGGCAGACAAAAGTATCGATTACTGCCGGACAGGTAATGGCGGTTCGTTCCAGGAAATTGACAAACAGGTTTATCAAACAAGTGTCGGTCACGCATCCGGCGCTGGCAATAATACGAATCAGATGCGCTCCCGGCGTCTGCGGAAACACTATTATTAACGCGGAATCTTTGTTGTAGAAGCCGTTGAGCAATCCGTCCAGCTGGACAATGACATTTGCTTCAAAAGGTGTAATCGGAACAGTTATGCGAACCGAATCGCCGCGGCAGACGGTGCGATTCACAGTTCCGCTCGGGCAGAATATATCCGCCACGGTTTGAGAAACTCTGACCACTGTGGTATCGGCGCCCACAGCGCCGCAGGCGTCTATCGCCCTGATGATGATTCGGTATTCACCGGAACCGGTGGGCGTAAAGCAATATTGATTACCGGTAATGGGACCTTCAGGGCCGGTTACCGAAGTAACATTGTTATCCGGGTCAGTCACCGTAAAAGGCACGCAGTACTGTTGAACAATGCAATCAGTTAAGGTCGTATCACGACCCGAAACAACAGTCGGCTTCGTATTTATTTTAGCATTAACGAAGAAGGAACAGGTATCCGCACCGCAAACGCCGCTTCCGATTAAGGTCAAATTGAAAATTCCTGCTGATAATACCGGCACGCCAATTGAGTCCGCCACGATAAAAGCAGGAGGCGTAATAGTGAAGCCGGTCACCGAGGTCGAACTGAATTTATAAAAGACCGTATCTGGTCCGCAAACTACCACTGTGTCATTGCCCGGACACGTTACGTCCACTCTCGGCTTAATGTACACCCTAAACTGTGTCTGACAGGTCAGAGTGGTGCAAGGAGTAAAAACGGTGGTGGTAATATTGTAGATACCGCTGGAGTCGGCATAGAAACAAAGCTCGCCGTCTATATAATTGCCGTAACTTACTTTGATGCTGTCCGGGTCGCCCAATATTGGTATGGGCTGACAAATTGTATCGGCAAAGCATAGTGTATCGTAGATGGGTCCATTCGGACATTCTATGTCTACAACGCCCAGATTATTAAGAGTGATGCATTTGGTCGCCGTGTCGGCCTTACCGCAGGCGTCGATAGCTCGCACACTTAGGCAGTAAAGACCGAAGCTATCGCCGGGAGTAAAACAGATTTCGTGGGTACTCGGTTTGTAATAACCGACCGAAGGGATAATTTGAGTAATATTGTTGTCAATGTCGGAAAACGTTATCGGCAGGCAGATTTCCTGAGCTACGCACAAATCATAAGTTGAATCGGCCGGCGCAAAACTAATTGACGGAGCAGAGTTAAATCGCACGCGCATCGATATATCTTCGAAATCCTGCGCTCCGCACGAATCAACAACAGATACTTGGACAATGTAAACTCCGGCGGTATCGGCAACAAAACCGATCTTGCTGGTGATCGGCTCATAGCGCGCCCAACTGTTAGTCGTGACCGAAGCAATATTTTGATTCGGGTCAGAAATGCCGACCGGAATCCTGATACTATCGGGGCCGCAAAGTGCAACAGTGGTGTCTTGCGGCAAGAGCACCAACGGTGGCTGATTGCAACGAACATCAACCGTAAATGAACAGCTAATGGTATCGCAGGGAGTAATCGCTTTCACCACTATGCGATTGCGCACACCGCAAGTCAGATAGAAACAAACCTCTTGAGTCTGGCTGTTGTACCAGGTGTTAATTCCTGTTACCTTTATCTGCGCCCACGAGGGAATATCGCCAATCGGGAAACACAACGTATCGTGCGTGCACATAAATACTGTCGTGTCATTGGGACAGTCCAGCTGAACATACTGGTCAGTGAGAATTTTTATAATTGCCGTATCCGACTTGATAGCTCCGCACGAATCTGTAGCCGTAGCAATAATTGCGTACGTGCCACTGTCATACGGCGCAAAACAGACCTGCCCGTTGCTGTAATTGCCGCGGTTGACTGTAATATTGGCGATATTGTTTTGTGCATCCGAAAACGCCACCGGCAGACAAATATATTGGGGCCGGCAGAGATAAATGGTCGAGTCTCGCATAGCCACCTGAATTTGTGGAGCCGTATTAAGCTGAACATTTATCGAAATACTGTCGGTAGCTACCCGACCGCAGGAATCGGTAACAGTAACCTTCAGGTAGTCCACAATTGTCTGATTGGCCGTGAAACAATACTGCCCGGTCTGCGGATTGTATCCAGGGCGATTAAATGTTATTGATGCTTGATTATCGATCGTATTGACATCAATACAAAATTCCTGCGGGGCGCAGATTTTGGTTGTGATGTTATCGCCCAAATCTACAAACGGCGTCGGCGGTACAGTCACAGTTATGCGTACAGTATCCGCCGCAACGGCCTGGCATAAATCAGTGGCGCGAAGCCAAATAACATAAACACCGGCAGTGTCGGCCACAAAACAAAGAGAATCTTCTGATAATGACGCGTTTGAAGTAACTTGACCAAGATTATTATCTGAAACATGGAATGGCAGGCAAATGCTCTGGTTGGAACAAATTTCGAGAGATAAATCAGGCCCCAACTGTACCGATGGCGGCTGATTTAATTCAACCGTGACATTGATTGTGTCTTTGTCAATTGCTCCGCAGGAGTCAGTAACTGTAACAACGATTGAATAAATTCCAGAAGTGTCGACGCTAAAGCAAAGAGAGTCTGCGCTGACTAATGTTCCATTATTGACTACAATTGATTCTAAATTAGCGTCAGCATCAAAAACATCTACCCCAATACAAATTTGCTGTTCTGCACATGCTTTGATCGAGAAATCTTCGCCAACATTAACCTGCGGCGGTGAGTTCAACTCCACATGAATCGTGCTTTCATAAGTACTGCTGTTGCCGCAACTGTCGGTGATCTTTATTACAACGACATAGTCACCCGCGCCATCAATTAGAAGACAGGCCACACTATCGCCGTAAATAATTGCGTTTCCTGACAAAATCTCCACTTCGTATGGGAAATCTTCGGGGTTATATGCCGGAATTCTAAAACAAGCCGAATCAGGATTGCAGGCAAAAATGCTAAAGGAGGGTGGAATTTCTAAAACCGGCGCTTTATCCAGAATGACTGTAATCGTCACCGTATCGAAATAATAGTTAGCGGGTTCAGTTCTGCCCGGCTGACACAAGTCGCTCACTTGGTAAACAAATAGATAAGTTATTATGGAATCAGTCTTAACCGGAATGAAACAGGTTCGACAGGTATTTTTCGATGTTTGATTGAATTGTCCCGGTCCGAGTATTTTCTGAATCTCCAGCGAATCATTGTCCGGATCAAATCCAAACACATCGAAACAAATTTCCCTCACCTGACAGAGAAACACGGTTGAATCAAAGCCGACAATTTCCGGGGCGCGATTAGTCTTGACCGTGTCATAAATAATAGCCGAATTACTGCCGCAGGAATTGGAAACCTCGACCACAAAGCTGTACACTCCCGGCGTATCCGGCAAGTAGGTAATTATACCGGACAGTGAATCTATGCTTCCCTTTCCGGACAATAAATCAAAGATTGTAGGATCGTTTCCAACCTGATCTGCCTGGACTTGTAATATTCTTTGGAAAACTTCATCACAGTACTTGATACTAAAAAACTGATTTTCGATTGTCGGCGCTGTGCCGGCATCAAAAATAACAGTAAATGAATCTACGCACGAGGCATTACAATCGTCCATGCATTGAACTGTGACCGTAAATGTTCCGTTTGATTGTGGCGAGTAACACCAGTAACCGTTTTCGATTGTTCCCGGCCCGCTCATAATCTGACAGCCGACTAAATTCCCGTCTGCGTCATTAGCAGAAACTGGCAGACAAATTTCATTTTCAACACATCCCGTTATCACAGTGTCATTAGGTAGCAGGCAGACTGGCGGCTGATTCAGAATTACATTAACGACGGTTGTGCAAGCATCAATCGCTTCGCAATTATCATAGGCGCTAAAGATGATTTTATTTTCTCCCTCGACAGGAACAAAGGTAACAGTGTTACCAGCTAACTCTCCAAGGGAAACTGAAACGAACAATTCATCCCCATTCGGATCCGTTGCTGTAAAGCCCGGTAAACTCACAGGCGAGAGACTGCACAACGTAAGCGAAGTATCGCCGGGACAATTGACCACCGGGGCATCATTCAGTTCGATAGTGACACTGAAACTGTCGATACAATACGCCCCACAGCTGTCTTCGCATTTTATGATGACAGTAAACGAGGTATCTTTTGTAGGTGTGTAGCACCACTGCAGATATTTAATTGAAGCAAGGGCGTTCCTTTCAACGCTCTGTTTGCTGATGGGACTGGGAATGGCTCCGGGGCCACTGATAAAAGTACAGCTTTTAAAATTCCCGTCATTGTCCGTTGATGAAATTGGGAGGCAAATCTCTGACGCAACGCATTGATTTATGATGGTGTCATTGGGGATCACGCAAATTGGCGCTTCATTAAGCTGAATATTAACAGTAAAACTGTCGCGGCAGACTTTGCCGCAAGAACTTGGACATTCAACTACCACGCTAACTATTTCGCTAATACTAGCTTGATATTCCCAGCTAAGGCCGACTAATTGCCCTGGGCCCTCTACTATATGGCACCATGCCCCATTCTGGCTATCCAAAGTTGCATAAACTGGCAGATGAACTAGACCCGGCTGGCAAAGGAACAGAGTGGTGTCATCGGGCACGTGGCAGACAGGAGACTCGACGATAAAAACTCGCACTGTTATCTGGTCAGATGAAGATGCCCCACAGCTATCAGTAGCAGAAACTGATACGATATAGGTACCGCTGGAATCGGCATAAAATATGAGACGGCTCGACACCGGCTCATAATAAATCCAGTCGGGTTTATTGATTGAAGACAAATTATAGTTGGCGTCACTAATACCGACCGGAATATAAAAACTGTCAGCTTCACAAAGTAAGATGGTTGTGTCGGGGGGCAGAAACACCAACGGCGGCTGGTTGCATTCCACGTTGACAGTAAATTCGCAAGTAATCGTATCACAGACAGTAATTGCTTTAACCACAATCCTGTTGCTGACGCCGCAACTGACATAGAAACAGACTTGCTGGTTCTCACTGTCATACCAGGTGTTGATGCCGGTAACTTGTATTTGCGCCCATTCCGGAATATCTCCAATCGGGAAACACAAAGTATCATGAGTACACACAAAGACACTGGTATCATTCGGACATTCTAGATTGACATATTGGTCATTTATTATTCTGACTATGGCTGTGTCGGCAATAATTGCTCCGCAGGAATCCGTAGCAGTGGCAATAATTGTATAGTTGCCACTGTCATACGGCACAAAACAGACCTGTCCGTTACTGTAATTGCCGCGATTAACAGTGATACTGGCAATGTTGCTATTCGAATCAGCAAACAGCACCGGCAAACAAACGTAGGCCGGGCGACAGAGATAAATTGTGGTGTCTCTCAATGCCACCTGTACGTGAGGGGAGGCGTTGGACCGAATGTTTACCGAAATAGTGTCGGCGGCGGTTCTCCCGCAGGAATCAGTAACCAGGGCTATCAGCAATCCGACGAAAGTTTCTCCTGCATCAAAGCAGAATTTTCCTGTCGAAGGATTGTATCCTTCGTGATTGAAAGTAATTGACACTGGATTGTCGATTGTCAAAACATCGATACAATACTGGCTCGGAGTACACGAAGTTATACTGATATCCTCGCCCAAATCCACAAACGGCGCCGGAGGCGTAGTAACAGTTACAACTACGGTATCGTACGCGCTGACTTCGCATTCATCAATAATTTGTGCCCAAATCAAATACTGACCTGTTGTATCAACTGGAATACAGATCAAGTTACCTTGTACAGGATAGTTTGAATTAACTTTCATCGCATTAAGATCTCGAATAACAATTGAAACACAAACACTATCCCCGGGGCATGACCCAATTGAAAAGTCATTTCCAAGTGAAATCGTCGGGGCTTCGTTCATAATCACTCTGACTTGAAAACCATTAGCTGAAGTATTACCACATGAATCCTTCGCAATTATTTGTACAAAATAATCGCCAGCAGTGTCAGCTAAGAAGCAAATCGAACTATCATATATTTGGCCAATATT
>Ga0214473_10009920_pt1 | contig 11243 bp, 7 predicted proteins | sample RVTome_7_FD_203509 | JGI IMG/M metagenome (GOLD analysis project Ga0214473, IMG submission 203509) | Soil microbial communities from uranium-contaminated site in the Upper Colorado River Basin, Wyoming, United States - RVT98D197 | ecosystem: Environmental > Terrestrial > Soil > Contaminated >...
AATCGACCGCCCGACGCGTCTCCTGATGCCATCGATGGTAGTTCCCCTGGTTCACGCTGTAGATCTTGCCTCGCTGCGGGATCCTGATGGCCGGGTGAGATAAGACATACTCGCCGATCGTCTGATCCAGCGTGAAGCCGTGCACGCCCCGGCCGGCCGTGTACACGAGGACGGTGCTGGGGCCGTACATCACATAGCCGGCCGCTACTTGCTCGTTTCCCTTTTGCAGAACATCGGTCGAGACGTGATCCCGCCCTTGGCCGCGTCGCCGACGGACGGAGAAGATCGTTCCGACCGTCACGTTGCTGTCGATGTTTGACGAGCCATCGACGGGGTCGAAACAGACCACATACCCCCCGGCGCCACAGTTACGGTCGAAGTGAAGCGGTTCTGCCATCTCCTCTGAGACCACCGTGCAGACGAGGCGGGTCTCTTTGAGCGCATTCACGAAGACGTCATTCGACCACATGTCAAGCTGTTTGACCTGCTCTCCCTGCACGTTCACTTCTCCGGTGTTGCCCAGCATACCAACCAGCGCCGCCCGGTTCAGCTCGCGCGAAATCAGCTTCGCGGCAAGGCCGATATGCAGCAGGAGCGTTCCGAGGGTGCCACCCGATGATTCCTGCTGGTCGTCCAGGAGATGACGGGTAAGCGTCATGCCTTTGCTGATCATTGAGCCTCCATCCCGCCTGCTATCGGTCATCTCGCCGCTGCACCTTGACCGTCTCGCCGTCCTGGACGAGGATCGTGTCGGCCATGCCGATGAAGAGGCCGGTGCCGACCACCCCGGGAATCGAAACGATCGCTTGCTCGAACGCGGTCGGGTCCTGGATCGGGGAGATAGCGCAATCAAGAATCTGATTGCCGTTGTCGGTCACAAACGGCTGGCCATCGACCAGACGTACCTTTGGCCGACAGCCCAACTCTGCCAGGCGACGCTGGCAAAGGGGCAAACCAAAGGGCACCACCTCGACCGGGAGGATGCCGCGGCTCCCCAAGACCGGTACGAGCTTCTCAACTCCGACCAGGATCACGAAGCGTCGTGACGACGCGGCCACGATCTTCTCGCGCACCATGGCGCCACCGTATCCCTTGATCAGGTCAAGACGGGGATCGACCTCATCGGCGCCGTCGAACGTCACGTCGATCTGCCCGACCTCATCAAGTGTCGCCAGCGGGATGCCGAGCCGCGTTGCGAGGACAGCCGTCACCTGTGAGGTCGGAACCCCTCGCACTCGCAAACCGCCCTTGACCGCCGATCCGAGGGCATGGATAAAGGCGGTTGCCGCGCGCCCAGTGCCCATCCCGACCACATCGCCATCCCTGACAAACTCGATCCCGCGCGTAGCAACGGATTGCGGGGATTGTGCTGCACCAGACCCGCCAGAGTGCGCCCGTTGGCGCTTCGTACCCGGTTCCGGACTCACATCATGCCCCACGACTGAGACGCCCAAGATGAACCTAATGAAGCGCGGTATCCTTCGCAGTCACAAAGCAACCCGACGGCCGTTAAGTCACGCGCCACGCCAGCTTATACTATGTCCTGCGCTGGGATGTCAAGGGCCGGTTGCGGCAAGCCCGGGGCGATCACCACCCTCCAGCTCGCCTCACAAGAGAATTGCCGACCGGTGAACTGGCGGTGGGCTGCTACCCCGACTCGCAAGGAGACCATCGGCACATCTGGATGGTACCCAATTCTCTCGCAGGCGCCTGTGGAAGATTCAGACGGGCGATCGCCGTATTGACGCCGATGAGTGTAACCTTATATACTGGCTCCCTGAAGCTCCTCTGACGGCCGGTGCATTCTCCTGCCGTCTATATCCGGTTCGGCGGTCCGGTCTTGTTCAGTCTCCTGCAAACCACAGGTGGGGTGGACCCCTGGGCCGCTCGCCGGGCGCGCGAAAGGCCACCACATGAGCGCGACCGGATCAACAAGCTTCAAGGGAGAGTTTGAGGGTGTCACTTGTGACGGTACCAGCACGACGAGCGACCGTATTCACGGTCAGTTGCGGCCTGCTTCTCCTTGCCGGCTGCGTTGCGGGCCCACCTCCCGGTGGAGGGGCTGACACCGAAGCGCAGCCGCCCGGAGCGAAGGCCGACGAGTTTCTCATCGTAGACTGCCTGCTGCCGGGGCAGGTTCGGCGGCTGGGAACTCAACTTACGTACGTCACCGCTCGAAGAGCGGTAAAGACCTCGGCGCGTGACTGTGAGATTCGGGGCGGGGAATATGTGGCGTTCGACCGCTCAACCTACGCGACCGCCCTGAAGGTGTGGTTGCCGCTGGCAGAGCAGGGCGATACCGCGGCGCAGACCTACGTTGGCGAGATCTTCGAGAAGGGGCTTGGCCTCCCGGCGGATTATACCGCCGCCGCCCAGTGGTACCGGCGCGCCGCCGAAAAGGGGTATTCGCGGGCGGCAATCAATCTCGGCAATCTCTACGAACAGGGGCTAGGGGTGCCGAAACAGCCCGCTGAGGCCGTGCAGTGGTATCGTCGCGCCGCCGGCCTGGGCGATCTGGCCTTCGAGCCGGCCGACGCGGCCCCCGAAGTACGACGCCTGCAACGGGAGGTGGACGAGCTCACGCGTGAGCTCCAGGTGAAGCAAGCCGAGCTTGATCGCACGCAGGGCGAACTCGAGAACCTGCGCCGAACCCTGGAGCAGCGACGGCGAGAGGCGGATCTGGAGCGCAGCGCCCTTGCGGGAAAGCGCCATGAGATCGAAGAGCTGCAGAAGAAAGGGCACACTTCGGCCGCACGCCTCCAGACGCTCGAGCAGTCCCTTGCGGAACGCGAAGCCGGCCTCGGCGCCAAAGAGCGTGCGGTCACTGACCTCCGCGCCTCGCTCGCCCGATTGGAAACGGAGTCAGGCGCCCTACGCGCAGAACTCGAGAGGATGCGGCAGCCGACCGCAGCTGCGGGTCCCGAGATCCAGATGATCGAACCCGAGCTTGTCGCCCTCGGCGATACCCGCGGCGTGGCGGTGCGGCCGTCTCCCAGACACGTCACCGTCGCGGCCGGTACCGATCGCCTGATCCTCGTGGGGCGCGTGACAGCAGCGAGCGGCCTCAAGTCGCTCACGATCAACGGCCGTGAGGAACCGCTGGACAGCAACAACCTGTTCAAGGCGCAGCTCCCGATCACGAAGCCCGAGGAGCCGGTCCGGATCGTCGCCATCGACCGCAGCGGCCGAAAATCGACGGTAGAGTTCCTGATCCTCGCCCGAGCTGAGCGGCAGGCGTCGGTAGCTCCCGAAAGGCGCAATGCAGTGGGCTACAAAGGGCCAAGGAACTCATTCGGCAACTACCACGCCCTCGTCATCGGCAATAATGAGTACCGGCTGTTGCGTCGGCTCCAGACGGCGGTGAACGACGCGAGGGAGGTGGCCCGGATCCTGAAGGCGGAGTATGGATTCGAGGTCACGCTCCTGCTGAACGCCAGTCGCTACGAGATCCTCTCCGCGCTGAACAGCCTCCGGGAACGGCTGACCGACAAGCACAACCTGCTCATCTACTACGCGGGCCACGGTGAGATCGACAAGGTCAATCAGCGTGGATACTGGCTGCCGGTTGACGCCGAGCCGAACAGCTCCGCGAACTGGATCCCCAATATCTCGCTCACTGACACCCTCAACGCCATGTCAGTGCGGCAACTGCTGGTTGTGGCCGACTCTTGCTATGCGGGCACCCTGACCCGCTCGGCCCTGGGCCGACTCGAGGTCGGGATGAGCCAGGAGGAGCGAAACAAGGTGTTTGCGACGATGGCGCAGAGGCGTTCGCGCCTGGTGATGACCTCGGGTGGGGTAGAGCCGGTCCTCGACAGCGCGGGCGGCTCACACTCGGTCTTTGCCCACGCCTTGATCGAACTCCTGCGGGCCAATGTCGGAGTGGTGCCCGGCCAAGAAGTGTTCCGGCTCCTGCAAGTTCAGGTGGCGGCGAAGGCGCAACGGCTGGAGGTACAGCAGGTTCCTGAATATGCCCCGATCAAGTTCGGGGGACACGAGGGCGGCGACTTTTTCTTCGTCCGCGCCGCCAATTGAGTGGGGTCTCTGGCCGGCAAGCACAGAGGGATGGAAGGCCAGGCCGAATGATTAGAACTCCAGTCGGATCCCGGCGTTAAAACCATGATGGGTGAACTGGTTGCGTCCCACCACGGATTCATAGGCGACAAATGCCGCCATCCCGGCCTTCAGGGTCGCCGTGATATCTACGCCGGCCCTGGCGTAGTCTCTGTCGGGATCGTTCGTCTGAACCGCGAAGGTGGTCTGAAGAGGATCAGCCACAAGCGTCCCCGTCAGCAGGCGGCTGTCCCCCTTGAATTCATGCTCCCACTCACCGTGGACCCTGGGAACCAAGACCCCCCACGGCACACTGATCGCGTAGGACAGTTGGGCGCCCACGCCTGTCGTCACGGACCTGATCGATTGACCGCCGACGTTCAAGTTGAAGATGCCTCCGTCCTTTTCGCTGAAGCCGTCGATGTCCAAGTGGATATACGTGACCCGCCCGGTCGGCCCGAAGGTTAACGCCCCAACGTTAAAGCTATACCCACCGCTGACGCTCAGCGCGAACTGTGCGCCGTCAGTGTTCCCCCTCGCCACGGCAGCGACACCGGGCGGCCCAACGTTGCGCCTCGTATCGTAGTCATGCCAGCCGTAGGTGGCAATCGTATCGATGTAGAACTTCTCCGCCAGGTAGTAGGTTCCGAAGACCGAGGCGCTGAACGCGCGCCCCGAAAAGTCACCCGCCGAGGCGTCGAAATCCGCCTGAGTTGAAACGTAACCGAACGCCGTCCCCAGGACGAAGCGGTCCGTGAACCTGTAGTCAAGGCCCATGGTGCCCCCGGTCGTGTGGAATTTCAACCCTGGTTCCCCCCCGGTAGGGGTCTGATCGCCGAAGCTCCCCTGCCCGTTCAGGAAGATACCGACCCTCCGGGATACAGTTGGTCGTTCAGCGCCCTGGCCCCCTCCGCCTCCTGCGACCGTGATGAGGCTGGCTAGGAGTGTCAGGGGCACGGGCTCCCCGTCGCCCTTAAGAGACAGCCCCTCGATGCTGACCCCGCTCGCCCCGCGCCGGAGAGCGGCGAGGCGAAGCCCGATGTTGGTCGTCTGAACGGTGGCGGTCGTGAGCGCGAGGTTCCCAAGTTGAGCAAACTGCTTTAGGCCTGAAATTGCAGCGTCCGGCGTCGGATTATTGACGTTAAAGGAAACTGATGGGCCCCCCGACGATAGGGTGGCGCTGACCGAGATAGGCCCCTGAGCCGATCCCAGGGTGAGGGCGTTGCTTGCCAGCCCGTTGGAATCGGTGAAGGTCGCAGCGCCCGACGAGAGCGTGCCGCTTCCCGAGACAACCTGCCACGTCACTTGCGCCTGACCGACCCGTGTGGTACCGCGTTCCACCCGCACCACGAAGGGGCTCGGCAACGGGGTATTAACGACCCCGGTCTGATTATTGCCGGAGACGATGACGATGCTCGGCAACGCCTGGGCCCGCACGCTTGAGGTCACCGCCACGATTGAGAGTGTGACAAGGGCCATTGCTGAGAGCAACGAAAGACGACGTCGTCTCCCCGGCGACCGCCCCACAAGATGATATCCGCGAGCGCCGGTATGGAGGTTCACCAGGTTCCCCGGGTATGACCATTCGAGCGCCATATGACCTCCTCTCGTATCTGGTTGCCCTGCAGTAGCCGCCACGCCCCGCACCGGCGCCAGGGCCGTGCCGACACTCCCCCTCCCCCTGACCCTGGGTCGTAGAGACCGTATGCGAACGCGCGAAGGGTGTCAAGAGGAATGTTCCCGCAGTAAGTAGAGTTATCAGACGTGGGTAACGCTACCTTCTGTGGCAGAAGAGCGGGCCAACGCTACGACCGAACCGGAAAGGAGGTTACCGGTGGCACACCGTATCGAGGAACAGCGGATTCAGCAATGGTTGAACTGATTCAGGAAGGCCCAGCAACTCCATTCCGTTACCAACGCTTGCGTCTTCCTCGGGATCTCCCGGAAAATGTACTGCGAAGAGTGGAAGCGTTACGCCATGACCATAAGCTCGTTGGACCGGCTCAGCCTCGCCGATCGGTCACTTCACCTCCACTGCCACCGCCGGCAGGTGGGCACCCGTATGACCCAGCGCATCTAGGCGACTCCTGACCCTATCACGGTCCTCGGGAAGGACAAAGGCCAGTGGGGCATCACCATCGCGGGGCAACCTGGCTCAGTTGGGCTTGACGGTCAGCGTGGCCTGTTTGGCACCGCTGCCGCCACTGGCATACGAGGGGTACGCGAAAATCGTGACCGGGGTCTGCTGCGGCACGGCGCTAGTCGTGATCGTAAAGGTCACTTGCTTTGACCCGAGGGAAATCGCTACCGTCGCGGGCACCTGTGCCACGAGCGGGTTACTGCTCGTCAGTCTGACCCAGTTCGCGCAGCTCTCAGGAAAGGCCGGGGCCGGGGCCGTCAGCGTCGCCGTGCCCTGGGCGGGCGTTCCGCCCTTGACGCTCGCCGGCGCGACGCTCAGCGAGACGACTCTGTTCGTCCTAACGGAAGTGGTTTTGGAAACCGATGTGCCGGCCCATGATGCATCTATCTTGAACCCTCCGGCTTCTGCATACGGACCGCTAGCCATCCAGCGAAAGCTTGTCGACCCTGGGTACGTGTTGATCGTGAACGTCCTCTTGGTGTCGCCACCTGGGATCTGGACGGTCGCTGGCAGGGTGGGATTCGGGAAGCAGGGATCGCTGGGAGTGAGGACCCAGGTGGGAGTGACACGGAGTTCCACCGCTGCCCCCCTTGACGGTGCGGGCGCTGTCAGCCTTACGGTCCCGGTAATGGGGTAGCCACCATCTGTGGGGTACTGAGCATCTATGAAATTGTTGCTGAATGAGAGGGAGGCCACGCCGGGCGGCTGCACTGTGAGCGTGGCCGTCTTCGTTGAGAAGACGCCGCGTGTGGCGACGATCGGGACCGCCGTGTTCGCGGACACGGCCTTCGTCATCACGGGGAAGGTGGCTGCATTGGCCCCGGACGGGACCGTCACGCTCGCCGGTACCGTCGCGGCCGGGTTCTGGCTCGAGAGCGTGATGAAGTATCCGCCGGACGGGGCGGGGCCGCTGATCGACACATTCCCCGTTGACCCGACCCCACCGGCGACGCTCGCAGGGTTCAGCGTCAGCGAGACCAGCGCGGGGGGGAGAACCGTCAGGGTAACGGTCTTGGGCGCGTGGCTGCCGATCCGCCCCGAGATCGTCACCGACACCGTGCCCGGCACGACATTGGGATTCGTGGCCACGGGCTGTGTGGTGATCAGGAACGTGGCCGACGTCGCCCCGGGCTGTACCACGACGCCGCCCGAAGGCACCGCCGCCACGCCGGGATTGCTGCTCTGGAGTGTGACGGTCACGCCTCCGGCCCGCGCCGGCTGAGTCAGGGTCACGGTGCCCCCCACTTGTGCGCCACCAGTGACCGTGGCCGGATTCACGGCCACCGCGCTCAGCATGAGGATGGCGATCGGCTGCAGCGGGAGCTTGAGCCGATCGACTGCGGAGAGCATGGCCGGGTGAGCGAGGACGAGGAGCGCCGCAAGCGCAGCCCCCAGCCGTGTATTGACGGGCACTCTCGCTATGCGCATGACGACTTCCTCCTCTGCCGTTGAAGACTGGCCCACGAACTCACAACTCTATCAGTTTCACCCCCTGAAACCCGCCGGGTGTGAGGCTGTTCGCTCAGACTCCGCCGGTGCGATGAGCTGTCATGACAGATTCCTAGTCGTTAGCCCGACCGAAACCGGATCCGCCCCCTCGCTCGTCCGCGCTACTGCAGAGACCAGCTGGCTGGGCCGCGTCGGGCGCAGAAAGTCTTCTTTGCGTCGATCGGGGTCCATGTGTTGCCGATGTTCGCGCGCACGAGGAAGCGCTGATCCTGCGCCTGGAATATTCTGTTTCAGTGCGGGCCCAATACTCTCTTGACCACATTGTTCTGAACGTTTGCCTCCGCGCATTGTTCCGGAGGAAAGAGAGTGCAACTAATGTTGACTTGCACGAACAGCGTGGTGCTTCTAAGCCGCTTCTTCCCCACATGAAAGCTGTCTTTCTGTCCAGGCAGGAGCGGCCCGACTTTTCGACCATCCCTCTCGCATGGCTGCTTAGGATCGGAGATGCACTGCTGAGGGGTAGGCGGATTACCACCCGGCCAGTGGGTGTCAGGAACTACTATGGTCGCGACATTGACTTCCGGCATCGGCCCATTGCCCTTGTTCTCGACCGTAATCTTCGACCGATAGCGAGTGCCGTAGTCCATGACGTCCTGATGGATGCTCGCGGTGACGTCGGGGCAGAAGCTAGGGTAGCTGACATTGCCTTGATTGTTGCTTTCGCTAGCCTCGGCCACCCAATTGAGTGAATCTACAACGACGGTAACGCTGAACGGCTTGCAGGGCGGGATTCGAGCCTCCCTGGCGTTCCGCGCCTCCTCAGTCTGCCCTGCCAGTGGATTGTGAAGGACCTGTGCTTTGCTGGCTCCATCGATGTACACGACAGCGATAAAAGACTTGCCGGTCTCAGTCTTGCCACGGTTTCGAACCTTGTATCTCACGAATCCCTCGGGGTGGATTTCCAGCGACGTCACGACAAGGTCAGGTTGATCAGGAGGAATGGCGCCGGGTGGACCAACTTGCTTGCCGGTAGGCGCCGCTGAGGTCCCGGGTCTTACTTGAGCGCGCAACGGGAGAGAATCCGCCGGGCCGGCTGCACTCGGAAGCATCAGGACAAGTAGGAGGAGAAAGCTAGTGACACAGCCGCTAGGAAATCGCCATTGATTTTCTTGACGAATAGTCATGCCCATGACAATCCTCCGCTTAGCTTCGTTATGGCCCCGGCGGAAACGCGACGTTGATCGCCGGCCTTCCCACACCTGCCTGGCCCAGCGAAACGACATTGGCTGTCTGGCCGGAATATCGGATCTGTTGAGCCACCTGCTGGATCACCGTATTCATCTGCTCGCCAAACTGAGTGGTAAACATCCTGCAGGTGATGATGACGCAGCCGACAAACCCTCCCTTTTTCCCTCCACATTTCGGATCGTAGGGGCATACGTCATCCTCGTTGGCCGTTCCGTCACCATCGCAGTCCCCAGTGGGTCCCTTATCCTTGCAGTCTTTCTTTGTCTGTTCCTCCTGACGATTCTGCCGCCAGGCCATGAACCAGTTGACGGCTCCTTGAATCCAGTCTATGGCGGTCATGATGTTCACTCCGCCCCCAGACGGGTGGAGCCAGGAGCCGGTCGCTTTGATTCGAAGGGCATTAACGCCCATCATGTGAAGGAGATCTGCTCTTGGTATCTGAAATGAATCTGCAAATTCGTTCGCGATGAAGACAAGGCCCACATGCTGCCCCCCAATGGGTCCGCCGACATAGGGCAACAGGGTGGCGCGAAGGGACGGTTGATTGTAAATACGGCTCAGGTCGATCGGGATAACCCAATAGCCGTTCACAAAGGCAATGGGAGGGGTGGTTCTCAGTTGTGCACGAATTTCTGCGTCACTGGCGCTGCGGGCGGCTGGCTGGCTCAATGCGGCTCGGTAGGCGACATGCAGCGGGCGGACTGAGGCCTGGCCGGATTCGGTACTCGTCCCACGGATGAGTCCGAACGCAAGGAACACGCCCAATCCTATCACCAGGACGTTTCTTTGACTGATCCTCTCACCTGCATATGGACCTAGGCTCCACATACAACCTCCTTTGAATTCTCAGCGCTACCGCAGTGACCAGCCGCCCGGCCCGCGCTTGGCGCAAAAAGCCTTCTTCGCGTCGATCGGCGTCCAGGTGTTGCCGATGTTCGCCCGCACGAGGAAGCAGTGATCCTGCCGCTGGAAACGGTAGCCCGGTACCGCCTGAAACGTGTAGCGGCCCACCCCCGGCTTGATCAGATACTCCACTGCCGCGCCGGCAAGCTGATCTCCATCACGAACCTCGAGGAGTGTTCGGCACTCTCCGTTGTAGTCCGACTGTAAGGCAACCGTCCACAACTGTATCCGCTGCCCCTGACGGACCGGATCGGGGACCATGCCAAGATCGAGGACGCTCAGCCGGTGCGGCGGCGCGCAACCCAGGGGCGGCGCGGCGACCGCACCAAACGGAACAGCGCTTCCCCAAGCAGCTCCCATTATCCCTAGCAGCACAGCCCACTTCACTCGCCTCATCGCTATCCCCCCTCTCTATGAGTGAAAATTTGTAATCCTCGCAGCGACGGCCTCCGACTCCGCCCTCTCTTTAGTACCACTGAGCCCTCGCCACTCGACCACATCGCTAGATCGCTGACCCTTTACTTCCAGTGGTCCACCACCCACTCCATGAACTGCATGATCTCAAAATGAAACAGCAAGCTCTTGGTCCCATTCCCCTCCCACATGATCGATTGTTTCAGGACGGGAGTGGGTACCCCCTGCAGGAACGGGAGTTGGAAAGGATACTTATCGGTACGGGGAAGTTTGAAGATGGTCCCGAGTCGATTACCAACGAGATAGAAGGCCCGTTCATAGCCTGCGTTGTGGGCTGTCTCCGAGGGGGAGCATGAAGCATCCGTGACAGAAGGGGGCAAGGAGAAGACCTCACCTTTGGAGGAGATAGGAGCAGGAGGTCCGGATCGGCCCATCGCCCACGCTGAAGGGAAGAGAAGCTCCGACAGGGGTCTCTTTGGCTGAGGTTCTGGTATGTCAGGTGTCCATCCCAGGCCAACAAAAGCGCCGATTCTCAGGCCCGCGTGAGCGTCCTTAATAAGGTTATTCCAGTAGCTTTGATCCAGCTCAGAGATAATCCGTCTGTGGTAGTTGCTCTGCAACCATTCGCTGGTCCACGCACCGCCCTCCATCCCCCTCCATTCGCTTGCGGAGGTTTGTGTAAGAAGCACAAAGGGATTCATGGGACGCATGTAGACCCACGTGCGGTCCTGGTAGAAGTATTTGACTCCTGCCATCAGGAGGCTGATCCGTTGCAGCGCCGCGGAGACATGCGGGACCTCAGCAGCTTTCACTTTATTCCGAGGTAAAAGGAGCACGGGAACAACCGCGCGTTTTACCTCTGAGGGAACCAGACATCTCCAATCTGCCAGTCCGATCCCTATCAGGGTTGCCATCGCACCACTACCATGCTGCCGAACGCAGGCAGCGTTCATGCCATTCTCGTTAATCGCTTTGTCGGGCTGTCCCGGGATCTTACAGACCCAGCCCAGTGCGTCCTGTCTCACAAGAGCAGGCG
>Ga0214473_10009921_pt1 | contig 11243 bp, 7 predicted proteins | sample RVTome_7_FD_203509 | JGI IMG/M metagenome (GOLD analysis project Ga0214473, IMG submission 203509) | Soil microbial communities from uranium-contaminated site in the Upper Colorado River Basin, Wyoming, United States - RVT98D197 | ecosystem: Environmental > Terrestrial > Soil > Contaminated >...
GCTCGCCGAATACACGCGCATGAAATTTCGCATCTTCGAAAACCAGCGCGAGAGCGATGTCGCCGTCCTCAACGCCGACGATCCCATCTCGGTCGCCGAGGAAAATCGCCGCAATGTCGGCCCCGGACTGCGCTGGTGGATCTCGGCGACACAGCCAAAGTCACCCGGCGTCTGGGTCGATGGCCGACATCTGAGATTCGACACCGGCAAGTTGCGCGCCATCGTCCCCGGCTCGGACCGTTTGATTCCGCCCGGCCTGCATAACCAAATGAATGCCGCCGCCGCTGTGGCGATGGCGTTGGCCGATGGCCTGACGCCCGAAGAGATTGAGCCCGGCCTCACCTCATTCCCCGGTTGCGAGCACCGCCTCGAGTTCGTCGCCGAAGTGGGCGGCGTCCGTTTCGTCAACGATTCCAAAGCAACCAATCCTGACAGTGTCGCCAAAGCGATTGTTTCATTCGACCGTCCGTTGATCGTCATCATGGGCGGTCTTGACAAAGGCGCCGACTTCTCGATCCTCGGTGATGAACTCACCCGGCGCACCCGCGCCCTCATATTCACCGGCAAGGCTGCCTCCAAGCTTGAAGTCGAACTCGGCACACGTCTCCCGTACCGCACCGCCGCACAGTTTGCCGATGCGTTCGCCGCGGCAGTGGAACTCGCCCAGCCCGGTGACATTGTGCTCCTTTCGCCGGCATGCGCGTCCTTTGATCAGTTCAACAACTACGAACATCGCGGACAGGTCTTCAAACAACTTGTCCATGACCACGCCAGAGCAACGGTGGGAGAGGCATGACCAATCCGGCCGCCATCGCGCACAACATCCTCGACCTGTTCAGCCCGGCACGCGCCGGCCGGACACGCGGCTCCGCCAAAGTCCCGCCCGCCGACCGTTGGATCTGGTTTGCCGCCATGTTCCTCATGGCGCTTGGCAGCGTCATGGTGCTGTCGTCTTCCGTCATGCTCGCCGACCGCAAGTTCGGGTCGCCGGGGTTCTTCTGGACGCGGCAGTTGATTTGGTGGGGAATGGCCACCGCGATCCTCATCGGCGCCTCACGCATCGACCATCGCAAGATCCGCGCCTGGGCGCCGCTCCTGCTTCTGATCGGCTTCGGACTTCTCGTCGCAGCACGTCTGTTGCCGCCCATTAAAGGTGTGCACCGTTGGATTGATCTCGGCCCATTCCGCCTGCAACCCGCCGAGGTCTTCCGACTGGCATTCGTTGTGTACGCCGCCGCCTTTCTTGCCAAACGCGGCGAGTTGATTGCGTCATGGAAGAGTTGGATCGTCCTCGTTGTTATCCTTGGCACCGGTTCCGTCCTGCTCATCTCTCTGCCGGAATTCTCCGCGGCGCTCACACTGTGGGGGACCTCCGGTCTTCTTCTGATTGCCGCCGGTGTCCGGTGGCGGCATCTCCTCCCGGGGTTCGGACTCGCCGTTCTCGCGGCTGTCATCGTCGTCTATGGCCTGGGCTATAAGAAAGCTCGTGTCGACGAATGGCGGGCCGGCCTGACCGTCACCGACGGCATGTATCAAGTACGCCAATCAAAAATTGCCCTCGGCTCAGGTGGCTTGGTGGGGCAGGGGCTCGGGCAGGGGAGAGCGAAGATGTCGTATCTCCCCGAACCGCACACCGACTTCATCCTCTCATCGATTGGTGAGGAACTCGGCTTCGTCGGTGTCACTTGCGTCTGGATGGCCTTCGGGCTCCTGGTCTACCGTGGCTGGCGCGCGGCGATGCGAGCGCCCGACCGTTTCGGCTATTTGCTCTGCATCGGCATCGGCGGCTCACTCTTTGTCAATGCCGCGCTCAATGCGTCTGTGGCGATGGGGCTGTCGCCCGTCACTGGTCTGCCCCTCCCATTGGTCAGTTATGGCGGATCATCACTGCTCTGCACCGCCGCAGGGTGGGGAATGGTGTTAAATGTTTCACGATTTCGTCTCACGCAAGGATAGAGAAGTGTTCTGCATGAACAGGTCCATCATGCCATTGCGAGTCGGCGTGCCGACAAAGCAATCTTTGTTCGAGGCGGCTGCATAAATGCGCGTTCTTCTCGCCGCCGGAGGCACCGGAGGACATCTCATTCCGGCCGTTCGCATCTCCGAGGCGATCGCGCGCAAACGCAAGGATGCCGAGTTCGTCTTTGTCGGCTCAGACAAGGGATTTGAGGAACGGGTGATCTCTCAACGCCACCAGCGTTACATTGGCCTGCCGGCGCGCGGCTTCTCGCGCCGCAAGGTCTGGCGCAATGTCCCCGCGCTCTATCACAACTGGCGCGCACGGGCCATCGCCGCCGATCTGGTGCGCGATTTCCATCCCGATGTCGCCATCGGCTGCGGCGGTTATGCCTCCTATTTCCCGGTTCGCGCCTGCGCCAAAGCGAGTGTCCCATACATCCTCCAAGAGCAGAACCGCCAACCCGGGTTGGCAACACGCTGGCTGTCGGACAAAGCCGATACGGTCTTCATCGCCTTCGAGGAATCACGCCCTCTTCTACCCAAGGCAGGGAAGATCAAGCTTTCCGGTAATCCCATTGATCCCCGGCTCGCGACTCTGACACGCTCCGATGCACGTCGCGCCTGGAATCTGGCCGACGACGCCACCGTCATCCTCGTCACCGGCGGTTCCACCGGCGCCCGGTCGATCAACAACAATATCGCGCTCTCTCTTTCGACGCCTACCGACAGACCGATTCATCTGCTCTGGCAGACCGGCGCTCAGGGCAGCGGCTGGGATGGCAAGGCCTCTTCCGGCTGGCATGTTCACTGCTTCGCCTTCACCGACAAGATGACCGAGGCGTTTGTCGCCGCCGATTTGATCGTCGCGCGCTCCGGCGCGCTGACTCTGTCCGAAATCTGCGCCTGCGGACGTCCCGCGATTCTGGTTCCATACCCACTGGCCACCGGCGATCACCAAACCCAGAACGCGAAAGTCCTTGTCGATGCCGGCGGCGCGATCATGATCGAAGACCGCATGCTCGACTCCGAATTATTGCTGGCGCAATCGCACGCTTTGTTGAATGATCATGAACACCTGCATCGGATGGCGCAGGCCAACAGGAAATTGGGCAAACCCGACGCCGCCGACCGCATCGCAGCCCGTGTCTTGGAATTGGTGAGGGGTTAGAATGGCAACAAATGTCATCCTGACAGAGAGTGGCCCTGACCGTCGCAGATCCTGAGCGAAGCCGAAGGGCTCTTGGTCAGGGTTTACATAAACGGTCATGAATCGGCGAGAGTTTTTCATTGAAACGACAAGGATGATCGGCACAACAACCCATGTGGCACCGTAGAGTCAGAAAACTCCATTTCGTCGGCATCGGCGGCGCCGGTATGTCCGGCATCGCCGAGATCCTCAAGGCATCGGGCTATTCGATCTCCGGCTCCGACCTTGCCGAGTCCGAAACCACCGACCACATGCTCCGCCTCGGCATCCCGGTCGTCATCGGCCATGAAGCATCCAGCATCCTCGGCGCCGATGTCATCGTGATCTCTTCCGCCGTCGGCGAGGACAATCCCGAAGTGCAGGCCGCGCGCGCATCAAAGATCCCCGTCATCCGCCGCGCCGAAATGTTGGGCGAGTTGATGCGTCTGAAGTTCTCGATCGGCATCGCCGGCACCCATGGCAAGACCACGACCACTTCGATGATTGGCCACATCCTGACCAAGGCCGGCCTCGATCCGACCGTCATCGTCGGAGGGCGTCTGATCAATCTCGATGCCAATGCGCAACTGGGCAAAAGCGAGTACCTTGTCGCCGAAGCCGACGAGTACGATCACTCGTTCTTGTCGCTGCATCCGACTGTCGCGATTGCCACGAATCTTGAAGAGGATCATCTCGACTGCTACAAAGACTTGGCCGACTTGCAGGAAAACTTTCTGCAGTTCTTCAAGTGCGTCCCATTTTATGGCACTGTTCTCACTAATGCCAACTCTCCGGCTTTGGCCGCGATCGAATCGCGCATCGAACGCCCCCATCGCACCTTTGGGATCGGTGTCCACGCCAACATCGTCGCTGATTCATTGGTCGTCGCGGCCCGCGAGAGCCGTTTCGAACTGATCTGTGACGGCAATCGCTGTGGCACAATCCATGTCCCGCTTACCGGACGCCACAACGCCGAAAACGCCCTCGCCGCCTGCGCCGTCGGACTGGAATTGGAAATCCCCTTCGCCCACCTGCGCGACGGCATCGGAACATTCACTGGCGTCGGCCGCCGCTTCGAGATTAAGGGCGCGGTGAACAACATCACCGTCGTCGACGATTACGGCCATCACCCGACCGAAGTGCGCGCCGCTCTCGCCGCCGGACGCAATTGGCTGGACGGGAAGGGTCGCCTGATCGCGATTTTCCAACCGCATCTGTTTTCACGCACCCGCGACTTTCATGCGCCCTTCGCGGAGGCGCTGGCGCAAGCCGATGGCATCATTCTGGCCCCAATCTATCCTGCGCGCGAAAAGCCGATGCCCGGAGTGACCTCGCAAATGATCGCTCAACACCTGAAAGGTCGGCGTTTCACCCTCGGGTGCGTGACACCTTCCGATCTGAACGCCTGCGTCAATGCCTCGCTTGAATGGGCGCAGCCCGGCGATCTGGTTATGACCATCGGCGCCGGTTCGGTCTATCGCGTCGGTCCCGAAATCCTCGACAAACTGAAACCATCGCCGGTGGCCGTCTGATGAGCGACACAATCTTCAAAAGCGACCTGGCCGTCATGCCGGAAAAGGGCGAGAGCGTCTTCGGGCCCAAACACTGGCGTCTCTGGGTTCTGCTTTCTGAGGCCGCACTCATCGGAACTGGAGTGGCTTTTCTCTACTGGCCCGTCCTGAATGTGTCCGATGTGACCTATGAAGGACCTGCCGATTGGGAAGCCGAAGTGCGATCGCTGGTCACCCTCCCGTCCGATGGGAACATCTTGCATTTCATCCCCGCCGATGCCGAATCGCGCATCGAGTCCCGCTTCAGCGACCGGGGAGACGCGCAGGTTCGTGTCGTTCTTCCCAACCAGATCAGCATCCGCATCAATGCCTATGCGCCGCGCCTCTGGGGCGATGGTGAAATCGGCATTGCCCAGGACGGTGCCCTGCTGATTGCTCCCCCCCAGCGGCCTTACCTCCCACGCTGGAATCCCGGCATCGACTGGCAGGGCTCCATGCCGTTGGCCGAACGCGCCAAACGCGCCGCCGGGGCCTGGGACGAGCTCTCACGCGCCGACCGTCGCTATGAACTGACCACCGACGAGTGGACCTGCGATCCGTCGTTGGGCTGGACCACGACCGCTGTCGATGGACGCACCCGCGCCGCCTTCGGCCACACGATGGTCGAAGAACGCGCCCGCTTGGTCGCCCGCCTACTCGACCAGGGCGATACTCTTCTGGCCAAACCGTGTTTCATCGACGCTCGTTTCGAGGGACGTCTCCTTCATCGCCTGCTACCGGAAGTTGCACCCGATTCGACGAAGACCGATTCGACCGCAGCGGTAGCGGCCGCAAATGCGCAATCAAACACCAAGGACGCCAAACCCGTGCATGCCAAGACGGCGGAAGGAAAAACATGAAGAGTGAGATTCCGGTTTACGCCGCTTTGGATATCGGTCATTCCGAGGTCACCGCGATCATCGCTGAGATGATCGATGGCGAGAACGTCAAGATCGTCGGAGTCGGACGCGCCTCGTCGTATGGCCTCAAACGCGGGGTCATCGTTGACCTCGAACGCACCACCGATGCCATTCGCAATGCCGTCTCACAGGCCGAGTCGATGGCCGGTGGCGAGATGCCGCCTCTCCATGTCAACATTGGTGGCGACCATATACGCAGCGTCAACTCACGCGGCGTCGTAGCCGTCTCCCGCCGTGGCGGCCCGATCGAGCCCGGCGATGTCGAACGTGTCCTCCAGGCGGCGCGTGCTATACCCGTGCCGCCCGACCGCGAGGTCCTTCATGTGTTACCACAGGAATTCATCGTCGATGACCAGGGTGGCATCAAAGACCCAATAGGCATGATCGGCGCCCGCCTTGAAGTAGCGGTTCATATCGTGACAGGTAGCGCCTTGTCAGTAGGCAACATACACACATGCATCCAGCACGCCGGCTACACTCTTGAATCGCTGACTCTCTCCTCACTTGCGGCGGCAGAAGCGACGATCACCGACCGCGAATGCGAGATGGGCGTGGCCGTAATTGATGTCGGCGCTGGCATCACCGGTGTCGCTGTCTATGCCGACAATGCCGTCCGCCACACCGGCACAGTGCCTCTTGGTGGACGCCATGTCACCAACGATCTCGCAATCGGTTTACGCACGCCCGTCGATGCCGCTGAGGCGATCAAGACCGAGGCCTATGTCGATGGAATGCGCGCAAACGTTGACTGGGACGCTCCCATCAGCGTCCCCGGTGTTGGTGATCAACCTATACGTACCGTCTCCCGACGTGTCGTTGCCGCGATCGTTGCCCCGCGCCTCGAGGAGATTTTTCAATTGGCTGCTCGTGAGATTCAGAAGGCCCCGACCACGGAGCTTCTGGCTTCAGGAATTGTCCTGACCGGCGGCGGAGCGGTCATCCCCGGTGCTTGCGACTTGGCCGAACGTGTATTCAACCTGCCGGTGCGTCTGGGACGTCCCCAGAACCTGCTGGGATTATCGGATATGCTGGCCACCCCCGCCGATGCCGGAGTGATCGGCTTGGTGCGCCACGCCGCCCGTACCTGGCGGCCGACCGTCGGTCACCGTGGACCGGTGCGACGTCTGGCCGGACGGCTCTCGAATGTGTTGTCGCAATTGATCTGAGTTTTCACAGGTCCTATAGGCCAAATAGGTCCTATCGTTTTTTAGTCTTGACGAGGATTTCCTGGGCTGTATTCTAACGGTGCGGATAGGTTCGCAGGGGACCTACAAGAAAATGGGGGGCAGAATGACGTTCGACTTCGCGTCCGACGCGGAATCGGCAGCGAAAATCAAAGTCGTTGGCGTGGGCGGCGCCGGCGGTAACGCTGTCAATCGTATGATCGCCGCCGGGCTCACCGGCGTCGAGTTTCTCGCCATCAACACCGACTCACAGGATCTCGAAAACTCCAAAGCGCCGATCCGCATCCAGATCGGCGAGAAAGTCACACGCGGCCTGGGCGCCGGGGCCGATCCCAACGTTGGCCGACGCGCCATCGAGGAGGACCGTGACATCGTCATGCATGCCCTCGCCGGGGCCGACATGGTCTTTGTCACCGCCGGCATGGGTGGCGGGACCGGCACAGGCGCCGCGCCTGTTGTCGCCGAATTGGCGAAGCTGCAAGGCGCATTGACCGTCGCTGTTGTCACTAAGCCCTTCGAGTTCGAAGGCAAGAAACGTTCCGATCGCGCCGACGATGGCATCTACGAGTTGAAGCAAAAAGTCGACACGCTCATCAGCATCCCGAACCAGCGCCTGCTGGCGATCGTCGACAAATTGACCCGCCTGACCGATGCCTTTAACATTTGCGACGACACCCTCCACCAGGCGACCAAGGGGATCGCCGATCTGATCACGATTCCCGGTCTGATCAACTGCGACTTCGCTGATGTGCGCACAGTCATGTATGGCATGGGTGATGCCATAATGGGCACCGGCAGAGCCGAAGGGGATGGGAAGGCCGCGACGGCGGCGCGCTCGGCGATCTTCTCGCCGCTGCTTGAAGACGTTTCCATATCGGGCGCGCGGGGTGTATTGGTGAACATTACCGGCGGGCCCGATCTCGCCTTGCACGATGTCAATGAGGCCTCGTCGATTATCCGCGATGCCGCCGGGGATGATGCGAACATTATCTTCGGCGCCGTCATCGACTACAACCTCGGCGATGAAATCCGCGTCACTGTCATCGCGACCGGTTTCGGCGGTTCACGTCCCGCCCGGCCGCACATCGCGCTGGCCGAAGAGCCGGAGTTCTCGATGCCGTCGGGTCGCAAGTCGGTCCGCATGAACATCGGCGGCAATGCCCTCGACATGTTCGTGCCCGACATGCCGGTGACCAATCGCCTGACCGGGCTCAATCTCGCCGAAGGCGAAGTCCTGGCCCAACCCGGGAACGGCAGCGAATCCGACAACCTCGACGTTCCAGCATTCGTCAGGAAGCATTTCGTTCGCACCGACCCTGCTGGTGGTGAGTTCAGCCGAACCACGCCCGTAACCGAGCAGGATCAGTAGATCGCTCGTAGTGAGCCAGTCGAACTACTCCGTGAGAATGCCGAAGGGGCGGGTGACCAAGCAGTCACCCGCCCTTCGCATTATATTCAGACAAGGGGCTTTCAGCCCCGGGGGCGGACGACTTGTCCCGACCGGGGTGGAGGGAAGTCCGCCTGACCGGTGGGCGGGTGGCGCTCACGTCTAACGCAAATCCCAGCTCGAAACGTGGGCGTCAGGCGTCCTCCCGCCGGCAAGGCGGGCCGGGCGGCTGGTCCCGAGCAGAGTCGAGGGGGGACGCCCGGCGTTCACTCTCCGCGCACTGCCCTCCGAGATTCACTATATTGTGATTCCACAAGAGAGGTCCATAATGCCCGCTTTCATCCATGCCCGACATGTAGCCCGCGCCCTCGCGTTGCTGCTCGTTGCATCCCTTCTCGCCACCTGCGGCGACGACAGCAGCAGCTCGAAGGACGACCGTGGCGTCTTCGGCGACATGGCGGATGTACTCCAAAGTGCGGAGGATGATTTTCTCACCGCGAACGCCGCCATCTTCGCCAGCGCTGATTCGATGAAGCCCTACATCGCCGCGATCCTCGATCTGAATACGAGGACGACAGCTTCGGTGTCTGCTCCTACCTCATGCCTCGTCGAAGGAGCAGGGGGGAAGATCTACTCGTTCAATGGGGAGTCATACTCTGGAATCGATGATCCAAACGTCCCAGACTACACCGCGCGCTTCCGGCTCTACAAACTCTCCAGCGCGGGTCAGCCGCAACTCGATCACGAGATCGGCCACGTCGATTACACTTGCGTCGACGTCGGAGTGCCGGTTACCGAGACTCAAATATTCTCGGACTCGGTGCTCGTTGCATCCACGACCTACTCGAAACAGTCTGGCAATATCTCAGGTACGCTACGCACACCGGTTGGCTCGAAATCTCTGCTATTCTTGGGAGATCTGAGCCTCGAACTTGTCCTCAATGTTAGATTTGTACTCTCTGACAAAATTCAGGGCGAATATCGATTCCCGATGGGTACCTCCGACACCCGCAGGGCCGAAGTAGCTATTGCCCACGCCCCAGCGACCCTGTGGGGACTAGATATTGTCATGACAGTCAACGGGTCCGGTGCAGTCACTGATTCCGGCTACGCTCTCTACCGCCATTATGAGGGATCGTCGTTGAAGTCGGGAATCGCCGCATGCATTGAATCCGGAACCCTGGAGGCACCGGTATTCTCGGCCCCGACAGTGGCCTGCTACGATGGCGCCGAACCCATGTCGGTGAGTCACACACAACTTGCAGCCATATCCGACTCCTACCAGCCCCTCCGCGCCCTCTGGCTGACCACTGCCAACCTCGTGGAGATCTGCCGCTCCCTCGTCCCCCTGGGACAATGACTGTTTCCCTCTCTGTCATCGCCGCAAAGAGCGCGGCGCTGACATCTCCCCCAAAGGGGGAGAGGGTCACGGCTTTGACTCAGAGTTAGGCAACCTCCCCCTCTGGGGGAGGATGTCCCGTCGCCGTCAGGCGAACGGGACAGGAGAGGGCGCCCCCGATTTGTGATACCTCTTCGGCAGGGCACTCTCTATCCTTCCCCCGATGCCCGAACGCCAAGCGCCATCCGACTTCTGGACCTCCGATGTCACCTATGTGAAGGGCATCGGGCCTCGTCGCGCGCGATTCCTACAGTCACAGGGCATCGAGACCGTCGCCGATTTGCTCCTCAATCTCCCGCGCCGCTACCTCGACCGTTCCGCTCTGCCCACTGTCCGCGATGTCCTGCCCGGCATGACGGTCACGGTCGTGGGAAAGATTATCGCCACAGGAATTCTCGCAGGGAAGAAGAAGCGGTTCGAAGCCATTCTCTCGGATGGCACTGGACACATTGCCTTGCTCTGGTTCGCGGGTTACCGATGGATGCAGGAGGCGGTGAAGAAAGGTGTCGTTTTGGCGGCGTCTGGCGAGGTCACACAGTTCTTCGATGACAAACAACTCGTCCACCCCGAGCTCGAATTCCTCGAGGACTTTGATGCCGACGATCTGACCCACACCGGACGCATCATTCCCGTCTATGCCGGGGGAGAGGCATGGAGCAAGGTCGGCCTCGAATCACGCAACCTGCGCCGCATCATCAAGCCGCTCCTCGATGGTCCAGTCGCAAAAGTGCCCGATCCTCTCCCGGACGATGTGCGCCGCGCCAACGATCTGATCTCCCTCTCGCAGGCGTTGTCGCAGTCGCACTTTCCCGACTCACAGGCCCACGCCGAGGAGGCCCGAAAGCGTCTCGCCTTCGATGAACTGCTCTTCCTCGAACTGGCGATGGCCCAACGCCGCAATGAGATCGATGCCCGTCACGATGGCCGCCCCTGCAAGGCCGCGGGTCTTCTCGCCAACAAGATCATCGCCAATCTTCCCTGGCCCCTGACCAAAGCGCAGGTGCGCGTGACCGACGAAGTCGCCGCCGATCTCAAGAGCGCACGCGCGATGCGACGCCTGCTACAGGGAGATGTCGGCTCCGGAAAGACCATTGTCGCCGCGCTGGCCATGTCGCGCTGGATCGAAGAGGGTAAACAAGCCGCCTTGCTCGTGCCGACCGAGATCCTCGCCGAGCAACATCATCACAATTTGTTGAAGATCTTCAAGCCAACCGGCCTGGTCCCAACACTCCTGACTGGCTCTCTTCCCGCTGCCTCAAAACGCGCCACCCACGAAGCCATTGGCGATGGACGCGCCAAGCTCATCGTCGGCACGCATGCCCTGCTCTCAGGCAAAGTCGAATTCGCCGATCTCGGCATGGTCGTCATCGATGAGCAGCACCGCTTCGGCGTCGCCCAACGCGAAGCATTGGTCGTCCGCCGCGGCGGATCGCGCCCCGATCTGCTGGTCATGACCGCCACACCCATCCCGCGCACACTCGCGATGACCATTTACGGCGACCTCGATGTCTCTGTCCTGAATGAACTCCCGCCGCAGAAAGGCACCATCAAGACCGTCTGGCGCACTGAGGAGGCAAGGGAGAAGATCTACGATTACATCCGCGACACAACCGCCAAGGGCAATCTCGTCTACATCGTCTATCCGTTGGTCGAACAGT
>Ga0214473_10009922_pt1 | contig 11242 bp, 6 predicted proteins | sample RVTome_7_FD_203509 | JGI IMG/M metagenome (GOLD analysis project Ga0214473, IMG submission 203509) | Soil microbial communities from uranium-contaminated site in the Upper Colorado River Basin, Wyoming, United States - RVT98D197 | ecosystem: Environmental > Terrestrial > Soil > Contaminated >...
TCGAGTTTCACATCGGAGCACAGAGTCTCAGGTGCCCGTACTGCGGCTTCGTCAAGGAACTCGCCCTCGATCCGGAAGCAGCGGTCGCCGAGCAGGATCTTCGGGGGACGCTCGAGCGCATGGTGCAGCAGCGCCATGCCGGACGTCGCGACGAGACCGGCCTCAAGGAGGTCCGCTGCGGCGCCTGCGGGGCCACGGTGCGGTTCGTCGGGACGATCACGAGCACGGAGTGCCCCTATTGCGGGGTGCCGCTGCTGCTCGAGGGCGTTCATGACGCCGAGCATGGTATTCCCGTCGACGGCGTGCTGCCGTTTCTGATCGAGCGCGAGACCGCCCGAACCAACCTGCGGGAGTGGGTCCGCTCGCGGTGGTTCGCCCCCAACGACTTCAAGGCCCGCGGCGTACAAGGGCGATTCAACGGGGTATACCTGCCGTTCTGGACCTTCGATTCATTGAGTTTCACCCAGTACACCGGCCAACGCGGGGAGTACTACTACGTCACGGTGGGCAGCGGGCAGAAAAAACGGCGCGTTCGCAGGGTGCGGTGGTACTCGGCGTCCGGCGCCTTTCAACGGTTCTTCGACGACGTTCTGGTCATCGCGGGCCGCGGGCTTCCCGAGCGGCGCATCGCGGCCCTGGAACCGTGGCCGCTGAGGAAGTGTGCGCCGTACAGCGGAGAGATGCTCGCCGGCTTTCTCGCCCGCACCTATGACGTGACCTTGGATGAAGGTTTCACCGGGGCCAAACAACGCATAGCCGAGGCCATCGAGACGGAGGTGCGGCAGCGCATCGGTGGCGACACCCAGCGCATCGATTCCATCCGCACCCGGCACGACGCGGTCACCTACAAGCACCTGCTGCTGCCGGTGTGGATGCTCGCCTACCGCCATGGCGAGAAGTCGTATCAGGTGGTGGTCAACGCGGGCACCGGCGAGGTCCAGGGCGATCGGCCGTACAGTTGGGTGAAGATCACCCTGGCCGTCCTCGCCGGACTCGGTGTCGCCGCGGCCATCGCGCTTTTTGCCAACTGAAACGCGGCGGCTCATGCTGCGGCATTCCCGAGCCGCGGGCTTCAGCCCGCGCGACCGCTCGGGGTATACGGTGCACCCTTGAGTCCGCACGTTCGCGCAGACTGAAGTCTGCGGCTCAGTCCCGCACGTTCGCGCAGACTGAAGTCCGCGGCGGAGCGCGCGATTCCGAGCCGCGTGGCTTCAGCCCGCGCGAACGTTCGGAGTATACGGTGCACCCTTGAGTCCGCACGTTCGCGCAGACTAAAGTCTGCGGCTCAGCGCGGCGCGAGCCCGGAGCCATGTTTTCCACGCCGCAGTGAAGTCTCCGCTGAGCAGATGCGCGCAGACGGCAAGCTTGGCGTCGTCGGGAGTGGCTTCGAGCGATGCAGCCCGCTCGGCCAGCCCCGCCGCCTGGCGGTACAGACCGCGGGCGTAGCACCGCCGCGCCCGGCTGCGCAGGGCGTCGGCCTGTTGCTCCAGGCGAAGCAACTCCGTCAGGTCGCTCTGGCACCGGTGACAGACAACCGCGCTCCGCCGCGCCCCGCATGTCGGGCATTGTTCGCGGTGCCTGAGTCGCGGCCCGTCGCCTGGCGCACCCTCGTTCATACCTCCTCCAGGTAAAAGAGAATCTCTTCGAGCTCCTCGATCGCGCTCTGAAGTGTATCGGCCTCCTCTTCGTTCATCGCATCGTGGATCCGCTCGATCAAGTTGACCACTTCCTCCCGGTCCTCGGAAGGCACTTCACCGAGGGCTTCGCGGGCCCGCTGCATGATCGACTCCGCCTTGATCCGCAACGGATCGGTCCGGGGGGCCTCGGGTCCCGCAGCCACTTCGTCCGGCGATTCATCCGTGCCGTTGTCACCGAACAGCACTTTGAGCCGGTCGCCGGCCGCGGCCATTTCATCGGACTCGAATCGGCTCATGGCGTTGTCGATCACGATGTGCTTCTCGAGCCCCGTCTTCTTCTCCCGCGCCGTGACCTTCAGCATCCCGCTGAGATCCAATTCGAGCCGGCAGAGGATGGGATTGCCGCAGGGAGCTTCGCTCAGGCCTTCGATGGCGAACTGTCCAATGTGGGTGTTCTTCATCGCATCCGGATCGTCGCCCTGGAAAACGTTAATCAAAGCGCGATCCTGATTATCGAAATGCGTGTAATACACTTCCGTTCGCACCGCGGGCAGGGCTGTGTTCTTGGCGATGATCGGGCTGAAACAACGAGGGTAAGGAAACCCTTCCAATTCGCCAAGGCAACTGATCCCGAACGTGTGGGGGGTTACATCCACCAGAACGGGCCCGACGTCGTCCCCGGCAAGCATCGCGGCCTGTACGGCGGCACCCATGGCCACGCACAGATCGGGGTCCACCTCCGAGTGCGGATCGCAGCCGGTACGCTCGCGCAGCATCTCCCGCACCAGAGGCGTACGCGTCGCGCCGCCCGCCAGCACGATTCGGTCGATCTGCGACGCGAGCAGCCGGGCGTCGGAAAGGGCCGTCTGCACCGAGTTCATCGTCTTCTCGATCAACGGCCGGATCATGTCTTCGTAGGTCGGTCGATCCAGCTCGACGGAAAGGTGCAGGGGTACTCCATCCCTCTCGGTTAGAAAAGCCTCCTCGATACGCGTGTACGGCTCCACGGACAGCCGCCTTTTCGCCGCTTCGACTGCGCGGAGCAGATAAGCGTGGGCCCGTACATCCTCGCGCAGATCGACGCCGTTGGCCGCCTGGAACTCTTCGGCGACGTGGTCCGCCAGCAGGGCGTCGAAGTCGTCGCCGCCCAGGTGCGTATCCCCGTGACTGGCCAGCACCTCGACCACGCCGTTTTCGATGCTCACGATACTGACGTCAAAGGTCCCCCCGCCGAGGTCGTAGACCAGGATTTTCTGGTGAGCGGCCTGCTGCGACTCGTACACGAGCGAGGCGGCGGTGGGTTCGTGAATCACCCGAACGACCTCGAGCCCGGCCAACTCGCCCGCCTCGCGCGTGGCCTGCCGTTGGGCATCGTTAAAATAGGCCGGCACCGTGATCACGGCTTTGCACACCGGACATCCCAGGTGCGCTTCGGCGCGGACCTTGAGCGTCCGCAGGATCATGGCGGAGACTTCCTGCGGTGAAAAGGACTGCTCTCCCAGGGAAAGCTTCACGTCCTCGCCCATGCGCCGCTTGACGGACCGGATGGTCCGTTGCGGGGCGAGGAGCATCTGGTTTTGCGCCGCCCGGCCGACCAGTAGCTTGCCGTCGTCGGTCAGGCCGACAACGGACGGCAAGATCATCTCGCCGTCGTCGTCCAGTACACAGGGCTTGCCCGCCCTGATGATCGCCACCTCGGAGTTCGTCGTGCCCAGGTCGATTCCAATGATCGGTTCGGTTGCCACCTGTCTACTCCTCGCAAGTCCTGTCCGCCGGCTCCGTCGCGCCGGGAGCCTCGTCGATGGCCTCGGGTCCGTAACCGGCGACGGCCTGCACTTCGGCGTACCGGATCACCCGTGATCCCCACATGTATCCACGACGGAAAACCTCGACTACCACACCGGGCGGCATGTCGTCGCGCCGCACCACGTCAATCACACGCATGCTGTGTGGATCGACCGGCTGGTTCAGGCATACGATCGGTCGAATCCCTCGGCCCTCCAGCGTCGCATCGAGTTGCTTCAGCGCTAGACCATGCCCTTCGTATAGGCGTTCGAGCGCTCGAGCCTTGAATAGCCACCGGCGCCATCCCCGCCGTTGGCCGGCTCGTTGCGTCGCGTCGACGGCTCGCGCGAGCATGTCACGCACATCCAGCAGCACCTCGGCCCAACTCTGGGCTTCCGATTCCCGCAGAGTGCGCATTTCGTCGCGCAACCGGTCGCGTTCGTGCACAACGGAACCGAGGAGGCCTTTCGCCTCATCGGCCACGCGATCGACGCCACCGTGAAAGGCCTCCACGGCGTCGTCGAGACGCTGCCGCGCCACCTTGCTGCCTCGCGCTTCGAGCTTCAACTCCTGCTTGAGGGCGATCCACTCGCGGAGAACGCTTTGCAAATCCACGGGCCCGCCATCCGGCGGATCCGCGCTGGCAGTAGCTGCGACGGCGCGCCACGCCTCCGCGTCGAGCAGCCATTGGCGAAACGCCGACAGGACCGATTCAATCTCGCACCGGGCATCGGGGCTGACTAGCGCCTCTGGTCCAGGAGCTTCAACAGCGTCGAGAGCCCCATGCGCGGGGTACTCGTCTTGCATGCTTCCTCCGCAATCAGGTCATCCAGCGTCTCTCCCTGCGTCGGGTCGAACAACAGGAATGCCAGACGACTCTCCTCGTCTTTGATACGTTCGTACGCCTCGTGAACCCTACGGAAATCGTCGGGGTGCCGATCGGGAGGATATTGCCGCACGGCTTTCAGATAGTTTTGGCGAATCGCCTCGTCAGAATCCTCCGGCTGCACGCCGAGAACCGTGTACGGGTTGGCCATGGCACTGTCAACTTTCATCCAGCCCAAACCGGTTTGGGCTATGACTCGATGTCGATCAAATATCCTCGAACAACATGGGCTCGGCCGGGCTTCGGGCTCCTCGCGACCTGCCATTTGAGCGCCGACCTCGGGGTCGGGGGAGGGCAAAATCTCCCTCTTCTTCGCACGCTTCGAACTCGGCGAACGCTTCCAACAGGCCGAGCAAACCGGCACGCGAATCTATCGTACCGAAATACTGCACGGCCTCGAGCTCCGCGAGCGTCTTGACGTCGCCGGCTTTCGCTGCCTGCTCCTTGGCCCTCGCGAGTAGCTTTCGACTCTTGCGCGTTAGTCTACGCAAACCTTGCCCGTACTCTGCTTTGGCCATCAGCAGGGGAAACTGCAGATTCTCCGTAAACCGCTTGGCGCCCGTTGCCGCGTACCGCGCGGCGAGCCGGTAATCCTCGTCCGCCAACAGGAACTGACCAACCGACATCAACTGAGCCTCGGTGAATTCATCCAGACCGTGGGCTCGCTTCAGATAGTCGGATACCGCCCGCCGGTGAGTGCCCCGTCCCTCATAATCGGTGCCGGTCGCGTCAATCGCCATGGTGAGTCCGGCCACCGCGGCGGCGTTGGCGGCGGTCGGCCGGCCGCGCCACTGCACAGCTAACTCGCTCTCGAACCGGCGACGTACCTCCGCCGGGACTTCCGCCCGCGACAACTCGATCGCCAGTTGATAGCAACTCTGCAGCGGGTGGACAGCGGCGGCGTGCGCCCTCGTGACGAGTTCCTCCGCCCTTGGCGCGTCGCCCGCCCGCCATTCCAGTGCGGCCCATTTGCAATAGAGCGGCACCGCGTCATCAGTGGCTTGGTGGAACGTCTCGGCCTCTTCGTAGTCCTTCCTGGCCAAGTCGATCTTGCTCTTGTCCAGCCGTTTCCGGGCGGATAGCAGCAGACACATGATCATCTGGCGGCTGATGTTTCCATGGAACGGCTCCGCCTCACGGGCTCGTTGAAGGTAATCCAGTGCTTTGCGGAAAGCGCTGCGCTCCACGCAACGCTCCGCGGAAAACAGTAGACTGGAGACGTGCGTGGGCCAGCGTTTCAGAATGTGCTCGGCCTGCACCTCGGCCGCGCGGGTCTCGCCGTCACGCCGAAGGGAATCCAACAGCTTTTCCTGCGTTTCCAGACAATCCGGAAAGTAGGCTATGCTCTTTCGGTAGCATGCGACAGCGCCGCAAGAGGTGTCGTCGTCACCGTAAAAAGGCCCGTCCGCCTCGATGCGCTCGTTGAGCTCACCCATCCGGCGCCAGATCAACGACCGCGCTCGGTCGCGGAGGGGGGCGGCGATCGCCGGGCTGGATCCCAGCTCGCGCAGGTAGAGGTTCCAGCCATACAACGCTTCGTCGACGTCCGTGTCTTCCAGCCGCAGCGCCGCCGCGCGCGTGTACCAGTGGTCTTCCGGCTGCGGGCCGAAGATCCGTTGCAAGGTGTTCCCGGATCCCGGCTCCACGTCGATCAGGCCGCAGACAGCCCGTCCCAGGCGCAGGGCATAGGCTTGTCGCTCGGCGCGATCGATCGTGCCGATCAATGAACTACAGAGGCGTAGCGCCTCCTTCGCGTGGCCGCGGCCCAGGGCCGCCTTGATCTGGTGAAGTCTTGCTACCCGCGGATTGGGATGCCAGCCGTCAAGCTCCAGAGGCGATCGGCCACCTCCCGTTGCAACGTCCGAGGACGGATCGACCAGGCTGGCCATGAGTGTTTGGGCCAGACGGGCCGCCGTGCCGTCGCCATTGACGCGGGACCAGCACTTCCGGGCGGCGTCAGGATCCTCGCGCGCCCGGGCCGACAAACCCACCAGCAACCACTTCCATGCGGCGCAGGGGCTGCGCAACCCGATCGGCTGGAGCTCCGCCGAGACGGCGGAGTCGTCGCCCCGCTCATACGCGGCGAAAGCCCGACGGATGCGGCCCGCGTCCTCACGGAGCGGCGGGTCAGCGTGGCCCAGGACGGCCGCCTCGCCTTTGGCCACCGCTTCATCCGCCAGCAACACGCGCGCCCGGGCCTTCTCCGCTTCATCCTTGAGCCGGTCGAAGACCTGCAGGGCGGCTTCGTAGCGGCCGCTGCGCAGCCCGCAATCAAACGCCAACCGGAGCAGGTCCGCGTTGCCCGGCCCCAACAACAAGGCGTGGCCCAACACCGTCATGGCTTCTGTGGCCAGGTTCTTCTCCATCAATTGGCGGGCTCGGCGATGGTACTGTTCGCAAAGAAGCTGTGTGTGGGCGGGCGACGGGTCGCGCCGGTAGCACTCCTTGGCGATGTCGATACCCGCCCGTGCGTCGTTACGCTCACGGGCACGATCGATGCACTCGTACAGCGCATCGATGGACAGCCGTTGGTAATGAAGGATGAGAGTCTTCGGCTTGTTTTGCTTCCGTGCCATCGTCGGGTGACCCAGACGATCGATCGCTTCCTGCTCGTAGCGCTGCGACGAAGACCGCGGCCAAACCATGCCGATGGTCTTCACCTTCCGCGGGTATTCTACAAGATCGCGCGACGCCTTTAAAGTGCCCGGAGCCTAGATGACCGTGTGCGATTCTGAGGTCTCCCCGAGCCGCGGTATTCCCAAGCCGCAGGATTCATCCTGCGCGGCCGCACCGAACTCCAGGAACACGCAAATCGCCGGACGATCTGACGGCCTGGCGTGCTCGAGGCCGGACCGTGCTCCTGTTCCGCCTCACGGCGTCGCCGGTGGCGCAGCCTCCGCGACTGAAGCGACCGCTTCGGCTCCTCCGACAGGCCCAACGGCAATGCCGTCCCGATTGGGACGCCTGTGTGTTGCATTCGCACTAACACTTGGGCAAAAAGCGACGTGCCGACGCGTAGCAGCCGTAGCAGGTCCGTCCAGCATTGTGCAAATGCAAAAACTCCAACCTCTGCATGGGCATGCGGGCTGGGACGCAAGATTCCCATAAAAACCATTGCACCGGCCAGGGATGGTCGCTATGCTGCGGGATTGGGTTGGCGCTTTCTGTTGCGTTATTCTACGCCGCTTCGTTAGGCGGTTGAAGGCCAGAGGGGCGGGTATTGTCTGTCCACAAGGCGAACTGTGCGTCCATGTCAGGCAACGAGCCCGCGTGCGGGTGGCGGAATCCGCTTGCGGTCTCATTCGAAGGGAGGAACAGGTACATGATCTCAGGCAACGGTTCAGTGGCGCCTTGCGCCGGCCGGCTTGTGGCCGCCGTCGCGGGCATGTGGTTCTCAGGTGCGGTGTTGGTGGCGCCGGCGCTGGCCGGAGACGTGCAGGTTCCGTTCGTCTTGGACAACACCATCCGAGGCGCCGACGGCGAGAGCTTCTGGGTGGCCGATGAGTTCGTGGTCGAGTTCAAGCGTCCGGCGGCCCGGCAGCTTCAGGTGACCGCCGAGGCCGGGGCGATCCGGGTCAACTTGCCCGATCTCCAGCAAGTGATCGACGAACAGGGCCTCGTGGGCTTTGCACGGCAGTTTCCGACGGCCAAGCCCCGGGCGGAGGACTCCAAGTACCCGGACCTCACCGGGTACTACAAGGTACAGATCGGGGCCGGGGCCGATTTGCAGAGGGTCATGGAGGCCTTCGAGCGGCACCCGGACGTGGACCATGTTGAGCCAATCGGCGTGCACGTCATGACCGCCACGCCGAACGACACCTGGTACCAGAACCCGCCGGCGAGCTTCCCGTACCCCCAGTGGCACTACTGGGACACGCACGGGATTGACGCCGACTTGGCGTGGGACAGTGAAACCGGCGATCCCGGGGTCGTGGTGGCGATTGCGGATTCGGGGGTACGCTACTTCCACGTCGACCTCGGCGGTCCCAATGCCACCTGGGGTCCCGCGAACCCTCAGACCAACGGCAACATCTTCGTCAACGCGGGCGAGATTCCGGGCAACGGCCTCGACGATGACGGTAACGGCTTTGTCGATGACACCGTTGGCTACGACTTCGTTTCGTCCACCTCAGCGGCCGGATGCTCATGCCTCGACGTCGATTGCGGCACGGCCGACAACGATCCCGACGATGGCAACGGCCACGGCACGCACGTCGCGGGCACGGTCGGCGCCATCACCAACAACGCCCGCGTGGTCGCGGGCGTGGCCGGCGGCTTCAGCGACGGCACGACCTCGGGCGCGGGCAACGGGGTCAAGATCATGCCGCTGCGGATCGGCTGGCACGCCCGCTGTCAGGGCGTCACCACCGGCGTAGTGCGGATGGACTACGCGGCCGCGGCATTCAACTACGTCGCCGACATGGTCGAGGCCGGTGTCAACGTGGCGGCGCTGAACGCCTCTTGGGGCACTTCCAACAGCGGTGGCCTCGGCGCGGCGACCGACAATCTCGTGGCCCACGATGTGCTGATCACCTATGCCGCGGGCAACTCCAACTCGACGAGCACAGGCTATTTCGGCACCCGGTCCGATGTCCTGACCGTGGCCGCGACCGACCAGGCCGGCAACGGGGCCAGCTTCACCAACCACGGTTCGACGGTGGACATCGCCGCGCCGGGTGTGGAGATCGTCAGCACCTATCGGGACCCCGCCGATCCGGATCCGAACAACCACTATTTGGCGGTCCTGGACGGCACTTCCATGTCGGCCCCGCACTGCGCCGGGGTCGCGGCCCTGCTCGAATCGTGCAACGCGGCGCTGAGCCGAGCCAACAAGTTCAGTCTGATGGTGTCGAACACGACGGCGTACTCCGACAGCCGCGACCTGGGCTCGGGGATCCTCAATGCCGCCCTGGCCCTCGATGCGGCCGGTTGCGGTGCACCGCAATGCCAGAACAACGGCGATTGCGACGACGGCAACGGATGTACGACGGACACCTGTTCGGGCGGGGTGTGCAGCAACACCCCGATCAACTGCGACGATGGCAACGCCTGCACGAGCGACTCCTGCTCCGGCGGCGTGTGCTCGAACAATCCGATCAGTTGCGACGACGCGGATCCGTGCACCAGCGACAGTTGCGATCCGGGCTCCGGCTGCAGCAACGTCGATCCGGCCTGCGGTCCGTCGGACGGCTGCTGCCCTCCCGGCTGCGACGGCGCCTCCGACCCCGACTGCCCGAGCACCTCATGCGGCAACGGCCTCTGCGAGGCCGGTGAGGATTGCCAGAGCTGCTTGAGCGACTGCCCGGGCCTGCAAACCGGCCGGCCGGCCAATCGGTACTGCTGCGGAAATGGTGTCCTCGAGGGACCCGAGGGCGACGGCACGATCTGTGACGGTAACCCGTAATACGGGTCGGCATAGTGATTGAATGCGCGTTGGCGGGGCGGGCAGCCATCCGGTAGAGCCCGCCCCGCTCTTGCGCCCACACACTCAGACCTGCCCGTTACAGGACGAAGCCGGCGCTGATGGTGGGCATAACGGAGGTCAGGTAGCGCCGCCAGGTCCGCCCTGGCGGACGGCGAGCGGCGGGGCCATTGCGGCGCCCCTGTGTCGTTGAACGGCGGCGGGGACCTCTCGTGAGCACGGGGAGGAGGGAGCGGAGCAAGCAAGGTGGTCGTCGCGGCTGATCTCGCACGCTGATTCAGGACACACCCGGCTCGACGCCAGCCGTGTGATCCGCGATAATCGGACGCACGAGAGGAGCATTCCAAGCCGTGGAGCGACATCAACCGATCCGGCAGGTCGCCGACCTGACCGACCCCACGCGGAACGCCATCTTCAACATGACCGTCGAGGACGCCCGGGCGAGGGTGGCCTTCGGCGACGTGGAAGAGGTCCGCGGCATCGACGGGGCGTATGCCCTGCTGGCCCGCCGCGGGCACATCCTCCGCATGGCCCGATCGCTGGGCGTGCCCATGCGTTATTTCATCGTCAAGCACGCCGAAGGGCCCGGACTCGTCGTAGCCCATCGCATCGACGCGATCCGTCAATGGCTGAACGAACAGGGACTTTCCGATCAGTTTCATCCTTCGTATACGCGGATGTTGCCGGCCCACTACCTGACGGAGATCGCCCTGGTCGGCTGCCCCGACCCGAACCCGACCTACCGGCGCTACTTCACACCGGCCCGTGAGTCTCTATCGACCGACCTCACGGAGATCGGGCGTGCGTACATCGGCGCCATGGCCGGCGGGATCGCCAAGTGGCTGGCGCGCCTTCCGGACGGCGAACCGGTGGGGGTGTGTTTCTCCGGTGGCATCGACAGCGGGTCAGTCTTCCTTGTGACCTATCACCTGATGCTGACGGCCGGAATGAACCCTGCCCGGCTCAAGGCGTTCACCCTGAGCGTGGACGGGGGCGGGGCCGATGTCGAACAGGCCCGCCGCTTCCTCGAGGCCCTGGACCTGGCGCTCTTCCACGAGCCGGTGGAGGTTGCCGCGAGCGATATCGACTACCGTGACGCCGTCCGCGTCGTGGAAGACTACAAGCCCCTTGACGTTCAGGCCGCGGCCATGACCTTGGCGCTGTGCCGGGGCATCCGCCGCCGCTATCCCACGTGGAAGTACCTGCTCGACGGGGACGGGGGGGACGAAAACCTCAAGGATTATCCCCTCGAGGAGAACCCGGAGCTGACCATCCGCAGCGTGCTCAGCAACCCGCTGCTGTACCACGAGGGCTGGGGCGTCGACTCGATCAAGCACTCGCTGACCTACAGCGGCGGTCTCAGCCGCGGCTGCACCCGCAGCTTCGCCCCCATGCAGGCGCTGGGGTTCATCGGATACAGCCCCTACACGCTCCCCGGCGTGATCGAAGTTTCCGAGGGGATTCCGTTCATCGCTCTCACTGACTGGCGGCACCAAGCCCTGTACCGGCTGA
>Ga0214473_10009923_pt1 | contig 11242 bp, 11 predicted proteins | sample RVTome_7_FD_203509 | JGI IMG/M metagenome (GOLD analysis project Ga0214473, IMG submission 203509) | Soil microbial communities from uranium-contaminated site in the Upper Colorado River Basin, Wyoming, United States - RVT98D197 | ecosystem: Environmental > Terrestrial > Soil > Contaminated >...
GATCTTGCGCGACGAGGCGGAGCTGGCGAGGGCGATGGAGACCCGCCGGGTCGATTACCTTGTGACGTTTCCAGGCTGGTATCCCGCCCTCTCGTCCTGCGGCGATCCTATCTACATCTCGCATGGAGCATTCTCCCCCGGCGCCGGCGGGGAGAACATGGTCGTCTACCACTGGACCCCGGCCTCGTTTGCGGCCCGGCCGACCTGTATGCTATACTCGCCGTAACCTATGGACCCAATCGGCATCGTCATCGTCGACGATCATCCGCTTTTCCGCGAAGGGGTCCGGAATGTCCTGGACGCGGAGGAGGGGCTGCGCGTCCTCGGTGAAGGCACGAGCGGTGACCAGGCGATCGATCTGATCCGCCAGCATCGCCCGGGCGTAGCTCTGGTGGACGTGAACCTGCCGATCATGAACGGCATCCAGGTGACGCGGCAGATTGTGGCCGACCGCCTGGGGACGGCGATCGTTCTGCTCACAGCTTACGACGATGTTCAGCAAGTACTGCACGCCTTCTCGGCCGGAGCGGCGGCATACCTCTCCAAAGATATCGAGGCCGGCAAGCTGGTCGACGTCATTCGTCACGTGGCGCGCGGGTTCTTCGTCGCCGGGGACCAGGTCTACGACGAGGCCGGTTTGCAGCAGTGGCTGTCACGGGGCGTGGAAACGGCACGCCGGCCCCACCTGGACGGCGACGTCGAGGCCTTTGCTCCGCTTTCGCCGCGCGAGATGGAGATTCTGCAGTTCGTCACGCGCGGGCTCAGCAACAAGGAAATCGCCTCCAAGCTGGGGATCAGCCACCAGACGGTGAAGAACCATATGACGGCGATCCTGCACAAGCTGGATGTTGAGGACCGGACACAGGCGGCCGTGTATGCCTTACGGCATGGCTGGGTCCGGCTGCAGGACACGCGTAAGTAGGCGGGAGCGGCGATGGCGGAGAAGGTGAAGGAGAAGGCGAAGGCGAAAGAGGGCGAAGCCCCGGCCCAGGCCACCCCGCTGGAGGCGTTCCTGGAGAACGCCAAGGGCGAACTGACTCAGGTCCGCGACCAGGCCAAGGAGATTACACTGCTGGTGGAGCAGAGCCAGGGGGAAGTGGACAAGCTGGTGCAGCGCAACGGCGCCATCCAGGCCCAGCTCCACCAGATCCAGTCCAACTTCGACACGATCCCGCGCGAGGACATCCGGTCCGCCTATGAAGCGGCTCAGGATGTCCAGGGGCGGCTGTTCACGATGCGCGGGCAGCTCGAGAAGTTGCAGAGCGATCAGGGTCATCTGAAGCGCTACGCCGATCACCTATCCCGTACGCTGCAGCTGCTCGAGGGTGGGGAAGAGATCGAGGTCAGCTCTCAGGGAGAAGAGAAAGGGAGCACCGTCGAGCAGGTGATCGACGCTCAGGAAGAAGAGCGGCGGAAGATTTCGCGCCAGATCCACGACGGTCCGGCCCAGGCGCTCTCCAACTTCATTCTGCAGACCGAGATCGCATTGCGGTTGTTCGACTCGGATGTTGAGAAAGCGCGCGAGGAGCTGACCAACCTGAAATCTTCGGCCGCCTCCACCTTCTCGCACGTGCGGGACTACATCTTCGATCTGCGGCCGATGATGCTGGACGACCTGGGCCTGGTACCGACCGTTCGACGCTACACCGAAGCCCTCAAGGACAAGACCGGCCTGGCCATGACCACGGTGGTGACCGGCACCGAGCGGCGCCTGGAAGCCCACCGCGAGGTGCTGGTGTTCCGGGCGATCCAGGAGCTCCTGGGCAACGTGCGCGAGTATGCCCAGGCCACTCAAGTCAAAGTGACGCTCGACATCGACGATCGCCAGGTGCGGGCGGCCGTCGAAGACAACGGCAAGGGTTTCGATCCAGCCGGCCTCCAGCCCAAAGACGGAGAGGGGCGGGGCTTGCTTCTGCTGCGTGGGCGAATCGAGCAGGTCGGCGGATCGCTGGATTTCGACTCCCAGCCCGGGAAAGGCTCCCGGGTTTCGATCACAGTGCCTACCGGCGGGTAATCCCGGCCCGGTTTGGCACGGTTTGACCCCCGTCCTCCCACATCGGTCCTATTGTCCAGCGGAGTGTCGATTCCTATAATGAGGCTACCCTGAAGCGGAAGTGGGGTCATCCTGGAACAGAAAGGAGGTTAACGTCATGCTGTACTTCCCGAAGGAGAAAGGCCAAGGCCTGGTCGAGTACGCTCTGATCCTCGTTTTGGTTGCTGTCGTTGTGATTGTCATTCTGGCACTGCTCGGACCGGCCATCGGCAACGTCTTCAGCAATATCGTCAACGCGATCTAGCGGTCGGCCGGGACTGGAAGTTGAGCCACCGACGACGGGAGCCCTATCCTGGATAGGGCTCCGTTCGTCCCATTCGAAAGAAAGGTGGCCGAAAGGTGCGTCCGCTTGACAATTATAGGTGAACGGGTATGATACGCGGGCTTGGCGGCCCTGGCGGGCTGCGCCGACGGGATTAGGAGGGTGTAATGCGTCGTGGGCGTCTGTTGATCATGCTGGCCCTCATCCTGCTCCTCGGGGTGGCGGCCGTCTACCTCGTGCTCAGGCGCTTGTCCGGTTCGGGTACCGCTCAGCCGGAGGGCACCCCGGCCGTCCAGGACATCGCCAATATCGTGATCGCCGCCCAAGACATCGCCCGCGGCTCGGTCATCCCCGCCGACGCCGTTATCTCCGCGCCGTTCCCGGCCGATTCGGTGGTCGAGACCATGCTCACCGACGCCGGCCAGGCGATCGGTCACCGGGCCCGGATGGACATCGCCCGCGGTCTGCCAATCACCCAAAACATGATCACCGAGACTCCCGGCGACGTTCTGGCGACGGGATCGGATGCGGCCATCGTCATCCCGCGCGGGATGACGGCCCTGGCCGTCCCGATCACCCGCTTGTCGTCCGTCGCCTATGCCTTGCGCGACGGAGACCAGGTGGACGTCCTGGTAAGCTTCCTGGTGGTCGATCTGGACGCGGATTTCCAGACCGTCCTGCCGAACGACACCCTGGCCATGCTGGCCCAGGACGGCACCAACCTGACGGCCTTCCTGTGCACGGAGATCAAGCAGGGTGATCGAGGGCCGGAGTGCATCAACCCCCAGCCGCCGCCTTTCGGCCGGCTGGACCTGGAGGCCGAGAGCCAACAGCCGCTCTTCGCCGAGCCGGGCGAGGCTCAGCGCCCGCGGCTGGTCTCGCAGCGTCTGATCGACTACGCCACGGTCCTTCACGTCGGCACGTTCGTGCTGGAGGCCGAGGAAGCGGCGGCCAACGCCCCGATCCCGGCGCAGGGCGTCGGCGCCCCGACGACTCAGACCGGCGAAACCACGGTTGTGACGATTCGCCCGCCGGACATTGTGACCCTGATCGTGTCACCGCAGGACGCGCTGGCCCTCAACTGGGCCATCAAGGCCGGGATCGATCTCGTCCTGACGCTGCGCGCTCCGGGTGACACCTCCAACGACACCACCACCAGCGTCACGCTGCAGTACCTGGTGGACAACTACGACATCACGGTTCCGTCGAAGTTGTCCTACGGAATCGAGCCTCGACTCGATAAGCTCGTGCCGCCGGTCCTTCCGAACGACGCCCAGCCGACCCAGGCGCCGCGCTGACCCGGGGGCGGGACGGGACGCATGCCGCAGGCGTCGAGTGAGACGATCCGCCTCCTGATCGTCGACGACTACGCCGAAACGCGCGAGAACCTGCGCAAGCTGCTCCAATTCGAGTCCGACATCGAAGTCGTGGGCGCGGCGCGCACGGGCGAGGAAGCCCTTCAGATGGCGCGCGACACCCAGCCGGATGTCGTCCTGATGGACATCAACCTGCCCGACATGGACGGTATCGAGGTGACCGAGGCGGTCGTGCGCGAGGTTCGTCACGCGCAAATCATCATGTTGTCGGTCCAGAGCGACGCCGACTACATGCGGCAGTCCATGCGCGCCGGGGCTCGAGATTTCATCGCCAAGCCACCCTCGGGCGACGAGTTGATTTCATCGGTGAAACGTTGGGGCGCGCGCGCCCGGGAGGAACGGGCCAAGGTCGACCGGGCGGCGGTGCCTTCGGGTCCTGTCGGCAGCCTCGCCGGGCGCGAAGGCCGACCGGAAGGCAAGGGCATCGTAGTCTACAGCGCCAAGGGCGGCACCGGCTGCACGATGCTGGCGACGAATCTGGCCTTGGGCCTGAACACGGAGGAGACGCCGACCGTTTTGGTGGATGCCAACATGCAGTTCGGCGACGTCTCCGTCTTCCTCAACCTGCAGGTCAAGAACTCCTTCGTCGACCTTGCCGCTCGGGCTGAAGAGATCGACCCAGAGCTCGTTGAAGAGATCCTGATGCGGCATGAAAGCGGGCTGCGCGTCCTGGCCGCCCCGCCGCGTCCGGAAATGGCCGAGGAAATCCACGCCGAGCAGGTTCGCAAGGTCCTCCAGTTCCTGAAGCGCAACTTCGCGTACGTCGTCGTCGATACGAGCCGATCGATGGACGATGTGATGCTGGCGGTGCTGGACATCGCCGACCTGCTGGTGGCGGTCGCCACGCCTGAAATCCCCGCCATCAAAGACGCCCGGCTGCTCTTCGACGTCCTGGCCGCCCTCGAATTCCCGCGCGAACGAGTCTTCTTCGTGCTGAACAAGATGGATAAGAAGTCGGGCATCACGTCCGAAGCCGTTTCGGAGAACCTCAAGCGGCCCGTCGATGGCGAGATCCCGATTGACGAGAAAGCCGTGACGGCCTCCATCAACCGTGGCATCCCGCTGTTGCTGGGAGACCGCAGCAAGCCTCCGGCGCGCAACATCCTGGAGCTGTTGGCGGCTGTGAAGCAGCGCCTCCTGGCCGCCCAGGGCGAGGTCGTCGAAGCGGCGGAGCCGGATCGGCCGCGGCGCTTCGGCCGGTGAGATGGTAGAGCGGGTTTCTCGCAGGAGGTGATGGCATGTCGCTGCTGAAGCGTATTGAACAGGGACAGTCCCAGGGGCCGTCGCTGGCGGCCCCGGCGAAGGAAGGCGCGGCCGCCCCGGCGACGTCCGGGGGCTCGGCCGCCCCCGGCACGACGCGCCTCACGGGCATCAACCGCCAGCGGGTCAGTCCGCCGGGGGGAGGCCAGCGCGATACCTACTATGATCTCAAGACCCGGGTTCAGAACAAACTCCTGGCCGAGCTCGACCCGTCGATGGACGTCAGTCAGACGGTCGAAGTGCGCCGCACCATCGAAGAGCTCTTCGAGAGCATTCTGGCCGAGGAGAAGATCGTTCTCTCGCGTCCCGAGCGACGCCGCCTCTTCGAACAAATCGTGGCCGAGATCCTCGGTCTGGGGCCCATCGAGCCGCTGTTGGCCGACGAGACCATCACCGAGATTATGGTCAACGGGGCCAAGAACATCTACATTGAGCGTCGCGGCAAGATCACACGCGAGCCGGCCTCGTTCGAGACCGACGACCACCTGATGCGCATCATCGACCGCATCGTGGCGCCCCTCGGCCGCCGGATCGACGAATCGAGCCCGTATGTCGACGCCCGCCTGCCCGACGGCTCGCGCGTCAACGCCGTCATCCCCCCCATTTCGCTGATCGGTCCAACCCTGACCATCCGGAAGTTCGCCCGCAACCCGATCACCGTCGAGCAGTTGATCGAGTATGGGACGATCACGGCCGAGGCGGTCGAGTTTCTCAAGGCGTCCGTCATCTCCCGCATCAACATGATCATCTCGGGCGGCACGGGCTCCGGCAAGACGACGATGCTCAACGTCATCTCGCAGTACATCCCTCCCGATGAGCGCATTGTCACAATCGAGAACGCGGCCGAGCTCCAGCTGCGGCAGGAGCACGTCGTAACCCTCGAGTCGCGCCCGCCCAACATCGAGGGGCGGGGGGAAGTCACCATCCAGGACCTGGTGGTCAACTCGCTGCGTATGCGTCCCGACCGAATCATCGTAGGCGAGATCCGCGACGAAGCCGCCCTGGACATGCTCCAGGCCATGAACACCGGCCATGACGGCTCGATGACGACGGCCCACTCCAACAGCCCGCGCGATACTCTGTCGCGTATCGAAACCATGACCCTGATGGCGGGGATGGAGCTTCCGATCCGCGCCATTCGCGAACAGATCGCCTCCGCCTTGGAGCTGGTCGTCCATCTCGAGCGCCTGCGAGACGGCACGCGCAAGGTCACCCATATCGCCGAGATCCAGGGCATGGAAGGCGACGTCATCACCATGACCGACATCTTCATTTTCGAGCAAACCGGTTTTGAGGGAGGCCGCGTGATCGGCCGCCTGCGCCCCACGGGACTGCGCCCGAAGTTCATGGACAAGCTCGAAGCCTCAGGGATCCACCTTCCGGCGTCCGTCTTCGGGGTCGGCGAACGAATGCGGTACTAAGCCATGGATCCGAATCTCGTCCTGTACATCGGCGGGGGTCTGGGTGTCGCCTTGCTCCTGGTTGGCGTAGGCATCAGCCTGCTCGGTGGGCAGACCGTCGTGGAGGAGCGCCTAGGCCGCTACGCCGAGTCCGGCGGCCTGATCAGCTCGACGTCCGGCGGCACCGAAGCCAAGGCCGAGCGCCGCATGATCCTCGGCGATTTCTTCAACCGTCTCGGCGAAGGTACGAATCTCTTCGACTCTATCTCCAAGGACCTGGCCCGCGCCGACATCAAGCTGCGCCCGGCCGAGTTCATCGGCCTGATCGTCATCTCCGCCATCGGCGTGGGGTTCGTGGGCACGATCCTCGGCCGCTCGATCTTCTTCGGCGTCCTGACCGGAGCTTTCGGGGCGTTCCTGCCGCGAATCTATGTCAAGCGCGCCCAGGCTCAACGCCTGCGTCTGTTCGACAACCAGCTGGGCGACATGCTCAACCTGTTGGTCAACGGACTGCGGGCCGGCTTCTCGACGCTGCAGGCCATGGAAGCTGTCAGCCGCGAGCTGCCGTCGCCCATTTCCGACGAGTTCCGGCGCGTCGTGCAGGAGATGCAGCTGGGCCTCGCCATGGAAGAGGCCCTCGACCACTTGCTGCGCCGCATCAACAGCGATGACCTCGATCTTGTCATCACGGCCATCAACGTCCAGCGCGAGGTCGGCGGCAACCTGGCCGAGATCGTTGACATCATCTCCTTCACCATCCGAGAGCGCGTGCGGATCAAGGGAGAGATTCGGGCACTGACGGCGCAAGGTCGGGCGACGGCCTGGGTCATTTCCCTCCTCCCCGTCGTTCTGGTGTTGCTTCTGTTCCTGCTCAATCGAGAGTACATCATGCAGTTCTTCAACCCGGAAACGCGCGGATGCGGGATCCCGCTGGTAGCTCTGGCATCGATCATGGTCCTGAGCGGGTTCTGGGCCGCCCAGAAGATCGTCTCCATCGACATCTAGGCTGGAGGAGACAATGAGCCCTCTGCTTATTCTGGCCATCGTGGGGATCGCGTTGATCCTGGCTGTGATCCTGGTGGTGGTAGGCGTGCGCGCCCCGGAAGCCAAGGATCCGATCCAGGAGCGCCTGGCCGAGTTCAGCGTGCGGGAAGAGCCGATGTCCCTGGAGGAGATCGAGCTCTCCCAGAGATTCTACGAACGGATCATTCTTCCCTTCTTCAATCGCGTCGGGAAGATCGCTTCACGCTTCACGCCTCAAGCCACCCTGGCGACAACCCGGCATCGGCTGGAGATGGCCGGCAATCCGATGCAGATGGACCCGGCTTTCCTGCTGGCCATGCGCTTCGTCCTGGCCGTCGTCTTCGGCGGATTGCTCTTCGCCGTGTTCGCCATCACCCGCCGGAGCTGGGTCCAGGGTCTCGGCCTCTCGACGCTGTTCCTGATCCTTGGGTTCATGTTCCCCGACATATGGCTCAGTGGACGGGTGCGCTCCCGGCAGCGATCGATCTTCCGCGCCATGCCGGACTCGCTGGACCTGCTGACGATTTGTGTGGAGGCGGGGCTGGGATTCGATGCCGCCATGTCGAAGGTTCATGAAAAGTGGGACAACGCCCTGGCCCTCGAGTTCGGGCGGGTGATTCAGGAGATCCGTCTCGGCAAGCTTCGTCGCGACGCACTGCGCGACATGGCCGACCGTCTGGGGGTGGCGGAGATGACCAGCTTCGTCGCCGCGGTGATCCAGTCGGAGCAGTTGGGCGTGAGCATGGCCAAGGTGCTGCGCATCCAGTCGGATCAGATGCGCGTGCGCCGGCGGCAAATGGCCGAAGAAGAAGCCCACCGGGCGCCGATCAAGATGATCTTCCCGATCGCGCTTCTGATCTTTCCCTCCATTTTGATCCTGCTCCTGGGCCCGGCGGCGATGCTCCTGCTGCGCTCCCCGCTGGGGGCGATCCTGCAGGGACGCTGAGCCCGACCGACCGCCCAAAGGGGGATAGTTCACGTTCGGGCGCACCGCCGCCCAGGCGCGGCGGCTCCTGCTGGACCTGCTGTTTCCACCGGTCTGCGCCGGATGCGGCGGCGCGGGCCGAGCGTGGTGCGTCGAATGCGACCGCCGCCTTCGACGACTTCCTCCAGCGGCGTGCAGCCGATGCCTGCGCCCCTTCGCTCCAGGCTCAGCGTGCGCACCGTGCCAGCGGCTGCCGGGATCTTTCCCCGTGACCTCGTGGGCTGCCTACGCTCCACCCATCGATCGCATCCTGACTCATCTGAAGTACCGGCCTGACCGTGACTTGGCGGAGGCCTTGGCCGTTTCTTTGGCCGCTGCGTTTCGAGCCAGCGGGTGGACGGCGACGTGCATCGCTCCGGTTCCACTCGGGCGGAAGCGCCTACGGCAACGCGGGTATAATCAGGTCGGACTCATGGCCCAAGCGCTGGGCAGGCACCTCCAAATGCCCGTTCTGAGTTCAGCCCTCGTCCGGATTCGCGAAACCAACTCCCAGGTGGGCCTCTCGCCCGCCGAACGGGAACGCAATGTAGCCGGCGCTTTTGCCGCCGACCCGCTGCGGCTTCAAGACCAGGCCGTCCTTCTCATCGACGACGTGTTCACGACCGGCGCGACTCTGGGCGCCTGCGCCCAGGCTGTTCGTCATGCCGGCGCCGCGGCGGTCTTCGGGCTGACAGTGGCGCGAGCATAACTTCGGCGAATGCCCCAGGAGACAGGTCATGGCAGCCAAGGTCAACGTTCTGGTCCGCAACATGGAGCTGACCGATCGATTGAAGGAGTACGTGTCGCGCAAGGCGGCTCGGTTGGATCGCTACCTCGATGCAATCGAGTCCGTGCAGGTGGACCTGGCCTATGTCAAGTCGGCCCGCAGCACCGCTGACCGCCAGGTGGCACAAATGACGGTCCGCGGGAAAGGCATCCTGCTGCGCGCGCAAGAGCGCTCGGACGACATCTTCGCTTCCTTCGACGCCGTCCTCGACAAGGTGGAGCGGCAGGCAGAGCGCTTCAAGGGGAAGCACTGGAGGAATCGCGGCGACGGCCGCCCGGCTTCCGAAGTGGCGCCGGACGAGCCGCCGGAAGCAGCTGAGGCGGGCGCCTCCGATAGGGCCGTCGTTCGGCGCAAGGTGTTTCTTCTGAGCCCGATGGACGAGAACGAAGCTCTGCAGCAGATGGAGCTGCTGGGTCACGAGGACTTCTTCGTTTTTCTCAATGCGCAGACGAACCAGGTCAACGTACTCTATCGCCGGCGCGACGGGGGCTATGGCCTGATCGAACCCGAGATGGCCTGAGCCCGCGGCCACACACGGGAACCCGCGGCGACGTCGGATGGATCCTCTCCCCATCCTGCTGATGCTCCCTCCCGCAGGGGAGACGCGAGCCGAGACCTGGGTGGCTCAGGCACGGACGGCGGCGGCGCTGGATCTGCTGGCGCGCATCCAGCAGACCCCGGGTGCCGGGCCCGTTGCCGCCATCGCCGCCAATCCCGACGACCGCAGCGAGTTGGCCGCCCGTGGGGCGAGGGTGATCCCGTCCGAGGCCGGCGCGTTCCATTTCGGCCGCGTGATCGCCTCCATCGTCCGCCGGGAAGGCTGGCGCCGGCTGGGTTATTTCGGGGGTGCCAGCGCTCCGCTGGCCACTGAGACCCTCCTTCAAGAGGCCTTTGAGAACGCCGGCCCCGGCCGAGCCGTTGTGAACAACTATCACTCCACCGACTGGGCGATCGTCGGCGACGCCTCCGCCCTGGTATCCGTTGCGGAGCGCCTGCCGTCCGATAACCCTTTGGGCTGGGTGCTGCAGCATGAGGCCGGCCTCGATGTGCAGGGCCTGTCGCCTCGTGCCTCGACCCGAGCCGACATCGACACTCCCACCGACGTGGCCATGCTCCGCGGGCATCCGGACGCCGGACCGGCCATGCGTGCTTTCCTGGAGCTCCTTCCCTCGGAATTGGCGTCGAAGCTCGACCGACTGCGGAGAGTCATCGAGACGCCGGCCAACACGCTGGCGGTCATAGGCCGACTTTCATCCGGTGTGTGGCAGGCCCTCGAGTCCCGGCGACAGATCTGGGTTCGTGTATTCGCCGAGGAACGCGGGATGTTGGCCAGCGGACGCATGGAGCGAGGGGAGGTGCGTTCTCTGATCGGAGGTCTGGTGGATCGGATCGGACCAGCGGCCTTCCTGAGGGATCTGGCATCCATGGCCGACGGAGTAATCTGGGATACCCGGGTCTGGATGGCTCAACGGGGGCCGTGGCCGCCGGCTTCCGACCGTTTCTCTGCCGACCTGGGATGGCTTGGGGAGATTGGTGATCCCGCTCTGCGCGCGCTGTCGGAAGCCGTTGAGGCGGCTCCTCTGCCGGTCGTGACCGGCGGACATGGGGTTGTCGCAGGAGGATTGTTGGCGCTGCTGGAGGTGATCGAGAGCGGATCGCGGGCTGCTTAGGGGACGTCTACCAGCCTTCGAGGTAGGGCAGCCAGTCGTGGTTGGTTTCGAGCAGCGTGCCGAACAGATACTGTGGCGTGGCGCGCGGCTCGCGCGGGAGCCGCAGGAGTGCCATGCGGGCTTCGCGAAGCGTCCGGCCGCCCTTGCGTAGGTTGCAGGACGGGCAGGCCGTCACCAGGTTCGACCACATGTGCTCACCTCCGCGGTGGCGCGGGATGACGTGGTCGATGGTCAGCCTGGAGGACCGCAGGCCGCAGTACTGGCAGGTGTGGGCATCCCGCCGGAAGAGTTCGCGCTTGGTTAGGCGGACGCGGGGTGCAGGCCGTTTCACCATCGCGCCCAGGCGGATGACCGAAGGTCGGGGGACGGTTAGGCGCACGGTCCGCACGTATCCGCGCCCATTCGCCAGCATTTCGGCCTTGCCCGCCAGGAGCAGACCCAGAGCGC
>Ga0214473_10009924_pt1 | contig 11242 bp, 8 predicted proteins | sample RVTome_7_FD_203509 | JGI IMG/M metagenome (GOLD analysis project Ga0214473, IMG submission 203509) | Soil microbial communities from uranium-contaminated site in the Upper Colorado River Basin, Wyoming, United States - RVT98D197 | ecosystem: Environmental > Terrestrial > Soil > Contaminated >...
GCCTGACCCTGCACATCACATAGAGGACCGAACAATAGAGAGTGACCATCATGATGCCCGGCAGGATGCCTGCAATCAGCAACTGCGATATGGACGTCCCGGTGAGGATCCCGATGATGACAAAAGGAATGCTCGGCGGGATGAGAATGCCCAGGGTCCCGCCGGCGGCGATGGTTCCCGTGGCAATGGAAATATTATAGCCAATTCTTCTCATCTGCGGTAAGGAGACACTTCCCATTGCTGCTGCAGTCGCCAGGCTCGAACCTGACAGTGCGGCAAAGCCGCCGCAAGCGCATATGGTCGCCATGGCCAGCCCTCCCCGAACGCGGCCCAACACTCTCTGGCCAAATTCGAATAAGTCTTCACTGATACCGGAGGTATGGGCAAATTCGCCCATGATCAGAAAGAGCGGAATGGCGGCAAACGTATAGTCCGAAGCCCATTGAAAGGCGGTAGATCCGATCGTATACAGCGTGGCATGGAGGCCGTTCATATAGATGAGGCCTACAATTCCTGTAAACAGGAAGGAAAAGCCCACCGGCAGGTCTAATAGGATGAGGAGAACAGCAACGGCAATTCCGATCGCGCCGATATTGGATTCAGCCATTAGTTGTCCCCCTTTGCCATTTTAGCGACCGCGTGAACGAACTGGAAAAGCAGGATGATCGAGACCAAAAGGGCCCCAAGGGCCATCAGCAGACTGACAGGCATGTAAGGGATCCGAAGGAGGTCCGTGCAGGACCCCATTTTGGAATACTGCATTGCTGTCAAGATGGAACTCCATGTCATTAATATGAAGGAGACGAGGCCGATGAGGAGTGTGATCAACTCCAGCGCACGTTTTATCGAAAGGGGCAGCCTGGACGTCAAAATATCGACGGAGACGTGGGACTTCGTCTCCGTCGTTCGAGGCCATCCCAGAGAAACGAGCAGGACCATGAAGAGTCCGGTAAGCTCATAGGTAGATTTGATGGGCGCCCGGAATAGATATCTTCCCCCAATGTTGGCCGTGTTCAGAAGCATTCCGATGATGAGAAAGCTGGTCCCCACTGTGATCATAGACAGATTCAAGACGCTAAGCTTCTTCTCTATGGCCTCGATGATTCTCAGCATGGAATCCTCCGGCGTGAGCGGTGAAACCTGAAACCCCACGTTCCAGGAAGGGTGACTGCTTTCTGCTTTGTGGTTACTGATTACTGGTTACTGATTACTGGTTACTGATTACTGATCACTGATCACTGGTTACTGATTACTGCCTTCTGCTTATTTTCCCAGGGCCCGGTTCTTCATCCAGGTCTGGTTCAGAATGATGCCGTAATTCTTCATGGCGGTAATCATTGCATCGTAGTTCTTTTTCCCCGGCAGTCCTTTCTTCTCCATATTGGCGATCCAGTCGTCCTTCACTCGTGATGTCGCTGCCTTGATCTTTTCGATCTCCGCAGGAGCAATATCGACTACCTTGTAGCCATATTTTTCTCTGAGGATCGTCTTGTGCCTTTCTCTTACTAAGACATCGACGGTTTCCCCCCAATGGATCTCCGTTTGGAGGAAGGCCTCCTCCAAGGTTGATTGAGTATCCTTAGGCAGCGAATCCCAAACCTTCTTATTCAAGAAGATCAGATGGACCGCATAGCAGAGAGGCAGGTCGATCATGTATTTGGCTACCTCGGCATATTTGAAATCAACGGCGTTCTCTTCTCCATAGACTCCGCCATCGATGACCCCTTTCTCCAACGCGGGGTATACCTCGGGCAACGGCATCGCGATCGCATTGATTCCTAAAGCCTCAATCGTCTGAACGTCCAACCCCCCGGACACCCTGAGGCGCAACCCTTTCAGTCCGTCCAAAGTCGATACGGGTTTCTTCGTCCAGATCTTGAGGGGAATGGTCATGTTTATTGCGATCGTTTTGACATCTTTCCTTAGCGTCTCATCGAGATACCCATTCCGCAGCAGGTTGCCAGCGACGAAGCTGCCTTCCAAAGCTGAATTCCAAGTAAAAGGAAGCTTCAAGACATCACAGAGGGGAAAGGTCCCGGGAGCAAAGCCTGTCGTCAACTCACCGATTTCAGCTCTCCCGGTGACAACCATACTATAGTGCTCTGCGGCTTTACCGAGGGCTTCTCCCACATAGAGCCTGGTCTTGATCTTTCCATTCGTCCTTTTCTCAATCTCATCAAGAAGAAAGCTATTGCACCAGTTGGACCAGTGAGGCGGGGGCAGGAAATTTGAGAACCTCCACTGCTGCTCTTTCAACTGGCTTTTTGAAGCTGCGGGCTGGGAAGCCACGGGCATGGCTAAACCTAAGACCATGAGCATGAGTATACCCAATACCATCATTTTTTTTGCGTTCATAGGCTCCTCCTTTATTTGATCCACTAAGAAAGTGATACTGCTCCGACAGATACCCATCCCCCTCCTGACCTCCCCCTTGAAAGGGGAGGAACATTGCGATTGCCCTTCCCTTCAAGGGGAGGGCAGGCTGGGCTTAAATGTCAACAAGAGAAATTTCACAAATGATTCGAGGGGAGGCTATGATTCACCTCCCCTCGTAAGCAAAACTCCGCCTGCACCACTATATCCAGCACTCCGTGATCCTGTCCTCCGGCCACCTGGCCAGATTCTCATAGCCATCCTTGGTCACCACAACCAGGTCCTCAATCCGGGCGCCCTGCCTGGGCAGCTCACCGGGCTTGGAACCAAAGAACGTCTCGATGGCAATGACCATGTTCTCCTCAAAGGTAATAGGGTTCTCAATTGAAAACAGAGGAGTGATCGTAGGCGCCTCTTGATTGTGCAGTCCTATTCCATGACCGATTGCACAATCCGAAACATCTCTCCAGTTCTTTCCACCCCAGTGCTCGGGTCCCGGCCATGCCTTACAAACATCAGCCGTAGTCTTTCCGGCCTTGATCTGTGACATCCCCTTGCGCAACAGGCTATAACATTCATCATAGAGCTCCTTCTGCCTCTGAGTCGCCTTGCCGCAGGAAAAAGTCCTGTAGTAACAAGAGCAATACCCCTTGTATCGTACGCCAGGGAGGTCCACAAAGATCATATCTCCAGGCCGGATGCGCCGGTCACTGTAACCGAGCATATTGGGGTTTGTATTCTCGCCGGAACAACCCACAATATCCACGGGACCATCACAAAATCGCTTCACTGCAAATTCGGCTGCAATGGCCGCCAGGTCGGATTCCCGTGTCCCTGGCCGGATGGCCTTCTGAATTTCATAGAAGATTTCCTCACAGATCGTCATCGACATCCTCAGACACTGGATTTCATCTTTGGTTTTTACCGCCCTTGTACGGTTGAGCGAAGGGAACCCATCGACCACCTTCAGCCCTTCTTTTCTCAGCATCTCGGCGAAATCAATGCTCACAATCGGGATATCCACGGCCAATGGCTCGTTGAGCACCCCATGGTCGCTTAGGACCTTCTTAAGGTCTTCCAGGAATTCGACGGGTTTGACCCCCCTGTTTAGAAAAAAGCGCAATCTCCATCCGGGTCTTACATTCCCTTTAAGCCAGGGAGCAAGCTCGTCCCTTACCCTCTGCCACCGGTAGCCCCATTCATAGAGGATGGGGTCACCTGTCCGGGGGAACAGCACGTTCCTGGCTAAAAGGGGCTCGATCCGGTAAGTGTAGGTATCCGTCAGGTAGCCAATGTTAGCCGGATCGAAACAGAGGTAAGCTCCGATGCCTTCTTTCTCCATCTGGGCTTTCGCCTTCTCCACCCTTTCCCTTCTCAACCGTGGCAAATCAATCAAGTTCTCTTCACGATATAAGCTCATCTTTTCCCTCCTTCTCCTGATTTAATGATTCAGGTTAAAAGTTTCGGATCATCTCCCCAACCTATTTAATCCCATACTCTTCCCATCTCTTCCTGACCAGTTTCATCGTCTCTTCATCCGGATAGGCGCTGGGTGGAAATTTCTCATTCCACAGCTCCGGGTCCCGGGGATGCCCGATCCATTTGGTGGCGTCAATGAGTACCTTCGTCCCAAGATAGCTGGTCCCTCCGATCCGGTCCTTCGCCTGGATCACGGGGTCCGACGCCCCGTATAATCCCGGGAAATAGTGGTAGTCTCTCTTCGGATCGACGCGATACGCCCATGCCCAGAGGACCTTGCCCAGGTCAAAGATATCGATGTCCTCATCCACGGCAATCACATTTTTAGCCACAAAGTTAGATTTGTCATATCCCCAGACTAAGGATGCAGCCTGGAAGACCTGCCCCACGTAGCTGTTGTCCAGTTGTACAACCAAATTGGCCCACGCCGTGCTCGGGTCGGCATTGACTCCCTTGACCCCTATCATCTGTGAATTCAAAAAATTCCAGATCAAGGCGCTGAAGTTGATCGACTCCATCATGTGGTCTTCGTTGATCGGGACCCCTTCCAGGGTGCCCTGGAAGATAGGGTCATTGCGATAGGTAATACAGTTCACTGTGAATACCGGTTTTGGGCTTGCCTTGCGCTGGTAGTAACCGGCATATTCGCCGAATTCTCCTTCCATCTTAAACGTCTCGAGGTCCAGTCCCACTTCGCCTTCGTAGACGATCTGCGCATTGGCGGGGACCTCCAGATCAACCGTCTCACATTTGACCAGTTCCACGGGCTTCTGCCGGAGGGCGCCCATGATGTCATACTCACAGACTTCAGGAGGCTGTGATGAACAGGCCACCAGAGGCAACACCGGGTCCCAGCCATTGACGACCGCCACGGGCATGGTCTTTCGGCCAAGTTTTTTGTAGGTTCTCCAGTGCCTCCAGATGTGTTGTCCGTGGACGATGACCAACCCCGTATGGTTCCGGTCATGAATCTGCCGTCGATATAATCCGATATTGACCCAGCCGGTTTCCGGGTCCTTGGTCACAACGCCATCGCAAGTCCCAATAAACCTGCCTCCATCCAGGTGGTGCCATTTAGGAACCGGAATGCCCAGAAGATTGACCTTCTCACCCATTAACTTATTCTGTTTGACCGGACCGCTGTCAACGATCACCGGTTTAACGAGCTTCTCCACCCTCCCCATGTAGACCTTGATGATCTCTTTTGCGGGAGTATCCTTGGGAAGGCCAAGGGCCAGAGCAATTCTGGGATAAGTTGACAGGGAAGCCGTGAAGAGCTTTTTGCAGAAAGCGTTCTCATAATCCTTGATGTTCTCAAAGAGCAGGGCCGGCCCCTTTTTATTGAACACTTCCTGGACGATGCCCCCGATCTCCAGGTTCCAGTCGACTTTTGCCCTGACCCGGCGGAGCTCCCCTTCCTTTTCCAGCGTTTCTATCCATTCATTAAGATCCCGGTACGCCATGTCGAAAGTCTCCTTTCCTTTTAATGAATTCGCTCAGGTTCCAAATGGAAACTTCGGTAACCCGTTAAAGAGAGGGTGCTTCTTCCCGTCTTCGATTCTTGCGGCTCTTCTCGCCGCGGCTTTGTACCTCTCGAAATCAGCTAATGCAAAGATGGAAAGCTTCTGGGCTTCGAGCGAGCCCTCCGCGTGAACCGTGAGCACATCTTCATAAGAGGAAGTAAGGTCCCGTATTAATTTGGCCATTCGAATCCTGTGCTCTGTCGGGATGCCTTCTTTTCCGCCCAGGTATTTATCCAGCAGGTCATGGGTTTCAGGGTTGAGGTAGTCTTTCGATGAAGGACAGGTGACTACGATACCACCCGCGATATCCTGAATATATTTTGTGGCCTGGTGCCAATTGTCGGCAAAGTAAAACTTGCAGATATTCGCATACATGGGATTGGGATACACCAGATCCGAATCCGGCTCTGTGATGCAATATTCGCACGCCGCTCTGCCAATGACCTCAACCGCCTCAGTAAACATCACCAGCCAGGTAAGCTTATCCCGGATATGGGGTGCCTTCTCCACGCCATTGTATTCAGCCATCAGGAGAGCGGCGCCGGTAAAGAGCTCAAGCTCCATGGCCTTATACGTTTCGGCGCTGAGGCGATGGAAATTCGCGAACATATGGGCCACCTGGCCTGCGAAATCCCACTCCCCTTTCAAAAATATCCTCTCCTTCGGGACAAAGACATCCTCAAAGATGATGGTGGCATCATTGATATAGATACTCCCGGCTATCGGATGATCAAAGAAATTCGCCTCATGCACTTCCGGCTCGGCAGAAATGAGAGTCACTCCCTTGCTGCTGACGGGCAACGCGAACGATAGCGCGTACGCCTTGTCGTCCTCCTTCATCGCCCGGCAGGGGGCAATCAGGATCTCGTTGCACAGAGGCGCCTGGCTGATGTGGGTCTTGGCGCCTCTGACAATGATGCCATCCTTTCTCTCTTCGACGATCCTGACATAGTAGTCCTGGTGAGGTTTTTGCTGAGAAGGCCGCAGACTTCGGTCTCCTTTGACATCGGTGAGACCCATTGCAAAGGATAAGTCATTCTTTTGCAAATGTTTTCGATACGCTTCGACCCTTTCACCGTAGCTCGTGCCATACTTCTTATCGACTCGTTGACTGACCACGGTGATGGCATTCAGCCCGTCTTTCGCTACAAACTTCGCACCGGGGGGCTTCCCCAGACAAACCCTTGCCCAGAGTTTGACGACTTCTCTTAATCGGATGAGATCTTTTCTGCTTCTCTGGGGGATTAATGCGAAACTCACCCGCTCCCCCTCTTCGTTCTTTTCCGTCACAAGGTCTTGATAGCGCGAATCATTCTCGAGGACGTAATCCATAGCCACCCAATCCCTGCAGATCTTCAGAATGGGGTGCGTTGTGACATCCTTGACCTTTTCTCCGTTACAGAAAACGACTCGATCGTCCTTCAGACTCTCGATATACTGTTGGGGTGTTCTGATCGCCATCCTCTGCTCCCTTCAAGAAATTTTTATATTAATCCATGCCACTGGCAAAACTCGTCATCGGAAGCCACAATCCCTGTGACACCTGCCGCATCCTGCGCCGCCATGAAGGTGCAGGCCTTTACCATCAGTTCAGACGATTGCCAATCCGACTTATCCGCATCCGGTCTGGCCTGGGCCAGGATCCCTTCCGTGCCGATCACTTTCAAGGGCTTGATCGCGTTGACCGCAATATTGTACTGGCCGAGCTCTGCCGCAAGCCCCCAGGTGAATCGTTCTAAGGCCGCCTTGGATACGCCATAAGAGATTCCGGAAAAACCCCTGACTCTCTTGTTGGCCGCGTAAGAAGAGATATTGATGATGCTGCCGCGCTTCTGCTGGATCATCGTGGGCAGCACGGCCTTCACGCATAGAAAGGGACCGATGATGTTCACTCTCAGAACCAGTTCGAACCGTTTTAAAGGAGTTTCGGTGACCGGGGGCCACCAGGCAACGGCCGCATTGTTGACCAGAATATCGATTCGTCCAAACTCCTCGATCGTCTTTTGAACCATCTCGTTGACACTCTCCTCACTCGTTACGTCGCAGCGGATGGGAAGGGCCTGGGTTCCCAGGGCCCGGATTTCATCCGCAGTCTTATAGATCGTGCCCGGCAGCTTCCCTTCCGACTCTGTCCGGGCCGCAACGACTACATCCGCGCCCTCCTTGGCAAAATCCAAGGCAAAGTCGTGTCCCAGGCCCCGGCTTGCGCCTGTAACAATGGCAACCCTTCCCTTCAGTTTCATTCTCTTTCTCCTTCGTCAATGATACTTTTTTGCAGGATAAACTTTGCACAAGTAGGGAGAGAGGCGCATCGCCCCGGTTGGAGGATCACAGTAATCCTCTCGATCTGTTGTCAGCATATTGGCATTTGATTCAAAGGCCCGATACAGAATCGGATCATCCGGGATTTCCTCAGGAAACCACCAGCTATGCTGGATATCCACCATCCTTGGATCAATCCTTGTCGAGAACCTTGCCCTCTGCTTGATCTTCCCCCAGGTCGTTTCTATGATCGTCCACGCTCCTTCTTCGATGCCCATTTTACGGGCCGTTTCCGGGTGAATCTCAAGGGTCGGGTCCGGATAGAGTTTGCGTGCCGAAGGCAGCTGCCTATGCTCTGAATGGTGAAAAGGCCTGAACCTCGATCCCGTGATCAGGATCAGGGGATACTCCTGGCTCAGCTCAGGTTGGCTCACCGGCGTTTCCAGGGGTTCCTGGTAGTGAGGCAGAGGATCATAGCCCAGCTTGTCAAGAACGGTCGAATAGAATTCGATCTTTCCGGTAGACGTCCCAAACCCCTTCGGCCTGCCTGTCTCGGGGTCGTTCTTCTCGTGGTATCTTTCCTCAAAGGGTGGAAACCAGAACCGCTGTTTCTGAACAAATTCTCCGAAGGACTCCATATTCAACTCATCCAGCAAGGGCTTCATACACCATTCCCACTCTTTTTCGAGTGTCTTTTGCCAGTATTTCTCCTGGCCCAATCTCACTCCAAGTTCCTGCCAGAACGAGTAATCAGGCCGCCTTTCAAACAGAGGCGGAACGACCTGCTCTGCAGCAGCAACGAAATCCTGAGCCCCGGTATAAGTCCCAAAATGGAGCAGAGGCATCTCAAGCCAGTTGGCCGCCGGAAGGACGTAGTCGGCAAGCACTGCCGAAGGCGTCAGCCACTGTTCCACCACCGCAAGAAGTTCGAGATTGGAACTCTTCAACGCCCTGTAAACCTGTGGCGTGTTGGCAAACGACATGAGAGGGTTATTCCCGCCGACGATCAAAGCCTTGATGGGATAGGGATCCTCATCGAGGATGGCTCGCCACACATCGGGGACGTGACAGCCTGGCATATAGGAAGAACACATCTTACCGTTCCAGTACGGCCTCATCGCCTGGGAGATGAGGTCGTATCCCGGAAACGTCCAGAACTTATGTCTGTCCATGCCCAGTTGTTTGGCTCTCTGCTCCGGAGAGAGCATGTCGATATGATTAAAATCGGGGCCCCCGTTCGCTTTCAGGCAGGGCCCGGAAAGGGGGGACCCTCCGCTCACATTGATACTGCCTGTAATGGCCCGGAGGATTGCGATCGCCTGGATCACGGAGGTAACATTTCTACCCTGCATATCCGTCTTGACCCCCCATGGAATATTCGTATAGGGCCTGGCGCCTGCAAACATTCTCGCTGACTCGACGATCTTCTCCCTGGGAACCCATGTGATCTCGGCGACTCTTTCAGGAGGGTACTCCTGCACCCGCTTTTTAAGCTGCTCAAAGCCATAGCACCACGTTTCTACAAATTCCTTGTCATAGAGCTCTTCATTAATAATGATATGAAGCCAGCCCAGGGCCAGAGCCGCATCCGTAGCGGGCCGAATCGGAAGCCAGAGATCGGCAAACTCGTCCACAACTTCCGTGCGTTTCGGGTCAATGACGATGAACTTGATGTTTCCCTTTTTCTTGACCTTCCGGTATTCATGATATTCCACCGGGACTGATTCTTTCGGGTTATGGCCCCAGATTACTATACAGCCGTTGCTTTCAGCAACCTTGGGCTTCATCGCGACGATATCGGCCCCATAAATTGCATAATCGATCTCTCTCGTTTCAATCCGGCAAAACTGCCCGGCATTGGCGTGATTTGGACTTCCAAAGAGGTGCATGAATCGCTCCTTAAAGGTCTCCTGATGCCCTCTCCCTGTGCCGCAGGTCGTGGCCAGCGTCTCCGCTCCGTATTGACCCTTCAACTCCGCCAATTTCGCAGCGATTTCCTCCAGGGCCTGGTCCCACGAGATCTGCTGCCATCTTGCCTCTCCGCGTTTTCCTTTTCTCTTCAAGGGATAGTTGAGCCGGTCAGAATGGTAGAGGTGTTCTGCGAATCTCGCGCCTCGATCACAAAAGAACCCCTTCGTGTAAAACTCCGGATCACCACTCAGCTTCACGACCCTTCCCTGATCGACGTGGGCAAGTGCGCCGCATTGCATCCAGCAGCCCCAGCAAATAGATTTCCGGATTTCTTCAGCCATGGGAATGGACCCCTTTCCGCTCGGGTGTTATTCGAATAACCCTAAGGCGAGCAGTTCCACAAACTCTTCGTCGGACATACCGAGCAGCTTCGTACAGACATATTCGTTGTGTTCGCCCAGGCAGGGCGCCGGCATTCGCGGCCTGGCAGGCGTTTCCGATAAGCCGAAGGGCTGCCCCATATGGGCGTACGGTCCCATCTCCGTATGGTCCAGCGTCCAGAAATAGTCTCTCTGCCTCAACTGCTCGTCCGTAAACACGTCTTCGGCATTCTGCACGGCCCCGCAGGGCACCTGGGCCGCCTGCATCAACTCCGCCACGTTCGCAGGCGTATGTTGAACCGTCCAGGTCTCCACGATGTGGTTCAGTTCTGCCTCATTACGTTTCCTGTCTGACAGGGTGGCAAACCTTGGGTCCTCCGATAATTCCGGACGGCCTACAACGCGGCAGAAGTTTTTCCACTCCTCTTCGGTGAATACAGTGATGGCGCACCATCGATCCTCTCCCTTGCAGCGGTAAACCCCGTGCGGAGCTGCGTAAGGGGACGCATTTCCGGTCCTCTTGTCATTCTCCTGGTTTGCGAAATAATTGAGCATCGCCGGGGCAATGAACTGCAGAGCGGTTTCGAGCTGGGACAGATCGATCAGTTGCCCTTTTCCCGTCTTTTTCCGCTGGATGAGGGCGGCCATCAGGGCAGCCACTCCGAACCGGGGTGCAATGACGTCGGTATAGGGCATGCCAAAGGAGAGCGGTTCCCGGTCCGGCCAGCCGGCAAGGTTCGAAATCCCGCTCAGGCCCACCAGCTGCCATCCCCATCCGGGGTGAACGTTATGCGGCCCGGTCAGCCCCTGATTGGTCGTGCGAACCATAATCACCTCGGGCTTGACCTTCCTCAGGTCCTCGTACCCCAGCCCCCATTTCTCCATGGGGCCAACGCGGAAGTTGTCGACGACAACATCAGCCCATGCGACCAATCTCTTGGCAAGTTCGATCCCCTGCGGGAGGTTCATGTTGAGCGCGATGCTCAGCTTGTTCACGTTGGGATAGGCAAAGAAGCCGGCCCGGTTCAATCCGGGCTTGTTATCTTTATAGGGAGCGCTGACCCTGTAGACATCCGGCCGGGTGCTCGTTTCCACCCGAACCACGGTGGCGCCGTGCGTGGCGAGATACCAGCAGATGACAGGGGCTGCAATGGCCCATCCGAAATCGACAACTTTGAGACCCTCCAGGGCCTCCACCGTTTCCTTCTCTTCATTCATCATGGCTACCCCCCGGACTTAGATCACTCCGGACCGTTTTAAACGCTCCACCTCAGCGGCGGAAAGGCCCAACGCTTCATGGTAAACCTCTAAGTT
>Ga0214473_10009926_pt1 | contig 11239 bp, 7 predicted proteins | sample RVTome_7_FD_203509 | JGI IMG/M metagenome (GOLD analysis project Ga0214473, IMG submission 203509) | Soil microbial communities from uranium-contaminated site in the Upper Colorado River Basin, Wyoming, United States - RVT98D197 | ecosystem: Environmental > Terrestrial > Soil > Contaminated >...
CAATCCTGGCCTTGTCGACGTCGGGGTCGAGATTGCTTCGTCGCCAAGGAACGGCTCCTCGCAATGACGGGGGAAGGTGGAGAAGTGTAGCCAAAGTTACGCTCCGCTTAGTAAGCACCAGATCGGGGCTAGTTCATGACCCCGCGTTTCAACGCGGGGGACGGGGGCCCGCCAAAATTTGGGAACCGTTTCAACGGTTTCCTCGTAACGTTTCTGCGACAGGAAAACCGTTGAAACGGTTGCAGGCGGGGATTGTGGCGGCTACCCCGCGTTGAAACGCGGGGTGATGAACTAGTGGAAAGGACAGCGCAAATCGCCATGACCGGTCGCGACGGAGCAATCATCGAGGCGTTTGCGGCGCGAATTCGAGAAGCGTTTCCCGAGGCGCGGGTCTGGGCAATTCGGATCGCGCGTGCGCGGCGACGCGCGAAGCGACTCGGACTATGACATGTGCGTCGTGATCGAACAGTTGGATGACAAAAGCGAGGCGCGCATCCGCGACATTGCTTTCGGGGTGGGCTGGGAATACCAGGCGCTCCTCACGACCGTGCCGTATTCCCGCGAACAGTTCGATCGAGGCCCGCATTCCTTCAGCCCGCTGGTCACGACTGTCCGTCGCGAGGGCCTGCCGGCATGATCAGTGATGAGACCCGAGCCGTGATTCAAGAAGGAATTGAGAATGACTGAGAACAAAGCAACGACCGAAAAGCGCGGCTTTTTCCGCCGCTTGCAGGAGCGCCTCAACAAGACCAAGGAAAACCTCGTCGGGCGGATCAAAAACGTCATCCGCCTGCGCGGGCGGCTCGACGAGGAGACGCTCCAGCAGATCGAGGACATCCTGATCCAGGGCGACGTGGGCGTCGAGGCGACGATGAAGATCACGGCGCGGTTGCGCGAGAGCGAGGAGGCGCGGCGGGCCGAGTCGCCCGAGCAGATCACGGCCGTGCTCAAGAAAATCCTCTGCGACATCCTCGAGCACGACGAGCGCACGTTTCAGCTGGGCGCGCAGAAGCCCTACGTCGTCCTCGTCGTGGGCGTCAACGGCACGGGCAAGACGACGACGATCGCCAAGCTGGCGCGGCGCTACCGCGACCAGGGCAAGTCGGTGATGCTGGTGGCCGGCGACACGTTCCGCGCGGCGGCGATCGAGCAACTGGAGATCTGGTCCGAGCGCACCAACAGCCACTTCGTCAGCCAGGCGATGGGGGCGGACGCCGCCTCGGTCTGCTACGACGCGCTGCAGGCCGCGCGCGCCCGCTACGTCGACGTCGTCCTGATCGACACGGCCGGGCGCCTGCACACGAAGGTCAACCTCATGGAGGAGCTCAAGAAGGTCGTGCGGGTGGTCCAGAAGGTCATCCCCGACGCCCCGCACGAAACGCTCCTGGTGCTCGACGCGACGACGGGCCAGAACGCCTTGAACCAGACGAAAACCTTCAGCGCCGCCGCGCCCGTCTCGGGCCTCATCATGACGAAGCTCGACGGCACGGCCAAGGGCGGCATCCTGATCGCGCTGCGCGATCAGTTCGACATCCCGGTCCTGTTCATCGGCGTCGGCGAAACGCAGGAGGATCTGCGGGAGTTCAACCCCACGGAGTTCGTCAACGCGCTGTTTGAGGAGTAGTCATCACGCTCCGCGTGATGCGGCATCCTCACGCGGAGCGTGAGGTCTACGATGCGCTCTTCGTAATTCGCTATTCGCAATTCACTATTCCCTACTCCTTACCCCTCACTCGGGCGGCAGATAGCGGAATCCCGTATTGGGGTGCAGCTTGCTGAAGGAGTAGGCCTCCTCGTTGGCGAGAAAGTGCCGGATGTAATAGGTCGGCAGGGCGAACGCGATGTTGTCCTGCAAGAAGGCCTTGTAGGTCACCAGTCCCACGACCGATCCCGCCGCGCTGAGCAGCGGGCCGCCGCTGTTGCCGGGGTTGACCGCCGCCGTCGTCTGGACGTAGACGACGTCGTTGATGTTGCGCTGGCGCGAGCTGACGATCCCCTCGGACACGGAGTGCTCGAGGATGTTGCGCCCCATGCCGGGGTTGCCGATGGCGTAGACGGGCGAGCCGACGACGATCGAGCCGTCCTCGGCGATCGGCACGGGATCGAGCGTGACGCCCTCCAGTTGCTTGTCGGGGATCTTGATCAGTGCGATGTCCATGAGCGCGCTCGAGGCGACGACCTCGACGTTGCTGAACTTCTTCTGCACCGCCCGGCCGCCTTCCTTGATGTACAGCGTCACGTCGTTGAAGCGCTCGCCCTCGACCACGTGGAAATTCGTCAGCATCCGCCCGTCGCGGCTGATGACGAACCCCGCGCCCAGGCCGCGCGGATTCGACACAACCCCCACGCCCGGCGAGACGGCGTCGATCATCTCGTTGACCGAGCCGTACTTCCTGGGCGCGGCCGCCATGGCCACGACAGCCTGCGTCGGCGTGGCCGGTTCGGCGGCCACGGCCAGGGCGGCCGTCGTCGCGCCGGATTCGCCCGGCACGAGCTGCGGCGCCTGGGCCATCGTCGTGTGCGTGGCGACCTGGTCGGCCGGCAGGGTCAGGACATTGTAGCCCAGGTCGACGTAGTACACCGACGGGCTTTCCTTGAGGATCGGCCCGATGATCATGCTGCCGTTGCGCAGGTGAAACACTTCGACCTCCGCGCCGGCCGACGCCGCGGCCAAGGCGACGAGTACGAGGCTTGCGAGCATTAATGGTCTCATGCTTCTCCCGTCCTTGTGGATTTAAGATCCGCTTGAAAAAGTAGGCCTGCACGCGGCCGCGCTGCAAGGTGAAAAAGCGCAGCGGTCCACGAATCGCACGAATCGGCACGAATTAAAGAAGCGAAAAAGCCAAGATCTTTTGCCACAAAAAGGTACAGAAGGCACAAGAAGTTGCTCCGATCTCGCATTATCGTTGCTCTTGGCCTTCCTCCGCGTATCTCTGCGCTCTTTGCGTCTCTGCGTCTATGATGCCTTTCTTTTACTTTTCTCTGCGAATCTCTGCGCCCCTCGGCGTCTCTGCGTTTAAACTCACTTTTTGGCTCTTCTCTGCGAATCTCTCTGCGTTCTCCGCGCCTCTGCGTCTAAACTGCTTACTTGAATATAAATCTTTTGCCACACAAAGCGCCAATACGCACAAACAATGCTCTGAGCTCACATTGTTCATCTTTTTCGTCTTCTCTGCGTGTCTCTGCGTTCTTTGCGTCTCTGCGTCGAAACGATCCGTTGCGAACCTTTGCACCTTTGCGGCCTTTCCGTGAAAATCTTCGTGTTTTTGCTTTCTACGGTTCGGCCACCTCGACGTTCCACTCGCCGCGCAGACCGCGGATGCGCCAGGCGGGGTACGCGACGCGGCGGCCGTCGGGCGACCAGAGCGGGATGCCATTTTGGAAGGAACGGAGGATGGGGGGGGAACAGCCGGCGGCGGCTCACGTGGGAGCGACAGGGTTCTGGCCGTCATCGGGCGCGCTGAAGTCCTCGTCCGTCGTCAGGCAACCGCGCCAGTCCGAGGGCAGGGTGCCGATGAACTGCACGCCCACGCGCGTGGCGCCCGCGCCGTCGGGCGCCGTCCAAACGCTCTTGCCGAGAATCCGCATGCCGCTGGACTGGTCCGAGAGTTTGAGGAAGAGCGCGATCAGGCGCTGCACGAAGAACAGGTCGGTGGCCCTGAAGCACAGGCCGCGCTCGCTGATGTCCAGGAGCATCCCGCGGCGGAAGTCCTCCTCGCGCGAGGCCGTGAGATCGAACGAATAGCCCAGTGCAATGGTCGCTTTCACGCGCTGGCTGGCGCGCGTGTCCCCGGCTGCGCGGGGGGCGGAATCTTCCGGCACGATCATCTGCATGGCACCACACCTTAAAGGATGGACGAGCTGACTGCCCCGAACAGGTCTTGCCACGGCCGCCGACAGCCAGCCGCCTCACACCTCGCGCCGCAGGGGCAAAGACGACTGCGCGCCCAGGCGCGTCACCGATACCGCGGCGGCCCGGGCCGCCAGGCCGACCGCCTCGCGCCGCGGCAACCCTTCGGCCAGGCCGACCGCCAGCGCCCCCGTGAAACAGTCGCCGGCGGCGGTCGTGTCGAGCGCCCGCACCGGCGGCGTCGCATAATTCCAGTCGTCGGTTGCCGAAACGTACACCCCGCCGCGCTCGCCCAGCGTCACGATCACCTCGCGGACGCCCCGCTCGAGCAGCGCCCGCCCGGCCGCCAGCGCTTCGACCGGCGAGCCGACCACGCCCCCGGTCAGGGCGGCCGCCTCGACCTCGTTGGGCGTCAGGATGTCGACGAGCGAGAGCAGTTCGTCGGAAAGCCCCTCGCGCGGCGCCGGGGCAGGGTCCAGGATCACGCCGGCCCCCTGCGCCCTGGCCCATCGGGCCGCCGCCTCGACCGTCGCCGGCGGGATCTCCAGCTGCAAAAGCACCCACGCCGGCTGCCGCGCACGCTCGAGCGCCGACAGGCGGTCGGGCGTCAGGCGGGCGTTGGCCCCCGACGCCACGCTGATCATGTTCTCGCCGGCCGCGTCCACAAAAATAAACGCCACGCCCGTGTGCGTGTCGTCCAAGAACGTAATCAGGCGCGTATCGACCGATTCCTTGCCGTAGGTTTCCAGAAGAGAACGGCCGAAAGCATCGTTGCCCAGGCAGGTCAGCAACTGCACGGCCCCGCCCATGCGCGCCGCCGCGACCGCCTGGTTGGCCCCCTTGCCGCCGGGGACCATGGAAAACGTGCCGCCGATGACCGTTTCGCCCGGCCGGGGCAACCGGTCGGACTTCACGATCATGTCCAGGTTCGCACTGCCGATCACCAGGATGGGCGCCGCATCCAAGCTCTTCACCCACCGCCCGAGATGAGATTCGTGGTGCGCGTTCAGCCCCGGCCCGACCCGGCCGGGTGGAACACCGCAACCGACCCGGGGCCGCCTACGGCGGTCCCGCACCCTCGGTTGTGTCGGAGGCGTGCCGTGTTCGGCAAGGATCCAGCCGGCACGCGGCCATCTGTCACCGCCGTGAAAAATGGAAACACCCAACACCCGGTTCCGCGATCGGCAGTGGCAGGGTTAGCATCCGAAAAACGGAAGATCAAGAACTCTTCGCAGAAAAGCGAGGGCTGGGCCGGCGTTGGGCTTGACCCCGAAGGCGCCTGAGGATTTGTAAATGGCGCCCGGAGATTCGTGACCCTGAAAGGGGCAGCTAAATCAGCCCAGGGCAGAGCCCTGGGAATCGCACGCCCCCGTCGGCAAGCCCTGTAGGGGCGGCGCTGGATCGCACGACGGTTGACGCCAGTTCCGCCCTTACAGGGTTCTTCTCACACAACGGGCGATCTTCCCAGGGCTTTGCCCTGGGCTGATTTAGCTCACCCCTTCGGGTTACGAAAACACCACTTGGCGGGGTTCGCGGCAGGAGTATCAAGATGCGGCCGCCTCGGAAACAGGGTACGTTTCCCCCTTGACGCCGCAATGATCGCCAAGCAAAAAGCAAATGGAAGGGATGGTCTGCACTACAGAGCCCTTTCCAAAATGCCGCCAAAACAAAATCAACTCTCTACGCGAAAAGGGCGGCACGTTTTTTCAAAAACACTCGGCTATTGGCGAATGGAGGCAGGGCAATGACCATGAATCGCCGCTCACGCGCGGCAACCCGCAGGGCATTCATCAGGCAAATCTCGACCGGCGCAATCGGCGCCGCCATAGCCGGAACATGGGGAAACCGCCTCGCTCCGGCCGCCACTGTGTCGAAACCCAACCTCGTCTTCATTAACATCGACGATCTTGGCTATGGCGACATCGGACCGTTCGGCTCCAGGCTCAACCGCACGCCGAACCTCGACCGAATGGCGGCGGAGGGGCGGCGCTTGACCACCTTCTATGCCGCGCCGGTCTGTTCGCCGTCGCGGGCGGCTCTGATGACCGGCTGCTATCCGAAGCGCGCGCTGCCGATTCCGCACGTGCTCTTCCCCGGCAATGACGTCGGCCTGGCGCCGGCGGAGATCACCGTGGCGGAAGTGCTGAAATCGGCCGGTTATGCCACGGGGCTGATCGGCAAATGGCATCTGGGCGACCAACCGGAGTTTCTGCCCACGCGACAAGGCTTCGACGAATGGTTCGGCCTCCCCTACTCCAACGACATGGGGCCGGCATCCGACGGCGTGAAGAGCAACTTCGGCGACCCGCTGCCGCCCTTGCCGAAGAACCCTCAACCGCCGCTGCCGTTACTGCGCGGCGAAACGGTCGTCCAGCGCGTCCTGGCAACCGACCAGACCCAACTGGTCACGCGATACACCGAAGAGGCGGTCCGGTTTATCGAGCGGCGCAAAGGCGGCCCTTTCTTCCTGTACCTCGCGCACAACGCCGTGCATTTCCCGCTGTATCCGGGCGATCAGTTCCGCGGCCAATCCCCCAACGGCCTCTACGGCGACTGGGTGGAGGAAATGGACTGGAGCGTGGGCGAAGTGCTTGAGGCGTTGCGCGCGAACGGCCTGGCGGAAAGTACGCTCGTCATCTTCACCAGCGATAACGGCGGCACGCCCCGCGGTGTGAACCGTCCGCTGCGAGGCTTCAAAGGCGCCACCTGGGAAGGCGGCGTGCGCGTTCCGGCCATCGCCTGGTGGCCGGGCAAGGTCCCCGCGGGCACGTCCTCCGATGCCATGTGCGGCATGTTTGACATCCTGCCGACGTTTGCCGCGCTGGCCGGCGCCGCCGTTCGCGGCGACCGGCGGATCGACGGCGCCGATATTCGGTCCGTCCTGATGGGCGGGGCCGATGCGCCCCCGCCGCATGAGGTTTTTTACTATTACCGGGGCCTGCAGCTGGAGGCAGTCCGGGACCTTGAATGGAAGCTCGTGCTGCCGGTCGTGGCTGCCAACGCGGCCGGCAAGGCCAAGATCGCGTCAAGAAGCGCGGCCAAAACGGCGCGCTCGGCGCAGCTCTTCAATTTGAAAACGGACCTCGGCGAAACCACGGACGTCGCCCCGCAGCATCCCGATATCGTCGCCCGGCTGGAAAAGCTTGTGTCGCAAATGCAAGATGATCTCGGCGTCAGCGGCCCCGCGCCGGGCTCGCGTCCGCTCGGCAAGGTCGAGAATCCCCAGCCGCTCATCGGCCACGATGGAAAAGTGCGAACGGGTTTCGAGCCGTGATCCGAAAAGGAACAAAGGACAGTCGGGTGCGATACATTTGCCAGCATGTGGCAACGATGGAACGAGATCCCCAAAACGTATGGCTCCCTTTGGAAGGAGGGTCGATTGGGAACACACGCAGTACTTGGAGACCTGATGAACTGCTGGCGCTAACAGCCTATCCCACTTCGGCGCCTATCTTCTGGACCCTCGCCCACGTGTCGCGGAGCGTCGCGGTGCGATTGAAAACGAGACGCCCTCCGGTCGAATCGGGATCAACGCAGAAATAGCCCAGGCGCTCGAACTGACAGCGGAAACCCGGCGCGGCGCCTTGCAGGCTGGGCTCGACCTTGCAGTCCGTCAGCACCTCGAGCGAGTGGGGATTGAAGTTCGCCTTCCAGTCCTGCCCCTCGGGCAGATCCGTGACATCGCTCGGGTCGGGTTTGTTGAAGAGATGTTCGTAGAGGCGCGCCTCGGCGACGAGCGCGCGCGCGGCCGACACCCAGTGGATCGTGGCCTTGACCTTGCGGCCGTCGGGCGCGTCGCCGCCACGCGTTTCGGGGTCGTACGTGCAGCGCAGCTCGATGACGTTGCCCTGCGCGTCCTTCACGACGCCGGTGCACTGGATGAAGTAGGCGTAGCGCAGCCGCACTTCGCGTCCCGGGGCCAGGCGGTAGAATTTGGCCGGCGGGCTTTCCATGAAATCGTCGCGCTCGATGTACAGCACCCGCCCGAACGGCACCGGGCGCGTGCCGCCGGCCGGGTTCTCGGGATTGTTGATCGCGTCCAGCGTCTCGACCTGCCCCTCGGGGTAGTTCTCGATGACGACCCGCAGCGGGCGCAGGACGCCCATGAACCGCGGGGCGCGCTGGTTGAGGTCCTCGCGCACGCAGTGCTCGAGCAGGCTGTACTCGACCGTACTGTCGGCCTTGGCCACGCCGATCCGCTCGCAGAATTCGCGGATCGCCTCGGGCGTGACGCCCCGCCGCCGCAGGCCGCCGATCGTCGGCATGCGCGGGTCGTCCCAGCCGCGCACGTGCCCCTCTTTGACGAGTTCGAGCAGCCGCCGCTTGCTCATGACCGTGTACGTCAGGTTCAGCCGGGCGAACTCGATCTGCTTCGGATGATGGATCCCTAGCTGCTCGACGTACCAGTCGTACAGCGGCCGGTGATCCTCGAACTCCAGCGTGCAGATCGAGTGCGTGATCCCCTCGATCGAGTCGGACTCCCCGTGCGCGAAGTCGTACATGGGGTAAATGCACCAGGTGTCGCCGGTGCGGTGGTGGCGCGCCTTGAGGATGCGGTACATGACGGGGTCGCGCAGGTTGAGGTTCGGCGAGGCCATGTCGATTTTGGCGCGCAGCGTCCGCGAGCCGTCGGGGAACTCGCCCCGGCGCATGCGCTCGAACAGCTCGAGGTTCTCCTCGACCGACCGGTTGCGGTACGGGCTTTCGCGGCCCGGCTGGGTCAGCGTGCCGCGATAGTCGCGGATCTCGTCGGCCGAAAGATCGCAGGCGTAGGCCTTGCCTGCCTTGATCAGCTGGATGGCCCACTTATGCAGCTGGTCAAAATAATCCGAGGCGTAATAGAGGTGTTCGGCCCAGTTGAATCCCAGCCAGCGCACGTCCTCCTTGATCGCCTCGACGTACTCCTCCTCTTCCTTGGTGGGGTTGGTGTCGTCGAAGCGCAGGTGGCAGCGGCCGCCGAACTCGAAGGCCAGCCCGAAGTTGAGGCAGATCGACTTGGCGTGGCCGATGTGGAGATAGCCGTTGGGCTCGGGCGGGAAGCGCGTGACGACGCGGCCGCCGAACTTGCCCGTGCGGTTGTCCTCCTCGATCATCGCGCGGATGAAATTGGGTTTGCGTTGTCTCGTGCCCGAGGGATCCATCCGGGTTCCTATCCTTCTCGCGGTGGCCGTAAAAGACATACTTTGGCAGCTTCCGCCGCCGCCGGTCAAGTGGGATCGTAGACCTCACGCTCCGCGTGAGGCGCCTCACGCAGAGCGTGAGGTTTACGATAATGCATCTACACGCGCGGGCGAAAATTTCGGTGTTGACGCTATGCCGCTCGAAGTGGAGTTTTGGCGGGAACGCCCCGGATCGCAGGCGCATTCGCACCATCATCGAGCGACGAAGGCTCGCCGCCGAAGCCAATCTTTCCCTTCGAGGAGCGCGTTATGACACGGAATTCATCGACCCGACACCGCCGAGCCTGCCTCGTGGCCGTCGGCTTGGGCTTGGCGACGCTCGCCGCGGGCCCGGCGCGCGCCGGGGCCGCCGAGCCTCCGCCCGCCCCGCCCCGCGACTACCCGATCCAGGCCGTGCCGTTTCAGCAGGTGCAATTGGCCGAGGGCTTCTGGGCGGCGCGCCTCAAGACCAACCGCGAGGTGACGATCCCGCACAACTTCCAGCAGTGCGAGGAGACGGGCCGCATCCAGAACTTCGAGGTCGCCGCCGGGCTCAAGCAGGGCAAGCACGAGGGGCTCTACTTCAACGATTCCGATCTCTACAAGGCGATCGAGGCCGCCGCCTACTCGCTTGCCACGCACCCGGACCCCGCGCTCGAACGGCGCGTCGATGCCGTCATCGAGAAGATCGCCGCCGCGCAGGAGGACGACGGCTATCTCTACACGGCGCGCACGGCGATGACGCCCGACCACATGCCGCCCGGCGGCAAGGAGCGCTGGTCGGACATCGGCGGCGGCCACGAGATGTACTGCGTGGGGCACCTCTACGAGGCCGCCGTCGCCTATCATCAGGCAACCGGCAAGCGGGCGCTCCTGGACGTGGCCCTCAAAAGCGCCGACCTCCTCTGCAACGTCTTCGGCCCGGACAAGCGGCGCGATCCGCCCGGCCATCAGGAGGTCGAAATCGGCCTGATGAAACTCTACCGCGCGACGGGCAACGAAAAGTACCTGCGCCAGGCGCAGTTCTACCTCGACCAGCGCGGCCGGGCCGAGGGCCATCGCCTCTATGGCGAGTACAGCCAGGACCACAAGCCGGTCGTCGAGCAGGACCGCGCGGTGGGCCATTCCGTGCGCGCGTGCTACATGTACACCGCCATGGCCGACGTCAGCGCGCTGACGGGCGATCGCCGCTACGTCGAGGCGCTGCATCGGATCTGGGACGATGTCGTCACGAAAAAACTTTACGTCACCGGCGGCGTCGGCGCGGCCGGCGGCCACGAGGGATTCGGCGATGAGTTCTTCCTGCCCAACCGGACCGCCTACTGCGAGACCTGCGCCGCCATCGCCAATGTCCTGTGGAACCAGCGCATGTTCCTCCTGACCGGCGACGCGCAATACATGGACATCATCGAGCGCACGCTCTACAACGGCTTCCTTTCGGGCATCTCGATGGACGGCAACACGTTCTTCTATCCCAACCCGCTGGAGTCGGCCGGCGCGGCGCGGTCGAAGTGGTTCGCGTGCGCCTGCTGCCCGCCGAACGTGGCGCGGCTGATCCCGTCGATCCCCGGCTACGTGTACGCGCACGACCAGGACAATCTTTACATCAATCTGTTCATGGCGAGCGCGGCGCCCGTCGCAGTGGGCAACGGCGCGGTGCAGGTGCGCCAGGAGACGCGCTATCCGTGGGACGGCCACGTGCGGATCGCGCTCGATCCCGCGCGCGAGGGCCAGCGCTTCGCCCTGGCCGTCCGCATTCCCGGCTGGGCGCGCAATCAGCCCATGCCCGGCGGCCTCTACCGCTACATCGACGAGAGCGCCGAACCCGTGACGATCCGCGTGAACGGCGAGCCGCTGGCGTTCGAGCCGGTCAGGGGCTACGCCCGGATCGATCGCGCCTGGAAGAAGGGCGATGTGGTCGAGGTGAACGTCCCGATGCCTATCCGGCGCGTTCTGGCCGACGACAAAGTGCTGGACGACAAGGGGCGCGCGGCAATCGAGCGCGGCCCCATCGTCTATTGCCTCGAGGGGATCGACAATCCCGAGGAGCAGGTTTTGAACCTGGTCATGTCCGACAAAACGCCCCTGACGGCCGAGCATCACCTGATGCTGCTGAACGGCGTGACCGTCGTGAAGGGCAAGGCGCGCGCGGTCTCGCGCCGCCTCGACGGCACGCTCGAAATGTCGGCCGAAGCGCGCGACTTCACGGCGGTCCCGTACTACGCCTGGG
>Ga0214473_10009927_pt1 | contig 11239 bp, 13 predicted proteins | sample RVTome_7_FD_203509 | JGI IMG/M metagenome (GOLD analysis project Ga0214473, IMG submission 203509) | Soil microbial communities from uranium-contaminated site in the Upper Colorado River Basin, Wyoming, United States - RVT98D197 | ecosystem: Environmental > Terrestrial > Soil > Contaminated >...
TGGTAACGGGCTTGGACCAAGCCAAGCGATATTCAAGGGCGAATTGGGGGGAGGGGGTAAGGAAAGGAGTGACGTATTGCTCGAGGGAGACGACGTAGTCCGGCTTTGAGGCAAGGACGAGCTCAGCCGGGATGGCGGGACCTTGGGGACGCCTTGGGAGATAGGCAAGAGCATCCGGCGAAACGAGCCCGATGGGGTCGAGGATTTCTGCGTCTGGAAGGCACCATCCCAGGACGCCGATGTCTGGGGCGAGGAGTACATCGCCGGATTGCACCGTGGTCTGAAGGAACGCGCATGCGTCAGAGTATGCCTGCTCGCGCTCCCGCGAAAGCGGCCAGGAGGGGGAGAAGCGTATGAGGAATCCGGGGACGACGACCGTGGCGGCCAGGGTGAGGGCGAGCACGCCGCGCCGTGCGGCCAATGAAGGGATTGGCAGGAACCGTGCGAACGAGGCGATGGCGAAGAGGAGGCTAGGCAGAATCGGGTAGTAGTACCAGGGGAAGAACATCGGTGCGTTGGCGACCGCCATGATTATGAGGAACAACGGACCGTAGGCGACGAGGGGAATGAAGAAGGAGAGTTGGCGGGCCGTGTGGACTAGACCGATGGTGATGACCGCCAGCCCGACCATAGAGGCTGCATACAAGAGGGGGGTGATTGTAAACTGTGCAACGGTCCAGGTGCCCAGGAATGGGAGGATGAAGTTGGCGGAGAAGCCGGGGAAGAATCTGTAGGCGACGGCCTTGGCCACAAGGGAGTTTGGGATGGGTGATCCGAAATACGAGGTCGCCCATGCCGCCCACGGGGCGATGAGAGCCACCAGGAGAGCCGAAGCCTTGATCGCAAATGGACGATCGCGAAGAATGAGGTAGGCGAAGATCAGAGCCAGGGCGATCACGGCGTCCGGGCGGGTGAGGAAGGCTAGGGCGGCGAAGAGCGAGCCGAACACGAGGGCGCGGGCGATAACGAGCCTTTCGAACGATACCAAGAGGAGGAGGGTGAAGAGCGATGCCTCCATCCCTCCGCCAGCGATGGAGAGACGGAAGGGGAGGACGGCCCACGTCACGGCAAGGAGAATCGCCGTAAGGTCGTCCTCGAACGCCGTTCTGGCTAGTCGAAAGATGAACCATGCCGACACACAATCGGCAGCGACGGAAATAACGAAAGCGGCGGAGGGGATGGAAGCGGAATCCCCCAAAGCTGTGATGAATGCGAGGATGGCTGTGAATAGCGGCGTCGTGGTGCCGAGGACCGGGGCACCCGGGTTGTACGTGAAGCCTCTGCTCAGGGCTATGTTGCGAGCGTAACGAAAGGTGATGAAGGCATCGTCGAACATGGCCGGTCCCCTAGGTGCCTGGACGAGGAGAACCAGGGCGATGGGCAAGAGGGGAAGAAGGGGTTGAAGAGACGCAACGTTCCGCTTTGACAGCATTGGACTCGGTCCCCTGACGGCCGGACCTACCGTGCTCGTGGTGGAAGGCCCTGGGATCGGCCGCCTATCGGCTTCCGAGGTTGGCGACCGCGTAGCGTGCTGTAAGGAAGCGCCCCCGAGAGGGAGCCGCCCGCGCCCGTGGGCGCAGTTGTGAGGTCGGAGAATATCACCTTCAGCTTTCCTCTACTTCCTCTTCCCTCTTGCCCTTTCCTTTCTCAGGTTTTCCTTCACCCGAATCTTCACAATCTGGCTAATCAAATCGAAAGGAATTGGCTTGTCCAATGAGAACCTTGCCGTACTCTTGGCCGCTCGATAAGGCGATAGCTCCTTGTTGAACTTCGCAGTTCCTGTTGGCGCAGGATAGAGCCCGATATGCTTAGTGTAGGCGGCAAAGCTGACCAGATTGCCTTTCAGAGTGAAGGTCGGGATCTGATAGCTGATCTTCTCTTCCGCGTCCGGCGCCGCTTTCCTAATCGTCGTCCTTATCTCTTCCAGGAGCTCCTGAACGTCATCTGGGAAGCCTGCGATGTATTCATCTATGTTCTTGGGTCCCGCCCGACTGGCTCTCATGTTGGCTCCTTCGGAAACCCCTGAAGAACATTCTGAGTTGCCTAACGGCCTCGAGATGAGTCGCCCAGCCAGCCAAGGTCTGTAGCGCCGAGGCCAATCGCTCGACCGACCGGGTCGGTCAACCGACCGAGTTGTTGGGTGCACCCTGATGGACTAACTCAGGGCACCCAGGTATTCCAGGAATGGTCTCATGGCCTTGAAGGTCTTGAGGGAGTCATAGAGAAGCCCCGCCCTTTGAACTTCTCTGTCGGTGATGGGTCGGGACACCGTCACCTGTTTGAGCCTCAGGAGTTCTAGCTCTGCATGATCCTTCGGATATCCTCGAGGAGCGGTCTTCAGCTTCTGACCCTCGACCTGGCCGAAGTATTCCTTGAACGCCTTGGCGCCGATGATCTTCTTGAATGGAGTCGGATTTCGATCAATGGACTGGCGCCACAAGGCGATCTGATTGGGTTCGGGTTCGTGCAAGCCTCCGGCGATCATGGAGCGGTTGCCGGGTTCGAGGTGAACGTAGTATCCGTTTCGGCGAGACTTGCGGCCGCCTGGGGCGATGTAGGCGCTCATGTATGGTTTGTACGGGGTCTTGTCCTTTGAGAATCGCAAGTCTCGGTTGAGACGAAAGACGCAGTCCTTTGCGGAGAGGCCACCGAGGGGTTGGGTGCGGGCTAGCCCGGCGATGAGGGCCGCAACGTATTCTTCGAACTGGGCGCGGGCCTCTTGATACTGAACTCTGTGGGCCTCGAACCAAGGGCGGTTGTTGTTTTCTCGCAGACCTCTCAGAAACTTGAGGGTCAGGCTCAGCTCAATATCGGACTTCATATGACCAACCTCCACGTAGCCAGCGTCAGGGCATTCCGAAGGAGCTACGGTGCGCCCAGGCGGACCAGGGCCTTCCCGGAAGGACACCGGGACGGTGCGCGGTCCGAACGGGGTCTGCTTGCGGGAGGTTCCTGTAAGGAAGAGCCCTGGCAGGCATCTCCCCCGTGGAGGAGCCGACCGCCGGAGCGGGCAGGATCATCCTCACTCTATGCCGGCTTGGCGGGCAAGACAAGCGTCGATTTTCCACGGCTTGGCTGGTCGCCTCCACCGAGTTGGTCGGCATGGCGCCGGGCCCGGTCAGACCGCAAGGATGCCGCGCACGCCCATGGCACGCGCCCTCAGTTGAATGGAGCCGTCGGCTGAGGGGGCCAGCCGCTGCTTCAGCCGGAGCCTCAATTGCCCACGGGCATCCGGATCGAGGGAGCCGACATAGGATGGAGCCGGACCGGTGCCGCCAAGGAAGGGTGACCAATACGCATCGAAATCGGGAAAGGCGGTGGTGATCTCAAGAGCTCTTGTTTCGACCGAATCGATGCCAGCCTGTTCGAAGAGCTGTATCAGGGCCTCGGGGCGGCAAAGGGGAAACCGGCGTCCTTCGTCGAGTTGGGCCGCAGACGGGTCCAACGCCAGAGCTTCATCCCAAAAGATCCGCAGGAACTGCATCCCCTCCGCGTAATCCCAGACGTATGCGGCCAAGATGCCTCCACGGCGAATCCTTTCCCTCATTGACCGAACGGCATCCGAAGGCTGAGGGAGGAAGTTAAGCACCAGGCCGGAAACGATGAGGTCAAAGCCGCCGTCTCGGCGAGGTAGATCGTCGGCGCCTGCGATCCGGAAGGTCACCGAGCTGTCCGTTATCGAGCTCCGGGCAAACGACAGGAGCTCTGGAGAAGGATCGCAAGCCAGCAGAGAGGCGGGCTTCGCCCGTCGGCAGATCGCTTCGGTCAAGGCGCCGGTCCCACAGCCCACCTCAAGCCAATTCGCGCCGGGCAAAGGCGCGAGCCATTGGAGGAAGTCGTCCGCGACGCGTCGACTCCACCTTCCCATGAAGGACTCGTAGGCGTCCCCGCCGGCCCACTTCTCGAAAGACCTGTTCAAATGGCACGCCTCCGGATGCGACGGATGGCCTCCAGGTTCGCCACCGCGACCGCGTATATCGTCCCGGGGTCTCACCGCCCCGGCGGACCGGCGCCTTCCCGGAAGGACACCGGGACGGTGCGCGGTCCGAACGGGGTGTTCATCGGGCGCGTCCGGGTGGGATGGCTCCACCGAGTTGTCAAGCGCCCACAAGGCGTCACCCCGGCGGGAGATGCGCCTATGGCCTAGTAACGAAGGGCGCCCACGAAATCAGTGACAGCCTTCTGGAATACATCCGGGTGGTCTAGATTGGGGAGGTGGGCGGCGTCGCTGATCCCAACCTTGCTCGCCGAGGGCAGCTTCTCCACCATGTAGTCGGCCGCGGCCAGGATGTAAGGCGTGTCATGCACCCCAACGATGACCAGAACGGGAGCGGTGACCTCCTCAAGCCGTTGAACAGCCGGGACCTCGGTGTCTGGGATCTGCTGGCCTAGATGCTTGGCGTCATGGGCGAGCCCCGTACGATTCATTTCGTAGACTAATCGCCGCATCTCCTGATCAACATGGGAGGGATCGCGCCCGGAGCCGTCAAACCAGATCTGGGTTTCCAGCTCGGCGACCAAGTCCAGGTTGCCCTCGGTGTAGGCCTTCTCAGCTTCGGCGGCTAAGGGAGGCGAGGGAACATCAAGTTTGAGGCCCGTAGGGCCAGCGTCAACCATGATGAGAGCGCTTGTCCTTGAGGGATGCTCAAGGGCAAAGTTCATTGCCAGGCCACCGCCCATGGAACAGCCCATGAGGATCAGGGGCTGGTGAAGATGCAGATGGTCAAGGAGCCCTATCAGGTCCTGGAGATGGCTGTACTCGCCGGCAACCGGGGCGCTCTTCCCATAGCCGCGAAGGTCGTAGCGGAGAACGCGGAAGGCAGAAGCATAGTGAGCGAATTCGCGATCCCATTGACGGCTATCCGCCACGCCGGCATGGATCATGACGAGAGGCTGACCTTCGCCCGCGATCTCGAAGTAGATGCAAGCCTTGTTGATGTCTGCGTAGCCGGACTCACTTGGGGCCTTCGACATTGCACCACTCACCACGATACTGACGAGCCAGAGAGCTTCCAACGGCCACGAGGCTCGCAGAGTACCACCGGTAGGGAGCCGCCCGCCGTCGAGGGCGGTTTCCCTTCACTCTACGCCAGCCTGGCGGGCAGAGCAAGTGTCCGTTTGGCGGAGCCAGACGGCTTGGCTCAGGCCGACGGCGCCCATCCAACAATCTATGTCCTTGTCAGGAGGACCAGGAGGAGCGCAACCGCGCCGGGCATGGCCTGGAGCCACAGGATGGACCGCTTGGCCGTCGCAGCCCCAAAAAGGCCGGCCACAATCACACAGGCCAGGAAGAAGACCTTGATGTTGAAGCCTGGTGCGCCGAGAAAGAGACTCCACAACAGGCCGGCGGCCAAGAAACCGTTGTATAGACCTTGGTTGGCAGCGAGAGGCGCAGAGCTGACCATCGCCTCAGGTGGGAGCCCGAAGAGACGGTGGCCGATGGGCTTGGACCATAGAAACATCTCAAGGACAAGAAAGGCAACATGCAGGAGCGCCACGAGCACGATAGCAGCGTTAGCGAGTGTAGTCATTCCCGATCTCCACGGAACTATGGTGGTGGACCCAGGGAGGGCGCATCTTCCGCCATGCCCGGCGTCCGCCGAGGTTCGGCGCCACCTCGGATCTCAGACGGGCCGCCCTGTCCAGGGGCCGACGCCCTCGATACGGTCAACTCGAATTCGTGTCACGTATCCCGGTGGGGGGTTTTCCATCGGTGGGAACCTGACTCCGGGACGAATGTAGACCTCGGCCAACCTCTGCAGGAGCTCAGGCGCGCCACCCTCCTGGATGCGCGCCTTGCCGTACAGCACTTCGTACTCCGTGAGCTCCATCGAGCTCATGGTGCTCGCCTCAAGGGAGATCGCGACTCGGGAGTCGCGCAGGATATTCCTGACCTTTCGGTTCTTGGGAAGGTGACCGGCGACGATGTCGTCTCCGTCAAGCCCGATCCAGACGAGGGTCACCTGCGGACTGCCGTCAGGATTGAGGGTGACAAGATGGGCGGGGCGGCCCGATTCGATAAGCTCCCGCACCTCCTGAGGGATCTTCATTTCGCAACCTCCGAGGACGTCGGACACAACGTTGGATTGTTCGAGCGACGGCTCCACCGAGTTCTCAGGCGCCAGAGCCAGTGCGGGAATCGTGCCGAGGGGACGGTGCTTCCCCACGACGTGCGGCGGCTAGCTCCCGTTCCAACGTTGCCATCGCCATGGCAAACTGCATCATGTGCTTCTGCCTGCCACTGGCGGTCGAACTGGCGGAGGCCGATGAAGGCAAAGTCGAGGGTGGCGGTCGCAAAAGGTACGCGTCAACGGCCGACAGAGACGCTCGCTCCACCCTGTCCAGGCGTTCAAGGGCGGTGGCGAGGGCGGTTCGCCATTTCATTAGGTCTGCTTGCGTCACCGCAGGAGTACTCTCCGTGCCGCGCTCAGCGATCCAGTCGTCCATGTCGTTCAGCACCGCCCGTAGGTTGTCAGGCATGGGATCCTCGAATCCCCTGAGTTGTTACCCGCCACCACTCCCTGTAGGCATGCAGGACTACCAGAGACTTGGGAACAGTCGATGGCGGACTTGGCTGGCGTATGGGCGCGCTAGGCAGCATCAATCTCGACCTTGGTCATCAGCACGGGGACTGCCGACCGTACCGTGTTCTGGATCTCGGCAAGCCGGTCGGTCTTGGCCGCCAGATCTCGGATCCGGCGCTCGGAGGCATTGGCGGTAATCCTGGCTGAATAGCTGATTTCCTTAGCAGGCTCACCTTCCGCAGGAAACTCGGCACTACATTCGACGTCTACGTGGGTTACGTCGATGCCCATCTTGGCGGCTTCGCGGTATACGTCGTTGCAGTAGCAGGTCGCGAGGGCGAGCATGAGCAATTCCCCACCGGTGGTGCTTGATCCGAAGCCAGACGGCTTGGGCGAGATATCGAGCTTGGAGGTGTGTTCGCCCGTAGCAAGTGTGATGTGGTGCTCACCTTGGGAGTTGTGGATGCGCGCAGCCGATCGCATGTGTACCTCATCGGGCGAACGATTGCCGGATTGCAGCCTAACGGCCTCGAGGTTCGCAAGGCCCTCCAGTGGCCGAGCCGCCCGCCGCCGCGGGCGTGGCTTTCTTCACTCTACGCCAGCCTGGCGGGCAGAGGAAGTGTCCATTTTGCGCAGCTAGGCGGGTCGGTCGCGGAGCACCCTGTAAGGGGGTCCACCGAGTTGTTAGGCGGGTCGTACACAACCCGTCACGGGATCACAGATCCAGGATCGCCAGGTTCTTCCTCCAGGGGCCGACAGCACCGGTCTGCTGCTTTGCCAAGGTCTTCAGGATCTGGTGCATGTGGTTCAGGTCGTGAACGACCCATGTTGCGAGCAGCTGGGCAAGGGTGACCCTGCCAAGAGAGGGATGCTCTCCGGTGCGGAGGTAGTCCTCTGGAGAAAGGTTGAAGGCTCGGAGAGTCGCGATGCTATCGCCGCGGAGTGAGGTGAACAGCTCCAGCATTGCTGCGATGTCTTGGTCGGGCACTTCGCCGGGACCCGGCATCTGCTGGAACGGAGCAAACCTACGATCGTCGTCGCTGGAAAGAACGACCCTTGCTCTGGGAATCCAGTTGGTGCGCTCGTTGTGGATGAAATGAACGAGGACCATGCGTGGGGACCAAGCCTCTGGATCCTCGCGGAAGTCGAGCCACGGTACGGGAAGGGGTGCGAGCAAGGAGCGAAGGGTGGCGGGAGTGGCCTGCAACAGGGGAATCGCTTCGTCCATCTGGAGGGATGTCCCATTGTGGGTTGCAGACATGGGGGGACCTCACTTCAACGCGGGCAACGACGATCCGCCTAACGGCCTCGAGCGACTGCGAAGCGTCCTGTAACGAAGCACACCTAGGGGGGAGCTCCCCGCCCGCCGGGCGACCTTCCTTCACTCTACGCCCGCTTGGCGGGCAAGACAAGTGTCCATTTTCCGCAGCTAGGCGGGTCGGGCGCGGAGCACCCTGAAAAGGCTCATCGAGTTGTTAGGCAGCCGCAGTTCGACTGCCGCGAAAACACGCGGATCGGCTAGTTGTGTCCCAGCACAGGGTGAGGCTGGTACTGTTCCTCCAGGGATGAGATCTCCTCATCGGAGAGCTGGATCTCCAGAGCGGCAATAGCCTCCTCCAACTGGGAGAGCTTGCTCGCGCCGATGATCGGCGCAGTGACGCCGGGCTTGTGAAGCAGCCATGCCAATGCCATCTGGGCTGGCCTCACGCCGCGCGCTTCGGCCAATGTTGCCGCTCGGTTAGCGACGGCGAAGTCCGAGTTCTGATAGTACATGCTTTGGGCGAAATCGTCGGTTTTGGCGCGCAGCGTCTCGCCCCACTGCGCGCGGGTACGGTTGCCGGCCAGGAAGCCACGCGCCAATGGGCTCCATGGGATGACGCCGATTCCTTGGTCGCGGCACAGGGGGAGCATCTCGCGCTCCTCTTCCCGGTAGATCAAGTTGTAGTGATTCTGCATGGAAATGAACCGTGTCCACCCGTGCAAGTCGGCAAGGTAGAGGGCCTTGGCAAACTGCCAAGCGTACATGCTGGAGGCGCCAATGTAGCGCGCTTTGCCAGCTCTGACTACGTCGTGCAGGGCCTCGAGCGTCTCCTCGACCGGAGTCTCGGGGTCCCAACGATGGATTTGGTAGAGATCGACGTATTCGGTGCCCAGCCGCCGCAGGGAAGCGTCAATCGAGCGAAGAATGTGGAGGCGCGACAGCCCACGATCATTCTCCCCGGGTCCCATTGGGAAGAAGACCTTGGTGGCGACGATGACTTCCTCACGGCGGGTGAAGTCACGAAGCGCCCGGCCTAGAACTTCCTCGCTCAAGCCACGCGAGTACATATCGGCGGTGTCGAAGAAGTTGATGCCGAGGTCCAAGGCGCGCCGAATGAAAGGGCGGCTCGCCTCTTCGTCCAGCACCCAAGGGCGCCACTGTGAGGTGCCGTAGGTCATTGTGCCCAGGCAGATGCGTGACACCTGAATGCCGGTGCGGCCGAGGTGCGTGAATTGCATGGCCACCTTCCCTGAAGCGCTCGCTTGCTGAAGCGGCTACCCCACGGCCTCGAGGTTCGCGCAACACCCCCGTGGGGAGCCGCCCGCCGGCGCTGGCGAACCTTTCTTCACTCTACGTGAGCCTGGCGGGCAAGGCAAGTGTCTATTCCCGGCAGCTAGGCGGGTCGGTCGCGGAGCACCCTGGCAGGGCTCCGCCGAGTTGTCAGGCGGTGTGGGGAACTTGGGCGACTTATGGCCCTTCTTCCGGGCGTGCGGAGTCTCCAGACCTCCACAAGGACTTACCAGTGGAGCAAGTAGACGGGCGCCATTGCTACCAGTGCAGCGGCGACCTGCAGGGCTAGGATGGGAGCAGCCTGTCTTGGTGACTGCCGCAGCCATTTGATCGCGAAGAACATTGCGATGGGTACCTGGGCAGCCATGAGGAGCTGCCAGATGTGGGCAGCGGTACCCTCATCAGCCTGTGGCCCGGTTCCATGTACGGCGACGAAAACCAGTACGGTGGCGAGAGCGCCGAAAGACATGGCCAAAGGAAGGAACGCGCTCGGATGCTTTAGCACGCTTGATGCCTTCATTTCGCCGACCTATGGTTTCGCTGTCGGGGCCATCGACTATGCCAGCCGCCTAACGGCCTCGAGGTTCGCGACTGCGAAGCGTCCTGTAAGGAAGCACCCCCGTGGGGGAGCCGCCCGCCGACGCAGGCACCGTTGCCTTCACTCTACTTCTGCCTGGCGGGCAAGACAAGCGTCCATTTTCCGCAGCTAGGCGGGTCGGTCGCGGAGCACCCTGGAAGGGCTCCACCGAGTTGTTAGGCATCGCCGAATTGACCTGAAGCTCATCGAGCGTGAGCCATGACGGAGACTTCCTTGCTGAGACGATTGCCGAGGCGGTCCTTCTCGACCTCGAGATCATAGTGAGCCTGGAGGTTGATCCAGAACCGCTCGGAGCTGCCGAAGTACCTTGACAGCCGCAGAGCGGTGTCGGCGGTCACGGCCCGAGTTCCATGAACGATCTCGTTGATCCGCCTTGGGGAAACACTGATGTCCTTGGCCAGGCGGTATTGGCTTATGCCCATCGGCTCAAGGAACTCCTCAAGGAGGATCTCTCCTGGATGGACGGGAGCTAGCTTCTTGGGTGCCATGTCTATCTCCTACCCATGGTAATCGGCGATTTCGACGTCGTACGCGTCCCCATCACGCCAGGCAAAACAGATCCGCCATCGATCGTTAATGCGGATGCTGTATTGGCCAACTCTGTCGCCGGCTAGCTTCTCCAAGCGGTTTCCCGGAGGAAGCCTGAGGTCTTGGATAGCCTCTGCGGCGTGGATAAGGACCAGCTTCTTGTACGCAGCCCTTTGCAGGTCAGGGGGCAGGCGCCTGGAGCGCTCTCTGCCGAAAACGCGTTCGGTCTCAGGGTCGGCGAAGCTGCGTATCACTACCAACAATGATAACGCCTGACGCCATTAGCGTCAAGCGTCAACACAGGGGAGGCGATGCCTAACGGCCTCGAGGTGAGCCGCCCGGCCAGCGCTTGGAACCTATCTTAGACCCGATTCGCCGTAGCTAGGCGGGTCGGCTCCACCGAGTTGATTTATGAAGGCGCTGCACCTCCCGCTAGACTGGGATTGTCGAGATCCTAGTCAGTGCACAGGAGGTGCAGGGTGTTCAGTCCCGATTATACGGTTGGTTGTGATGCGCACAAGCACTTCTCGCTCTTGGCGTGCTCGATGGCCGTGGCAACCTGGTCCAACGGACCCGGGTGGATCACCAGCCCGGTGCGATGCGGGGCTTTCTGGAAGCCCTGCCGGAGGGGACGGCGGTAGCCATGGAGAGTGTGGGGAACTGGTACTGGATCGTGGACGAGATCGAAGCGGCCGGCTGCTTGCCTCTGCTGGCCAACCCGGCCAAGGCCAAGGTGATGATGGGCAACGTCCACAAGAGCGACAAGCTCGACGCCCAGGGGCTGGCCACGCTTCAATACCTGGGCAAGCTGCCGTCGGTCTGGATCCCGCCGGCTGAGCTTCGAGACGAACGGGAGCTGCCGCGCACCCGGATGGCGTTCGCCAAGCATCGGGCCATGGTCAAGAACCGCATCCGATCCACCTTGGGGAAGTACGCCCTCGCCCTGAAGACAGACAGCGATATCTTCACGGGCAAGTGGCGCCCCGATCTCGAGAGCCTGCTGGAGCAGCTCCCCCCGGAGACGGAGCGCTGCGTCCG
>Ga0214473_10009928_pt1 | contig 11238 bp, 10 predicted proteins | sample RVTome_7_FD_203509 | JGI IMG/M metagenome (GOLD analysis project Ga0214473, IMG submission 203509) | Soil microbial communities from uranium-contaminated site in the Upper Colorado River Basin, Wyoming, United States - RVT98D197 | ecosystem: Environmental > Terrestrial > Soil > Contaminated >...
GGCCACTCCATGCTGCCGCTGGAAATGACCGTGTCCGCAGCCGCCGGGTTGATGCTGGGCTGCCTGGCACACGCGGTCGGTTGGCCGATGGCCGCCGGAGGCACGCAGCAGATTGCCGAGGCACTGGCGCAGCGCCTGCGGGCGCTCGGGGGAGAGATCGTAACCGGCCGCGAGATCACCAGCCTGGAGGACCTGCCGCCCGCTCGGGTCGTGCTGTTCAATACCTCCGCCAGGCAGCTCGAGCGCATCGCCGGAGAGGCGCTCCCCTCGGCCTACCGGCGTCGGCTGCGCCGCTTTCGCTACGGGCCGGGCGTGTTCAAGCTGGACTGGGCGCTGGATTCCCCAATTCCCTGGACCTCCCCCGCCTGCAGTCAGGCCGCCACGCTGCACCTGGGAGGCAGCCTGGAGGAGATCGCCGCGGCGGAGGCGGCGGTGGCCCGGGGCGATCATCCCGACCGCCCCTTCATCATACTGGCCCAGCAGTCGCTCTTCGACCCGACCCGGGCGCCGGCGGGCAAACACACCGCCTGGGGGTATTGCCATGTCCCCCACGGCTCGACGGTGGACATGACCGAGCCCATTGAGGCTCAGATCGAGCGCTTTGCCCCCGGCTTCCGCCAGCGCATCCTGGCGCGGCACAGCCGCAACGCGGTCCAGCTGGAGAGCTACAACCCCAATTACGTCGGAGGGGACATCAATTCCGGGATCCAGGATCTACGCCAGATCTGGACCCGCCCGACCCCCAGCCTCACGCCCTACGCCACGCCGGTTCGCTCGCTCTACTTGTGCTCTTCGGCCACCCCTCCGGGCGGGGGCGTGCACGGCATGTGCGGATACCACGCCGCCCGGGCCGCGCTGCGGCGCTCCCTGGGCGGCTGAAGCCCGGCCACACCTACAATCCGAAGTCGACGAAGAAGCCGAAGCGGGCCAGCTGCCCGAGGGTCCCGGTGAGCAGCAGCACCCCCACGATCACCATCACCACCCCGGTCACCACCGAGACCGTGCGCACGGTCTGAGCGTGCCGGCGCATCAGCTCCGCCAGCCGGCCGACGCCCAACGCCGCCAGTAGAAAGGGCACCGCCAGCCCGGCGGAGTAGGCGCTGAGCAGCAGCACACCCTGGCTGAGCTGCGCGCCGCTCAGGGCCAGGGTCAGCACCGCCCCCAGCACCGGCCCCACGCAGGGTGCCCACCCGGCCGAGAAGAAGATGCCCATCAGGGCCGAGGAAGCCAGGCCGCCGCCGGCCGGAGCGGATTGCCGCCGCGTGTCGTAGTTCAGAAAGGGGATGTTGACCACCCCCATGGTGTGCAGCCCGAACAGGATGACCACCACGCCACCGAGGCGGGCGATCCACTGACGGGCGTCGTACAGCAGCGCGCCGATGGCAGAAGCGGCTGCGCCCAGGGTCACGAACACCAGGCTGAAGCCCAGCACGAAGGCCACCCCATGGGTGAAGGTCACCCAGCGGTCCTGCACCACCAGCCCCTCGGGAGTCACCGAGCGCCCCCCCAGGTATCCCAGGTAGGCCGGCACCAGCGCCAGCACACAGGGTGAGAGAAAGGAGGCCAGCCCGGCCAGGGCGGCCAATCCGACGGAGACATTGTTAGGATCCATTACGGTTGGTCCCAACCTGCCTGGACGGATGATTGCACGATCTCCGCTTCCTGGTCCGGCGGGAAGAGGACCGGCCCGCCGCCATCCAGGCTGATGGCCAGGTAGTAGACTTGCGCCGCCTGCTCGGCGTACAGGCTGCGCAGGAAGGCGGCCTCCAGATCGCGGCCCACGCAAAACAGGCCGTGGTTGGGCCACACCACGCCGAAGCGTTCCCCCATCGCCTGCAGGCTGGCCTGGGCGAAGGCCGGGCTGCCGCTGCGCATGCGGGGGCCGATCGCCAGGCCTTTGCCGGCGAACGCATAGATGAAGTTGCCCAGCACGTTGGGAAGAGTACGGTTCAGCGCATACAGGGCATTCAGGTGGGGCGGTTCGGTGTGGGCGCAGGCGTTAATCCGCGGGTCGGCGCGGTAGGCCGCCAGGTGGACCGGGAGTTCATAGGAAGGTTCATGCGGAGCGCTGACCAGCCGGCCATCCAGCTCGGCCTCCACAATATCGCCGGGCACCATGCTGCTGTAGGGGAGCCCGCTGGGGGTGATGAGGATCCGCCCGACGTTCGGCAGGCGCACGCTGAAGTTGCCCTGGCTGCGCAGCACCAGACCGTAGGCTTCACAGCGTTGGGCGATCTCCACCAGCTGCCGCCGGTGGGGCCACTCATAGGCCATCGGAACCCTCGGGCATCTCGGTCTGCCACCTTCCTGAAGGCGCGGCCGCGCCCTCGCATACCTCTCGCCCGCTGGAGGCCCTCGCAACTCCGATCACGGCCACGTTTCTCCCTGCGCCTGGCCCGCCATCCCCATCCTTGCGCGGCGTCCGCAATCTTACACCCGCTGCGGCTGGTTGCAGTTTCCCGGGCGGGTTGATAGCATTGGCCTGACGAACGGCTGAATCCGAGGCGAAGCCATGAAGCGCTGGGTGATCGGCGTTGACCTGGGGGGGACCCAGATTCGGGCCCTGCGCACGGACCTGGCCGGGGAGAAAGCCGCACGGGCCGAGCAGCTCACCCTGGCCCAGCAGGGGCCGCAGGCCGTGGTCTCCAGGATCCTGGAGACGGTTGGGGTGGTCATGGCGGAGGTCCCCCGGGAGGAGATCCTGGGCCTCGGCATCGGAGCGCCGGGGCCCATTGATTCCGCCGGGGTCGTGCACGACCCCCCCAACTTGCCGGGCTGGAAGGGTGTGTCGCTGGTGGACGAACTCGCCGGTCCGCTGGGGCTGCCGGTCTACGCCGGAAATGACGCCAACCTGGGGGCGCTGGCTGAGCATCGTTTTGGCGCCGGCATCGGCGTAGATCACCTGGTCTACCTGACCGTGGGGACCGGCATCGGCGGCGGCGTCATCAGTCACGGCCGGATGCTAACCGGATGGCGCGGCTTCGCCGCCGAGCTCGGGCACCAGACCCTGGACCCGGATGGTCCCCTCTGTGGCTGCGGCCAGCCCGGACACCTGGAGGCGTTTGCCTCCGGTCCGGCCATCGCCCGTGATGCGCGTAAGGCGTTGGAGCAGGGGCGCAGCTCGACGATCCCCGAGCATGCCGACGGGGCGGTGACCGCCAAGAGCGTGGCGGCCGCGGCCATGGCGGGCGACTCCCTGGCCATCGAGCTGCTGCGCCAGGCGGGCTACTACCTGGGCCTCGGGCTGGCCAACTTGATCCACATTCTGGAGCCGCAGCGCATCCTGATCGGGGGAGGGGTGAGCCTGGCCGGGAAGCTGCTGCTGGAGCCGGTGCGCCAGACCGTGGACCAGCGACTGATGTCGCCGGTCTACCGGGGCGTGGAGATCCTCCCGGCCGCGCTGGGCCAGGATGTCGGGCTGATGGGCGCCGCGGCGCTGGTGATGCAGGAGGCAGGTTCGCAAAGATGAGAAGAAGCCTCTACCGCAACGCAGAAGGTAAGATCCACCAGGACTTGACCCTGGAGCAGCTGGCGGCTGCGCTCCAGGATCAGCAGGGGTTGGTCTGGGTCGATTTCGTGGGGGAGTCGGTGGAAGCCAGTGAACCGGTCCTGCGGGACGTCTTCCATTTTCACCCGCTGGCCATCGATGATGCGCTGCGCGAGACCCACATCCCCAAAGTCGACGACTGGACCAGCTATCTCTATATTGCGATGTACGCAGTGGAGTTTGGGCGTGCAACCCAGCCACAGCTGCAAGCTCATGCCCTGGATGCATTCCTGGGCGAGACGTACCTGGTGACCCACCACGATCACTCCATCGCGGCGGTCGATCGAATCTGGGATCGCTGCCAGACGGACCAACGCCAGGTCGCCGCCGGTCCGGACCACCTCTTCTATGCCCTCTCCGACGAAGTGATCATGGCCTATATGCGCACCGTGGAAGACCTCGATCAGGCCATCGACGAGCTGGAAGATGCCGTGTTGGCCCATCCCAGCCCCGAGACACTCCAGGATGTACTGAGATTGAAAGCCAGCCTTCTGCACCTGCGCCGGCTGGTGGGGCCGCAGCGGGAAGTATTCAACAAACTGGCCCGGGACGAGTACGCCATGATCGACCCGCGCGACCGGATCTACTTCCGGGACGTGTACGATCACCTGGTGCGCCTGCACGACATCAACGAGAGCATGCGCGACCAGGTCAGCGGCGCCCTGGAGATCTACCTGTCGGTGATCAACAACCGCATGAACGAGATCATGAAGACCCTCACGATCATCACCACCCTGTTCATGCCGATCTCCTTCCTCACCGGGTTCTTCGGCATGAACTTCTTCGGGCCGGTGGCGCCCCAGCTGGGGAACTGGACCGGGATGCCCTCCTTCCTGATCGCGCTGGCAGTCCTATTGCTCACCCCCATGGGCTTCTATCTCTGGTTTCGGCGGCGGGCATTCGTCTGAGCCGATTTGACGAGGGCCCGAGCCGGCCGACCCGTTCAGGCCTCCCCGGGAGTGAGGTCGGCTTCCAACTCTTCCAGCGCCCCCTGCTCCCCGTCCCCCTCCAGGAAGCCCTCCAGGCCGGCGAAGATCTGCTCGACCGCTTCTTTGCGGGCGGAGTAGCGCCTTTCCTTGCCGCCGCCGATTCTGAGCTGGACCAACGTCGCCAGGCGCAGCTGCAGCAGATGATGCACCACTGTGGAGGTGCGCAGGCGCAGCCGCTGCGACAGCTGGGTGGGCGTCAGCGGCTCCTCCGCCAGATAGCGCAGGATCCTCAGCCGGGTTGGGTCGGATAGGGCCTTCAGCGCCCGGAGGGTCGCCTCCGGCACCGCCTCGCCGGGCACCAGCGAAGCTTGTTTGGGGCGCGCTCCGAACAGGATGATGTTGCGCTGCTCGGTGACCTCGCCGAAGATCAGCAGCGGGGTCCCCCAGTAGGAGGGTGCCAGCACGATCTCCGGGGTCTCGAAGCCTTCGTCTAATCGCACCCCCTCCGAGAGCTGCTCTACCAATTCCAATGGGTTGAGCTGTTCTGCCAGATGCTGCGCCCGCCCCAGGGCGTCTTGCAGCGCGGGGCGAATGCGGTTTTCCTCCTCGGCGAAGAACACTTCGTAGTAGGCGCGCAGCGCGCCCAGCAGGCGATCGCCGGCCTCGGCGCCCAGGGCAAACCACCCCAGCATCGCCGCCACCTTCTCCGGCTTGGCGTGCTTTTCCTCGTCGTGCCCGAGGAAGAACGCCTGCAGGGTCTCCACATCGACCGGCTTCCACGCGCCACTACCAACCGTCCGCTGCAGGATCTCCCAGATGGGCTCGGGCATCCCGGGCCAGCGGGAGAGCTCCAGCAGCCGCTCTGCCGGCGGGATCAGCTCCAGGGCGCGCAGCACCGCCCGGCCATCTTTGGGCTCAGGGAGCCCATAGATCCACGGATAGGGAACCGAAGAGAAGGGAACCTGCTGGAACGCCTCCAGGGTTTCCCGCTCCTGTGCCGGAAGGCGCGAGCGCATTCCGGCAGCCCAGGCGGCCCGCAGGCCGAAGTGGGTTGGATCATGCAGCGCCATCAGGCTGACGAACAGGTCGTAGGCGGTTCCCAGATCCCAGTGCAAGCTGGGTGTACGGGTCATGGGTTTCTTGTCGGGCATTCCGATCCTCCCAGAACTTCAGCTATCCGGCGGCCGCCGGCACCGCTACCGCCGCCGCATCGTGATCCGGCAGCAGAGTCTCCACATCCCGAATCTTCGGGATCAAATAGCCAACCAGACCCACGGCCACGCCCAGCAGCCCGGTGGCCAGCAAGATGAGCGACATTCCCGACCCCGGGGCGTTTCCCACCAGCCATCCCAGCGGCCCGGCCAGCGTCCCTCCAGGCTGCATGGCGGGCTCAAAGACCCGGTCGGCAAGCGGGCCGGCCAGCAGCAAGGCCAGTGGGGCCGTGATCTGGGCGAACAGCCTGCGCACCGCGAACACCCGGCCCTGCACATCCGGAGCGACCTTGGACTGCCAAATGGCCTGGGTGGATCCGTTAATGAAGGGTACGAAGAAGGCATCGAAGAACGCTCCAGCCGACCAGAGCAGTAGGCCGCGGCCCAGCCCCAGCAGCCCTGCGCCGAAGAAGCTGCCCAAGGCCATCCCCAACAGCACACCGTGGATGCGGCGCCGGGGACCGCCCGGAGCGTCTCAAGACCAACCCTCCTATTGGAGGCCGAATCTCCCGCGGGCATTCAGCACGGGTTGTTCAGGCTCTCGTCCCAGCGCTGCGACCGCGCCTGGGCCAGCAGCCGATCTGCATAGCACTCCAGCCGGCGGCTGAGCGAGAGCAGCAGGACGGAGGCCTTGTGCAGCACATTGGCCGCGAACAGACCGGAGCGGACCTGGCGCGGCCTGGCCGTCCGGCGCATCTCGGCGATCTCGAGCTCCAGCAGGTGCATCCTGGCTCGGGCGACGATCCAGAGATCGTTGTGGGTAGTCATCGCAGCCTCCCTTCCTTGTGGCGAACATCTAATAGACAGCTATCTACTAGACTATTATCAAACTAGATAATAGTCTAACAACGGCGGCTTGTCAAGTGGCAACCAGAGGCCCGGTCAGCCCGGCTCCGGCTTGCGCCTGCAAGCCTCGCGCCAGCCCGTTTCCAGCCTGCGGCAGCAGGCCCCACGCCAGCCCGTTTCCAGCTTGCGGCTGCAGGCCTCTTAGCGGGCCTCCGCCGCTGCCACGTGCTAGAATTCGGCCCATGGCAGCCTGGCCGGGGGTCATTCAGCACTACCGCCCTCTGCTTGAACTCCCCGCCAATGCGCCTGCCCTCACCCTCCTGGAAGGCAACACCCCGCTGGTCCCCTCCGTCCGCCTGGTGCACTCCCTGGGGGCGGAGGCACTCTACTTCAAATTCGAGGGGTTGAATCCGACCGGTTCCTTCAAGGACCGTGGCATGGCGGTGGCCGTCAGCGAGGCCCTGGCCCGCGGGGTGAAGAGCCTGATCTGCGCCAGCACCGGCAACACTGCCGCCAGCGCCGCCGCCTACGCAGCCCGCGCCAGCCTGCGCTGCCTGGTGCTCCTGCCGCAGGGCCAGGTGGCCGCCGGGAAGCTGGCCGCCGCACAGGCCCACTCGGCCCGGGTCGTCCAGGTGCAGGGCAATTTCGACCAGGCGCTCGAGTTGGTCCGCGCCGCCGCAGAGCGGCTGCCCATCGCCCTGGTCAATTCTCTGAATCCGTTCCGTCTGGAGGGCCAGAAGACCGCCGCCTTCGAGATTGCCGAGGCTCTGGGACGGGCGCCCGACTGGCTGGCCTTGCCGGTGGGCAACGCCGGGAACATCACCGCCTATTGGATGGGGTTTCAGCAGCACCACCGCGCCCGCGGCTCGGGCCTGCCCCGCCTGCTGGGCGTGCAGGCCTCCGGGGCGGCCCCGCTGGTCCTGGGCCATGCGGTCGAGCATCCCCAGACTGTGGCGACCGCCATTCGAATTGGGAGACCAGCCCGGGGCGAACAGGCGCTGGAGGCCGTGCGCCAGTCCGGCGGAGCGCTAATCGCCGTGGAGGACCGCGCCATCCTGGAGGCGCAGCGCCAGTTGGCCCTGGAGGGGCTGTGGGTGGAGCCGGCCTCGGCCGCCGGCCTGGCTGGACTGCTGGAGCAGGTGCAATCGGGGGCACTGAATCTGCGCGGGGAAACGGTGGTGTGCGTATGCACCGGCCACGGCCTCAAGGACCCGCAGGTGGGATGGGCGCCCGCCGACCTGGAGACCATCCCGCCCGAGATGGAGGCTCTGGAGCGGCTGCTCGGAACATGACCTCGGTCACCCTCAGCGTCCCGGCTTCGGCAGCCAACCTGGGACCGGGCTTCGACAGCCTCGGCCTGGCCCTCGCGCTGCGCAACACGCTGGAAGTCCGGACGGCGCCCTCCGGCATTCGGGTGCAGATCGAGGGCGAGGGGAACGACTCCCTGCCCTCGGATGCCGGCAACCTGATCGTCCGGGCGATGCTGAAGGTCTTTCGCCTGGCCGACCGGCCGGCCCCCGGCCTGGAGCTGCGGGCCCACAACCGCATTCCCCTGGCGGCCGGGCTGGGATCCTCCGCGGCGGCCATCGTTTCCGGCCTGGCAGCCGCCGACGCCTTGACCGGCCTGGGTCTGCCCCGCGCCCGGCTGCTGCAGCTGGCCAGCGAGATGGAAGGTCACCCCGACAATGCCGCCGCGACCATCTTCGGTGGCCTGAACCTGGTGGTCGAGGGCCCCGATGGCCCCGCCGCGCATCCGCTTCCCCTGGGCCTCTCCCAGGTGGTCGTGGTCACACCCGATCTCCCCCTCGCCACCTCCGACATGCGGCGGGCGCTTCCTCGCAATATCCCATTGGAGGACGCGGTCTTCAACCTGAGCCACACCGCCCTGCTGCTGGAGGCCCTGCGGGCCGGGGATCAACGGCTTTTGGCGCAGGCGATGCAGGACCGGCTACATCAGCCCTATCGTGCCCGCTTCATCGCGGGCTTCCAGGCGGTGTGCCAGGCCGCCCTGGCCGCCGGAGCCGCCGGCGCGGCGCTATCCGGCGCGGGGCCTAGTGTGCTGGCCTTCGCCTTCGGGAGAGAGGCAGAGGTCGGCCAAGCGATGGCGCAGGCCTTCGAACGGCATGGGGTGGCTTCCCACTGGCGATCCCTGCCCATCGACCTCCAGGGGTTGCAGATCGAAGCTGCCCCCGACCCGTAGCCTTCCACCCCCCGCACAACTCCGCAACCAGCCCCTGTCCGCGCCGTCCTGGGGACCGACATCCGCGACGCAGGGCGCTTCCACCCATTGAACCGCACGGGCGAATCGGACTACAATGAACCCTTAAAGCATCCGATTAGTATTGGTTCTGTCGATCTCGCGTGGTGACTCATGAGTAGAGTGCCTCGGTTCGCACGCTGGCTGGCTGCAGGTGGACTGCTCCTGGCCGCCTGCGCCGCGCAGACCCGCACCCCAGTTCTGCTCGACCCCCCAACTCCCGACGCCGTTCAGAGCGCTGAGCACCAGCAGCAAGTGCTCCAAGAGATCCAGGAGCTCGTCGGCCAGGAGTACATCTATCCTGAGTTCGCCGGAGTCGAATGGCAGGCGCAGGCGGACCTTTTGGCCCGCCGCATTGAGGGCGGTTTGAGCACTACCGATTTCGAGCAGGCGCTGGGCGCGCTGGTGGGAATCCTGCCGGCCGAGACCGCCAGCTTCGCCACCCGGGCCGAGCGGGTGTCGGACGAATTCAGCTCCACCCCTATTTACGAGGGGATCGGGGCGTTCGTTTCCATCCGCACCGAACCGACGCCGCGCATCCTGCTGCTCTCGGTGATGCAGGGCTCGCCGGCCGAAGCGGCCGGGCTGCAGGCCCATGATGCGGTGGTGGCCGTAGATGGCGAGCCGGTCAGGGCGGAAGAGGGCTTCGCCGTGGTGGAGCGGGTACGTGGACCGGCGGGCAGTGAGGTGGTGCTGCAGGTGGTCTCACCGACCGGCGAGCCGCGCCAGGTGACCGTCCAGCGCGGCCAGCTCACCGCACAGGATTTCGTGCGGGGAGGAGCATTGTCCCCGGGCATTTTCTATCTGTTGGTGCCGGTGGCGGCCGACAGCACGCTGTTGAACGCCACTGTGGAGCTGCTGGAGACCGCCGCCGAAGAGGGTGACCCGGCGCGGGGCCTGATTCTGGATCTGCGCATCGCCGGCTCGTCCGGCGGCTGGCCGCTGAGCGAGATGCTGGCCTTGCTGAGCGACGGCGAGATGGGTGCCTATGTGGACCGGGAGCAGCGCACCCCCATGGCCATACCCGGAGAGGACATCGCCAACTCGCAGAGCATCCCGATAGCTATCCTGATCGGACCGGATACCAGTGGCGTGCCGGAGTTGTTCGCGGCGGCTCTGCGCTCTCAGGGCCGGGCGCGCCTGGTCGGCTTGCCCACCCCAGGCAATGTGCTCACGTTTCAGCGACGCATTCTGCCGGACGGATCCGTGCTGACCTTCGCTGAATCCTCCTTTGTCACCCCCAGCGGGGAAGACCTGGGCCTGGCGGGATTGTCCCCCGATCTGCTGGTCGAAGAGGACTGGGACCAGGTGACCCCGGCGGACGACCCCGTGCTCTCCAAGGCATTGGAACTGCTGCTGCAGGAGGGCTGATCGCGTGTGGGCGCCACAGATTAACGTTCGCGAAGTGTCCAAGGGAGCGAGACTGCGGATGATAGACTCGCCCTTTAATTCGCCGTGGTGCGCCGCCGCGGCCGAGCGCGGGGACCCAAGTCCCCGAGGAGTACCCCATGGTCAAGGATGAGATGCCCCCCAGCGACAGGATCGAAGAGCCCAAGCTGCTCGGCGCGCCGCCCGGCCGATCGGATCAGGTGCAGCGACCTGGACTGCTTCCAAAGAAATCTGTGCCGCGCCTCGCCCTGGATCGCCTGACCAGCTTCCTGCGCAAGTTCTGGTGGACCGTGCTGGCACTGGTGCTGGTCGGCTGGGCCTGGCTGAACCCGAGCGTGATGAACCTGGCTCTGCTGGGCGCCGGCTTCCTGGCCAACCTGCTCTTCGCCATGATGTTTATGGTGGTGCAGTTCGGTGCCCTGTTCTGGTTCATCAGCCGGACCCGCACGGTGGTGATCCGGCCCGGCGATCCCAAGTCGGTCACTTTTGAAAGCTACTGGGGGCAGCCCCACCTGGTAGAACTGGTGACACAGTGGATCAGCCTGCTCTCCGACCGGCATGAGTTCGTCAAGATGGGCGGTCAGTACATTAACGGCTTGCTGCTCACCGGCGAACCGGGCACCGGCAAAACCCTGCTGGCCAAGGCCATGGCCGGCGAGGCCAGCGTGGCCTTCATGTCGGTGGAGGGCTCCGGCTTCCGAGGGATGTTCTGGGGGATGGACACCCTCAAGATGATGACCTTCGTGCGCAAAGCCCGCAAGCTGGCCAGGGAATACGGGGCCTGCATTGCCTACATCGACGAGATCGACGCGGTAGCCATGAGTCGCTCCGGCGTGATGGGGGGCGGCGGTGCAGGTATGGGCATGATGGGTGGGATGATGGGGGGCATGATGATGAATGGCGCCCTGACCCGTCTGCTGTATGAGATGGACGGGATCAGCGAGCCCAGCCGCGGCGAGCGCCTCCGGGCCAGGCTCTATCAGCTGCTGCGCAAGCCGGAGCCGCGCCGCAACTGGCACGTGCTCTTCATGGGCTCGACCAACCGGCCGGACGTCCTGGATCCCGCCCTGCTGCGGCCGGGCCGCTTCGATCAGATCATTCAGGTCGACCGGCCGGACC
>Ga0214473_10009929_pt1 | contig 11238 bp, 8 predicted proteins | sample RVTome_7_FD_203509 | JGI IMG/M metagenome (GOLD analysis project Ga0214473, IMG submission 203509) | Soil microbial communities from uranium-contaminated site in the Upper Colorado River Basin, Wyoming, United States - RVT98D197 | ecosystem: Environmental > Terrestrial > Soil > Contaminated >...
CCAATAAATTTGTCGAATCGTATCGACTCCATAGGCTCCCAAAGAATGGTGATAAGTTGATTATCACTGCGGAAAATAAGGTAATATTCTCTAGAATGAACGGTAGAAAGAGCCTAGTCCTCGGAGTTCCTATCGGAATCAATTCCGCAACTTTCGAGGACCTCGAAAATCTACCAGGAATAGGTACGAAATTAGCTCAAAAAATTATCGAGTATAGAAAATTCAATCGTAATTTTAAGAATCTTTATGAGTTGGAGAAGATAGATGGAATAGGAGAAAAGAAGTTTAGCTCCATAAAACAGCTTATAAGCCTGGATTAATGACGAAATAAGAAATCAATATCAACCTCGTCTTCACTCGTTTTTTTGGCTTTACTTGTATTCCCATCATAGCTGCTTTCCATGTAGTTTTTGTTTGAATCTCGGATATCAGTAACCGTCTCACGAATTGATGAATCCGAAGTGTATGGAATACTACCATAAGGCGTATAGGCAAATCGTATCCCGCGCGGCACCTCAAATTCACCACCAGGAGATTCTTTCAGGACTGTCTGCATAAAATCCATCCATATGGGCAGAGCAGCCCTGGAACCGGATTCACCCTTTCCTAATGACGTGTGATTATCTTTACCTACCCAGACGCCAGTAGTGGTATGAGGACTAAACCCGATAAACCATGCATCTGTGAATTCATTTGTAGTTCCTGTCTTCCCGGCAACTGGCGCGATAGACCTGAGACTACTCGCCCTCCGTCCGGTCCCTTCGTTAATAACTGCTTCGAGTAAATCAGTAACGATAAATGCTGTCTCGGGACTTATGACCTGCTTTCCGAAACCTGTAGCTGACAAGCTAACTGATTTTGACCTTAATCCTTCGAGAAAATCTTGAGGTGATAAATATGACAACCCTTCATCTTTGTTGAAGTCTTTATGGCTAATATCTTCCTCCCTAAGGTAATTCTCTTCTTCGTCATCACTCCCGCTCCTAAAAGTACTGCCTATGCTCTTAGCAATCTTCTCTAAAATCTTTATGCGTTTTTTTTCTCTATCCTCCCTTTGAATCTCATCATTAGACACTAACTTGCCCGAAACATTATCCTCTATCATCCTTTCGTTCCGATCGTATATACGAAGTATAAATCTAGGCTCTACAAGCTTACCGCCAGATGCAAACACATTATAAGCCTTTACTAATTCTAATAGAGTTACATCGGATCCACCGAGTGCGAGAGAGGGATAAGGATATAGATGGGATTCGAATCCAAACCTCTTTGCATATTCAACAACTCGTCTGGGACTTATATCTAAAAGTATCCTCACAGTTGCCATATTTCTTGATTTAGCAAGGGCATTCCTTAGAATCATCGGTCCCAAATACTCTCCGTCATAGTTTTTGGGCGCCCAGTCTTTGATTGCAACAGGCATATCATATACTACCGATGTTTCGGTGTAACCCTTGGCAATCGCTGCAGCATAAACAAACGGTTTAAATGCAGATCCTGGCTGCCTTAGTGCTTGCGTAACCCTATTAAATTGTGAATCTAAAAAATCGTAACCGCCCGCCAGCGCCGTTACATTTCCAGAGACATCCATGGCCATTAAGGCTCCTTGAACCTTAGGCGTAGCGTCCAATGAAACCCGATAGACCCCGTCATTGCTGCCATTAACCTTTACTCTTATGACATCTCCGACTTTTAGTTTGGAAGGGGTCAAGCTAACCCCGTGATATCCGTTTATAGGGGCAAAGTTTTCAGATAAATCAGATTTCAAACCCTTTACGGGGCTTCCTAATGGCGAGCTAACCGCATAGTTGAGCATTCCCGTTTTATTTCCTATACCGACTTTTGCTTTGTATACGGTTTCTAATTTGTCGACATTATCTTGACCGATTAATACAGCTTCGTAGGTATTGCCTTCTAACATGTTATCTATCTTTTGTGATTCTCTGAACTTATTTATGCTATCCTCGTTATTCAAATTCTTGATAACCAGGTTATGCCCCCTTCTAGATTCAAGATCGAGTATGCCCCTTCTCAATGCCCACTGAGCTCCAAGACTTTGATCAGTATCGAGTGTAGTAAATATCTTGTAGCCACCTTTACGAAATGCTTTTGCACCTACCATGTTCTCAACATGCTGTCTTACAAGCTCTACAAAATAAGGTGCAACATCAATAACCATGTTGCCCTTTGGGATAATATTAATTTTATACGCCTCGGCTTCCCGTCTTTGTTTTTTGCTTATAAAGTTATCTTCCTCCATGATCTTTAACACCAACCTCTGCCTGTTAATGGCTCTATCAAAATGTTTACGGGGCGAGTAGTACTCTGGTCTCTTCGGTAGACCAGCAAGAAAAGCAGCCTCTGCAATATTTATTTCCATCGATGATTTCCCGAAATAGTTATTGCTCGCAGCTTCAATCCCATATGTCCCATCTGCTAGATAGATATGATTGAGATAAATATAGAATATCTCCTCTTTAGAAAGGTTATTTTCCATCCTGTATGCGAGAATAGCCTCTTTGATTTTTCGAGAAATGCTTTTCTCAGGTGAGAGAACCAGATTTTTTGTTACCTGCTGAGTTATGGTGCTAGCTCCTTGTACAATTTCACCTTCCTTTATGTTTGTTATAAGGGCAGCTATAATTCTCATAACATCAACACCCCTATGATGAAAGAAACGCTTATCCTCTATAGCTAAAAAGGCATTTTTCACGTGTTGAGGAATTTCTTCATATGGAATGAGTTTTCTTTTTTGAATCGCGAACTCCGCGATTAGCTTACCGTCAGATGAGTAAATTTCGTTTATTAAGGGGGGTTCGTAACCTGTGATTTTCGTTAGATCTGGGAGATCATATATATAATACCAGTATACGATATAAAGAGATAAAAGGGGTAATATTACAAAAACAAAAAAAAGGAGAAAAAAAAGTTTTATTCTTGGTTTATTACGACGGTGCTTCAATTGCTTCTTTTTCATCAATAATGATTACACCCATGTTTATTTGACAACGTTAAGTGTATTAATTAGTTTTAAAATATGTATTTCTCCTTATTTACCAGTATATTAAACAATGGAAAATCGAAAAAATCAAGGAAATAGATCACTTGATGAGTTTATCCGAGACATTAAAGACCAGGAGTTAAAGGGCATTTTGTTAAAGCTTAAGAATGAGATTAGAAAACCCGATGTTCCGTGGGTAGATATTAAGACTATCCTCAAATCACTCAACAATAAAGATAAAGACGCCTTTTACGAAATTCTGTCATTGATTATTCATTAGGCTAAGCTTACATTTTTCTATTGTTCCTTAAAAATACAGAGCGCGTTTTTCTCGGCACAATACACAGTTGATAGAATCATTATTGGCAAATTTAATAAGTATGGATTAGCAGGATCTTTAGATACTTCATTTTCTATTATTCCTGAAAATTATTTTTTGAAATATTTCTGATGCGAAGCGCTCGATCCATATAAGTCATCAATAATAGGTATGGATAATAAGACCCGGAGAAAGCGGTGATAAGACCCCCAGTCGATAATATTTTAGATCTAATTGGAGACACCTATATCATAAAGCTCAATAGACTTATTCCCAAGTCCTCAGCAACAGTTTGGGCCAAACTTGAAAACATGAACCCCGCAGGAAGTGTTAAAGAACGGATCTGTTTAGGCATGATTGAGGCCGCAGAAAGGGAAAAGAAAATACATCCTTCAAAGACAATCGTGGTAGAACCTACAAGTGGTAACACCGGTATTGGGCTTGCGCTTGTTTGTGCAGTAAAAGGCTATAGGTTGATACTCACGATGCCCGATGACATGAGTATTGAAAGAAGATTGCTTTTAGCTGCATATGGGGCAGAACTGATCCTTACCCCCGCTGAGGAACAGATGGAAGGAGCGGTAAGAAAAGCCGAAGAGATAGTTTGCAATAATTCCGATGCATTCATGCCGCAGCAATTTAAAAACCCAGAAAATCCTGAGACACACAGGAAGACTACAGCACCCGAAATACTTGAGCAGTTTCCGGGCGAGATCCACGCATTTGTTGCCGGCGTTGGAACCGGTGGAACTATCACCGGGACAGGTGCGGTCCTCAAGGAAAAATTTCCTAATATTCTCATCGTAGCTGTTGAACCTGCAGAATGTGCTGTTCTATCGGGGAAAAAAGCAAGTGTTCACGAGATTCAAGGAATTGGTGCGGGTTTTATTCCAGAAATCTTGAATACGAGTATCTACGATGAGATCATTACTATAACGGGAGAGGAGGCAAAGAAGTTTACAAGGCTTATAGCGAGAAAAGAGGGACTCCTTGTAGGAATATCCGCAGGGGCTAATGGACTCGCTGCTGCCAGGATTGCCGAAAGGCTTGGACCCGGTAAGCGGGTCTTAACTGTGTTTTGTGATACTGGGGAAAGATACTTGAGTACAGGTGTTTTTAATCGGTAATAGTTAAAGAATGAACTGTCAGAAACCCTACTCCATCATGTAAATTAATGTTAACAACTAATATTGAAAACCAATTTTACTTATGCTATCATTTTAGTGTCTATTTCCAAATAAATTGAGGTAATTGTGAGTAGCCAATTGTTCAAAAATTTAATTCTATGGTTAGTAATATTCGTGGCAATTATTGCGCTCTACCAATTGATCCATACCCCGAGGAACAATTATTTGGAGATACCATATAGTGAGTTCCTTTCGAGCCTGGACCGAGGCGAAATCAAAGATATTGAAGTTAAGGGGGAAGAGATTAAGGGTACTTTTTTATCCAATGATAGAGATCAGCTATCCCAAGGATTCAAAACGGTAGGACCAGCGAGTGACGAACTTATAAAGAAGCTTGGTGAAAAGGGTGTTACGTTTAAATTCGCCGAACAACAGGAAGGATCCTTAACACACCTCTTGTTGAACTGGGCTCCACTCATACTTCTCATCGTAATAATGGTTTTCTTTATGAGGCAATTGCAGGCCGGCGGTACTAAGGCCATGTCCTTTGGGAAAAACCGTGCACGCATGCTATCAGAAAACCAGAATAAGATCACGTTTAAAGATGTTGCAGGCATAGAAGAGGCAAAAGAAGAGGTTCAAGAAATTGTAGAGTTTCTTAAGAATCCAAAGAAATTCACCCGACTAGGAGGACGTATTCCAAAAGGGGTTTTACTCGTAGGGCCTCCGGGAACAGGAAAAACACTCCTGGCGAAGGCGATAGCCGGAGAGGCAGGGGTTCCTTTTTTCATAATTAGTGGAAGCGATTTTGTGGAGATGTTTGTGGGTGTTGGCGCATCCAGGGTCCGAGACCTTTTCGGCCAGGCAAAACGCCACTCTCCGTGCATAATATTTGTAGATGAGCTAGATGCTGTGGGACGACACAGGGGAGCCGGACTCGGCGGGGGACACGACGAAAGAGAACAGACCCTTAACCAGCTTCTTGTTGAGATGGATGGATTTGAACCTAACGAAGGGATTATCGTAATTGCTGCTACAAATAGGCCTGACGTCTTAGATCCGGCGCTTCTTAGACCCGGCAGGTTTGACAGGCAGGTAGTCGTCCCGAGACCTGATGTCAGGGGTAGAGAAGAGATACTTAAAGTGCACACTACTAACACGCCAGTTGAGGATAATGTCAGCCTTCAATTAATAGCGCGTTCGACTCCCGGATTTACAGGTGCTGACCTGGAGAACCTAGTTAATGAGGCAGCTTTGCATGCGGCTCGTGTTGGCAGGACAAAAATATGCATGGAAGATTTTGAATATTCGAAGGACAAGGTTATCATGGGAGTCGAGAGAAAGAGTCTGATAATCAGCGATAATGAAAAAAGAATTACAGCCTATCATGAAGGCGGTCATGCTCTTGTTGCCAAGCTAACTCCCGGAACCGATCCAATTCATAAGGTGACTATAATTCCTCGAGGCTTGGCTCTCGGGGTAACACAGCAGCTCCCTATAGAGGATAAGTACACGCTCGCAAGAGAGTATCTAAACAAGACAATTATGGTACTTCTTGGTGGAAGGGCAGCTGAAGAAATTGTGTTTGCAGAAAGAACCAGCGGTGCAGGGAATGATCTCGAAAGGGCATCTGAGATAGCGAGAAAGATGGTTTGCGAATGGGGTATGAGCGAGACGGTTGGTCCAGTTACATTTGGCAAGAGGGAGGAACTGATATTCCTGGGGAAAGAGATTGCTCGAAGTAAAGATTACAGTGAAGCGACTGCCCTCGAAATCGATAACGAAATAAAAAGGATTGTAAATGAAAGCTATAGGAAGGCAAAGACTCTCCTAGAGGAAAATATAGACTTACTCCACAAACTTGCCGAAGTCTTGCTTGACAAAGAGGTAGTAGATGGCAAAGAACTCGACGAGCTCGTGAAGCAAAATAGGAAGAACTATCCCTCTTGGGAGAGCGGGCTTAGTCAACAGAGTACAGTAGCGTTGAGAACAAAGATCGATGATTCCAGCACATAATTGCTCTCAAAGAGCTACCCAACTGCAAGTTATTATCTAATCCAAAATTTGCTGACCTTTGGATTGCGATTGCCTAAAAATCTGTAAGTAAAAAGCAAGCAAGCATTTTTTATGCAAGAAAGCATATCTCAAGTTGACAAGGTTATCTCTACAGAAAAAGAACAATTGGTTTGTCGCGAAATCGAGTCCAATGATCTAAGACTCAGAGGTTTTAGTTTCGATCTTAGCTCCAAAACGCTTATCATGGGCGTTCTTAATGTAACACCCGATTCATTCTTTGACGGTGGAAGGTATCTTGAAATAGACAAAGCCCTAGGCCATATAGATAGAATGATTAAAGATGGGGCGGATATCATAGATATTGGGGGAGAATCAACGAGGCCTGGCTCATACGGTGTTTCTGAAAGGGTAGAACTTGAGCGAGTCATACCTGTAATCAAAGCGGCTGTAAAGCGCTTCAATGTTCCAGTGTCAATAGATACAACCAAGTCAAAGGTAGCCAAAGAGGCTTTAGAAGAAGGCGCGTCTATAGTAAACGATATTAGTGGACTTACATTTGATCCAGGGATTGCAAATACAGTGGCGGCTAACGAGGCAGGACTTGTTATCATGCATACCTCTTCTCATCCAATAGACATGCAGAATATGACCCATTATGAATCGATTATTCACGATATAATTAAATCACTTAGCGATTCCGTGGAATTCGCAGAGAGCGCTGGGGTGTCACCATACAGTATAATCGTAGATCCCGGCATTGGCTTTGGAAAAACCACTGAACAAAATCTCAAACTTCTGAAGTACCTAAATCAATTACTTGTTCTTAGAAAGCCAGTGTTGATCGGCACTTCAAGAAAATCATTTATCGGTAAAATAATTGGCTCTAATAACTTAGACGACAGATTAGAAGGTACTTCCGCTACTGTGGCAATAGGGATAATGAATGGTGCCTCGATTATCAGGGTACACGATGTGCGGCATATGAATCGAGTTGCTAAGGTAGTGGATGCAATTATAAATGCAGAATGAGTAAATCCTTTTAGCGTGAAGGTAAATTCATCAAATTTGAGGGTTTAAACTGTGTCTGATGCTATATCGAATTTTAGAATCTTATGGGACAGCCTAGACATAATTATAGTTGCCTTGATCATATATTATATTCTGACCCTGATCGAGGGAACCCGTGCAGTACAGATGCTTGTAGGTCTCGGCGCGCTTTTCCTTTTATACCTCTTCTCACAACGATGGGAATTCTTCACGCTCGGCTGGATCTTAGGGCATTTCCTTGGCTCCATAATCTTAATTGTTGTCATACTATTTCAACAGGATATTAGAAAAGCCCTCGCGGCACTTGGGAAAAATCCTTTTCTCATAAATATATCTCCAGGAAAATCAGAAAGACATATTGTTGACGACCTCGTGAAGGCCACGAGCTTTTTATCCAGTCGGCAGATCGGCGCTATTATAGCACTGGAGAAAAATAACAGTCTTGCTGATTTTGTTGAAATTGGAATGAAGATTGATGCTTGGGTATCCGCGGAACTCATAATAAGTATATTCAATCCTTCATCTCCACTGCATGACGGTGGAATAATAATAGGAAATAACAAAATTTTATCCGCCGGATCCTTTTTCCCCCTCGAAACCGATCCGGAACTTGAGAGAGAACTGGGTACTAGGCATAGAGCCGCAATTGGACTATCCAGGGAAACAGATGCCATAGTTGTTGTTGTCTCTGAGGAAACCGGCATTATATCCCTTGCTCATCAAGGCGAATTAATTAGGGGGCTTGATGCAACTTCTCTTACCAACCGCCTTAACGACCTATTGGATTTAAAAAAGCAAAACACAGAAGGAAAAGGTCTTATAAACCGCATACTAAGGAAGAAGCAAGTAGAAAGGACAAGTGTTTAACAGCATACGTAATGCATTTAGAAATATTTTTGTTAAGAATATAGGCAAAAAGATTTTCGCGATTGCCATTGCAATATTTATTTGGCTTGTGGTCTCGCTGGAGTCAAGTGTTGAGAAAAATATTACAATAGACGTCAATTACGCAAACTTGCCTTCGGGTCTAGTAATTACCAATGAACCTCCGGAAGAACTAAATCTTGTTGTTAGGGGCCCACGAAGCCAACTATCATCCCTCTCACCCCAAAGTTTAATCCTTACAATCGACCTCGCTCATGTCTCAGAGGGTGTATCCAAGTTTAACATCCGGACAGAGCAGATAAGGCCACCTCGAGGAGTACAAGTAATTGGAATCAGCCCCGCTGAAGTAACAGTTGATGTGGATGAGTTAATCCGTAAGGATATCGCAGTCGAACCTATAGTAGGTCCTCCAGAAACTGGATATGAGATTATAGGAAAGCCTGAAGCTGTACCCTCTACAGCAACAGTCAGTGGTCCTAAATCAATTGTCTCAGACATGAAGTTTATCCCAACGGATACCATATCAACGATTAGAGAAACGTCGAAGTTCACAATCGAAGTACCTCTGAGATCCCCTAATCGTTTGGTAAAACTGGTTGGTGATAAAACGACTCGCGTTACTATAAATATAGAGGAAAAGACGCTGGAAAAAGCGTTCAAAGACCTAGATATAAAATTTGTAAACTTTGAGAATCTAAATTTTGAACCTAGAGGATTGTTAAAGGCCGAGGTTGCATTCGAAGGGCCTTATAGCCTTATAAAGAACCTGAATAGCAATGATATTGAGGTGTATGTGGATGTTGGTAAGCTTAAAGAATCTGTTAAAAAATTACAGAGATTAAATGTAAGTGTTTCTTATCCTTTTACCGGTAGCATAAAGCTAAAGAAACAGGAACCCAAGACTCTTAAAATAAAATTAAACTAGCTGGAGAATAGATTTGAACCATAAAAGAGAGCGTCTCTTTGGCACAGATGGGATAAGAGGGATAGCAAATCTGCACCCTATGACTCCGGAGATAAGCCTGAGACTTGGAAAGGCTCTTGTAAGTGTCCTGATGGATGAAAAATCAGATGATAAGAGACTGAAAATCGTAATTGGAAAAGACACAAGGCTATCAGGGTACATTTTTGAACAGGCTATATCTGCTGGAATTGCATCAATGGGAGCAGACGTTTTGCTTGTTGGCCCCCTCCCTACCCCTGCGGTAGCATTTCTTACAACAAATATGCGAGCCGATGCTGGCGTAGTGATATCCGCCTCCCATAACCCCTTTGAGGACAACGGAATTAAGTTGTTTGATAAATTTGGTTTTAAACTCCAGGATGAGAAGGAATTGGAAATAGAGGAATTAATTTCAACCGACAGGATCGACAATCTGAGGGTCAGGGGAACAGAGATTGGAAAATCTTTCAGGGTTGATGACGCGCCTGGAAGGTATGTGGTATTTGTTAAGAATACGTTTCCTAAAGATTTAACACTTGATGGGATAAAGATGGTTCTCGATTGTGCAAACGGAGCGTCTTATAGGGTTTCTCCCTTAGTATTTCAGGAACTAGGTGCAGAGCTAACAACCGTAGGTATTAGTCCGGACGGCAGAAATATAAACACAAACTGTGGAAGCTTAAATCCCGAATTACTAAAACAAAGGGTTTTAGAAACGGGTGCTGATATAGGGATCGCCCTGGATGGAGATGCAGACAGAGTGGTTTTTTGTGATGAGACTGGCAATGTAGTCGATGGTGACAAAATCATAGCAGTTCTTGCAGATGAAATGATTTCAACTAGTTCACTGTCAAAAAACACGGTGGTTGCGACTATTATGAGCAATATGGCTCTTGAGATATTCTTAAAAAATAGGGGATGTCATCTGGTTAGGACACAGGTCGGCGACAGATATGTAGTCGAGGAGATGAGGAGAATGGGATGCGATTTTGGAGGCGAGAAATCAGGACACCTAATCTTCTTAAATCACGGAACTACAGGAGACGGGACTTTAGCTGCCCTTCAAATTTTATCAATCATGAAGAGTAAAGGCAAAAATCTCTCTGAGCTTACGAAAATAATTGATCTCTTTCCTCAATTACTGATAAACGTCAGGGTTAAAGAGAAAAGACCCTTTAGCGAAATACCCATGGTTACCAAATTAATCTCGTCAAAAGAAAAGGAATTCAACGGAAAAATAAGAATAAACTTGAGATATTCTGGTACCGAGCCCTTGGCAAGAATTATGGTAGAGGGGGAAGACGATATTATAGTAAAGGAAATCGCCGAAGAAGTCGCCAATGAAATAGATCGGCATATAGGTGAAAGGTAACCATGCCAAGACTGAATGTGAATATAGACCATATCGCTACATTAAGGGAGGCAAGGAAATCAAAAGAGCCGGATCCGGTCCTAGCAGCCTACGTAGCTGAATTGGCCGGCGCGGGAGGCATAGTAGTCCATCTCCGAGAAGATAGGAGGCATATTCAAGACAGGGACCTCTTAATTCTTAGAAAAACCGTCAAGACAAAACTCAACCTGGAAATGGCACCGACCCGTGAGATGATAGATATAGCTTTGGATGTGAGGCCAGATATGGTCACGCTCGTTCCCGAGAAGAGACAAGAAATAACGACTGAAGGTGGACTCGATGTTTTAAAAAGCCCTGAGACGGTCGCCCATGTTGTAAATGAGATCAAAAAAGCTGGGATATTTGTTAGCGTTTTCATCGATCCTAACCCTAAACAAATTGAACTGGTTAGGAAAGCTGGCGCAGACATGGTAGAGATACATACGGGAATTTACGCCAATGCTACAAACGAAAAAGACGAAGAGAATGAGCTCAGCAAGATCCAAGAAG
>Ga0214473_10009930_pt1 | contig 11238 bp, 6 predicted proteins | sample RVTome_7_FD_203509 | JGI IMG/M metagenome (GOLD analysis project Ga0214473, IMG submission 203509) | Soil microbial communities from uranium-contaminated site in the Upper Colorado River Basin, Wyoming, United States - RVT98D197 | ecosystem: Environmental > Terrestrial > Soil > Contaminated >...
CCAAGGCGGAGATTCCCGGGTGGCGGAACGTGCCGAACACGAAGGGAATCTCGAGAGCGTGACAGGAGCCGAGCGCGCCCTCCATCGCCGGTGACGCCCAGGTGAAGAGGTAGGCGTAGGTCTGCCACTGGTGCCGCTGCTGGCTCTCCGCCAGGCGGAGCGCGGGGGCGCGAATCAGGCGGTCGCTCTCGATCGCGACCCAGAGCTCGGAGGGCTCGACGCTCGCCCTCCCCTGCCGCGCCCTCGAGTAGGTCTCGATGGCCCTCTCCGCTCGCGAGATCCCATCCCCGTCCTCTCCCGGGAGGTTCCGCCGGCAGCGGCGCAGGAGCGCCGCGTGGTCGAGCTCCCTCGCCTTCGGGTCGGCGAGATGCCAGAGCTTGTACTCGTCGCGGTTGCTCCCGGCCATCAGAGGAATGCGAGCGGCGCAGCCGGAGCGGATCCGCTCCAGGGGAGGCGCGGGAACCACGCTTCCGTCCACGACGGGCTGAAAGGCGAGCCCCGGGACGCTCCGCCACATCTTTGCGACGGTGCGCTGCTGCGCCGCCAGCAGATCCCCGACCGGGACCGATCGCAGCCGCTCCGCGTCGGCTCCGCCCCACCCGAGCTCCTCGAGGAAGCGGGCGCCCACCCGTGCGGCCTCCTCCCGGGAGGAGACGTTCTCCGCCCCGCCGCTCTCCAAGACCGCGCGATGGAAGAGCCCGCCGGCGCGGGGCGCAGCGAGGAGCGTTCCCGCGCTCATCGCGCCCGCCGACTCGCCGAACACGGTGACGCACTCGGGATCCCCCCCGAACCAGGAGACGTTCTCCCTCACCCACTCGAGGAGAGCGATCTGGTCGAGGAGGCCGATGTTGCCGAAGACGCCCTCCTCCTCCTCCTCGAGCTCTTGGAGGGCCAGGAACCCGAGCGCTCCCAGGCGGTAGTTGAAGGTGACGACGACCACGCCCTGGCGCGCGAGCCAGGAGCCGTCGAAGATCGGAGACCCGGCGGATCCCGAGTTGAAGCTTCCGCCGTGGATCCACACCATCACCGGTCGCCTGCCCTCGTCGAGAGCGGGGGTCCAGAGGTTCAGGAAGAGACAGTCCTCGGAGGCGCGCTCGGTGTCGGAGCCGAGCAGCCGGGCGAGCATTCCGGGGATCTGGGGGGCGGGAGCGCCGAAGCTTCGGGCATCGCGCACGCCCGACCAGGGCGCCGGCGGCCGGGGCGCGCGGAAGCGCCGGGAGCCGGTCGGGGGCTCCGCGTAGGGAATGCCGCGGAAGACGCAGAGACCCTCCTCCAGGGTCCCGCGAATCCTGCCGCAGCGGGTCTCCGCGATGGGCTCCACATCGGAGACCGTATCACGGCTCATCGCCCCTCGGTGGAGGTCTCCCGAAACGGCTCCAGGGTAGCGAGGTGGGCGCGCAGGTCGGCGGGGCGAAGGCTCTCGCTCCGCAGTCTTCGGGCGACGCGCATCCGGATCGCGTGGAAGAGGAGAACCGCGAGCGCGGCTCCCGCCGCGGCGATCGCGACCACTGCGATCGCCCCCGGCTGCTGCGACGGATCTCGCGCCTGAAAGCTCGCCAGGATCACGCAGGCGGCGCAGACCCCGAGAGAACCGAGTGCGGCGAGCGCGGTATCGCGCCGAAGGCGTGCCACCCCTCCGGAGAGAACCCTCCGGAGCTCCCCGGGCGAGAAGTGATCGAGGAGCCATCCCGTCTCCTCGTCGACCTCGCGCGATCCGGGCGGAAGCAGGCGCGCGCCGGTGAGGGGATCCCGGGCGACCTCCCCGCGCGCGTGAGCGTCGATCCCCGCCTGGATCCGACCGTGGATCCTCTCGTCGATGGGAAAGCGCCAGGCGATCGCGAAGGCCGCGCTCGAGAACACCGCGGGGACGAGCGCGAAGAGCACGCGGATGGTGAACACCACCTGCGGCGCCTGCTCGGCGTTGGGCTGATAGCCGATGCTGCCGAGGATCGCCAGCGGAATCGCGGCGCCGGGGATGGCCACCAGCTTCGGCAGCAGCGCCCAGAGCGCTCCGTACTGCGCCTCCCGACGCCTCCCCGTGTGAAGCTCGTCGTAGTCGATGACGTCCGCCTGGATCGACGGGGTGAGGAGGAGCTGCCCCCCGAAGGACACGCCGGCAATGGCGAGGAGCGCGACGCCCTGCACCACGTCCCCTTCACCGACGAAGAAGGCGCTCCCCAGCGCCAGGATCACCACGGCGAAGCCGCTGAGCCAGGCGGCCCGCTTGCCGTATCGCTTGGATGCCGCCACCCAGAGCGGAATCGAGAGGAGGCCGGCCGCGAAGTGGGAGGTGATCGCCACCGCCGTCCAGAGCACGTCGTGTTCGGGACGCACGACGTAGGAGATGAAGAAGGGAAGCAGGGTGGCCGGGATCGCAGCGGTGACGCTCCCGACCACGTAGCTCGCCAGCAGGATCCGGAAGGGGCGATTGCGAAGCGCGCGACGCACGCCGGGCACGAACGGGTTGGAGGCCCGGCTCGCGAAGTCGGGACGCTCCCTCAGGCGCAGGAAGGCGAGTCCGCCGAGCGCGACCATGGCGATCGCGTAGCACGCCGCGAGGAGCGAGTAGGCGGCGCGCTGCGAGGAGAGCCAGGCGATCAGCGGAAAGGGGGCCACGGCGGCGGAGATGGTGCCGATCAGCGCGAACGATTCCCTCCAGCCGAAGAGACTCGAGCGCTCGTGGTAGTCGAGAGTGAGCTCGACACCGAGCGCGTTGTAGGGGATCACGAAGACGGTGTGGCAGACGAAGTAGAGGAGGAAGCAAACGCCGAACCAGAGGGTGGCTGCGCCGGTCGAGAAGGCGGCCGGGGGGCTGAAGAGGGCGAAGAAGGCCAGCGCGCAGAGCGGCGCGCCGATTGCCAGGTAGGGACGCCGGCGGCCGACCCGGGTGCGCGTGCGGTCCGAGAGCCATCCCACCAGCGGATCGGCGATGGCGTCGAAGGCGCGGGCCAGGGCGATCGCGAGGGCCAGGTAGCCGAGCGGGACCAGCACCACGTCGGCGTAGAACTTGCTCATGTAGACGAAGATCGGGACCGCCATTCCGGCGAGGGCGAAGGTGGGCCCGGCGTAGGCGAGCTTGACTCCCGTGGAGAGGCGCTGGTGCGACTCCTGCGCGGCGGCGGTCGCGCCGTCCGCCGGGGACTGCTCGCTGATGGTGGGGCTCGCCACTGCGCGCTCTCCCGCTCGAGGCTCGCTCCCGACCCGGCTACCGGCAGCCGCTGAAGCGACGCTCTTCCCACCAGGGGAAGAACTCGGGCAGATCCCGCGAGGCGGACATGCGGAAGCTCGGCGGTCGCTTCTCGAGGAAGCTCGAGACCCCCTCGTAGGCGTCGGGCGAGCGGCCCATCCAGTGGATCGCCTTCGAGTCGAGCTTGTGGGCCTCCATCGGGTGGTCGGCGCCGAGCATCTTCCAGAGCAGGTGGCGGGCCAGGCAGACCGAGACGGCGCTGGTGTTCTCCACGATCTCCGCCGCGATGGCGCGGGCGGTCGGCAGGAGCTCCGCCGCCGGGACGACCCGCGACACCAGACGGCCCTGGAGGGCCTCCTGGGCCGAGAAGATGCGTCCCGTCGCGACCCACTCCATGGCCTGGCTGATGCCGACGATGCGCGGCAGGAACCAGGAGCTGCAGGCCTCGGGAACGATTCCCCGGCGGGCGAAGACGAAGCCGATGCGCGCCTCGTCGCTGGCGATGCGGACGTCCATGGCGAGGGTCATGGTGATGCCCACTCCGACGGCGGGACCGTTGATGGCGGCGATCACCGGCTTGCGGCACTCGAAGAGCCGGAGCGTGAGGAGCCCGCCGCCGTCGCGGTGCTCGGCTTCCGCCTCCTCCGGGCCGCCGGCGAACGTGCTGCCTCCTTTTCCGAGATCGGCCCCGGCGCAGTAGGCGCGGCCGGCGCCGGTGAAGACGATCGCTCTCACCTCGTCGTCGGCGTCCGCGTCGTCGAGCGCCTGCAGCAGCTCCGCGAGCATCGTCGAATTGAAGGCGTTCAGGCGGTCGGGCCGGTTCAGCGTGATGGTGAGGATGCGGTCTCGGATCTCCGTCGCGATGGTCTCTTGGGACACTGGCTCTCCCGGTGATGGATGAACAGCGGATGATAACGGACCCGCTGAGATCCGGGCGCCGAGGGACTGCGCCGGAGACCTCTCGCCTGAGGAGCGGCGATCCCGGTGACCCGTTAAGGTGAGCCAAGGCTCGATGAGCATCCTCTACTTCGCATACGGCTCGAATCTCCTGTGGAGGCGGATGCGCGAGCGGGTCCCTTCCGCTCGCAGAGAGGCCGTCGCGTTCCTCGATCACCATCGGCTCGTCTGCAACAAGCGGGGATCCGACGGCTCCGCCAAGGCCAACCTGGTGCCGGCCGCAGGAGACCGGGTCTGGGGAGTGCTCTACCGCATCGAGGGGGCCGAGCTTCCGCTGCTCGACCAATTCGAGTCGGGCTACGAGCGAGTCGGGGTCGAGGTGCGCAACACCTCCGGCGAGGCCTGGTGCGCCTCGACCTACCGCTCCGACCGGATCAGCGAGGATCCGGTGCCCTTCGACTGGTACCGCGGAATGATCCTGGAAGGCGCCCAGGAGCAAGGCCTTCCCGAGGAATACCTGGCGCTCCTCGAGGCGCTTCCGGCCAAGTCACAGGGGGCTAGAGGCTGACCGTGGTGGCGAGGATCAGCTGGGCGGCGTAGTAGAGCGGAAGGCCCGAGCTCTTGTTCCAGAAGCTCCGCGAGACGAAGCGGTCGCGGGCGACGTGGAGATCCGAGAGATAGAAGCAGCCGGCGCCGAGCGCGATCGCACTCCGGCCGGTCGCGGCGGCGGCGCCCACCGCCGTCACCACCACGAGCGAGATCACCACCACGTAGGCGACGACCGGCGCTCTCATCCTCGCCGAGAGATGGGGGCGGAGCCAGCGCAGCACGACGAGCGCTGGCGGCAGCGCGAGCAGGGCAGCGGCGGCCATCCAGATCGGGTCGGGTCCGCACAGGACGAAGGCGACCGCGAATCCCACGTGACCGAGAAGGAAGCTCACCAGACCGACGAGAAAGAAAGCGCCCGCCCCCTTTGGAATCAGGAAGACGTCGCCGGCCCAGCAGAGCGCCAGAGCCACGAGCACCGCCTGGCCGTAGGGCGTCGCGAGCGCCCCGCTCGAGACCGCGACGGCGACGAATCCGGCGGAGGCGAGAGGCTTCGAAACCCACACCCCGGGGCGCCAGCCGCGGTACTCGGAGAGCAATAGCCCGGTCACGGCGAGCGCCGTTGCGGCGACGAGACCGGGGACGATCACCGGGCTCACAGCCTCCCTCTCCTTCGCCTCCCCCGAGCTCGCTCAGGAGTCGGCGGCGAGAGACGATACCGGCTCGAGCCGCTCACCACCGGCGTCCGCTTCCGGCTTCGGCCGGATCGGCAGATCATCGAGGCTCTTGGGAAGCCCGTTCACGAGGAGCTCCCCATGCCCGAGTTCCAGGCGGCTCCGGTAGCGCCCCCCCTCGAGCAGGACCCAGCCCTCCTGGCGAAGCTCGAGCAGCTCCTTCTCGCGATCCCGGTACACCGCGTCCAGGATCTCCGCAGGGCACTCGAGATCGGCGCGGATCTCGAGGGCGAGGAGCAGCGTGGAGAGCTCGTTGAGGAGCTCGGGACGGCCCCCGTCGAGACCGATCCGAAGGCTCGCCTCGAGATCGCCGGAGGGTGTGGCCAGGTGGAGGGTGCGGACAACGAGCTGCGGGGAGCGGGAGACGAGACCCGAGAGCAGTCCCTTCGCCTCTCCGGGGGCGGCCGCTTCGGTCACATCCTGGGAAGCGGGCGGCGCGAGCCCTTCCGCCTCCAGACCCTGGAGCCGGGCGAGACCGAGGGCATCGAGGTCCCGCAGCTCGATCTCGACCTCGCCCGGTCCGAAGACGAGATCGCCGAGGCGGACCGACTGGACGCGGGCTTCGAGCGCGCTGCCGAAGCTCCCGGCTTCCACCTCGCTCGACTGGCTGAGCGCGAGCTCGTCCACCTCGAGCCTCGACCCCCCTTCCTCCAGCGAGGAGAGCTGGAAGGATCCGACCCGGGTGTGGACGCTCCCCACCACGAGGCGGCTCTGGTCTTGCGCGAGGTCGGCAGTCCACCTGAGGTCTCGCAGGGAGAAGGTGGAGCGGGCGCTCCCGCCTTCGATTCCGGCCGAGTCGAAGCTCGCCGCGAGGTGATCGAAGCCGGTGGTGTAGACGAGGTTGCCGCGCAGCCCCTCCCACTGCGCGGCCCACCCCCCACCTTGGTCGCCAGCGAGCCTCCCCTCGAGCCGCGCGGCGGGGACCATCACGGAGCTCTCTCCCACCCCCGAGACGCGGATCACCGTCGAGATCGAGACTGACGGCAAACGGCCCAGCACTCCCGCGATCTCGGACTGCGTCTCCTTGTCGAGCTCGAGATGCGTCTCCGCGCGCGCGAGGACCGGGGTGCCCTCGAGCCCACCGGCCAGCCACCCCAGGAGCGGGGCGTAGCCGTGCTCGATCGTCTGTCGCATGCGGATACCCACGCGCCCGCGCACCTCTTCGCGGCCCAGACCGAGGAGCCAGCCCTGGAAGGATTCGCCGAGCGGACCGCGGATCTCGAAGCTGGTTCGGGACTTCGATCTCAGCCATCCCCGCTCGTAGCTGGTCTCGAGAACCCTCGAGTTCGGGGACTCGGCGATCGCCAGGATCAGCGCCCGGTACTCCTGCTTGGCGCGCAGGCCCCCCCAGAGCGAGACCGCTCCGAGGACCACCAAGATGACGAGGAGAGGGGTGAGAACGAGTTTCTTCATCCGCGACACGCTCCCGGTTCAGGGATCGGCGGATCCCAGGCGCAACTTGACCCCTGCGTGCTCAAACCCTCGAAACTCGGTCTCTTTTTGTGACGGAGAACACGGCAGAGCGCCCGCCTCCAGACCTTCGGAGCCCCGGGGGCAGCAATCAGCGCGCCTTCGGAAGGGGGACCACCTCGATGCAGCCGGGATGAAGGAACCAGAGCTCGAAGCGGAGATCTCCTTCCAGATCGAGGGATTCCCGGATCCCTTGAAGGTAGATTCCACCCTGCGCGGCGTAGCTCCCCGCCCGCTCGCGAATCTCGCTCGGGCTCTCGACCCGATCGGTCTTGTAGTCTGCGACCACGATCGCGCCGCTTTCGGGATCGCGGTAGAGGAGATCGATCGCGCCGCTCACGAATCCCACCGGCGCGTGCGGCGCCTGCCCGGGCGGGAGGAGGAGGGGAAGCTCCCGGGCGATGACGCTCGGGCCGATCGCTCGAAGCCGCTCGAGCAGTGGGCCGCGGGCGAAGCGCGTCCAGAGCTCGCCCGCGCGCGAGAGCGCCTCCGGGCGATCTTCGGGTCCGAGGAGGACCGCGAGAACCGCCTCGATCCTGCTGCGGCAGCGCTCGATCTCACCCTCCGGCTCCGCGGCTGGATCGAGGATCTCGAGCGCGCTGTGAAGAGCGCTTCCGACGGCGAGTGCGACCCGCCGCTCGGGCTCGATCGGTGCGGCGTCCGGCGAGGCCAGCGATCCGTTCTCGTCCTCCTCGCCATCGCCGTGCGGCCACGCCTGCTCCGGACCCATCGCGTGGACCTCCTCGGAGGCCACCCCGTGAAAGGGCCGGGCCGCTCTCAGCGCCGCTTCTCGACGCCGCTCGGAGAGCTTCTCCGCCGATGCGCGGATCTCCTCGACCGAGGGTCCCGAGACCTCGCTCTCGTCCCTCGCGGGCGCGGACGGCGCAGGGTCCTCTCCGAGAAGGGCTGGAAAGACCCAGCGGACGTCCGCGCCCTCCGCGTACGCGGCGTCTCCGCGCGCCCGAAGCTCGGACATCAGCGACGAAAGGTCGGGCGGGGACGGCGAGCGATGGGAGATCAGATCTGCATGGGTAGCGGCGGAATCCAGCGCCGGAGGCCGGGTCGGATGGCAGCCCACCAGCACCAGCCGATCCTTGGCGCGGGTCATCGCGACGTAGAGGGTTCGAACTCGCTCCGCCGCTTCCACCTCGGCCGCCTCGCTCGCGGCCTCCAGGTAGCCGGGGGTCGCCGCACCGAAGAGGAGGTACTCCCAGCCGCCGTCGCGCTCGACCGCAGCGCTCTCCATCGCGGCGGCTCGGCGATGACCCTTGTGGAGCTGCATCAGGTAGACGTGCTCGAAATCGAGGCCCTTTGCCTTGTGCACCGTCATCACCTGAACGGCGTTCTCGGCGGCGTCCTTGGGTCGCCCCTCCTCCTCCTCGAGAGCCTCGGAGACCGCTGCGCGCAGCTTCGCCAGGAGAGCGCAGAGATCTCCGCCGCTCTCCTCCAGGGCGGTGACGAGGTCGCGGAAGAAGCGATCCAGATTGGCGACGCGGTGGGCGCCCAGGAAACGCGCCGACTCCGTCGCCTCCACCAGGAAGAGGGTTCGAAGCTTCTCCACGAAGCGATCCGCGGGGTCGGCGAGAAGCGAGCGCCGCAGCAGCGCGAGACCCTCGACCGCCGAGAGCAGGTTCTGCTCCCAGCCCCGGATCCGCTCCAGGCCGGGAATCTCCGCGGGAAGCGAGCTCGCCACCTCCAGGGTGGCGTCCCGGAGCGCGGCCAGCGCGCGAGGATCGGGGAGCTCCGCCATCCGATCCGGGAAGCCCTTGCGCCAGAGGGGAATCAGCGCCGCATCGGGAGCCCCCACCAGCGCAGAGCGCAGCAGGGTGACGAGGGCGAGGTGATCGCAGGGGTCGAGAACCGAGCGCACCAGCGCGGAGGCCTCGATGATCTCCCTCCGCCGGTAGTAGCTGCGGTCCCGCTCCACCACGTAGGGGACCTGGGCCTCGCGCAGCGCGCCCAGGTAGGTCTCGAAGTCGCTGGAGCTCCGAAAGAGAAGGCCGATCTCGCGCCAGGGAACGCTGTGCTCCCTGTGCAGCCGCAGGAGATCCCGAGCCAGCGCACCGGCTTCGAGCTCCGCGCTGTCGCGCGCGCGCGGCTTGGTGAGCGGCGCCTCGCCGCCCGAATCCCATGTCCAGGAGATCCAGTGCTCCAGCGGTGCGAAGCCAGGGCTCCGAAAGCCGGTTGCGCCCTCCTTCTGCGGGCAGGGAGTCAGAGGCTCGAAGGAGGGCTGGAGCCCTTCGCGGGCCTGCATCACCGGCTCCACCACCCGCCGCACCTCGTCGAGGATTGCCGGAGCCGAGCGGAAGTTCACCGAGAGCCGCTCGCAAGCTCCACCTCGCGCGCGAAGCTCGCCGAGAAACCCGTGGTAGGCTCGCAGATCGGCGCTCCGCCAGCCGTAGATGGACTGCTTCGGGTCGCCGACCAGGAGGAGCCCGGGGCGCTCCGACTCCTCACCCTCGAGAGCGAGGACGCGCAGGATCTCGCACTGCGTGCGGTCGGTATCCTGGAACTCGTCGACCAGCAGCTGGTCGATCTCCTGGCGGATCCTGCGCGCGGCGTGGGGGCTGCGGACCAGCAAGTCCCGGGCGTCGCGGAGCAGCGCCGTGTAGCTCTCGACTCCGCGCCTCCGGAGCAAGAGCGTCGCCTCGGCGAGGAGCGGCTGGAGGACCCTGCGCGCGAGATCGAGGAGATCGAGGTCGAGAGCCGCGGCGCCCCGAAGCGCGCGGTGCAGCTTCGCCGCCCGGGCAGGCAGAAGCTCGGCGGATTCGCCGAGCGCCTCGCGCTCCTTCACGCCGAACCGCCCCTTCTCCCAGTCGCTCAGCTTCGCCAGGTTCTGCCGGGTCCAGTGCTTCTCGATCACGCCGAGGATCTCCCGCAGATCCTCGCGGGGATCGGAGCGCCGGGTGCGCAGGGCCTCGGCGGTCGCGGCGACCGCCTCGGAAGTCTCCACCGCTCGCGAGGCCCCCTTGAGAGAGGCGAGGCGTCCGCCCTCGATCCGGCGGAGCTCGGCGAGGTGCCGCTCCAGGAACCCGCGGAAGGTCCCTACCCTCTCCGGTGTCAGGGGGTCCTCCAAGAGCGCTTCGGGCGGAACCGCCTGCCGGAGCAGGGCCAGAAGCGCCTTCTCGAGGAAGGACGGTCCGAGGTTCCGGCTCGAGAGCGCCAGATGGTCCTCGTCCGCCGGCTCCCCGTAGGCCTCGACCAGGCTCGACTCGACCACCTCCCGGGCGATCTCCTCGAGCAGGTGCTCGTCCGCATCGACCTCGAAGCGCGGGTGCAGGCCCGCCTCCAGGGAGTGGGTCACCAGCAGCCGGCGGCAGTAGGCGTGGATGGTCCTCACCACCAGCTGATCCAGGCCCCCGACCAGCGCCCTCGCGCGGGCGGCGCACTCCGGCCCGTCCGCGGGAAGCACACCGCTCTCGATTCCGGTCGGAAGCTCGTCGCCCTGCCGGATCGCGATCAGGGCCTCGGCGACCCGCGCCGCCATCTCCGCCGCGGCGGCCTCGGTGAAGGTGATGGCGACGACGCGACGCAGCACCTCACCGGCAACGCGCTCTCGGGCGGGATTCGCGATCGCGCCCCGCGAACGCGCTTCCTCGCGAAGGCGGGCCTCTGCGCGCTCCCAGCCAGCTCCCATCGCCCAGGCGACGATCCGCGCCACCAGCACCGTCGTCTTTCCCGTGCCCGCGCCCGCCTCGACGGCGAGCGGGCGCGAGAACTCCGTCTGCACCCTGTGCCGCGCCCTGGCGTCCAGAGCCCGCGCGCTGTCATCCCTCATCGCGGCGCCTCCGCGATCCCAAAGGCGGCGAGCAGCGCCGCCTCTGCGCCGCCGAGCGGTGGCCGAGCGCCTGGCGCGGACGCCCTCTCGAGCCAGCGCAGCAGCCTGGCGCGGGCGCCGCTGTCACCGCGAAGGCAGGCCTCCGAGAACTCGCATCGCTCGCACTGGTCCGGCTCCGATCGGCTCTTCGCGTCGACCAGCCGAGGAAAGAAGCTCCCTTGCTCCCAGACGGCGAAGAGGATCCGGAGCGCGGCTTCGAAGCGCTCGCGAGCCTCCGCGTCGCCGGAGTCGACCTCTTCGACCGCGGGCCCGTCCTCGAGATCGGGGCTCGCGAAGAGATAGCGCCCGACCGCCTGGTGAGAGCGGTCCGCGGCGGAGCCGGCCCCGAACGCGTAGGCCGCTCCCTGCAGGCGCCGGCCGGCCGCGATCTCCTCGAGGAGCTTCGCCCGCCGCGTCTCCGGCGTCTTCGCACCCGAGATCGGCTTGCCCGCCTTGTAGTCGGTGAGGCGCAGTCCTGCTTCGAAGCGGTCGATCCGATCGGCCCGGAAGCGGAGCACCCGGCTCTGGCCATCCTCGGCGGGGATCGAGACCCGCCCCTCCGTCTCGACCCCCAGCACAGCGGGAAG
>Ga0214473_10009931_pt1 | contig 11237 bp, 14 predicted proteins | sample RVTome_7_FD_203509 | JGI IMG/M metagenome (GOLD analysis project Ga0214473, IMG submission 203509) | Soil microbial communities from uranium-contaminated site in the Upper Colorado River Basin, Wyoming, United States - RVT98D197 | ecosystem: Environmental > Terrestrial > Soil > Contaminated >...
CCTGTGATGAAGCTTTGCAATGGACGAAAAAGAAATTATCGCAGGCGGGTCTGCGCGCCCTGCAGACGTTCGATTTGCACACAGCGCGGCATGCACTGGAAGGTTGTTACTGTCCTCATCATGGGACCAACAAGTGCGACTGTCAGATGCTCGTTCTGCTCGTCTATGGTGAAGCGGTGGAACCAGCCACGTTAATCCTGCATGGCAATGACGGGCAAACATGGCTGTCGCTGGTCGATTCCCCTGGCCAGAAGACCAATGCAGGAATAGCTGCTGCCATCAAGAGCGTGCTCGAAGCGAAATTGCCCTTCGCTGTTTCAAATGGCGAATAGGCCAAATTGCCTATAAGACCCAACGTGAAATGGCGCTGGCGGGGGCAGGCGGATTTCCTTATATTCCACACCTAACCCGACTCTTGAGAGGAAAGATGAAGAAGTTCCTGGTCTTTGCACTGGTCAGTTTTGCACTGGTTCTGTCGGCCTGCGCGCCTGCTCCACGCCCGGCCGACAATCAGAATATGCCGATGGGTGCCAGTCCAATACCGACCGCCACACCGGGCAGCATGATGGCTGATAACCCGGAAGCCGTGCACATGATGGAACCGATCACAGCTCCAGACGTCCGGCCTGCCACCGAAACTGATGGCGGGCAACTGCTGACATTTCGCGAAGAAAATGGTGTAAAAGTCTTTGAATTGACTGCCAAAGCCGTGCAATGGCCGATCCTGGATGAGGTGAGCGTTACCGCATTCACGTATAACGGAACTGTACCCGGGCCGATGATCCGCGTCACCGAGGGCGATTCGGTTCGGATCGTGATCAGGAACGAACTGCCCGACCCGACAACGATCCACTGGCATGGAATTGAAGTGCCCAACGCAATGGACGGCGTGCCGGGAGTCACGCAGGATCCGATCCAGCCTGGCGAGACATTTACCTATGAATTCACTGCCAAACCCGCAGGAACGTTTATGTATCACTCGCATTATGAAGGTGACGTGCAGGTGAGCGCGGGACTTTATGCGCCGTTCATCATCGACCCGAAAGAGCCCGAAGCCGTTCCACCGGCGGTGGACACGACCCTGATGATCTCGGAATGGCGGATGACCAACGGGCAGACTTTTGCAGCCATGGCGATGAGTGGAATGGAACCAAATTTCTTTACCATCAATGGCAAGGCATTCCCTGCCACTGAAACAATTACAGTTCGGAGAGGCGAGCGTATACGTTTGCGACTGATTGGGATCGGTCAATTCATTCATCCCATGCACCTGCACGGCATGCCGTTTGAAATCGTGGCCACCGATGGACATCCCGTGCCTGAAGGCGCACGGCTTACGAAGGATACAGTCAGCGTTGCGCCTGGTGAACGCTATGACATCGAATTCATCGCAACAGAGCCGGGTAACTGGATGCTGCACTGTCACATCCTGCACCACACCACCAACGACAACGTCGAGCCAGGCGGCTTGATGTTGATGATCAATGTCGTTGAGTGATTTGCTTACAGAGGAGAGAAAAACCATGCGCAACGCGATCTTTATCAGTATGTTCGTTATCCCATCTGTTTTGTTGGCAGCCTGCGCAGGCACGCTGACGCCCGCCGCGACTGCATCCAAGCCGGTGAACATAAAAATGGAAACGGATCCCAACCCCGCTGTCATGGGCGATATGGAATTGGTGCTGAACATTTCGGACGCCAATGGAAACCCAATTGAAGGCGCGAAGGTGGATGTTTCCGCGGATCATACAGATATGAGCGGCATGAATATGAGCGGTTTGGCAACCGATCAAGGTGGAGGCCGGTATTCGATCAAAGCCAATTTCAGCATGAGCGGCAACTGGAAATTGACAGTCTACGTCCGCAAGGACGGACTGGATTATGAAGAGGATATTGATTTCAAAGTTCAGTAAACAATCGGCAGGAACAGGCGTCAAAAGAATGATGGACGCCTGTTTCCTTCCCCATCAAATAAGGACGATTTATGAGTTTAAAAACGAAACGACAACAAAGACGCGAGCGTAACCAGCGACAAAGACTGATTTCCAATCTCATCTGGGGCGGAATTGGGGCGGGCGTAGTTGCGATCCTTGGATTCATCATATGGCAGGGCGTTCGTCCCGCTGCGGGAGGATCCGTCCCCATCATGGCGAGTTCTCCTCACCTTCCTGCAGATACCGACCCGGGACAATATAATTCCGATCCACCGACATCGGGTCTTCATTATGCCGAAGAGGCAAGTGCAGGGTTTTATGATGATAATATTTATGAGTTCCCTGCCGGCTATCTCGTCCATAACCTGGAACATGGGTATGTGATCTTCTGGTACAACTGTGATTTACTGGATGAATCAGCCTGCTCGGATTTGAAATCCCAAATTCGGTCGGTCATGGACGAACTGGGTGGCGTAAAACTGATCGCCTATCCCTGGCCTACCCTGGAAGTGCCTCTTGTGATGACCTCGTGGGGCCGAATGGAAAGATTCGAGAGTCTTGATGCAGAAAAAGCAAGGGCCTTCTATCGCGCAAACCTCAACCAAGCGCCTGAACCGAATGCCCCGTAAGGATTACAGAGTACTGCGTAAATATTTGAACCCAAATCGTCGTTTTTCCCTGCTTTTTAGCTACTTCAGTCCAGAAATTTATGCAAGGAGCAGTAAATGTCCGTTGCCCTTTCGAAACCCCGCCCGCGAACATCTCAATCCATTGGAGAGTGGCTATCCAGTCACTGGCTCCAAATATTTCTGGTCCTTTACGGGATATGGGTGTTCGCTCCTTTTCTCGCGCCCTTCTTCATGCACATCGGTTGGCGCGGTCCGGGAAAAGCAATATACTTCGTCTATTCCTTCTTCTGCCACCAACTACCGGAGCGTTCCTTCTTTCTGTTCGGTGAGAAGACCATGTATTCGCTGAATGAAATACAAGCTGCGTGGCAGGATACAATCGATCCCATGACTCTTCGCAAGTTCACTGGAAACGAATTAATGGGGTGGAAAGTCGCCTGGTCTGACCGCATGATTTCGTTTTACACCGGCGTCTGGGTCTTTGCTGCCTTATGGTATCCGTTTCGTCACAAAGTCAAACCATTGGCATGGTGGAGATTCGCCCTGCTCTTGCTGCCCATTATTTTGGACGGTGGCACACACATGTTCAGCGACCTCGCCGGGATCGGACAGGGCTTCCGCGATACAAATCAATGGCTCGCGATTTTGACGGGCAACTCCCTCCCCATCTCCTTCTATGCAGGCGATGCCATTAACTCATTCAACTCCTGGGCACGCCTCATCACCGGGGTTTTGGCTGGCTTCGGTGTCGTCTGGCTTGCCTTCCCATTTATTTTCCGGTCGCAAGCTCTAAATCAGGAATTGGATGAATCAAATTATGGAGCAATCCTTGAGCAGATCAAAAACAAGAATCCGCGTTCTTCTGGCTGACGACCACCACATCGTCCGCGCAGGAATCCGTCAACTGCTCGAAAGTGCCAGCGATCTCCAGGTTGTTGCAGAAGCGGGGGATGGCGAAGAAGCCCAGTCGCTCATCGAACTACACAAACCCGATGTCGCTGTGTTGGATATCCAGATGCCCAGGGCCAGCGGTATTGAAGTCACACGCTGGGTGCGTACGCACCTTCCCGAAGTGGGTGTGTTGATCCTCACAGCTTATGATGACGATCCCTATGTGATGGCAGTATTGCAGGCGGGCGCGAACGGTTACGTGCTCAAGACGGCCAAAACAGATGATCTTATCCAGGCCGTGCGCGATGTGCATGAGGGCAAGTCTGCGCTCGACCCATCCGTGACACAAAAATTGATGTCCAACCTATTCAAGAGATCCGAGAAAACCGCGGCCGTCGAACCGCTTACTGACCGCGAACTTGACGTGTTGCGATTGGCAGCAAAAGGATTCACAAACAAAGCCATCGGCCTGCAATTGAACATCAGTGACCGCACCGTGCAGGGGCATCTTGCGCACATCTTCGCCAAGCTGCAGGCTACGAGCCGGACCGAGGCTGTCATGCGCGCCGTCTCGCTCGGCTGGATTTCGCAAAGCACAGGCCAGATTGCGAAAGAATGAACCAGCGGCGCGCACCTTTTCTACGCGGTCTGACCGTGCAATTACTTGCCATTACAGTTTTGCCGCTCACTCTGCTTTTATTGTTGATCGCGTTTGGAAGTGTGTCGCTTCATCAACAGGATATGCGCGCCCTCGTCGGTGAACGTGATGAGCGTGCCGTTCAAGCTGCCGCAGCCGCGCTGGCTTCCGAGTTGCACCACCGCGCCGCGAGCATTTCCAATCTCGTCACACTGGCTGAATTATCGGACGACACAACTTCCATTTACACAACCGATGATCTCGCATCTGATTTTGACGGCGGACTTGCTTATTTGGATATGAATGGGCGCCTCATCACAAGCACGCCTCCCCCTGCGGGGACTTCGTCTTCTCGACTTTGGGATTGGGTCGCACAAAACAACATTTCCCTCGCCTCATCCTCTGATGCTTCGGCTGCGCTCAGCACAGGCCTTGAGCCTGTTTTCTCATTCCCATTTCTTGAGCCCAACTCCAGCCGACACTTTGTCATCGTCTCACAAGTCCTCGCTTCTCGAAACATCATTGTGGCAGGGGCGTTTTCTCCTGAGACACTGGCACACAAGACTCTCTCGGGCTCCTATCCTGACAGTACTCATATAACCATTTTTCTTTTTGATTCTTCTCGTGAAATTATATTTTCCAGGGGGCCTCTTGCGACTGGGAATCTTTCATCCGATCATCCCGGCGTGACGGAAGCCTTGCGCGGCGAAAGCGGAACGACATATCTAAAGCAAGACCATGTTGAGCATGTTGTGGCGTACAGTTCCATAGCACCTACAGGTTGGGCGCTGATCACTGAAGAAGAATGGGAGATGGTCGTCAGCCCATCCTTACAGATCACACAGATGGCTCCATTGGCGCTTGTACCTGCCTTTATCCTCGCGCTGGTCGCATTGTGGTTCGTGGCAACAAGAATTGTCCAGCCGTTACAAAAACTGGAAACAAAAGCTGCCGCGCTGGCATGGGGAGACTTCGATGCCATCAAAGATCCGGTTGGTGGGATCTCGGAGGTGCAGCATCTTCAACAGGAATTAGCCGAGATGTCGCGCAAGGTGCAGTCCGCGCAGGAGGGGCTGCATGACTATATTGGTGCGATCACTTCTGCACAAGAGGAAGAGCGATTACGTTTGGCGCGCGAATTGCACGATGACACGATTCAATCCATCATCGCTTTGAAGCAGCGCGTTCAACTCGCACAAAAATCCGTAAAAGACCAGACTTCGCGGCGCACTCTGGGCGAACTGGAAACTTTGTCAGAGCAGACGATTGAAAATCTGCGTCGCATGACTCGCGCCTTGCGCCCCATTTATTTGGAAGACTTAGGACTTGTTACGGCGTTGGAAATGCTGGCTCGTGAGACCAGCCAGAATAATGCGATGAATATAGAATTCCAAAAATCGGGCGAGGAACAACGTCTCTCGCGAGAAGTGGAACTGGCGTTATATCGCATCGCGCAGGAGGCTTTGAATAATCTCGTGCGTCATTCGCAAGCCAGACACGCAGAGTTGCATATCTCGTTTGGAGAGAAAGAAATCGAACTGGAAGTGAGCGACGATGGTATTGGTTTTGACATGCCTAAGAGTCCCACGGATTTTGCACCGGAGGGACATTTTGGCTTGGTGGGCATTCGCGAGCGGGCTGACCTGATCGGAGCACGCCTGGAGGTAGAGTCTGCTCCAGGAAACGGGACCAAACTCAAGGTTTATGCTGAGCCGAGTCGAGGCATCCGATTGTGAAGCGACAAACGTCATAAGCCATTTTGCCTATTCAGAATCCCGCCATCCTGCGCTCAATCAGGGACGGGATTTTGCTTATGATCTTCGTATCCCGAAATGGCAGGTGAGTTTTATGGCAACGAGCACAACGGCACCGTTGGTTTCTTCACAAAGCGAACGATTGAAAATATTTCTGCACGCGCTTTTATTTGTGGCAGGATTCTCGCTGGTGTTCACTGTCGGCTGGGGTGGCTCAGTGACTCTGGTCGGACAGTTGTTCGGGACATACAAGAACGCCATTGCGCGCATCGGTGGCGTGCTCGTTATCATGTTCGGGCTGGCAACGCTGGATGTGATCCGCATCCCGTGGTTTTACGCCGATACGCGTTCATACTATCGCGGCAGAGCAGGGACATTTGCCAATTCCGCTTTGATGGGCATTCTCTTCGCGGCGGGCTGGAGTCCATGCATCGGCGCGACTCTCGGAGCGATCCTGACCATGGGACTTAGCCAGCAAACGGTGGGACAGGCGATGTGGCTGGCATCGGGATATTCACTTGGACTGGGCATTCCCTTCCTGGCGATGGCACTTGGATTGGAACGCGCTTCAGGCTGGCTCAAGCGCATCGGCCGCTATCGCCGTACGATTCAGACCGCCAGTGGTATATTTATCATAACCATCGGTGTGTTGCTCCTCACGAATACGATGAGCCTGATCGCCATCTGGGCATTCAAGAACGGGTTGTACATCGAGAAGTTTGCCCTGTTCGCCGCCGCGCCGACTTATTTCACGGCCATCCTGGCGGGATTGTTGTCGTTCCTTTCGCCTTGCGTGCTTCCGCTTATCCCTGCCTATCTTGGTTATTTAAGCGGACATACATTTCAGAAAGCATGGGAGTAAACATGAAAAAAATATTCCTCCTTTTTCTCCTGCTCATTACAGCGGCCTGTCAATCCAAACCCGTGAAGGGTGAAGCTGTCTCTGTGGCAGACGGCTCGTACAAAGATGTCTCCGCAGATGAACTCGCGGCTATGTTGAAAAACAAGGATTTTGTATTCATCAACGTCCACATACCATTCGCAGGAGATATCGCTCAGACAGACTTATCCATTCCATACGATGAAATCGAGCAGAACTTGTCACAATTCCCCACTGATAAAAATGCCAAAATCGTTTTGTACTGCCGTAGCGGACGGATGAGTCAGATAGCCGCCGAGAAATTGGTTTCGCTGGGATACACGAACATCTGGAATCTCAAGGGCGGCATGGTGGAGTGGGAACAGGCTGGATTCGAAATAGAGAAATAAAAGCAAAAAAACAAAACTCGAAATATCGTTCTGTTTTTCGCATCAACTGGAGGAAGACCTAATGAGTCAACAAAACATGGAGGAGGTTTCAGTACCTACTACTAAAGACACCTCTGTAAACAAACGGATCAGGTTAATCGCATGGGCAGTCGTTGTCATTGTCGTTACATTCCTGCTCGGCTTCGGAAGTGGTTATTGGAAATGGGGACGCGATGAAACAGCCGCGACCACTCAGGAGAAAGAACTGACCCAAATCTACAGGCAGGTCAATCCTGAGGATGGTTATGCTCTGCCTATTTCCTATGGAATCCTTGGACCGCAATTAATTGAAGCCGACGTCATTGACTACGGGGCCTTCCAAAACGTGATGACGGCGAGTGGTGACCCTATCAGCAACCACCAGATGGAAATCCTCACAAAGGGGAGTTCCGAGAAAATTGTCATAACTGGGGAGAATGCTCATTTTCTGCTCAACTTTTTCTGGGCTGTCGGATTAGCCAACAGGAATTCGATCCTCAGTGAAGGACCGATGGTGCAAAACAGCGGTGGACAGATCGAACGCTTCGCTTCCACTGGCGGCTGGACGCTTGCAACAAAACCGATCAGTGAACTCTATGCCAGCATGGATTTGATCCCTCTGACTCCTGAACAACAGGCGCGCGTCGAGGAAGTGGCTTCGGCTGTCTATCGTCCTTGCTGCAATAATCACACGCTCTTCCCTGACTGTAATCATGGCATGGCCATGCTCGGCTTGCTGGAGTTAATGGCTTCGCAGAATGCCAGCGTAGACGAGATGTTCAATGCCGCCAAATACGTCAACGCATATTGGTTTCCACAACAGACGCTCGAAACGGCGATCTATCTCAAGACAAATCAGAATATTGACTTCGCTGATGCTGATGCACGCATTGTAGTAAGCAAGGAATTATCATCAGCCTCCGGCTCGAGCATGGTGCATCAAGCCCTTCAAGCCAGTGGCCTGTTGAAACAGACTCCAGGTCAGGGCGGCAGTTGCGCCAATTGATCATCAAAGTGACATAAAATGGAAATGAGCCGAAATGCCTATCAGATATCGGGTAATATGGCTCTCAGTGGAGTGGTCTACTAGTGCGATAATCGAATCAAACAAAAGGAGATAACCTATGACAACCACAGTGCATGATCCCGTCTGCGGCATGGACATTGATCCCGCGACCGCCGCTGGGACATCCGAGTATAAAGCACAGACCTATTATTTCTGCTCGCTCGGGTGCAAGAAATCCTTCGACAAGGAACCCGAGAAGTATCTCGGTAAAGAACAGGAACACAATCACTAAAGGAGACTGAAATGTTCAGGAAACTCATGTTTGCGCTTTTACTGGTGGTGTTTCTTTCTCAATTCGCGGTCCCAACTGTGTTTGCGGCGGATGAACCCGCAGGCGGTTGTCCGGCAGGCTTTAAGCTCGAAATGGCAATGGAACACGACAACCATCACCATCAGCATGTGGGCACTTCTGCCAACAAAAACGGTGACGGTTACATCTGTATGAAGCCAGTGACGACCAGCGGAAAAATCCACGTGTATGTTGACAACAATTTGCCGTAGATTTCAACAACACGCACCGTCACTCAAATCACTTGTCGTCTGCGAATGGCCTGTTTCGAATAGGCCATTCGGCTTCTTTGTTTCAGGCAATATCCTGACAGTAAACCTTCATTGACTCTTTATTCTACCTTTACAGAATCTTTACTTACACGTGATATTCTTGGAGCATCCAAAAGGAGTAAATCATGTTTCTAATGTGGATCGTTCCTCTACTGCTGATCGGGTTGGTCGTTTACGCAATCTCAGGCAATAACTTCACCAATGCTTTCAAGCCTGCTGCCGGCCGCGCCTGCCCAAACTGCAATCAGCCAGCGCAGAATGACTGGAAGATTTGTCCGCAATGCGGACAAATCTTGTGAGGAGGCTGCCATGTGTGGTTGCATGTTAATGCACGCGGCGATGAACCATAATGGGCATCAGCCCGCTTCACAAACTGGGATTGCGCCTGTAGTTACCGTCCCTGCCGCCGCTGACCGACAATGCGCCCATTGCGGTTTTCAGCTGGAGCCGGGATATGCTTTCTGTCCTCATTGCGGCATGAGTTTACGGGCGGCGGAATGTTCAGCCTGCGGTCAAAAAGTGGATTCATCATGGAAAACCTGTGCCTACTGCGGGTCACCGCTGGGTGAGGCGCAAAAAACATGAGGCACATCGGCAGGAAGCAGTTCGCTGCTGAATTGAATGGAAAGGGCTAATTGCAATGAAAAAGATAAACTGGTTGGTTGTTTCACTCGTCGGAGTGATCATTCTCCTCTTCCTGTTTGGAGGAGGTATGATGAGCGGCTGGGGCTATCGTGGTTGGGGCATGATGGGACCTGGCATGATGGGCGGCTGGGGATACTCTCCCTTCGGCTGGATTGGTATGATTTTCATGTGGCTGGTTCCCGTTGGCTTCATAGTGTTAACCGTATTGGGCATTGTCTGGCTGGTGCGCAATATCGGCAGTCCCACTTCATCATCGGCTGGGCATAATTGCCCCAATTGCGGGAAGGCTGTACAAGCCGACTGGCAGAATTGCCCTTACTGTGGCACGGCATTGAAATAAGAAATCATATTCGTACCTTCCCAGACGGCCTATTTTTCAATAGGCCGTTTTGCTTATATCGAAGCGGGCTGAAAATCGCTGTCACGCCTCGACAAATCAGCATACACTATTGGTATTCCTTACAAGGCAGGTAACTATGACTCAACGCGATCCAGTTTGTGGAATGAAAATCGACATCCAAGGCCCTTTCGCCAGGCGCGAACACATGGGGCAGACATTTTATTTTTGCTCTCAAGCCTGTGTGGATCAATTCGATAAAGACCCTCACCGTTATGCGATAACGTCCGCCACGACAGGCTTCAATCCTCAAATGACTCTCACTCGCATCGAACTACCCGTGAGCGGATTGCCGTTAAAAGAACATTCGACTCACCTTGAGTCAACTCTGCGTGCCGTGGACGGCGTAGGCGAAGTAAAGGTCAATGTAACGACGGGTAGGCTTGAGGTCCAGTACGACGCGAGGAAAGTGGATGTATCGCGACTCGTGGGCGCGGTCAAATCCATTGGCTTTCAAATTGGCGGGACAAAAGTGAAAATCGGAATCGAGAATTTACGCTGCGCCTCGTGTGTGAAATTTATCGAAGATGAATTGAAATCCACACAAGGCGTTTTGAATGCGACCGTCAACATCGCCACGCAGGAAGCGACGGTGGATTATCTTCCGCAGAAAACAACGCTCTCGCAATTGAACACGGCGATTGAAACGTGGGGCTACAAGCCGCGCCCCGCGATAAGTGACGCGCCCGTGGACAAACAGGAAGAGGCTCATGCGCGCGAATATCGTCGCTTGATGAACAAGTTTTGGTTTGCAGCCGCAGTCTCCCTACCTGTCTTGGCAACGGCTTATTATCAGTTCGTACCTTTCCTGCGCGATTTGAGCATGGATTCGTTACGATTGTTGTGGGGCGTGACCGCGTTATTGACTCTGCCTGTCATATTCTGGTCAGGCAGTGACTTCTTCACGGGCGCGTGGGCGTCATTCAAACATCGCTCTGCGAACATGAACACATTGATAGCACTCGGCACTGGTGCGGCGTGGTTGTATTCGACGATTGCGATCCTATTTCCATCCGTATTCCCTGAAGGGACATCAGAACCATTTTATGATGTTGTTTCAGTAGTCATTGCGTTGGTCGTTTTGGGGCAGGCGCTTGAACTGCGCGCCAAGGGACAATCTAGTTCAGCGATCAAGAAACTGCTTGGCTTGCAAGCCAAGACAGCCCGCGTCATCCGGGATGGCAAGGAAATGGATCTGCCTGTTGAAGAAGTGTTGGTGGGGGACGTGATTCAAGTCCGTCCTGGCGAGAAAATCCCCGTGGATGGCGTTATTGTCGAAGGCAGTTCCGCTGTGGATGAGTCCATGCTGACGGGTGAGTCACTGCCGGTTTCAAAGAAACAGGGCGATGAGGTCATCGGCGCGACACTGAACAAAACGGGCGCATTCAAATTCCGCGCAACCAAAGTTGGCAAGGATACCGCACTGGCGCAAATCG
>Ga0214473_10009932_pt1 | contig 11237 bp, 15 predicted proteins | sample RVTome_7_FD_203509 | JGI IMG/M metagenome (GOLD analysis project Ga0214473, IMG submission 203509) | Soil microbial communities from uranium-contaminated site in the Upper Colorado River Basin, Wyoming, United States - RVT98D197 | ecosystem: Environmental > Terrestrial > Soil > Contaminated >...
GCTGTCTTGAACATCCATTATCGCCTATGGTGGCCGCTGAAATAGAAGGCACATCCGTTAATCTCAATAAGATTAGAAAGGCATTTGATGAACTGGGGAAAAAATATCAGTCAATTATTGTTGAAGGAGTCGGAGGGCTTTTAGTACCCATAAAGAAGAACTACTTTATACTTGACCTTGTAAAGGAACTTGGCCTGCCGTTGATTGTTGTGGCAAGACCGGATCTCGGAACCATAAACCATACCCTGCTGACTGTAAAATATGCGATTAGGGAGGGGCTGAAGGTTGCAGGCGTTATTATAAATTACACTTATCAGGCCGAAGGAGGCATGGCTGAAGAGACAAATCCCCAGATGATTAAGCAGTTGAGCCCGGCGCCTTTAATCGGGGTTTTTCCGTATCTCAATGCAATGTCAGATGAAGCATTCGAAAAAGCTGTTTTAAAAAACCTGAACATGGATATCATCAAGAAATATATTTGACGGATAAATACCTTGGCTGAGCACAAACTAAAGATAGGCAGAATACCTTATGCAAACCTGTTCCCTATTTTTTATATGCTCGAAAAAGAGTGCGATTGTTCGAGCTATGAATTTATAGAGGGAGTTCCTTCCAGTGTTAATCTGATGCTGAGAGACGGAAAGGTTGATGTAAGCTCTTCGTCATCTATAGAATATTTAAGAAACAGGGATAAATATACTTTTATAGAAGGCCATTCGATAAGTTCCATAGGCCCTGTCGGAAGTATAATTTTATTCAGCAGAAAACCAATAGAGGCATTGGATGGGTATATAATCCTTACATCTTCTCAGTCAGCGACGTCAGTTGCGCTTCTGGAGATTATACTTGCAAAATCTTTTAAGGTAAAGTGCAATTTAAAACCTGCAAAACTGACTCAAGGCTCTGTGCCGTCAGATATTGAGGCATATCTGCTGATAGGTGATGATGCCTTAAAAGCGGTTAAGTATTACAGGACAAAGATTGTTAAAAAGCCTTTTTTTATCTATGACCTTGGTGAGCTATGGCATAAATATACAGGCCTTCCGTTTACCTTTGCATTATGGATATACAGGAAAAGCCTCCGTAAAGAAAAGATGGACCTTCTTGAAAAATTTAAAAATGATTTAAATAAGGCAAAAGAACTTGCATTTAAAAATTTTAAAGAGATTGCCGCAAAATCTCCTCTCAGAAACGTTTTAACAGAAGACGAACTGATATCATACTGGAAAAATGTCTCCTATGCCTTTGGGTCTGAACATAAAAAAGGTTTTGAGTTATTCAGAAAGTATTCGGCAGAATTGGGGTTGCTTTAGCTCAGTCTCAGCCTCAACGCCCAATAAAGCCAGAGGACATTCCCCATTCTTGACAATCCTTCATTACCCCTGCTATTGTAATACAAAGTAATACCATAAGGAGGTGGCTATTATGCCATCGAGGCAGAGGGTTGTGATGACATTGTCGGTTCCGCCGGATACGGCGAAGGAATACAGGAAACTCGCTAAGGCAAAAGGTGAGACCATAAGCCAGCTTTTTAGAGAGGTCTTTACCTTTTATAAGGAAGAAAAACTCAGGGAGGATTTTTTTGAGCTTCAGAGATACGGCGCTAAAAAGGTCAGGGAACTAAAGCTTACCGAAAAAGACATAGAGAAACTGATATTTGAAGGCCGGTAGGCGTGAAGGTTGTATTTGATACCAATATCTACATTTCTGCTTTCATATCTCCAGGAAGTAAGGCTGAAGATGCATATCTGCTTGCTGTTGACGGTCAGGTAGAGCTTTACACATCCGTAGCAATTCTCACGGAAACCGCAAAGAAACTCAGGGAAAAGTTTTTGTGGGACGATGTTAAGATAACTGCCGCTCTTAAACATGTCAGCAAGGCCGCAACTGTTTTAAAGCCTGTTAACAGGCTGAACATACTCTTCGATGTTCCTGACAACAGAATACTTGAATGCGCTAAAGAGGCTGGCGCTGACCTTATAGTCACGGGAGATAAACATCTTCTTGATTTAAAACAATACGAAGGTATAGGCATTACAAGAATCGCAGGATTTTTATATTCTTTCAGGAGATAAAGGCATCCCCGCATGAAAGACAGAGTGTCTTAGCTCAGTCTCAGCCTCAACGCCCAGTAAAGCCAGAGAACGTGTGACTTGAGAAAATAGTATGCCTCTTCCGGAACGCTCTCGCTTCTTATCTTTCGTATCGCAACAGGCACATTGATTTCCAAAGGACAGTTCTCCCTGCACTTTCCGCATGAAAGGCAGTATTCGAGCTTTTTATTCACCTCATCAGCAGTTAAGCTCTGAAGCGCAAGTCCTTTTCCTCCAAGGTATTTATCCTCTGCAAAGAAATTCCCGACAGTGTTGTACATTGGGCAGTGAAGCAGGCAGTTCCCGCAGTCAATGCAGTAAAGAAGCTCCTTATACTCGCCTTTCATTATCTCTGAGCGTTTGTTGTCAAGGAGAATTACAGTAACATCCTTTGGAGTGTGTACTCCCCTGAAAAATTTCTTTTCCACATCCGCTGTCTTGCTCACTCCGCTTATAATCTCAACGAATGACGGGATTGTAGAGCCTGTGGCATTGAAGCATATTATCTTAAGCATGTTTAGCGCATCCTCGACAGAGGGATATATCTTATCTATGCCTGTGACGACAATATGCTTATCTCTTCTTATGGACTCATAGATATTTCCTTCATTATGGGTTATGACAATAGAACCTTCCTCTGCTGTGATTGCATTTGCTCCTGTAATCCCTACCTTTGCCTTTTCGATATAATCCCTTATCTCATCTCTTATGAATTTGACGATTTCCTCGGGGTTATCGCTGATATTTTTCTTGTAGTATGAAGAAAGCCCTTCTGCAATCTTCTTTGCAGACATGTGGGCAATAGGCCCGGTTGGATGAGAAGGCTTGAGATTCATGACCTGAAGGATTCTGTCGCCTATGTCTGTCTCGATAACTTCTATGCCGTGTTTTTCCAGTTCATGTGTCAGCTCGATTTCCTTTGTAACATTTGATTTGGATTTGACAACGAGTGTTTCATCGCCAATCTCTTTGAGAACTATCTTTATTGCTTCGTCTTTATTTGCTGCGCGATAGACTTTGATGCCGTTATCTTCCAGCTTCCTGACAGTCTTTTCCAAAAGCTCTTTGTTGCCGACACACAGCTCCCTTGCTGCCTGCAATCTTTCCTTTTTCTTTGCAAGGTCAGGGGGGACGTTCTTTTTTTGCCTCTCTTTTACAGAGTTAAAGGCTTTTTTCAACGCAGTTACTTCATCAAAATTCATGTTTTATTTTAACCTGATTAACACAAAAAATGCAGACATTGTTTTCGCCTCACGGATTTTGAACAAGCGCTGAACGTCTCATTTGTTGGCTGAAAGCTAATAGCTGATAGCTGTCAGCGCATACTATTAACAAGAATTATGATAATATATAATTTCTTCGCTTGAAAAATGGATAGATAATTAGATAAAATTATAGACTTTATTGTGGAGGAAAACTATGGCTGAAATAGTAGAGATTCGTTGGCATGGAAGGGGAGGCCAGGGAACAGTTACCGCTGCAAAGGTTTTAGCTGATGCATGCCTCAGCAGCGGAAGACATGTGCAGGCATTCCCGGAGTATGGTCCTGAAAGGGCAGGGGCGCCGTTAAGGGCATACAATAGAATAAGCTCAAAAGAACTCAGGATGCATTGTCCTGTTTTGCAGCCCCAGATTGTAAGTGTTGTTGACGCAACACTTCTTGACAGCATTAATGTTGCAGAAGGCGCTACAAAAGATGCGATATTCGTTGTAAACACATCAAAAGACCCCAAAGACATAAGGGCCAAACTAAAGGCGCAAGAGGGGCAGAAGGTCTATACTGTTGATGCTTCAAAGATAGCTATGGATTGCATCGGAAGGGCATTACCGAATGCTCCGATGCTCGGCGCAATATGCAAGGCAACCAACCTTGTGAGCCTTGAAAATCTTCTTGAGGATGTAAGAAAAAGTTTTGGGAAGAAATTCGCTCAGAAGATAATAGACGGCAATCTCGAGGCAACAAAGCGGGGATATGCGGAGGTAAACGAAGGATGAAACTAAAAGGATGGAAAGAATTAACACCAGGCGCTGTTTGTACCGAAGCTGGCAGTGCTTTAAAGTTTAAAACAGGTTCGTGGAGGGCTTCAAGGCCGAAATTTATAGAGGAAAACTGTATTCAATGTCTTTTTTGCTGGATATATTGCCCTGATATGGCAGTTAAGGTGAAAGACGGCAAGGTGACCGGGTTTGATTATGACTATTGCAAGGGCTGCGGCATATGCGCCCTTGAGTGCCCCGGCAAGAAAGGCAATAAGGCAATTGTCATGGAAGGGGAGGGCAAATAATGTCAAAGGTTGTTGCAGTTACAGGGAACGAAGCAGTTGCCGAGGCATTAAGGCAGGTAAATCCGGATGTAAGTTCAGCATATCCGATAACTCCTGCTACAGATATCATGCAGAGGTTCACAAGTTTTGTATCAAACGGCAAAGTAAAGACAGAGATGATACTCGTTGAAAGCGAGCACAGCGCAATGAGCGGCTGTATCGGAGCGTCAGCAGCAGGTGGAAGGGTCATGACTGCTACTTCCTCTCAGGGGCTTGCCCTTATGTGGGAAGAACTGTTTATAGCTTCAGGTACAAGGTTGCCGATTGTTATGGCGCTGGTGAACAGGGCATTGTCCGCGCCTTTAAATATACACGGGGACCACTCTGATGGAATGGGCGCAAGGGATTGCGGGTGGATACAGCTGTGGTCTGAAAATGCACAGGAGTCCTATGACAATACAATACAGGCATTTCGCATTGCAGAGCATATGGATATAAGGCTTCCTGCAATGGTCTGTCTGGACGGTTTTATAATCAGTCATTCTATCGAGAGGATAGAGTATCTTGAAGATGACAAGGTAAAGAATTTTATTGGTGAGTTCAAGCAGGTGAACCCCTTACTCGACCTTGAGCATCCTGTCAGTTACGGGCCTTTGATACTTCCTGATTATTACATGGAATACAGAAGGGCGCACGCTGAGGTAATGTCAAAGGTTCCCGGAGTTGTCCTTGATGTGGCAAAGGAATTTGAAAAGATGTCTGGAAGAAAATACGGATTTTTTGAAGAATACAGGCTCGATGATGCAGAGGTAGGCATTGTTATTCTGAATTCAGCTGCCGGTACGACAAAGGATGTTATTGATTCATTCAGGGAGAAGGGGATAAAAGCAGGCCTGCTTAAGCCGAGATTATACAGGCCATTCCCGTATGAAGAAGTAGGCAGTGCACTTAAGCATCTGAAGGCAATCTGTGTGCTTGACAGGGCTGATGCATTTGGCGGCTCTTATGGGCCGTTGTTTATGGATATAGCATCAAGTCTTTACACTTGCAAGGAAAAACCTGTTCTTCTTAATAAGATATACGGGCTTGGGGGAAGGGATTATCTCCCTGAGCATGCAGAGCTTGTGCTTAATGAGCTTGCCGAAGTAGCAAAAACAGGAAAAGAAAAAACATTTAAAGAATATATCGGAGTGAGGGAATAATATGGCAACACCAAGTGGAATTACATTAAAAGAGCTTTCAAAAAAGGAAGGATTGCTCACATCCGGCCACAGGCTGTGTGCCGGATGCGGCGCTCCTATAGTTGTAAAAATGGTTCTCCTTGCAGCAGAGGGCCCGATTGTAGCAGCCAATGCAACAGGATGTCTGGAAGTCTCAACATGCATATCTGATTTCACTGCATGGAAGATACCGTGGATTCACAATGCGTTTGAGAATGCCGCAGCTACAATTTCAGGAGTTGAAACAATGTACAGGTCTTTAAAAAAGCAGGGCAAGATAAGCAAGGATATAAAATTCATTGCTTTCGGAGGTGACGGGGGGACTTATGATATAGGGTTCCAGAGCCTTTCAGGCGCTATGGAACGCGGCCATGATATGCTTTATGTCTGTTATGACAATGGCGCATACATGAACACAGGCATCCAGCGCTCAAGCGCTACGCCGTTCGGAGCAGACACTACAACATGTCCTGCCGGTTCTGTTATACAGGGAAAACCACAACAACGGAAGAACCTGACAAAGATAATGGCTGCACATGATATTCCATATGCTGCACAGGCATCCCCAAGTCACTGGATGGACCTCGTTAAAAAGGTGAAAAAGGCATTATCTATCACGGGACCAAAATTTATAAATATTCTTTCTCCGTGCAACCGCGGATGGAGATCAAGAACCGATGATGCCATAATGCTGAGCAGGCTCGGTGTTGAAACATGCTACTGGCCTTTATATGAAATAGAAAATGGCGTGACAAAAGTAACGTTCAAGCCAAAGGAGAAAAAGCCATTGGTAGATTTCCTCAAGCCGCAGGGAAGATTCAAACACCTCTTTGCTCCTGAGAATGAAGGAATGCTTAAACAGGCTCAGGAGGTTGTTGATAAGGAGTGGGAATCTCTGCTCAAGGCATCAGGAACGGAATAGCTCTGTATTGATTAATAATGCTATTTCTGATAACTTAAATATAAAATTTAAAGAGGAGCTAGAAACAAAGGATGGCCGGTTCTGACCTTGTGATGTATGAAAATGAGTTCCAGAAGATTGACGAGGAACTCCAGAAACTGCATCAGCAGGCTAATGCAAATGTTGTTTTTCTTGTTGATAAAAACGGCCAGCTTATAGCATCTGCCGGTGATACTCATAATATAGATACAACCTCGCTTGCATCCCTCACAGCAGGCAATATTGCTGCAACAGGCGGAATTGCAAGGCTTCTCGGTGAAAAGGAATTCACAATCCTTTTCCATGAAGGTGAGAAGGACAACATACATATATCGTTAATCGGTCAGAGAGTAATCCTTGTTGTGATATTCGATCAGAGGTCTTCACTCGGTCTTGTAAGGCTCAGGGTCAAGAAAACCGCAGATGTTCTCACAAGGTTATTTGAAGACATAACATCCAAGGCTGAAAAAGAAAAACTCGAAGGCAAAACAACAGAATCTCCTTTTGCAGAAATAAGCGATGAAGATATTGATAATCTCTTCAAATAGGTGTAAAAGTTAAGTGTCTTTTATTAATTATTCGTCTCGGGAAATCAACTGTAAGATTGTTTACTACGGTCCAGGGCTTTGTGGGAAGACCACAAATCTTCAATTCATATATAAGAAGACAAAACCTGAGCAGAAGGGCAAACTTATCTCATTGGCAACAGAGACTGAAAGAACGCTTTTTTTTGACTTTCTTCCTCTGGCGCTTGGAGACATCCGCGGTTTCAAGGTTAGATTTCACCTCTATACTGTTCCCGGACAGGTTTTTTACGCTGCCAGTAGAAAGCTGATACTTAAAGGAGTGGATGGAGTTATTTTTGTCGCTGATTCACAGATAGAGAGGATGGATGCTAACATAGAGAGTCTTGAAGACCTCAGAATAAATCTTGCAGAACAGGGATATGCCGTAGAAAAACTTCCCTATGCGGTTCAATATAACAAAAGAGACCTTCCGAGTGTTGCCCCTCTCGAAGAGATGAACAAGATTCTTAACGTGAACGGTGTGCAGTGGTTTGAGGCTGTGGCGCCCACAGGCGTAGGAGTTTTTGAGACATTGAAGAGCGTTGCCAAGCAGGTTCTGCTTGAACTTAAGAAGCATTACTAAATGATTGTGGTAAGAAATTAAAGGAAAATATAAAGAAAAGGAGATTTCATGAAAAGATTTTTTGTATTAGCGGTAGTTTTGGGATTAATGATAACAGGCTGTGCGAAGAAGGATGAGAAAAAAGGCGGACAGTATCTGGTGAAGATAAACAATGTCACCATAACAAAAGAAGACCTCAATAAGGAAATCGAAGCCCTTCCTGTTTTTGCACAGAAGATGTTCTCAGGTGAGGAAGGAATGGCAAGGCTTATTGACGAACTCGTCAAGAAGGAAATACTTTATCAGGAAGCAAAGAAGAAAGGACTCGACAGAGATCCTGCATATCAGAAAAAAGTTGCAGATTCACAGAAGCTTATTCTCATAAGCTCTCTGCTTGAAAAAGAGATTGAGGATAAGGCAAAGGTTTCTGATAAAGAGGTGAAGGAGTTCTACGACAAAAACAAGGCTGACTTTACAGTACAGGGCAAGCCTATAGAGTTTGAAAAGATAAAGGATATGCTTGCGCAGAGGCTGACTGCCCAGAAACAGAAAGAGATTTTTGACACCTATGTTGAAAGCCTTAAGAAGACATATTCAGTTGATATAAACAAGGATGCTATTGCTGCATTGACAAAGAAGGAAGAGCCTAAGAAAGAAGAAGCAAAGGAAACTGCTAAAGAGGCTCCTAAAAAGGAAGAGCCAAAGAAAGAAACCCCTCAAAAGGAAGCACCTAAGAAATAGTCAAAACATAGAAGCTCTCCGGCTTTGCCGGAGAGCTTCTATCTTAAAAGCCTGCTTAATTTAACAATCGTTCTGGAATTTTTTTAAGATTATCTGTACTGTTTTATTTGTTGTCAATTAAATTTTAAAGGCTTAGCAAAAAATGATATACTTAGGTAAATATTGGAGGGTAGGATTTGCTAAAACTTCGCGATGGCATAGTTGAGCTTTACAGAAAGGTTGCAACATCGCTTCCGCCTGATGTGGAAGATGCGCTTAAGGCTGCGTATGCATCCGAGAAAAAAGGCTCTAATGCGAAACAGGCATTAGAGGTAATTCTTGAGAATATACGTCTTGCAAGGGATACGGCAAGACCAATATGCCAGGATACAGGCGTGCCTGTATTTTATGTAAAAACTCCCATCGGACTCAGCCAGCTTGAACTTGAAAACACAATAATCGAGGCCACGCGTCTTGCAACAGAGAAGATTCCATTAAGGCCTAATGCAGTAGATATCATAACAGAGAAAAATTCAGGCGATAATACCGGTTTAGGGTTTCCTGTGATTTATATCAGCGAGACCCTGAGCAGTACACTAACAATAGACCTTATGCTCAAAGGCGGAGGCTGTGAAAATATCGGGCAGATATATAAGCTCCCGGTAGAAGAACTTAAGGCCGATAGAGACCTCGACGGCGTAAAAAAATGCATCCTCGATTGTGTGCACAAGGCACAGGGCAAAGGCTGCCCTCCTTATACTCTCGGAATTGGTATAGGAGCAGCAAAAGATCAGGTGACAAAGCTTGCAAAGCAGCAGCTTATGCGAAGACTTTCTGATGTGAATGAATCCGAGTTACTATTCAAACTCGAAAAGAAACTTTTGCATGATATCAACAGTCTTGGCATCGGGCCGTTAGGATTTGGCGGAAAAAATACAGCTTTGGGAGTAAAGATAGGTATCAACCACAGGCATCCTGCATCATATTTTATTGATATATCCGTATCCTGCTGGGCCAATAGAAGGGGAAGGCTGATATGGTAGAACAGCTATCAGCTATCAGCTATCAGCTATCAGGTAAAAAAGCTAAGAAAATAAATCTGCCATTAATCAAAAAAGAAGTCCTGAAGCTTAAGGTCGGGGATGTGGTTTTGATAAACGGTTTGATAGTAACAGGAAGGGATAAAATCCATAAGTTCCTAGCCAGTGAGAAGCTCTCGAAGAAAGAGATTCTGTTTGATCTGAACGGAGCAATTTTATATCACTGCGGGCCTGTAGTTAAGGAAGTTAGCGGTGAATACAAAGTGATTGCAGCAGGGCCTACGACAAGCATACGGGTCGAGATATATGAGCATAAGATAATATCTAATTATGGAATTAAGGGTATTATGGGAAAAGGCGGGATGGGAGAGCATACACTTAAGGCGATGAAGGAAAAGGGCTGTGTATATTTTCATGCAATAGGAGGCGCTGCTGCGTATCTTGCCGACAGGATTAAAAGAGTTGCGGGTGTGTGGAAGCTGGAAGAGTTCGGCATGACCGAGGCGATGTGGCTGCTTGAGGTTGAAGATTTCCCTGCGATTGTGACGATGGATGCGCATGGAAAGAGCCTGCATAAAGAGATAGAAAAAAGGTCATATAGCAATCTTAAAAAACTTCTTTGAACAGAGAACGGGCGTAAGCGAGTGAGCAAACTCGAACGACTTGCTATGTTGTAGTGTTATTTGCATTTAACATGCTCTAATGATTTTTTTATGGTGTCGAGTAAGCTTCCACATAATTTTCCATAGTTACTGCCGCCACAATGGTATACATTTTCATTGAATATTATTTTGTCATTTTTGATGATGGATAAAGATTCGCCTGTACCACCTATGCAACCATCATGTGAAGATTTATCACATCGCTCGAATTCATTTGTGGCTAGAGTAACTTTAAGACTATTTAGAAATGCTGGCAGCTCAATATTTTTTTTACTTGAAATAATATCCCCATAGCTATCAACTACGCAGCTTGATGAGTCTTTGGTAACTTCAATGGTATAGCTTCGATGGTATTCCGGAGGTACAGAGCTATCTTTAAAGTGATAAACAATTTTAGATGCGTCTGACAACTCATCTTTTGGAATTGATGCTTTGGATACACAGCCAAACAGTATTAATGATACAGATAGTAGTATTGTTTTAAAAAAAGGACAGATTTTCATCATATAAATTTACCCTTAATCGTGTTTATTGGTTATTAACACGCGCGTGATGCGCCGCCTCCCGGCGCGTCGCTGTGGACGCGCATGTTGTAACCTTTGCATCAATCATTGCACGCTAAGTATCAACGTCACCTATATCTTTTCTGGTTGGTTGTCAATCTTGACTCTATAGAGCCCTTGCTCTTTGAAGAGGAAATCCGGATCGAGAATCCGCTGCAGCGGAATGTCTTCTGTTGTTTTTGGAAACTTGTCAAAATCTCCATCCCAAACACCATAAAGCTCTACCGTTCTCTCGCCTGACTCTTGAAGTAGGCACACAAGTGCCTTTCGATTGTATTTCTTCTTTTCCTCCTGCTCTGTATCAACCTCATCATCTTCAAAGGTCAGCCATTCCCCGTCCTGTAGTGTGACATGCGGAAAGTCGCATCCGCATCCAGCTGTCGAGCCTATGTGCTGCACCTCTGGCTTACTGAAGTGAACTTTAATTGGTTGGTCCCGTTCAGTGAGTGACTCGACGGACAAATCAGGCTTTGTTTCTTGCCATGATCGTAGTTTGAGAGCTTTTTCAGTTCCCGCATACAAGACAAAGCACATTTATTTTCTCCAGCCAACCAGTTATTATAGGAACGGTAGCATAACCTTAAATGTGTCGTCAAAGAAAGTAGCT
>Ga0214473_10009933_pt1 | contig 11236 bp, 12 predicted proteins | sample RVTome_7_FD_203509 | JGI IMG/M metagenome (GOLD analysis project Ga0214473, IMG submission 203509) | Soil microbial communities from uranium-contaminated site in the Upper Colorado River Basin, Wyoming, United States - RVT98D197 | ecosystem: Environmental > Terrestrial > Soil > Contaminated >...
TGGCGGGTCTGGTCAGGAAGGAGGCGCCCTCCCATGGCTGAGGCCAAGGTCGGTATCATCGGCGGCAGCGGCTTCTACCACATTGGCGGCCTCACCGACGCCGAGGAGCTGCGCCTGGAAACCCCCTTCGGGGAGCCCAGCGGCCCCATCGTTGCGGGGACGCTGGAGGGGGAGCGGGTGGCCTTCCTGCCCCGGCACGGGCCCGGCCACCGCATCTTACCCCAGGAAGTGCCGACGCGGGCCAACGTCTACGCCCTTAAGTCCCTGGGCGTGGAGATGATCGTTGGGGTGGGCGCGGTGGGCAGCCTGCGGGAGGAGATCGAGCCCCTGCACCGGGTGGTGCCGGACCAGATCATCGACCGGACGCGGGGGCGGCCCTCTACGTTCTTCGGTGAGGGCCTCGTCGCCCACATCGGCTTCGCCGACCCCTTCTGCCCGGAGACGCGATCGGCCCTGGTCGCCTCGGCGCGTGAGACGGGAGCCACCGTCCACGACGGCGGCACCTACGTGGTTGTCGAGGGACCGGCCTTCTCCACGCGGGCCGAATCGAACCTCTACCGCGGCTGGGGCGCCGACGTCATCGGCATGACGGCGCTGCCGGAGGCGAAGCTGGCCCGCGAAGCCGAGACCTGCTACGCCATCCTGGCCTGCGCCACAGACTACGACTGCTGGCACGACGAGGAGGCCGACGTCACGGCGGAGATGATCGTGGCCAACCTCCAGAAAAACGTGGCGGTCTCCCAGGAGGCGGTGCGGCTGTTCCTGCGCCGCCTGCCCCGCGAACGGCGCTGCGGCTGCCGCGACGCCCTGGCCGATGCCCTAATCACCCCGCTGGAGCTGGTGCCGCCGTCCACCCTGGTCAAGCTGGAGCCGCTGATAAGGAAATACCTGCCTGCCGGCAGGCACGGCGCGGCGACAGGGAAGGCCCGCTGATGGTAGACACCACCCTCCCCAACAACCGCCAAGCGGCTCGCGCCCCCGCCAAGTGGCGGGTAGAACGGCTGACCGACCGGGAGACGATCCGCGCGCTGCTGGTCCCAGAGGAGACCTACGCGGCCTACGCCTTGGCGCAGTTGGCGCCCTCGCTCTTTCCACGAAGCGAGTGGTGGTCGGCCAGCGGCCCCGCCGGCCGCGCCCTCGTCCTCCACTCGCGGGGAGGTCTAGGCCCCGCCCTTCTTACCGTCGGCGACGCCGCAGCGCTGGACGTCCTCCTGGGCCTGCACCCGGGACCGCGCACCTGCTTCGCCAGCTTCCGGCCGGAGCACCTGGAGGTGGTGCAGCGCCACTTCCTGCTCGCCCGCAAAGAGCTCATGGTGCGCATGTCCGTCACGAGGGAAACGTTCCGCCGGGCGGAAGGGGAGGCGGTGCGGCTGCACGGACGCGACCTCGGCCCCATCAACCGGCTCTATTCAGCGGAGGGCGGCCCGGCGGCCTACTCTTCAGGCCACATCGAAGAGGGAGTATACTACGGGGTCATGGCGGAAGGGAGGCTGGTTAGCATCGCGGGGACGCACGTGGACTCTCCCGCGGAACGGGTGGCGGTGGTGGGCAACGTGTTCACACATCCCCGCTACCACGGCACGGGCCTGGCCACCATCGCCACCAGTGCGGTGACCCAGGCCCTGCTGGAACGCTGTGACCTGGTCGCCCTGACGGTGGAGGTCAGCAACGCCCCCGCCCTTGCGGTCTATGCCAAGCTGGGCTACCGTCAACAGTGCACGCTGTATGAGACGCCGGCGGTCCGCAAGGAGCCGCTGGGCCTGGCCAGCGGCCTGCGCCGTCTGGCCGCCGCCTGGCGCGGCAGCCGGGAGAGGAAGGAGATAGTGGTACGGTGGGACCAGCGAACAAAGGAGCGAGCCGATGACCTTCTCCATCGTCGGCCGCTGCCCACGAACAGGGATGCTGGGCGTGGCCACGTCCAGCAGGGCGCTGGCGGCCGGAGGTGCCGTGCCCTACGTTAGGTCCGGCGTCGGCGCCATCGCCAGCCAGGCGTTCGGCAACCCCTACCTGGGGATCGACGGCCTCGCCCTGCTGGAGCAGGGATTGACGGCCGCGCGGGCCCTGGAGCGGGTTATCGAGAGCGACACGGGCCGCGACCTGCGCCAGGTGGCCATCGTTGATCGGGACGGGCACACGGCGGCCTACACCGGCGCCAAGTGCATCCCCTGGGCGGGCCAGGTGGAGGGAGGAAGCTACGTCTGCCTGGGCAACATCCTGACAAGGGAGGACGTGGTCAAGACGATGGCCCTCGCCTTCGAGGCCAGCGTGGACGAGGGGCTGCCGGAGCGGCTCCTGCGGGCCCTGGAGGCCGGCCAGGAGGCCGGGGGCGACCGGCGCGGGCGTCAGTCGGCCGGCATGCAGGTCGTCCACACAGAGGACTACCCCTACTGCGACCTGCGCGTCGACGATCACCCGGACCCGATACCCGAACTGCGCCGCGTATTTGAGCTGTTCCAGCGGGAATGGGTGCCGTTGCTGCCGATGGCGCCGCGCCGGGACGACTACACACCCCAGTGGGAAGCGGTCATCCGGATGCGCGAGATGTTAGAGGCCTCGCTGGAGGAAGAGGCCGCCGTCGCAAAGGAGCGATAATGGCCAAACCCACCGTAGACTACGACGTCAAGGACCTGGCCCTGGCCGAGGAAGGCAACCGGCGCATCGAATGGGCGGCGCGGGAGATGCCGGTCATCCGCCTCATCCGCGAGCGCTTCGCCAAAGAGCGGCCGCTGGCGGGGCTGCGGGTATCGGCCTGCCTGCACGTCACGACGGAGACGGCCAACCTGATGCTGGCCCTGCGGGACGGCGGCGCCCAGCTCGCCCTTTGCGCCAGCAACCCGCTGTCGACCCAGGACAACACGGCCGCCGCCCTGGTGGCGATCCACGGCATACCCGTCCATTCGATCCGCGGGGAGGACGACGAGACGTACTACCGCCACATCCACTCTGTCCTCGACCAGAAGCCGCAGGTGACTCTGGACGACGGCGCCGACCTGGTGGCCACACTGCACAAGAAGCACCGCGACCTGCTGGACGGGGTCATCGGCGGGACGGAGGAGACGACAACAGGGGTGGTCCGCCTGCGGGCCATGGCCGGCGACGGCGCCCTCGCTTACCCCATCGTGGCCGTGAACGAGGCGGACACCAAGCACCTGTTCGACAACCGCTACGGGACCGGCCAGAGCACCCTGGACGGCATCACCCGCGCCACCAACGTCCTCTGGGCGGGCAAGAACGTCGTCGTCTGCGGGTACGGCTGGTGCGGGCGCGGGGTGGCGATGCGGGCGCGCGGACTGGGCGCCAAGGTGATCGTCACGGAGGTTCAGCCGGTGCCGGCGTTGGAGGCGGCCATGGATGGCTTCCAGGTGATGTCCCTGGCCGAGGCCACGCCCATCGGCGACATCTTCATCACCCTCACCGGCGATATCAACGTGCTGGACAGCCAGCACTTCCAGGCGATGAAGGACGGCGCCATTCTCGCCAACTCCGGCCACTTCAACGTGGAGCTCAACATCAAGGCCCTGGAGGAGATGAGCGAGACTAAGCGCGGCATCCGCGAGCACGTTGAGGAGTACCGGCTGATGGACGGCAGACGCCTCTACCTGCTGGGCGAGGGGCGCCTCATCAACCTGGCGGCGGCCGAGGGACACCCGGCCAGCGTCATGGACATGAGCTTCGCCGACCAGGCCCTCTGCGTGGAGTACCTGGCCACCCGCACCCAACGGCTGCCGGCGGACGTCTACCCCGTGCCTGCCGACATCGACCAGGAGGTGGCCCGCCTGAAGCTGGCCTCCATGGACATCACCATCGACGAGTTGACAGAGGAGCAACGGAAGTACCTGTCGTCCTGGGAGGAAGGGACGTAAGCAAAGGAGACGCCGCCATGAAGATGACCCTTATGAGCGCGCCGTCCATGCTGGTGACCTCGGAGTCGGTCACCGAGGGCCATCCGGATAAGCTCTGTGACCAGATCGCCGACGCTATCCTGGACGAGATCCTGGCCTACGACCCCATGGCCCACGTGGCCTGCGAGGTGACGGCTACTACCGGCCTCGTGGTCATCATCGGCGAGATCACCACCAAGCACCACGTGGACTACACCAAGATCGCCCGCGAGACCATCCGCCAGGTCGGCTACACCAAGCCGGAGTACGGGTTCGACGGCGATAGCTGCGGCATCGTCGTCTCCATCAAGGAGCAATCACCGGAGATCGCCAGCGCCGTCAGCGAGGACCAGGGGGCGGGCGACCAGGGGATCATGATGGGCTTCGCCTGCACGGAAACGCCGGAGTTCATGCCCCTGCCCATCTCCCTGGCCCACAAGCTCTGTCACCGCCTAGCCCAGGTGCGCAAAGAGGGCATCATGCCCTACCTGCGGCCCGACGGCAAGTCCCAAGTGACGGTGGAGTACTCCTACGGCCTGCCCAAGCGGGTAAAGGAGGTGGTTATTGCCGCCCAGCATGACGCCGGCAACGATGGCAAGACGCTGTGGGACGACGTGGAGCTGCACGTTGTCCGCCCCGTCCTGGGCCCGTGGATGGAAGGGCTCACCGACCAGACCATCCACGTGAACACCAGCGGCAGCTTCGTGCTGGGCGGGCCAGCCGGCGACTCGGGGCTCTCCGGGCGCAAGAACATCGTCGACTGCTACGGCAGCGCCGCCCGCCACGGCGGCGGCTCCTTCTCCGGCAAGGACCCCTCCAAGGTGGACCGCTCCGCCACCTACGCCGCCCGCTACGTAGCCAAGAACCTGGTGGCGGCCGGGCTGGCCGACCGCGTGGAGGTGGAGCTCTCCTACGCCATCGGCCATCCCCAGCCCCTGGGCATCTCCATCGAGACGTTCGGTACCCACAAGTTCGACGACGGCGCCATGCTCCAGTTGGTGACGGATCACTTCGACCTCAGCCCGCAGGCTATCATCCGCGACCTAGATCTGAGGCGACCGATCTACCGGGCAACGGCGGCCTACGGCCACTTCGGCCGCACCGACATCGACGCTCCCTGGGAGCGCACGGACAAGGCGAAGGCGCTGCGCCAAGCGGCAGGCCTGCCAGCCCCCGAGACCCAGCACGCCTAGGCCGCCGTGTACGCGTTAATCATCGCAGGCGGCGAGGGCGAACGGCTGCGTCCTCTGACCAGCGACCGGCCCAAGCCGATGATCGAGGTGGCCGGCAAGCCCATCCTGGAGTACCAGATAGGATGGCTGGTGCGCCAGGGCGTGAGTGACGTCATCCTCCTGTGCGGCTACAAGGCGGAGATGATTCAAGAGCACTTCGGGGATGGGTCGCGGTTAGGGCTTCGAGTCCACTACTCGGTGGAGCAGGAGCCGCTGGGCCGGGGCGGCGCCCTGAAGCTGGGGGCCCGCCTACTGCCCCCGGACGAGGAGCTGGCCCTGGGCCTCAACGGCGACATCCTCACCAACCAACCGCTGGCGCCCCTCTTGCGCCATCACCGGCGCAAGGGCGCCACCGCCACGGTCATGCTCACCGGCCTTCGCAGCCCCTACGGCATCGCCCGCGGGGACAGGGCCGGTCACATCGTCGCCTTCGACGAGAAGCCCCTGCTGCCCCACTGGATAAACGCCGGCGTGTACGTGCTCGCCCCCGATTTCTTCCGCCGCCTGCCGGAACGGGGTGACCACGAGAGGACGACCTTCCCCGAGCTGGCGGCCGAGGGAAAACTGTTCGGCTATCGCAGTCGCGCCTACTGGCGGTCCATCGACACCTTCAAAGACCTGACGGAAGCTGCGGCCGAGGTGGGGGAGCTGACGCCGGCATGAGCGCAGCGCCCATCCGCCCAGACGGGCGCACGTCCGTGCGCTTCGGCACCGACGGCTGGCGGGCCTGCCCGCCCATCCCTTAGTATGGCCACAGCCTTGAACACAACAACCATCCGCTTTGGGACCGACGGCTGGCGGGCCATCATCGGTGACCAGTTCACTTTCGACAACGTTCGCCGCTGCGCTCGGGCGACCGCGCTGTACGTCAAGGAGGCCGCGCTCGCTGACCGGGGCATGGTAGTAGGCTACGATACTCGCTTCGCCTCCGAGGAGTTCGCCGCGGTCGCCGCGGAGGTGCTGACCGCCAACGGCATCCCCGTCTATCTGTGCGACCGCCCGGCGCCGACGCCGGTGGTGGGATACGCCATCCTGCGCCGCAACGCGGCGGGCTCCGTGGTCATCACCGCCAGCCATAACCCGGCCCAGTACAACGGCTTCAAGGTGCGCACTGAGTATGCGGGCGCCGCCCCGCCGGAGGTGCTGAGCCGCATCGAGGCGCTCATTCCCTCTACGGCGCAGGTGCCCCACCTGCCCCTGGCCGAGGCGAAGGCGAAGGGCCTCGTGGAGATGTTCGATCCGCGGCCCGACTATATCGCACACATGTCGGGGCTGGTGGACCTGGACGCCCTGCGGGCCAGCGGCCTGCGGGTGGTTGTGGACTCCATGCATGGGGTCGGCGCCGGTTACGTGCGCGGCCTCCTGTCCGGTGGCAGGACGCAGATCTGGGAGGTGCGGGCGGCACGCAACCCGCTGTTCCCCGGCATGCACAACCCGGAGCCGATACTCCGCAACCTGTCGCCCCTGCGGAGCGCGGTGCGCCGCCACGCCGCCCAGGTGGGCCTGGCCACCGACGGCGACGCCGACCGCCTGGGCGTCCTCGACGGCCAGGGGCGGTTCGTCAACCAGCTCCAAACGTTCGCGCTGCTGGCCTACTACCTACTGGAGGTGCGCGGCCTGCGCGGGCCCATCGTCAAGTCGGTGACCACAACCGGCATGGTGCTGCGGCTGGGCGAGCTGTACGGGGTGCCGGTGCACGAGACCAGCGTCGGCTTCAAGTACCTGGGGCCCAAGATGCGAGAGACGGACGCCATCATCGCCGGGGAGGAGTCCGGAGGCTACGCCTTCCGCGGCCACCTGCCGGAGCGGGACGGCATCCTCTCGGCGCTGTACTTCCTGGATCTGATGGCCCGGCGGCGCAAGGACGCCGCCAGCCTTATCGAAGAGCTGTTTGGGAAGGTGGGGCCCCACTACTACGACCGCGTGGACATCGAGATGTCGGCGCAGGAGCGGACGCAGGTGGAGTCGCACCTGCCGGAGCTGAGGCCCGATCGCATCGCCGGACTGGCGGTGACGGGCATCGACAGCACGGACGGGCTGCGCTTCAAGCTGGAGGACGGAGCCTGGGCCCTGATCCGCCTTTCAGGGACGGAGCCACTGATGCGCATCTACACGGAGGTGCCCCGGGAAGAGCTGGTGCCCAGGGTGCTGGCCGAGTGCCGGGAGCTGGCCGGTGTCTGATCCCACCATCCTGGACGACCCCGAAGCGCGAGCCCGTCTGGACCCCAGCGGGATGGGCGCCGCCGTCCGCGGCCTGCCCGATCAGTGCCGCGCCGCCTGGCAAGAGGCCCGCCGCCTGGAGCTGCCCGCCGCCTACCGGGAGATCGATCGCATCGTCATCCTGGGCATGGGTGGCTCCGCCATAGCCGGCGACATCTTCCGGCTTCTGCTGGCCCAGGAGAGCACGGTGCCGGTGCTGAACCAGCGCCACTACGACCTGCCGTCCTGCGTAGACGGCCGCGCCCTGCTCATCGCCTGCAGCTTCAGCGGCAATACGGAGGAGACGCTATCGGCCTTCGAGCGAGGGCTGGCCACGCCCGCCAAGAAGCTGGCCATGACCACGGGCGGCAGGCTCCTGGCGACGGCCCGGGCCAACGGCGTCCCCGCCTTCGTGTTCCAGTTTCGCGGGGAGCCCCGTTCGGCCCTGGGCTACGGCCTCATGCCCCTGCTGGCCGTCGCCGAAAGCATCGGCCTCATGCAAGGGGTAGCCCGAGACGTAGACGAGGCGATCGCAGCCATGGAGTCCCTCCGCTCACGCATCGGCGAAGAGGTACCTCTGGCCGACAACGCCGCCAAGCAGCTGGCGGCCAGGCTGGCCGGACGGCTGTCCGTCATCTACGGGGCCGAGGTGCTGACCGAGGTGGCCCATCGCTGGAAGACGCAGCTCAACGAATCGCCGAAGGTCTGGGCGTTCTACGAACAGCTCCCGGAGGCCAGCCATAACGCCCTCGTCTCCTACGGTTTGCCGGAGGAGGTGGCCCGCCTGGTGCTCGTTGTTTATCTGCGGTCGCCGGACTTTCACCCAGGGGTGGCCCTCCATTACGAGTTCAACCAGCGGGCGCTGACCGAAGCGGGGGTGGACTACGCGGAGGTGCAGGCGGAGGGGAGGAGCGCCCTGGCCCAGGCGATGACCTGCCTCCTGATGGGCGACTACGTGAGCTACTATCTGGCCCTGCTGAACGACCTCGACCCCACGCCGACGACGGTCATCGACAACCTGAAGGCCTGGTTGGCCCAGCAGCGGTAGAGCCGCTCTCCCGATACCGAGTCGCCGCTAGCGCTTGGTGTACTGGGGGGCCTTGCGGGCGCGCTTGAGGCCGGGCTTCATGCGCTCCTTCACCCGCGCGTCGCGGGTGAGGAGGCCAGCCTTACGCAGGGTCGGCTTGAGGCCCTCGTCGAAGACGATGAGGGCGCGGGAGATGCCGTGGGCGAGGGCATCGGCCCAGGCGGAGATGCCGCCGCCGGCGATCTTGGCATGGACGTTGAAGCGCTCTTCCGTCTCCGTGCTCACCAGAGGCCGGCGCACTTTGAGCCGGTGTAGCTCCCAGGTGAACACCTCCTGCAACGGCTTGCCGTTGACGACGATGGTGCCGGAGCCGGGGTACAGCCGCACCCGGGCCACGGCGCACTTGCGGCGTCCGGTGCCGTAGTAGTACTGCTCCCCGGAGGGGACGGATAGCTCGGTGGTCTCCTCTTGCGTCATGACGGCTTCTCCGTGCTGGTAGCGGCCGCTGCCGAGCCCGGCTGGGCGGCCTCTCGCTTGCGGGAGGCGATGACCTGCGCTTCGTGAGGGTGATCGGGACCGGCATAGACCTTGAGGTGGCGGTAGAGCTGTCGGCCGAGTCGGTTGCGGGGGAGCATGCCCCGCACCGCCAGCTCGACGACGCGCCGCGGACGGCGCTGGAGCATGACGCCCAGTGTCGTCTCCTTGATGCCGCCCATGTAGCCGGTGTGCCGGTAGTACTTCTTGTCCCTAAGCTTGTTGCCGGTTACGCGTATCTTTTCGGCGTTCACTACTACCACATAGTCCCCCATGTCTAGATGGCGAGAGTAGGTGGGCTTATGCTTGCCCATGAGGAGATTCGCCGCCTGGGTGGCCAAGCGGCCCAGCGTCTGGCCGCCGGCGTCCACCACGTGCCAGAGTTTTTCGATCTCTGCGCCCTTGAGGCTATGTGTCTTCATCCGTTTCATCGTCAAACAATCCGTCCTCGTAGCGAACCTTCATCAGGCAGAGCCCTCGGGCCGGGGCCGTAAAGCTGGCCGCCCCCGGTTCCGCCCGCCTCAGCAGGTCCTGGAACCCGCCCGGGGAGAGCCTGGCTCTTCCCACTCCCACCAGCGCCCCGGCGATGCGCCGCACCTGATGGGGCAGGAAAGCGTTGGCCTCCACCTCCAGCAGGAGGCAGCAGCCGCGCCGCCTAACCTCGGCCCGGGTCATCAGCCGGCAGGTGCTGCGCTTGCCGGCCAGAGAGGGCTGGGTGAAGGCGGCGAAGTCGTGCTCACCCACCAGAGACGCCGCCGCCTTCGCCATCGCCTCCTCGTCCAGCGGCTCGGCCACATGCCAGACGAAGCGCCGCTGGAGGGCTGGCCGGTGGCGGCCGTTGTGGATCGTGTAGCGATACCAGCGGCCGACCGCCTGACGGCGCGGGCCGAAGTTGGGCGGCACCTCCCTAGCTGCGCGAACCGCTATCTGGTCCGGCAGGTGATAGTTGAGGACCCGCAGGAACACGTCGGGGCCGTGGCGGCTGCCCGTGCTGAAGGCAGCCACGTGCCCCATGGCATGAACACCAGCGTCGGTGCGGCCAGCCAGGGCTACCCTTATCGGTTCGCCTGTTAAGCTGCTGAGGGCGCGCTCCAGCGCGTCCTGAATCGTCCGCGTATTCTTCTGGTACTGGGAGCCTCCGAAACCGGTGCCCTCGTACTCCACAAGGAGGGCCAGCCGACGCAAGGGTGCGTCCCCTACCATCCGCCTCAGGTGGAGCAGAGCCGCCTAGCTCTCCTCCTCTGCCACCATCTCCAACTGGGCCATGCGGGCGCCGTCTCCCTGCCGAGGACCCAGCTTCACGATACGAGTGTAGCCTCCCGGCCGGGCCACGTAGCGCTCGGCCAGGTCATCGAACACCTTCTCCACCACATTCTTGCTGTACACAAAGCGCAAGGCCTGCCGACGGGCATGCAGGTCACCTCGCTTGCCGAGGGTGATGACCCGCTCCGCCAGTCCCCGCACCTCCTTGGCCTTGGCCTCCGTAGTGATGATCTTCTCGTAACGGAGGAGGTCCGTCACCAGGTTGCGGAACAGGGCCAGCCGGTGGTCGGTGGCCCTCCCCAGTTTGCGCCCGTCGATGCGGTGGGCCATGGCTACTCCCCAGCCTCCTCACTGGTGAGCTCCTTCAGCTTGCGCTTCCAGTCGGGGACCTCCTCATCCTCAGCGGCGGCCTCGGTCTTCTTGCCCTCCGTGCCCTTGGCGGCGGGCGCCGGGGCCTCCTCTTCCACCTTGGCCTCCTCGACGGCGGGGGCGGCCTCCGCCTCCTCAACCATGGGCTGCGGGGCCAGGATGGGGACCTCGCCCTCCTCGAGGGGCGGCGCCTCCGTCACCTCCTCCGGCTGTTCAGGCGGGAGCAGGCCCAGCTCGTTCAGCTTGTCCCGCAACTCCTCGTAGGACTTGCGGCCGAAGTTGCGGAGGGAGAGGAGCTCCTCCTCGCTCTTCTCCAGCACCTGTCCCATGGTCATGAGTCCGCTGCGCCGCAGGCAGTTGTAGGCCCGCATGGAGAGGTTGAGGTCCTCGATGGGCATATTGAACCTCTCGGGGGTCAGTACGACGCCGGCGCCGAGGCCGCGCTCCACCACTGGCAGAGGCGGCTGTCCCATGTGGGCGAACACCCTGAACTGCTCGCTGAGGATCTCGGCGCTGCGGCTGACGGCATCGACGGCGCTGATTGTGCCGTCGGTCCAGACCTCCATCTCCAGTTGGTCGTAGTTGGTCTCCTGGCCGACACGGGTGCGGCCCACCTTGTAGTTCACCTTACGCACGGGTGAGAAGACGGCGTCCAACGGGATCACGCCGATGGGCAGGCCATCGACCTGGCCGGCAGGCACGTAGCCCCGGCCGGGCTCCACGTTCAGCTC
>Ga0214473_10009934_pt1 | contig 11236 bp, 8 predicted proteins | sample RVTome_7_FD_203509 | JGI IMG/M metagenome (GOLD analysis project Ga0214473, IMG submission 203509) | Soil microbial communities from uranium-contaminated site in the Upper Colorado River Basin, Wyoming, United States - RVT98D197 | ecosystem: Environmental > Terrestrial > Soil > Contaminated >...
TCCGGAGGATGAAGTCCTTCTCGAAGGCGGCCCTTGCGTCCCGAAGCGAGCCGAAGGCCGAGTAATCGGCCCCGGGAGGCTTAAGCGCCCTTACATCCCCTGCCTCTATCGTATCTGAGGGGGTCATTATGACGAGCCTCTCTATGGTGTTTTTAAGTTCCCTCACATTTCCCGGCCACGGCATACCCTTAAGGGCCGAGACCGCCTCCGGGGTCATCTTCTTAGGCGGCCTCCCAAGCTCCATGGCAATGCTCTTAAGGAAGTGCTCAACCAAAAGCGGGACGTCCCCCGGCCTTTCCCTCAAGGGGGGCACGGTCATGGGTATGACATTCAGCCTGAAAAGCAGGTCTTCCCTGAAACTGCCCTTCCTTGCCTCCTCCTTCAGGTCCTTGTTCGTTGCGGCTACAACCCTGATGTCCACCTTGAGGGTCTTACTGCCGCCCACCCTCTGAAACTCCTGTGTCTCTATGGCCCGGAGGAGCTTTGCCTGGGTCTGAAGGCTCATGTCTCCGACTTCGTCCAAAAACAGGGTGCCTCCGTCTGCAAGCTCGAATTTCCCTTTCTTTTTTTCGAATGCGCCTGTAAAAGAGCCTTTTTCGTGGCCGAAAAGCTCGCTTTCTATAAGCTCCTGCGGGATGGCCGCACAGTTGACCTCGACAAAGGGCATTGCCGCCCGCGGGCCTTTTTCGTGCAAGAGCCGGGCAACAAGCTCTTTTCCTGCGCCCGATTCTCCATATATGAGGACCGTGCTTTTGCTTCCTCCTGCAAGCTCGAGCTCTCTTAAGAGGTTCTTCACCGGAGGGCTTTCCCCTACGAGGACCCACCTGCCCGTGAGGGTCTCTTTGAGGGTCAGCAGGTCGTCTTGGAGCCTTCGTCTTTCGAGGGCCCTTTTTGCGGCGAGCACGACCCTTTCAAGGGACAGGGGTTTTTCGAGGAAATCGTATGCGCCCAACTTCGTTGCCCGCACTGCCGTCTCTATGGTGCCGTGCCCCGTTATCATTATGACGGGCAGTTCGGCCTCCTGCCTTCTGATTTCCACGAGCGTCTCAAGCCCGTCCATCCCGGGAAGCCAGACATCCAAAAAGACGAGCCTCGGGGGGTCGGCCTTCAAGGCCTTCAGCGCCCCTTCCCCGCTGTCTGCGAGGGCAACCCTGTAGCCCTCGTCTCTCAGGATATCGGAGAGGCTCTCCCTTATGCCTTCCTCGTCGTCTACGACGAGCACCAAAGGCTCAGTCATTCGGCGCCTCCTTAATCGGAAGCTCTATTATAAACACACTGCCCTTTGGTTTTCCTTCCTCCGCCCCGATGGTCCCCCCGTGCTCTGCGACAATCCTCCGTGCTATGGCAAGGCCAAGACCGGTCCCGTGCTGTTTGGTCGAAAAATAAGGGGTGAACAGCATCTCTTTTACGGACGGCTTTATGCCCGGGCCGGTGTCGGAGACCTCGATGAGGGCCTTCGAGGGCGAGGGGCTTATTTTTACGGTAAGCGCGCCCTTGCCCGCCATGGCCTCGACTGCATTGTCGAAGAGGTTTATAAGGACGCGCCTGAACTGCTCCGGGTCAAGCGCAAGCTCGATGTCCTGTCCTTCTATCCGGAGGTCGAGGTCCTTATACCCCCTGTAAAGCCCGGCCGCATCCTCCACGACCGCCATGAGGGATGCGGGCCTCTTTTGAAGCTCCGGCATCTTGCCGAACCTCGAAAACTCATCTACGAGCCTCCTTAGGCCGTCTACCTCCCTTATTATGGTCTTTATGGAACGCTCAAATACCGGGCCGACCCCTTCCGCTCCGCCCTCGTACCATTTCTTGAGCATCCTTTCGGCGGAGAGCTTGATGGGAGTAAGCGGGTTTTTAATCTCGTGCGCCATCCTGCGCGCGGCCTCCTGCCATGCGAGGGCCCGCTGGGCCTTTACGAATTCCGTCAAGTCTTCAAAGACAACCAAAAGTCCGTGGTAAGCGCCTCCCTTGTCCCTCAGTCCGGCAATCGAGACCCTGAGGATAAGCTCCCGCCCCCCGATGCTTGCCTTTACTTCTTTTTCGGCCCCCGCAAATGTCCTGAGGTTTATGGAGGTTATGAACCCGCGCAACTCTTCGGAGTCTATGCCGCTTATGAGGGACTTGTAGTCCCTGCCTAAGACATCTTCCGGCCTTACGCCCAGAATCCCGATGGCCGAGGGGTTGATTGTCGAGACCCTGCCTTCGGCGTCTATGGAGATTACGCCGGAGCGGATGTTTTCGAGGATGCTCGCCATGCTGAGCCTTCGTTTTTCGGCCTCGGCGTATGCGCCCTGCAGGGATTCCTTGCCCTCCCTGAGTTCGGAGACCATCCGGTTGAAGGACTCTATGAGCTGGCCGATTTCGTCTCTGCTTCGGACCTTGATGCTGACCGTGAGGTCCCCGCGGGCGACCGCCTCGGTCGCCTCCGCAAGGTGTCTTACCGGCACGGTGATGCGGCCTGCTATCCTGAGGGAAGCCCATATGGAAAGGAATATCACCATGAGGGTGGAAAACCCCAAAATCAAGAGGAAATTGAGCTTCAGCGGGACGGTCCATGCCTCAAGCTTGAGGTAATCCTCGTACGCCACGGTAATCTTCTTAAGCTGTTCCGATATGGCAGGCGGGATTGTGGTTTCAACGACGAGGGCTCCCCATGAGGCGGGGACCGCGGCCCTTACTATGTCGGTTCCGTCCTTTTCGATGATTTCCACTGCCTTTTCGCCCCGGAAGGCCGCATTTACGGCAGAGTCGGCAGAGTCGGGCGGCTCGTAGAGCCGTTGCGCCCGGTAGCCCTTGGGGAGGGGGGCCCCGCCCGCGGCCTCGAGGGCAAAAGCAAGCGTCCTTTGCCTCTCGGCCTCGTAGACGGACTTTGCAACATCCATCGTGCTTTCGATGGGCTCTTTGAACTGCGGGGTGAACAGCCTCTCTATGTAGTTACTGCCGAGGCTCAGCGCCGTAAGGAACAAAACGCCCGTCGGTATGGCTATGAGGAGCACGAAAAGAAGGACCATCCTCGTTTTAAACCTGTAGCCCGGCACCCGGCGCTTCCTTTCGAGATAAAGCCTCCGGAGGTCCCGGCCTACTAAAAAAACAAGCAGAAGGAGGGCTATGATGTTGAGGTTCAGAAGCATGAGGAAGAGGAATTTCCCGGCAAGGGTCGCCTCGAGCCCGACCATCCCAAGCTCAAGCACGGAGGCGACCGCCGAAACGAGGAGCATGGCGGATGCTATGAAAACCTTCTTTTTCATTTCCCGCCCCCGATTGTAAAGGCAGGCGAGTCCTTTGAAACGCTCTCTTCTATTTCCCTTATGAAGAAGAAGAAAAACCCGGCAACCGGCGGAAGCCGCCTCAGGCGGGACTCGGCCGTAACCCGCACGAAGTAATCGTCCGGCGGAAGCTCTGCGGTATTCGTAAGCGTAATCTCCGGGACCTTCAATGCCCATGCCGAGAGGGCCTCGCAGTCCTTGAACTTCTTTTCAAGGAGGGTCGTCCCGTCAAGGGAGGTTCCGGCATAGTCTTTTCTCAGGGGGTCGCACTTGAGCGTCCTCGTTATGACCCGGCCCAAGACGAACTCATCCGGCCATGCCCTCCAGACCCTGAAGAGGTCTATATAGAAGACGATTTCTTTTGAGACCCCGTTACTTAGGTCGTTCATTTCACGCAGGCCCGGCCTTGCCGCAACCGACACGACGATGGCGCCCCCTTTCCGGGTCACATCCGGGCCCGAAAGCTCAAGGGCCCGGGCCGCCTGCGGGACCAAGACGGCCCACAGGACAAAGGCCGCAAGGGACGCAATGCGTCTTTTTATCCTAAATTCCCTCACCCTTCGGGCGCTCGCAATGACAACAGCCTCTGTCATTCCCGCTTGTCGGGAATCCTTCTTAAGAAAGATTCTGGACAAGCCAGAATGACACATAAAGCCGGAGTGACAGCATGAAGAAATCCTATCGTTTTTTTGGCCCCCCTTGACTTTTCGCATGGAATTCATTTTCATTATAACAGTCGCAAAGTCCCTATTGGAAGGAGGAAGCATAGTGGAGATTAAGGCCGTGAGGCTCGATGTCCCGGAGGGGACGAATATCATCTTAGGGCAGACGCATTTCATAAAGACGGCCGAGGACCTCTACGAGGCGGTCGCAACGACCGTGCCTCAGGCGAAGTTCGGGCTTGCGTTTGCCGAGGCCTCGGGCCCCTGCCTCATAAGGGCCGAGGGCAACGACGACGGGCTCATAGGGACCGCCGTGAAGAACATCGAGAGGCTCGGCGCGGGCCATGTCTTTTGCATAATCCTTAAGAACGCCTTTCCGATAAATGTCCTGAATGCGATAAAGCTCTGCCCGGAGGTCTGCAAGATTTACTGCGCCACGGCCAACCCGCTTGAGGTCATCGTGACGGAGACCGCTCAGGGCGCGGCCGTCTTAGGCGTAGTTGACGGCTTCTCCCCGAAGGGGGTCGAGACGCCGGAGGACAAGGCCGACAGAAAAGAGTTTTTGAGGAAGATAGGGTATAAGCTGTAGTCCCCGTGCCTGCTACTCTATCGGCGGGCGGCGGGTTTTCCTGTCCACGAAGCGTTTTACGGCCACCTGCTCTTCGGGCCCGATGGCTGAAAACTTCACCCCGTAGCGGAATGTCTCGCGGGTCTTTGCGACCCTCATCACCTCGCCTTCGGCCTGAACCCTCAGGTCTTCTTCCGGGATGAAAAACGAAAGCCGTATCCTGTCGCTCTTTGCGAGTATCTTTTCGGTCTCAAGGAGCATGCCCGATGCGCTTATGTCCTTTGAGGTGCAAAAGAAAGGCTCGGCCTTGAACTTCCCCTTGACCTCGACCTTGCAAAGGACCCTCATCTCCTTTCTGTAGGGCACTTCAAGGAGGGCCTCGGCCTTCTGCCTGAGCTCGGCAGGGTTAAGCGGCCTCGTAAGATAGGTATCGGCCCCGCAGTTTGCGCACCTCTCCAGCTCCACATCCCTTTTCCTACAGACCATTATCACCGAGACCCTTTTAAGGGCATGGTCTTTTCTTATGAGAGAGACAAGCTCGTCCCCGGGCATCCCGGGCATGTCGAGGTCGGTTATTATGAGGTCTACTTTCTCCTCCCTATGAAGCTTCAGGGCCTCTTCGCCCGATGATGCGGTGAATATCCTGAAGTCCGCCCGGCTCAGCACACCCCTTTGCTCTTCCACGAAGGGCCTCAAGTCGTCCACTATGAGTATCTTTTTCATCGTAAATAGTATAGCAAAATGCGGGCCATGTCGCAGGTTATTCCCATTTTGTCATTCCCGCTTGTCGGGAATCCTTCTCAAGAAAGACTCCGGACAAGCCGGAGTGACAATCAACGAAACCGGAAACCAAAGTTTACAACGAGATTGCCACGCACCCTTCGGGCGCTCGCAATGACCCACAGTTTTTGTCATTCCCGCTTGTCGGGAATCCTTCTCAAGAAAGACTCCGGACAAGCCGGAGTGACAATCAACGAAACCGGAAACCAAAAAATGGGGGGACTTCCGGAAGCCCCAAACGGATTCCCAAAGGCGCGGCGGTTATGCTAAAATAAAAGATGTTCAAGGAAGATATAAAAGAGGAGCTTGCCCTATTGGGGGAACGAGTGGAGTCCCTCAGGGGCTGTCTTTGATTTAGAGGGCCTGAAAAAGGAAAGGGCCGCGGTAGAGGAGGCGCTTTCCCTCGAAGAGACCTGGTCGTCCCCGGAAAAAATACACGCCCTGAGGAAGAAAAAGGCCTCCATCGAGGCCCTTCTTACGCCGTTTTCGGATGTCCTTGGGAAGTTCCAATACCTTCAGTCCTCGGCGGATGTGCTTGAGGAGGAAGAAGGCGAGCTTTTTTTACCCGAAATAAAAGAGGACATCAGGGAGCTTGGAGGCGCCATAGAGGAGCTTGAGCTCCGGTATCTCCTCGGAGGGGAGCTTGACAGGGGCGACGCCCTCCTTACGATACATCCGGGCGCAGGCGGCACGGAGAGCCAGGACTGGGCCGAGATGCTTATGAGGATGTACCTCCGGTGGGCCGAGCTCAACGGGTATCGGGCCGCTATCTTAGACCTCCTGCCCGGCGAAGAGGCCGGGATAAAGAGCGTGACCATTGCGGTAAAAGGCCCCTACGCCTACGGGAGACTCAAGACCGAAAAGGGCATCCATAGGCTCGTAAGAATCTCCCCGTTCGATGCAAGTAAAAGACGGCACACATCGTTTTCCGCAGTCCTCGTCTACCCGGAGATAGAAGACAATATAGAGGTGGAGCTCAAGCCCGACGACATAAGGGTGGACACATTCAGGGCCTCCGGCGCGGGCGGCCAGCATGTAAATAAGACCTCCTCGGCAGTCCGTATCACTCATCTCCCAACCGGAATAGTCGTCTCCTGCCAGAACGAGCGTTCACAGCATAGAAACAAGGAAGTAGCCCTTAAGATACTAAGGGCAAGGCTCTATGACCTGAACCTCAAGGAGCAGGAGCGGAAGCTCGACAGTGCGGTGGGCGATAAAAAAGGCATCGCATGGGGAAACCAGATAAGGTCCTATGTGCTTCAGCCCTACAGGCTCGTCAAGGACCATAGGACGGGTATCGAGACTTCCAATGTGGAGGCCGTGCTTGACGGAGACCTCGACATCTTCATAAAAGAAGCCCTTAAGGCCGGGGCGGTCGCAAGCGGGCACGGCCCGCGGCGACATTAGGGGCACGGCCCTCCCTTCTACTTCTACTATTTATATATAAATAAAACAGCAGTTGTAGTTGCATACTGTGTTTGTTTGTTCGTAAGCCGGTTTTTCCCTTTCAAAACGAAGCGTTCACCGGATGTATTGCTGTTAGGACTTCACGACGATTGAAAAGTGTCATTGACACTCATTGACACCCTTGCCAAATAAGACGGCGTTAACTTATAATATGGCACGGAAAAGCCCTCCTAAGGCAAAGATACTGACAGTGTGTTTGTAAAGTGTTAATAAACTGACATGGAAACCGAAGCCATCTGGCAGAAGAGTCTCTCGAAGATAGAAGAGAAGGTAGGCACAGGCACATTCGACCTGTGGTTTAAGCCGACCGTGCTCCTTCAGATAAAGGACGGGCAGGCCTTCGTGGAGGTTCCAAACAGGTTCTTCAAGGAATGGATGGAGGACAACTATCCGGCTATAGTCCCGGAGACCCTGAAGGCGGTTACGGGCCAGGGCCTCACGGTAAAGTTCAAGATAGCCGAAAAGCAGGCCCCGGAGATAAAGAAGATGGATGCCCGGCTCGAAAGCAGGAAGGTAAAACTTGCAGGCCGGGGGATATACTTAAACCCGAAGCACACATTCGGGACATTCATAGTCGGCCCCTCGAACCGTTTTGCGCAGGCCGCGGCAAAAGCGGTCGCCGAATCCCCCGGGACGGTCTATAACCCGCTTTTCGTCTACGGCGGGGTCGGCCTCGGAAAGACCCATCTCCTTACCGCAATAGGAAACGCAATTGCCGATAAGAGGCACGACTTCTCCATACAGTATGCGTCCTCGGAGCAGTTCACAAACGAGGTCGTATTTGCAATAAGACACCAGAAGACCGAAGAGCTGAAGGCGAAATACCGGAACCTCGACCTCCTCCTCATAGACGATGTCCAGCTCGTCGAGGGAAGGACCCACACGCAGGAGGAACTCTTCCACACCCTCAACGCCCTGTATGAGAGGCAGAAGCAGATTGTGCTTTCAAGCGACAGGCCCCCGAAGGAGATAAAGTCCGTAACGGACAGGCTGAGGTCCCGCTTCAGCATGGGCCTCCTTGCCGATATCCAGCCGCCGGAGCTCGAAACGAAGATTGCCATAATACAAAAAAAGGCGGAGGTCGAGGGGCTTTCCCTGCCGGAGGATGTGACATACTTCATAGCCTCCAAGATACGGTCCAATATCAGGGACCTGGAGGGCTGTCTCATAAGGCTCGGGGCCCATTCCTCCCTGAGCGGCGCCCCCGTGGACCTTGCCGCGGCAAAGGCCGTGCTCAAGGACTTCATCCCGGAGGAAGAAAAGGCCCTTACCGTAGAGACCATACAGAAGGTCGTGGCCGAGTACTTCGGGCTTAAGCCCGCGGACATCAAGGCGAAGAAGCGCACCAAAGACATCGCCGTCCCAAGGCAGATAGCGATGTACCTCAGCCGGGAGCTTACCCAGACATCACTGAGCGAGATAGGCAAGGTCTTGGGGGGCAAAGACCATGCAACCGTCATATATGCGTGTAAACAGATAGAGGGCAAGAGGCGGTCCGACGAAAGCTTCGGCAAGATGGTCGAAAACCTTAGGGATAAACTAAAAAAGTAGGAGGGGGTATGAACCTTAAAGTAGGAAAACAAGAACTCTTTGAAAAGCTCTCCGACATCCAGAACATCGTGGAGAAGCGCAACACCATGCCGGTCTTAAGCCATTTCCTCTTGGATGCAAAAAAGAAAGGGGCGTTCATCCAGGCAACGGACTTGGAGACGGCCATAAAGGAGCCGGTTGAGCTCGTCTCCGGCGCCGAAGTGAAGCTCTGTATCCCGGCAAGGAAGTTCTTCGAGATAATAAGGGAGGTCGAGGGCGACATCACTATAGAGACGGAGGACTCGGGATGGATAAGGGTAAGGGCCGGCCTGAGCAGTTTCAGGCTTGCGTGCCTTCCCCCGGAGGAGTTCCCGCAGTGGCCTGCGATGGCCGAGGCCGAGGAGTTTCAGGCGCCTGCCCCCCTCCTTGGCGAGATGCTGGAGAAGACCATATATGCCTCCGGAGAAAGCGACACGCGCTACACCCTTAACGGCCTGCTCTTTCACCTCACGCCTCAGGGCCTTACGGTAGTCGGCACGGACGGCCACAGGATGGCCGTAATCTCAAAACCGCTTGAGTCCCCGCTTAAGGAGGAAAAGAAGGTCATCATTCCCCGGAAGGCCGCCTCCGAGCTCCGGAGGGTCCTCGAAAAAGACGGAACCGTCTCCGTCCTGGTAGGGAAAAACCATGTGCTCTTTAAGGTTGCGGATGTGGAGTTCCTTACCCGGCTCATAGAGGGCACATATCCCAATTACACGCAGGTAATCCCGGCCTCAAACGACAAGAAGTGCATTGTAGAGAGGGAAGGCTTCATAAAGGCCCTCAGGAGGGTCTCGGTGATGAGCAGGGAAAGGAGTAATGCCGTAAAGGCGGATATCTCGGAAGGCGGTTTGAGGCTGTCGAGTTCCAACCCGGACTTGGGCGAGGCGTCCGACGAACTCCCTGCGGACTACAAGGGCGAGCCGCTTACGACCGGGTATAATGCAAGGTATCTCCTGGACGCCTTAAATGCCCTGTCCTCGGAAAAGGTCTCCCTCGAGCTCACGGACCCCCTCAGCCCGACCCTCCTCAGGGCCGAGGGCGATGAGGACTATAGATGCGTGGTCATGCCGATGAGGATATAGAAAAGAGGGGAGCAGCGTCTGTGTTATAATTCTTTAAAGGAATCATAAGGGAGGCAAAATCATGCCTACAGTCACAGAAGATAAAAGAGTAAGCGATATGACTGTCGGTGAGCTTAAGGCGCTTATAAGAGAAACCCTTAACGAACTCCTCGACCCCGATTACGGGCTTGAGCTAAGACCTGAAATCGTTGAGGAGCTAAAAGAATCAATAAGGCAGAAAGAGCGGGGCGAGGGAATCCCCCTTGTGGAAGCGAAAAAACAGTTGGGACTTAAGTGATTCATGTACCGTGTAATCATCCTGCCTGTTGCCTTAAAAGACCTTTCTAAACTTGATAAAACAGTAGCTCAAAGGGTCTCGGATAAGCTTACACGGCTTCAGGAAAACATTGAGGCTCTTAATCTCCTACCGCTTACAGGGACTTTTTCCGGATTTTATAAGCTTAAGGTTGGCGACCACCGAATCACCTATGAAATCAGCCATAAGGAAAAGGTTATCTCAGTTCACAAAATAGGGCATAGGAGAGAGATTTACAGATAGCGTCTCCCGGCCGCGACGGGGGCCTTCGGCCCCCTAAAACTGTCGGGAAAAGTTAAAATATATATATGGAAGAAAAAGAAGAAACCAAGGTAGATAACGGCGAAGAGACATACGGCGCAGAGGAGATAAAAATACTCAAGGGGCTTTCCGCAGTAAGGAAGCGCCCCGCCATGTACATAGGCTCAACAGGCCCCGACGGCCTTCATCACCTCGTCTACGAGGTCGTGGACAACTCCGTGGACGAGGCCCTTGCCGGGTTCTGCAAGAACATAGATGTTACGCTCCATCACGACGGAAGCTGTACCGTGGTGGACGACGGAAGGGGCATCCCCACCGCGCCCCATCCCGGAGACCCGGAAGGCCGGACCGCGGCCGAAATAGCCCTCACGGAGCTTCATGCGGGCGGGAAGTTCGACTCCAAGGCATACAAGATATCGGGCGGGCTTCACGGCGTAGGCGTCTCCGTCGTGAATGCCCTTTCGGAGTGGCTTGAGTGCGAGATAAAACAGGAAGGCCAGGTCTACCAGCAGAGGTTTGAAAGGGGCGTGCCTCAGGGGCCGCTTACCTTAGTCGGGAAGACGAAAAAACGCGGCACGAAGGTTACATTCAAGCCCGACCCCGAGGTCTTCGAGACCACGGAACTGAGCTACGAGGTCCTTTCCCAGAGGCTCCGCGAGCTTGCCTTCCTCAATAGCGGTCTCCTGATAACCATACACGACGAGCGGACGGCCAAGAAAAACGAATTCCTATACAAAGGCGGCATTGCCTCTTTCGTAGAGCACCTCAACAAGAACAAGACCCCGCTTCACCCCAAGCCGATATACATCTCCGGGCAGAAAGAGGAGATCGCCGTGGAGGTCGCCCTCCAGTATAACGACAGCTATCAGGAGCAGATATACACATTCGCCAACAACATAAGCACGAGGGAGGGCGGCATGCACCTCATAGGGTTCAAGTCCGCGCTCACCCGGACGGCGAACAACTACGCCCAGTCCTCCGGCCTTCTCAAGGCGGCCAAGGAACAGATAACCATCAGCGGCGACGATATCAGGGAGGGGCTTACTGCGGTAGTGAGCGTCAAGCTCCCCAACCCCCAGTTCGAGGGGCAGACCAAGATGAAGTTGGGCAACACCGAGGTCAAGGGGCTTGTGGAGTCCATAGTGAACGAGCAGTTAGGGGCCTTTTTCGAGGAAAACCCCCCGGTGGCAAGGAAGGTCATAGAGAAGGCGGTTCAGGCGGGCCGGGCAAGAGAGGCCGCAAGAAAGGCAAGGGAGCTTACAAGGAGAAAGGGCCTGCTTGACGGC
>Ga0214473_10009935_pt1 | contig 11235 bp, 4 predicted proteins | sample RVTome_7_FD_203509 | JGI IMG/M metagenome (GOLD analysis project Ga0214473, IMG submission 203509) | Soil microbial communities from uranium-contaminated site in the Upper Colorado River Basin, Wyoming, United States - RVT98D197 | ecosystem: Environmental > Terrestrial > Soil > Contaminated >...
GCTGTAACACCTTGTCTCCACGGATGGGTCAGAGACCTTAGTCAGCTTCCCCTTAGAGTAAAGAACCAAGGATTATCGCAGTCGTAAATGACCGTGGAGAGGGGATTAGGATCGCCGTAACGTTTCTCAGTCATACGATTGAGAACCTCGTTGTGCATGGGACTTGTGGGCACCATGTTCCATGTTTCATGTCAGGACTGACACCGAAGGCTTTTCCAACCAGCCTCCTCAAATGTCAATATTTAAGTCTGACCCCAAGTAAGCCTACCGGGTAGCAGCCCTCAAGCCGCTCTTCCTTGGTCTCGATATCTTTTGTGACGAAGTCATCCTTCGTGTAATACGTGTAGGTGGTGTGAGATTTTACATCATTCCCCTTCTTTGTGTATACGTACTGCGGGCGGCATGCATATTGGTTTGTGCCGCTGATGCAAAGATAATCTGTGTGGTCATCCCTCTCGTCCCCTGCAATCTCTGCGCCCGTATCAGGATCTACCTCTCCATGGTAGTATGTTCTCTTTGTGTTCCCGTAATTATCGTATTCAAAGAAAAAACTATGGGGTCAGACTTAAATATTGAGATTCTTTCTGCCTCTGTCTAACAAAAAGATTAATCTTTCCTTTTTGTCCCGAAGATCTTGGCCCCTTCTCAAATACCCACCGCCCTTTTACTCCTTAGCCAGTGTCAGTAAAAAAATTCTGCCTTCGCCTAACTTGAAGAGGCTCGGCCCGTGGACCTCAACTTTTTCGAGGCTACCTCTACGTTCACGTATGTTACGACTCGGATAGTTGCTCACCCGCCTCGTGCGGACCTTGTCGATGGGCTTCAGAAGGAAACGTTTCCATCTCCCCTGCCATCCAAGCTACACGGCTCCGGCTCCTACCACGACGGGACTTGCACCCGTAAGAACGCACTGCCCTTCGCTGGGCACGCTCAATATTTAAGTCTGACCCCACAGGCTTTTCCTTCATCCCTCAGTAATTTTCAACACCTTAACGTGGTCATTGTTTGCAATAAGAGCGTAAATAGAACCATCGGCGGTAACGTACCAGTTTACGATTAATAAGTCTTTCCCTCTGAATGCACCCCAGCCATCCATAGAAAGATAATCATGGACCTCATATTTTGTCCCCTGGCTTAGCCATTTTGCATCTATTTTATAAAGCAGCAAACCCTCCCTCGAATGTTTTACTAAAGGCATGAACTTCCCCTTGGAATCTCTTCCAATCGGAAAGCTGTACCTGTTTCCCTTATAATCTTCAAAAGTGGTCAGGAACCCGCGAATAGGCTGCCCTTCCTCTTCCACGCTGTAGTAATCCGCTTCGGTCTCAAAAATCATTCTCTTAATTAGTTTGAAAGAAAGGTCATACTCATCCAAATAAACCGGCTGAACTCCCCCCCTTATCCTGTCGATTCCAAACGCAAGTATAATCCTGTCCCTGTCACATTTCATTGAGATTATCGGAACCTGCCGGTATAAACTTTCAAACGCCTTATGCCCGGGGCTATAAGTACCAGACATCATACCTAGGGGAGAAAAAACCACTATTCGCTCCAATTTCTTTTCATGAACATAAATGTTCTGTTTTTCATCTGCACATATCTGCCCCGGCAGAAAGAATGGATCTTTATTCTCTCTAATTCCCAAGATGTAAGATTCCAGAGGCTTCCCCTCTTGTGAAAAATGCTGAATTCGCGCGTTAACTGTGTCGCTAATAAGAATTTCACCTTTGGCAGTGACCGCAAATCCTTCAAACGGAGTTGAGGAAATAAATTTCTTCCCTCCACCAAATTGGTCCCCGAAGTCGGTGGTTCTCTTTCCAACTCTTGCTGAAAGAACTTCCCGCAGCTTTAAAGATGGAGTTGACTCCGCACCAGCAAAACGTGTCACGCTGCAAAGAATGAAAGCAACACACAACACTAAGGACGCTTTTTTGGATCCATCTATCATTTGGGGGTCTCCTAATCCATATAAATTGTAAGGTTTTCAGCTGTGCCAAGAATTCGTCTGATGTCACCCAAAGTACAAGAGTAAGTGATATACCGCAGTTGTCTTATTGCCACCGGTTATCAATCCCTAAACACCATTTACCAATAAGGATTTATATAGCGAAAATACCTAGGAGCCATGTTAAAGATTTCCGACATCCTCCCGATACTTTCATAACCTACTGGATTCGTCGTGTTTGGTGAATGGAACATGTTGATCGAACCGGTTGCAGTTTTGTCATACAACCCCATATGTCTGCCAGGCCACACGACGACCTCGCCGGTCGATATTTGGGTTATGTCGGTTATTTCAAAGAAATAACGTGATTTCAATATGGTGGAGGTGTTGAAATAATCAATCGGCCAATTCAAGTCCTTAATGCTTCTCAGAATTAACTCATTACACGGAATTCCATATTTACCTTTATAAGCTAATGCCGCATCATATATTTTTTCACCAGCAGTCAAGGGTTCGACACCAATACCTGCATCACTCATGACATCGAACCTAGACGCAAATAATTGCCCCGTTTTTGGGGAACGGAAAGTCTGATAAGTGGTATTGTTTGCTGCTGGAAATAGCTCTACGGCTGCCTGCATCGTGCCAGCGATGGTGGCACCGATCAGCCCGCCGTATAAAGCCTGTTGCCAGACATTGCCGCCATTGAAGGCTGCATTAAGGCCACCACTGACCGTTCCTGCCGTAAAGCCTCCGGTTGCGGCAGCCGCAATCCTTGTCGGAGCGGAGAACTGCGCCCATTGTGCAGCCTGAAAGGCTCCCGGGAAGAGAAAATCAACAACTCCCATGCTTGCCACGAAGCCCGCTCCTCCTATTATAGCGCCTGTGAAAGCTCCTTTCCACACGCTTCCCCCGCCCAACTGGGCGTTCATATACCCCTGCATGCCTCCAAAGGTCATTGCCGTTGCCAACAAGGTGAAAAAGACAAAGGTGTCTATGCCAAATATAAGTTCTCCACTTGGGTCTATGTAGATCAAAGGATTGTTCAGGCAATACGAGTATCTGTTCAGCGCCTGAGGATCTCCGGGATCGGGGACGAGTCTGTCGGGAGAGATAAACCTCCCCAGCACCGGATCGTAGAGCCGTGCGCCGTAATTATAGAGACCGACTTCATCGTCCTCTTCCTGGCCTGTAAAGGTATAGTTCACAGGCGGGAAGTTGGGAGAAGAATCGAAGCTTTCGCTGACAATGGACCCCCCAAAGGGATAGAATTCATTCTTCTCTTTTATTGCTCCGTATATATCCGTTACAATCCACGAAGAACCCAGGTGATCAGGATGATAAATCTGAGTATACCCGTCCGTACCGACAGAGACCACTCGCTGGTTGCCTGCAAACAGATGGATAATCCCCACATCGCCTCTCTTTTCATACCCGCCCCCAAAATAAAGTACTGTATAACCGGTGGAATAGTTATATTTCTTCACCCTTTGGCCATTGCCGTCATAGGTAAACAGAAGAGAGTTGCTTCCATAATTGGTAATGAGAGTCGGCTTGTTATCGTAATTGTAGGAAATACCTAAGTTCCTTCCGCCCCCATTCCGGCTGGTCATGTTTCCGTTGTCATCATAACCGAGAGTAATTCCTCCCGCAGAATTCACGGCATGGGGCCTATTACCGTAGTCATAGCTGTAAGTGCCTACATCCGGTTTGGTTTTAATGTTTCCAATCCGGTCGTAGGTATAAGTATGATTGTAAGGATTTGTCCCAGTTCCGACGGCTGTTTCGAGCCTGTTCAGATTGTCGTAGGTGTAGTTATGGGTGATATCACTTGGGGCACTGCCGGTTATAGTCAGACCATCCGTCACAAGGGTGCGGAGCCTTCCTGTCTCAGGAACATAGGTATACGTAGTTGTAACTGAACCACCTCCAGTCTTTGGGAAGCTGGCCGTCCCCGGCTGACCCAAAGCGGTGAAGCTCGAATAGTCCGTCAGATGATTTCCTGTGCCATTATCTTTGAGATAGAGAAGATTCCCCGCCACGTCGTATTCATAGCTATAGGTTTTGGGTCCGGGGTAAGTGATGCTAATTACCCGACCGGCACTGTCGTAGCTCTTATTGAAGGTAACGCAATTTGCAGCCTCAGTCCCGATCTTCTTCTGACTGCTGGTCACTCTCTGCATCAGGTCAAAACTCAGGATGGCGTCTTCGCTCGCATCCTGCCCAGGGGGAGCGTAATTGACCCTGGTTAGCTTGCCAGTGGAATAAGGAACGGAAACGATTTGCTCCGCGCAGTTCGTTACGGATGTTTCGTCATACGTATAGGTCACCGTACTGCCATCAGGATAGTACTTGTACCGCAGCCGATTTAGGCCGTCGTAATCAAATTGTATAGGTGTCTGCGGTTTTGGCCGGTTTGCGTCCCACTGTTTTATAAGATTTCCGCTCTTGTCATATTCATATTCCCAGTATCCCATGTCAGGATCAGTCATCGACCTCTTCTTTGAGAGGCTGTCATAGGTCATGTGTGTTCTGATCTCGGCTTCCATCAGATTACCGCCTTGACCATCCTTGGCTGCATATACATCAGTGAGATTCCCAAGGGTATCATAAACATATTCAGTAAAAGTCGTCGTGGGTGTCGTGGGCTCCGCTACCTTCTTGAGCCGCTGATAAACGTCATAAGTATAAGTCGTAGATTTGCCTCTCTGATTTTGGACGACCTTGTCTAATCCCTTGTAAGTTGTATAAATGTCACGGTAAACCTGCACCCCCACGGGTGGATTCTGACTATAATCTCTATCCGGGATTTGTGCATGAACGACCCGGGAGAGACCGTCGTAGGTGAAGGTGGTGTAATACTGTTGGTCGCAGGTTTGATCGGAATGGCAGAAGAATGGATTCGTCTTTGTTTGAACCCTCCCGAAAAAGTCAAAGGTAGTTGCCGTATTGATGGTATCACTCCCTGGGCCGGTAGAACTTACCCAATAGGTCCGCCCCATCCCGTCGAAATGGCCGTAGGTGTAATGATCCAGAACAGAAGGCCCTCCAATGATATGTTCCGTCTTCTTGGTGTACTGAATGTCAAAAGCCCTGCAAGTCCAAACCAGCCCTCCATCCGTCACCGTGCTTCCCACAACGGCAGGCCACGTTGGTTCTGAACTACCAGATGATCCAGTATCGGACGTTACCTCATAAATATACCCGTTGGGGACCGTAGGCCTAGAATAATCTCCTAACGCATAATTGTAGCTTTTCTGCCATGTATAAAGAGGCACGAGGTTGTAAGTGTAAGAGGTATATCCCCCATCGGGGCGTGTCTCCTTTTTTTTCCTCCCAAAGGGATCATAAGAATAGCTTACATAGCCGATCCCCTGAAGATGGGGAGGAATGAGCTTGGTCAGGTTCCCTGTCCTGGGATCGTACTCCGTAGTGGTTTTATGGTTGAGGTAGTTTGTCGTCTCATAGACATGGGTCTTTGACGAGTCATAAGGCGAATCATAGTTCAGAGTTGTTATGTAACCCATGGGATCAGTAATTCTGCAAAGATTGGATGTTCCATCAGTGCAGTTGCACGGGTTGGTTCCAGTACAGTAATCGTAGATAATGACCGGATTCTGATAATTCAGGCTGTTACAGCCTGAACTCGGCGTATCACTCTTACAGACCTCTTCACTCAGAAGGTTTCCGGTTGTGCAGTTATAGTCCATCCATTTCCGGCTGGCGATGACACCGGACCCATCCTTCACTGTAATCTTTGTGGGCTTTGAGAGAATCCTTTGGTCCGTGCAAATCTTATATTCGAAGTCTGTTTCAATGTCAACGTTGAAAGTGGTCCCACTATACGTGCCCTTCTTCTCCGTACTGACATTGAAGTAGTCATCATAGGTATACTTGGTGGCATGATTGAATGATGGGATTCCCACGTCCGTAATCGTCGATTTCGTCTCATCGAGCAAGGGAAATTGGGTTCCATTTCCATTGTCATGTAAAACCCATATATTATCCACCTGCCGGGTATGCCCTTCCGAGGAAGTAACGGTCTGTTTCAAGACTTTTCCCTTCCCATAGTAGTCCTGATGAAATTCCGTTTCCGTCATGGACACGTAACCCTGGCAAGCGGGCTGGCAGGAGGTCACAATTCGGAAGCCCCTGAACTCTACTTCCTGGGGGTCGTAAGATCCGCCTTCGTATTGATATTCGAAGGTGTAGGGATTGTTTCTTCCGTCTCTCTGTGTCACTGAGCTTACTGTTTGGACGACGAAGGGCAGAAAGGTGTTGGAGTATTTCGTAGAAGGGAGGTAGGTGATGTCGGTCGTCCCGCCAATACCATTTTCCACCCTGGAGAGAAGATCTGTTACCGGTCCCTTGTTAAAATAGACCTGCCAAGTATCGTAGTCAGGACCATCCTTGTCATAGACCACCCTGTCAGGGAGACCGTCTCCATCGATGTCGAGGACATCGGCCTTGGTCCCGTATGGGCCCGTCTCTCTGATGACATTCCCGCCATCGGTCCCCCAGGGGCTGGGATTCCGCCAGATGACCGGTGAATCGTGAAATCCTTTTCCGGTATTGAGATAGACCTTCCATATTGCCGGCTGTGGATTTTGCGGATCGTAATTATAGTCCTTGTCATAGACTACACGGTCCGGGAGATTGTCTCCATTGAAATCGATCACGTCCCACTTGCTTTTCCGAATCTCGTTTGCCTCGTGTTGGCTTGTGGCGCTTGGATTTGCCCATAAAACGTATTCGGGGTCGAACCCGCTCCCGGTGTTAAAATAGACTCTCCAGTATGAGTTAGGAGGGGCGCTGTAGTCTTTCATGAAGCAAACTCTGTCCGGAAGACCATCGTTATTCATGTCGATCAGATCGTATTTTACCCCGTAAGGACCCGTGGCCCGCATGTAGACCGCCGAGGCCTCTGTCTCATCGTAACTGGGGTTTTGCCAATTCAAAGCAACGCTGCTGAATCCATTGACGCCATTGTTGAAGTAGACCCACCAGGTATTAAGATCATCTCCTTTGTAGACCACACGGTCTCCAAGGCCGTCACCGTTGAGATCGATCACATCCGAGTAGATTTGCTGTCCACCTTCGCGGATTTTGTACCCGTAGTACCCGTAGGGAGAAGCCTCGGATTCGTAGGCACTCGGATTATCCCAGTCACTGCCATTATCGAAGCCTGCACGGTTATTAAAATAGACGGTCCAGTAAGCAGAGGGATTAGCGTCATCCGCTGAAATGACCCGGTCGGGAAGCCCATCCCCATCGAAATCGATCAGGTCAGCTCCAATCATGCCCCCGTCTATGCCACTGCGAAGCTTGTTTTGGCCGCTCGGGTTTGGCCAATATGTGGGATTAGGATCGAACCCGGCCACAGTCCGGCTTGTGTTTTTATGGACCTCCCAAGGATTACTACCCGAACCCCTCTTGTGGATCAGCCGGTCAGGAAGAGCATCACCGTCCATGTCGATAACGTCGGTATATGTTCCGTAGATGTGTGTCGGGTTCTGATAATCATCGAGGACGTTGTTGTGAATGTAATTATATGGGATCTCATCATCGGCCGTATCCTTGGTCCACGGGGTTCCATCTGCAAATCCCCTTTTGGTCTCGTCGGCTCCGTTATCAATGCCTTGATAAGAGAAGACTGTGGATGGAAGGGTGCCGTTGTCGTAACCGTAATGAGTGATTTTCCAAAGAAGAGACCTGGCGCTATAGGCGCTTTCAATCGAAAAGGGGTCACGGTATTGAAGCACGTACTTTCGAACCGGGACGTCATTCGTTTTGATCTCGATCATCGAGAGCCTCTTTCGGGTCTTCATCCTGAAGCCACCCCGGTAGTTGTAGATGGGGTCGGGACGGTCCTCCAGGGTGAAGATTACCTTGTGGTTATGCGGAAGCCTAAGGGTAACTGGATCCTGGCCGTTATACCTTATCTCTTGGAGGTAGACCTGAATGGTCCGCGTCTCTTGTGGTGGCGGCAGATGTTCTGTCTCCGCCTGGTCTCTCAGGTAGAAGAATTCCATGTAGTTAGTTCTCGGATCAATTACACGGTCAAGGAACCAGCGGTGGGTATCTGTGCTAACGCTTGGATCTCGAACCTTGCCGATCCTCGATGCCAAACTGTAACCAAACCTCATCTTCAGGCCGCTTTTGTCCACGATTTCCCAGTAGTTATCCGGGTCTGTGGAGTAGTGTTTAATCTTTAAGTAGGCTCCTTCAATCCGCAACCGATATTCTCCACCCCCGATCGGAACCAACTCCTGGGGAGCGCCACCGAGGTTAAGCTCAAAAATATCCGTGGAATCGTACTTGGGTACTGCTTTTCTGGGCCCCCGCCTCTGAATGAAACCCACCGATAGGTCGAAGCCTACCCCCATCCAACCGTTCCCTCCTGAACTTGAGTAATCGATTGAGAGCTTTGGCGCTAAACCGTTCCTGCCGGGAGGGGTGATTATCGGATAACCGACGTGGGCAGCCCCTGTATAGTCGTCAACCTTGAAGGAGGTACTGGGGATGCCAGAAGCAGGGGATAACTCCTCGGTCGCAGAGGCTAAAGCAGAGGCTTCCTCGGAGGGTGGCGGTGTTTCATCACCTGACGGCTCTTCCGCAGCGGTTTCGGAAGCCTGGGCTTCCTGCACCGAAATGTAGAGCTTATAAGGGAAAATCAGTTCCAGATGCGGCATGCAGGAAAGGGTGAAGGTGAAGATTAAGAACCAAACAAGAGACTGAAAACGGGTGGTAAATGAGGAAATCATAAAACCCCCCTTTGTGGATTTTAGGATTTGAACAGAATGGGCCTGAAGGACACCCCAATGCTGTCCAGTCAGGCTGTTAGGGTTCACCTTTCTTCGACAAGTTTGTGCTGAACTCACCGTTTACCCTTCGACAGGCTCAGGGCGAACGGTGAGCCGAAGTGCCAGGACCAACGATGGTCATCTCCGTTAGTTAACGCCTGATTTCAGGGCACGAAATCTTCTTGGTTAAGGATTTACTCCGCAAGATAGGGCACCTTGATTTTTTTGTCAATGTATAATTTTGACCTTTCGTTGTAAACTTTTGATCTACCGCTCCCCGAACCCTCCCACCGTGCTGTTTCTGGCTTTCTCTGTTAATTGGTGCCTGTACCTGCCGGGAGTCGTTCCTGCTATTTTCTTGAAAGCTCGGACGAAGTGCGATTCATCGTAGAACCCCATTCTTCCTGCAATCCTTTCCAAGGAATAACTCGTATTTTCCAATAATCCCATGGCTGAATCGATCTTCAACCCTTCGATGTAAGTGTATGGAGTGATAAGGCAATCTTTTTTAAACGCACGGCAAAGATACTCCTGTGATACGCCAAAGGAGCATGCTACCTCGCGGAGGCTTATCCGCTTATTGAATTTCGTATGGAATTGCTTCAGTACCGATTGGACCATGGGACGCACCTTTGAAATCTCAATCTTTGGAAAGGTTCGATTCCCATTGGAAGCATGAATTGGGCCAGCGCCGTTCAGCAGGGTGGCGATTTTTTTAAGAAGTCCATTTGAATCCAAGGGTTCACTGAAGTAGGAAGAGGCTCCCAAATTGGCGGCTTGCTCGGCTCTCGCATGAGTACTTGACCCGGTAACGATGATGAAGGGAAACCAAATGTTCATCTCCCTGATCCTCTTCAGAAACTCCAGGCCGCTCAAACCCGGGAGTATGAAATCGGTAATGACCAGGTCAAGGGGCACATCATGGGATTCGAAGATTTCCCAAGCTTCAAGTCCGTCGTCAACATGGATGACCTCATAGGCGAGCCCTAACAGGGCTGCCAGCTTATCCTCCATTTTCTTATCATTTTGCGCTAAGAGAATTTTCTTTTTCACTCATGGCCCAGGAACAATTCAGTCCGGTGAGACGACTTTTTACGAAACCATCAGCAGTTTTCCAAACGATAAAGAAAAAGCCTGGCTTCGCTGTTTTGAAGACCAGGCTTTTTCTGCTACCTTTTCACCTCTTCCCCCCCCCAAAAAAGGTGTTAGGCGTAGACACTTAATTCACTACTACAGACCAATCTCCCCGGACACTCTACAGTTATTCTTGCCTCCTAAACGAATGTCGTCGCCTATACAATACATGGTAGGGGTCACAGAGGAATTCACTTTGGGTTAAGTCCTGATTTCATATGGGAATGCATGCAGCCAGCCCTTAAAGGTGCCGCTGCAATGTTTTTCCAGCACCCTCGCCCGGTTTCTGCGGGGTTTTTTTCAACTGGCGGGTTAACCTAAGAAAGCCCCGGCTGCCTCCAGCTCCCGCTGCAGAAGTTTCACATTCAGTTTTCTCGGCATCACATTTTCTCTAATTGAAAGGGATGCAGCAGTGCCAATAGCCTGCCCCATGACTGATGCAGGTCCCGTTACCCGGATGGAACCTTGTGCATCGTGAGTAGAACTGATGAATCGCCCGGCCATCAGTAAATTCTCCACTTTCTGAGGAACCAGGGACCTGTAGGGGATGGTGTGAAAATCATCCCCCTTCAGGAAAACAAATTTTCTTTCCCGGGCGCTTACCGTCTCAACGGGCCAGGCATTCGCTCCAATCCCATCATCAAACTTCTTTCCTTGTAAAACCTCTTCAACGGTCAGCACATGCTCCCCCATGACCCTTCGGGTCTCTCTTAAACCTATTTTCGCGGCAGTTTGGGCAACATACGCATGATCCATGCCCGGAATCCTGTCTCTAAAAAACCTCAGCAGCTCACGAACAATTCTTCTCCCCTCAATGGTCGCCTGAGTAAGCTGGTATGGATCGACGCCATTCACCACCCAGGGAACTCCTGCCATATTGACCCAATAAGCCCCGGGGATGGTAGTAGGCCTGATAATACCCTGGGCTCTGCTCATCTTATATCGCCCTGTTTTGATGGCTTCGGCCGCTTCGGGCGAGAGTACCTTCGTATAATTTTCAGCGTCGAATTCTTTACCCACGTTCACAAGATGGAAGGCCATATCGCAGGCCTGAAATCCGCCCTTTCCATCTCCCAGCTCAAATGGCACATGGGCTGAGACACACACATCCCCGTCCCCTGTACAATCCAATACCCTCTTTGCCAGGATAGCCTGACGTCCGCCCTTGTTTGCAACAACGACTCCTTTAATCGTGTTGTTTTCCAGAATAGGGTCAATCATCTGTGTGTAGTATAGGAGCTCAACTTTTGCCTCAGCCGCTTTTTCATCTAGCACGATCTTCAGATGCTCCGGATCGAAAGACAAGCTCCACCCGTGCGATTTTGCCGCTTTCCGTTCGATCATCGTCCGGGC
>Ga0214473_10009936_pt1 | contig 11235 bp, 15 predicted proteins | sample RVTome_7_FD_203509 | JGI IMG/M metagenome (GOLD analysis project Ga0214473, IMG submission 203509) | Soil microbial communities from uranium-contaminated site in the Upper Colorado River Basin, Wyoming, United States - RVT98D197 | ecosystem: Environmental > Terrestrial > Soil > Contaminated >...
TTTCGCTCGTCCTCGCTTAGCGCAACGATATATTTTTTGTACATAATCCCTCCTGTAAACAAAAGATTGCTTACAGGAGAGTATACAAATTATTAACTTATCATTTCAAGGTTGACAGGACACTAGGAAGATATGAGCTTGAAATCGGCATCATTATGCAAAAGGGTGGCTTTTTTATACGCCGCCGAGGCTATGAAAAGATCGGTCGTCGATAGGGTCTTGCCTTTTCTCTCCAGGGCAAAACTCCATAGAGAGCTATCTATGAGGAACATCTCTCTTTCTTTTTGCGATCAGGTCCTCAAGGGTAAATGAAAGCTCCACTTTCCCTTCAAGCTCCAAAAGCTTTCTTGCCTTTCTTCTCCTCACGAATTCCCGGAGCGCTTTTTCGACCGCTTCTTTCTTAGTTTTTGCCCCGGCCAGTGCCTTGACCTCCTCCAGAAGAGCTTCATTTATAACCAGGGTAGTCCTCATATTATGCCTCCATAAGCATACTTTAACTACATATAACAGGCACACTAAAAGTATGTCAATCGCATAGTGTTTGTATTTTGGCGACGCTGAAGAAATTTAATTCATTTCAGGACCAGCTATTGCCCATCATGGCCCGGTCGAAGGTGACGGATATCTCCTTAACTGACGGGTCCACGTCCATGTCCCCGTTCCTGGGATTTGTGCTTACCACCCTCGGCCTATCCCCAGCATGAAGAGCAACAGCGATCAGTGTAAAGACAAGAGCTATTGACTCACGCAAAATCAATGTCCTATGTCGTTGTCATTCCGGCTTGTCCGGAATCCCTCTTAAGAAGGACTCCCGACAAGCGGGAGTGACAGAGAGTGGGGACATTACTTATGCGTGCCTCAATAATCCGAATTTCTTTATGGAAACCATCCTCCCCTCCTTTTTCAGATTCCTATTACTCCAAAAACCGTGCTGCTGGCGGAGAATGCTACTCCAAGCCCTTCTTGCTCAATTTCTCTTTGATGATTTGACCTATTTTATCGGCTGCGGCCTGCATTTTCCGGGCTTTTTCTGTTGAATAATCAGTAGGCCAATGGACTGGGGTATCGGGTATCGACGTAAGCCGTATTGAGAAGCTCGCATTCCGCTAAAAGTGAAAGCAGGGAAGGGTCAGCCATAAAGGACCTTGCCTTCTTTAAAAATCTTTTTAATGAAAGGATCTCCCAGTGAAAGCCTCTCCTCAGCCTCTTCGGGCTTGTACACGAAGAAGTCTACCGGGGCATCCGTATCCATGAGGCGATAAAGTTCAAGTATCCGGTCGGCGCCAAAATAAGGGACATCTTTTTTGATGATGAAAAGATCAATATCATTAATGTCTTCCTCTCCCCAGGCAGTAGAGCCGAAGAGGATGATCTTCTCAGGCTTATATTTCTCTATAAGCTGATTCTTGATTTTATCGATCTCTTTTAATGCCTCGGCCCTGTCCATTGCGCATATTTTATCAAATAGTCAAAGTCTTTAGCTACGGTGTCCCGCACTCTCCCATTTCCTCGTCCACCACACGGCTCAGTTTCTCATTGAGCCAGGCGTTTATGCTTTCATCGGAAAGCTTCGCCGAGAGATAAATTTTTCTGTGCACCGTGAAAAATCTCGGCCTTTTCGTCAAACTCCACCTTCGCGGTATATCCCTTGTACTCCATCATGGCCTCACTCCTGCTTCGATTCAGCAAAATTATAACAAAAAGGGTGCAGTAAGCGGCGCCCCTACACACGCAATCAAAAATCATATTTATTGAAAACCGCATAATAAATGTCCGCTTTACTCATTCCCGCGTAGGCGGGAATCCAGAAAAGACTGGATTCCGGGTCAAGCCCGGAATGACAGGCATAGACTAATTTCAGGAGTCAGTAATTCTTGTTAATTGTTTTTTGGTATGTATCCCTGCCCTGCCCTGCCGTTCTGTCGCCCTGTCGCTCTAAAGAATAAAGATGTTATAATCTCACAGCAATTTTTTGGCGGTTTTAAAGCTCGAATAATGCGGAAAATTTTATATATATTCCTCTTTCTTCTCTCCCTTTCGCCTCCCGCGTTCTCAGAGGGCACGCACCTGAGGGACCTGAAGGTCACGCGGAACGGGGACGACCTCTATGTATCCGTGAGGCTCGATCTGGACCAGGAGATGACACGGGAGCTGAAAAAGGGCATCGAAAAAAAAGTCATATTCTACGTGGACCTCTTCAGGGCCTGGTACAAGTGGCCGGACGAGTTCGTGTTAGGGAAAAAAGTGGAGCGCGACTTGAAGTGCGACAACGTGAAGGGGGAATATCTCGTCACGGAACTGAACCGGGGCTCCTCCATTACAAAGCGTTTCGAGAACTGTGAGGACCTGCTAAGCTACGCCCTCTCGGTGAATAACGCGCGCCTCGTGGACACGAAAGAAATCGAGCATTCAAGATACCTTGTAAAGGTCACGGCCGAATCGCGCCTCCGGAACCTGCCCCCCCTCATAGGCCAAATGTTCTTTTTTATCAAGGACATAGAGTTCAGCGTGCGCACAAAGAGCCCGGTCATGAAAATAGGCGGGGGCAAATGAGAAGGGTCTTATACATCTCGCTCGGGCTCATCCTTATACTCCTACTCTTCATGCCGCTTGAGCTCCGTTTCCTCAAAGTGGCCGAATTCCCCCAAACACTTATTTTCCTCCTCCTCTTTAATACGAACCTCATAGCCCTGGGGCTGCTCGTATTCCTTGTCGGGAAGGGGCTTCTGGAGCTTTATCACGGGCTTAAAAAGAGCACCCTGGGGTTTAAGTTCCGGGCCAAGATACTCCTCCTTTTCGTTATTCTCACGCTTGTCCCTACCATACTTGTTTATGTGATAGCGAGCGGGCTCGCCTCCAGCTATCTGGACGGGCTTTTTAACGCCCAATTCAAGGAACCAATTGAAATTTCAGTAAAAATGGCCACAAGCCTCTATGATGGCGAGAAGGAGAAGACCCTTTCTATGGCTCGTCTGGCTCTCCGGGAGCCGCTCCCCTTAGGGGGGCCTTACGAGGCAAGCCGGCTCACACACCTCCCGCCCGATGCCACGCCCGCGATTAAGAGCGCCTTTACCGAGCGGGAGGCAAAGGCCGAGGCGATAACTTCTCCGGACGGGGACATAATACTTGCGGCCGTGCCCCACCCGGAAGGCGGCGTCCTCATTGTGAAAACCATCATCAACAAAGAGCTTGCGGGGTATATAGAACAGATCCGCGCGGCCCACGAGGGCCTCTTGAAGCTTGAAAGCTGGCGCACGCCGCTCCGGGTGAATTTCTTTCTCATCCTGGGTTTTATCGCCCTCACCATCATGTTCACGGCCCTTCTGGCCTCCCTCCGCCTCGCAAAAGGGATAACAGAGCCGGTCGGCGAGCTTGCCCGGGCCACAAAGGAGGTCGCGAAGGGAAACTTGGATATAAAAGTCTCCACGGTCGGCACGGACGAGATGGCCCTCCTCATAGATTCCTTCAACCGCATGGTCAGGGAGTTGAAGGACGGAAAGGACTCGCTCCAAAAGGCATATTTGGAATCCGACCGGAGGAGGCTTACGATGGAGGGCATCTTGGACAATATCAACACGGGCGTTATCTCCCTCAGCCCCGAAAGCAATGTCCTCACGATAAACCCCGCCGCCTGCAAGATACTGGAGATAAGCTCCTCGGACGTTTTGGATAAGCCCTATGAGGCCATCCTCGAGCACATCCATTCGGAGGATTTCAAAAGATATATAAAGGCCATAAATGTGCGCACCATAAGCTCCGTGGAGCATGAGTTCTGGGTCGCCCTGGGGAAGAAAAGGGCCCTCCTAAGAGTATTTATCGCCGGGCTCAGGGACTCGAAGGGGACCTACCTTGGGCTCCTCGTCGTTTTCGATGAGCTTACGGAGGTTGTAAGGGCGCAAAGGGCGCTCGCGTGGCAGGAGGTTGCGCGCCGCATCGCGCACGAGATTAAAAACCCCCTCACCCCCATCCAGCTTTCCACCGAGCGGATGATGAAGAAATGGGCCGAGGGGCAGGACGACTTCTCCCATGTCTTCCTCAAGTCCACAAGGACCATAATCAAAGAAGTGGAGAGCTTGAGGCGGCTTGTGGACGAGTTCTCCAAGTTCGGCAAAATGCCCGAAATATCCAAGAAACCCACCGATGTGGCCGCCCTCGTGGAGGAGGTCCAGAACCTCTATAAGGCCTACAAGAACCTGCGCCTCACCATCGCCGCCCACGAGGGGCTTCCCCAGGCGGACCTGGACCCCGAACAGTTCAAGCGGGCGCTCATAAACGTAATAGACAACGCGAGGCACGCGATGGATAACAGCGGATGGATTTCGGTTAAAATAGAGGCCGATATGAAGGCGAACAGGCTCTACATGGAGGTGGCCGACACAGGCCCCGGGATCCCGGAAGAGGTGCGCGAAAAGCTCTTCCTGCCTTATTTCTCGACCAAGAAAGACGGCACGGGCCTCGGGCTTGCCATAGTCCACAAGATAATCTCGGAGCATAACGGCTATATCCGGGTGAGCGACAATGTCCCCTGCGGGAGCGTCTTTACCATTGAAGTGCCGCTTAAAGAGGTCTGATTCCGCTCTTTCGCTAACTTATGCCCCTGAATCCCTGTTCAGAAAAGTGGGGGTCAAAGGCAAAGACGGTTTTAATTCCGGAGGCGCGCATGACTTCGAAGCTCACGCAGTCAACGAGGCTCAACCTCCGTCTTGATGCCGAAAGGAAGGCGCTTACCCCCGCCCTGTGGGTGTCTGCATCGATCCATTCGATATTTATCAGGGGAAGCATGTCATCATGGAAACCTCTTACGGCTTCGAGCCCCAGGCGGTGCTGCATAAGGGCAAAGCTTTCGACGATAACATAGTTTGTGGTCACGAGGGTGTTGTCTTCCGAATCGAGGATGTCTGCCCAGAGCCTCCTGGCCTTTGGATAGTTTGCATCGTCCCTGTCGAGTATGGCGAAAATGGCTGACGTATCGAGAAAGACCTTCATCTCCGTAATGCCTCTGCAAGATATTTATCGTGCTCTCTCGAAATGTCCCGTCTCCCGGAACTGAATCTTCCGACAATATCCATAGCCCTTTTTCGCCTCTCCCCGATGTCGACGGCGGTGCTCGATTTAATAAGGCCTTCCACCGCCTGCCTTATCAGCTCTGCCATGGAAAGGTGCCTCGACAGGGCTAATTTTTTCAGCATCCTTGCCTGTTCCTCGGTCAACTGAATCTGTGTGCGGACCATATATGTTCTCCCTGATTACATTTATGATAAAATGATAACAGTATTTACCCTTGTCCGTCAAGCGGCGCACTCTTAAGCCTCTTGAGCGCCTCGCCATGGTGTTCAATAAAGACCTTCGCCTGGAATTTGCGGAGAGGAGCGCGGCTTAGGCCCTCGGGCTTGCCATAGTCCACAAGATAATCTCGGAGCATAACGGGTATATCCGGGTGAGCGACAATGTCCCCTGCGGGAGCATCTTTACCATCGAAGTGCCGCTTAAAGAGATTTAAGGCAACCCCTTCCCTTCTATATCAGCGGAATTAAATCGGCAGGGCCCTGATTCTGAATCTGTCGTCCTCAACGATGACAATGGCGCCAGCCAGAAGTTCTTTTTCCACTGCAGGAAGAATTTTATCGAGCAGAGGATTTATATTCTCAAAACTCTCGTCCGATAGGCGGAAGATTATTGCAGAGGGCATTCTCTTGTTGGATTTTGCAATTATTGCGGCGAAATCAAGGTCCATCGTGAGTATGATTCTTTCTTCTTTGACAGCAAGCTCAACAATCTCACTGTCTTTCGCCCTGGCCAAGCCCTTATCACTGATGCGATAAATATCATGCCCTTTGGATTTCAGGTAGCTTACGGTTTTGGGTGAGACCGGCATATCTGCCAGAAATCTCATTTATTGGTTCCGGCTATGGCAACGTTCCTGTCGCTTGCAAGCCATGCGGCGTATTCAATGCACTGCTTTATGTCCTCATCTTCAAGCTCCGGATAATCGGCTATTATTTGGGCAGGTGTTTTGCCTGCCGCAAGCAGTTTAAGGACTAATGCCACGGGTATTCTCATTCCCCTGACACACGGCTGTCCCTGAAATACCTCCGGGTCTATTGTTATGCGGTCCATTGTCTTGAACATATATACCTCCTTTCGGATTATTTTACCACAGCGCCCAATAAAGACCTTCGCCTGGAATTTGCGGAGAGGAGCGCGGCTTAGAAAAGGCAAGAAGGTTTCCTCGGCAGGATGGAGTTTAGAGGGGGGTCGGTTTGAAGAAAATAGAACCCTGCCTTTTTTTGTCTCTTCGTGCTCTTTCAAATGCTAATAAACTGTTTAGACTACAAAAAGGTGGTGAATGCGAAAAATCGCCTTCTCGTGCGCTCTGTTATGTCGGGTTTCCTTGGTTCGGCGGTCATGCGGTCGGATTGCCGAAGCTAAGAGGCTGCGATTTCTGCCCATGCGGAGTTCTGAAAGTCGTTTACTTATATTATTTTCGATGTTCTGCATAGCCCGGTTGATGTCTCCATCAAGGACGTAGGCCAGCATTGCTCCGTGCCGAACAAAGCGGGCGTATTTACTGTCCACAAACCGCTGCATGCCTTCCTTCACATACTCATCGGCGAGTGAACGGCGCACGCCAGAGATGACTGCGTTTAGCCGCTTCGCTTCAAGGCAAAGGTAAATTTCTTCTTGTTGTAGGGTTGGAATAAACACTATATCTTTCTTACCCGTAACAGCTGCCATATCCAAATCGACCTCAACAGATTGATAGTCAATTCTAAAAGGGTGGCTATTCCGATCCTTTGCTTTGACCAGAGCCGAGTAGAGCTTTACGGATATATCATCTTCCAAGTCTGACGGCCCCGGTTTAGGCATTTGCTCCCAAGTTGCTATAACGTGGTCAAGGACAGAGGGTATAAGAGTTTGCAGGAAGAAATCATCCCAATAGGAAGGATCACCGACCGTCATGCCTCCTCCCGACCCGACCGCGTGAGGATCGTGGCTGCAATCTCGTCGGCATCGTTGAGAGCGGCTGTATTCGTCCAAAAGCGCTGCCCGAGCGGTTTAGTGATATAAAGCTGATTTTTGTGAAATACCTTTAGCCCACGTACTATTTCGAAGCTCCCATGACCCTTGGCGGCGATCCGCTGCAGCTTGAAGATCAGTTTCAACAGCTCGCCATCGGAGATGGATAGATGGAGCGGATCCTCTCCACGCTTGGTTTTTTCGAGAACGACCACTCCGACACCAATGGAAGAGTCCGCAGTCTTGGCATGAACCTGGTACGCCTGATTGGCCCAGCCATTGAGTCGATTACAGAGCAGACTGGCATATGAGGCCCGGAGTGTATTAGTGCTTTGCTTGATCGTCGGTACATTTGGCTTACTACGCGAGGGCCGAACACTTGGAATAGTAATTTTGGCCGTGTCAGTAATCAGCATCTGCTCAATGTCGTCTATCTCGAAATACTCCTCGATCAGCTTGTTTACATATTCTTGTGTGCGGCGCACAATTCCCTCACGGCCAGCAAAATCTTGGGTTGCTTCGGTTGCAGCACGGGTGACGGCGGCTGCGATCTCACTGACAATAGCTTTGCAGCGCTTCGGATTTTGCATTTGATCAGGCAGCGGAAACGGTAGTCGAAGCAACTCCTCAACATGGACTTCAGCGCGGCTCACGCCCCAATTTGATGAAGTATGAAAGATAAAATATCTTGCCAAGTCAGACCGAAGATAGGCAGCGAGAAAAATTAGCAAGTCGCGATCCTCATTTGGTCCATGAATGCCTCTCAATGCGTGGCGAAATGATATATCGAAGTCGGCGAATGCAATGCGCGAAAACCCATGTGCGACGAGAACGTGAGGCGCCTGGAATATTGAAGTGTTTCGGATGAGCCTTCGTACTTCGATCTGTTTGTTTGGCAGCGTTGCGGAATCCATAGGAAGAATGAAAAGATTAATGTCATGATGTGACGCCTGAATGAATTTAGAAGTTGGGAGCTTCAGCATTTTCCTTGATGAAAGTGGATCATTCTTCCCGAATGGCTGAAATCCTTCGGCAATCAACCATCGCTTGGCTGTTCCTCGCCCAGGCTGACATACAACGTCCCGCAATCGAGACATAAGCGATAGCCGCTCAAGTAGTCGCCAATCTCTCGGTGTTGCCCAAAATCTCTTTTTCCAAATGAGTGGCGCATCTGCGCCGTTGAGGTCGTTAAGGACTTCGTGAACTGCGACTCGCGAGCGGTCTTGCGGCAAAATACTCACGATTTCCGCTTGTGTAACGGCCCAGTCTGTCTTAGGTGCCCAGTAATCAATGAGTTGAGTATTATCTGCAGGTTTTTCCTTGCGATACCGGATGATGAGGGCTGGCGCTCGCGATTCTTCAAACAGGAAAAACTGGAAATCGGTCAGGTTGACTATGCAATCAACTGCATGGGTTCGGAACAGCGATTGCTGAAAAGAAATAGCGGTGTTGTTGTGATTGAATATTGTACCATGCGGCAGAACAAAGCACACCTTTCCACCGTCCTCCAAGTGTGCAGGAGCTTTCCAAATAAACGGAATTGATTTTTCACGATTGGGATGCTTGAACTTGCGATTAGGGTCTGCACACCAGCTTTCTGCATAAGTAATCGGGATATTTTTCTTTACTGGTCCCCATGGTGGATTGCCAACAATGACATGCGCCTTCTGGGGTAAAGTCGCGGCTTCGGTAAAAAAATCAGCACAGCGGATCGTTCCTATTGACGAATGATTCCCGGTCTCGTCAGGATCGAATATCAAATAAGGTAAACGATTCCAGTGTCCGAGTAGTTTCCGAATATCTGGCGGAGACAACTGGTCCAGAAAAGCAAGATAAAGACTAAATGCCGTGATCTGGCAGGCACTGCGGTTACTGTCCACTCCGTAAAGGTTGTTGCAGAGAATGTTCATGAGCCCCTTAGCCTGGCGGTCATAATGCGCTCCGGGGTTCTTCAACTTCCATTCTTCTGCAAGGCGGTTGAACAATCCTACAAGGAAAATGCCTGAACCACAAGCGGGATCAAGGAACCGCTTATCGAGCAGGTAAGTCTCGCCCTCCAAGGCCACGTCCAAAACAAATTCAGCCAGAAATCTAGGGGTATAAAAGGCGCCCGCTTCCTTCTTCTGTTCTTCCCCGGCAGCTTTGAGGAAATGCTCATAAATCGAACTGATGGTTTCAATCGGAATGAAACCGAAATTATAAGGCCAGAATGACTGCTGCCCTGATCGCAGATCGGTGCCGTGGAAGAAACGGTCCAGAATGTCTAAATGTTCAACCCTGATCTGCCGGCTTTCTGCCCCCAGATCGGCACTAAAAAGATCGCCGTTGAAGTCGCTGCCAAGTTGGCCAAACAGATTGTAGAGATCAGCCTTGGCATCCGATCGGGGTTTCTTGGTGAGAATGTCTTTCAAGTGTCCCGCGCCGTGGATGTGAAGCGCCTTGAGGTAGTCACGGTCAATAATGCCACGGTCAAACAGATAACATGTGAAAACAAGTCGGCATAGAAGTGCGTCAAGTGTCTGGGGCTCAAGCCGTGCTGCTTGAACCTCACCCAGCTCTTGCCGCGCCGCTTTAAGATTGCGAAGCAAATCTCGGTCAACACGTTTGTTTGGATCGAAGGAACGTCGGTGGACGTGAAAATACTCGCCAGATTCAACTGACAGCAGAAAAGACCGAAGCTGGTCCTGAACGCGGGTCATCGTTTCGATGAATCCAGGAATCTTTCCAGCTTTAAAAGAATCTTCCGGAGGAATTAGCCCCGAATAGACGTGAACCTCATCTGGGGCAATGATGAGCAGAATCGGGGCGATCCCTTGATTCCAGAAGGAGCGATGAAGATTAGTGATGTAGGCAGTATCAATCTTTCTGACCTGACGGAAGTAGATGACCGGACTATGTTCCTGGCACAGGATGCCATCAATGCCAAGCTGCTCAAATGCACGCCGAAGGGCATGAGCTTGAGGTACTTGCACCGTTGCGTCATCGAGCTGGTCCACGCTCGAAAAAAAGTGGGGTGGTTTTCGATCCTCAAGGCCAAAGTCTTTTTTCCAGTCTTTTTCGGCATCAAAGGTCATTTTTGTGCCGACCCTTCAGTAAAATTTTCTTTTTTTCTGGAACCTATACGTTCCCCCCGAGAAGGTTTTTTGATTACGGCCACAACTTTGCCGTTAATACTGAAACTATCATCCGGATGGAGATAAATCGGTTCATAATCATATGAGGAGTGTGCCATCAACACTATTTGCTTATTCGCTCGATCATCAATAAACCGCTTGATTGTTGCCTTATTGTCAATGACAACAAGCACAACGTCTTTGGTTCTCACGTCCAAATCGTTTTTGTCAACTATTACATAGTCCCCGTCTTCAATCCATCTTCCGTTAACTTCGGCGCGATTCATCGATGAGCCATCCGTTTTTATTGCAAATAGGCCGGAAGCTTTTGATCTTCCAACCAATCTGCTTGATACCCGCAAAAAACCTTGATAATTCTGCTCAGCAAAGACATCGGCTGGTCCACAATTGGCAGTTCCAATAATCGGAATGGAAAGGAGATGCGTACCATTGGAGAGGAGTCCTTTTTTTGTGTTCAACGCAGAAGGAAACCTATCCATGGTGCCTTTTCCCTTATCTATGGTCAAAAACCCTTTCTTTTGGAGTTGTAATAGATGATGTTTTATCTTCTGTGGGGACTCACTGGGCATGCCTATATTCGCTGCCATTTCACGCAGTCGTAGTTTAGCTAAGTTTTTTTCTTTAGATAAGGTTAATAGCTTTTCTTGTATCGGATGCATAACGGAGGATATCAGAAATATTACTGAGAAAGCAATATTTTTTTATTTTTTGTATTTCCTTAAAAGTTGACAAAAAAGAGGAGAAAAAAAGGGAAGGGGATCCCCGATTCCTCAATTCCGGTAATTCCGGTGCCACCATACTTAATTCCTTTTAAGAGCCTGGCCTTATTCCTGGAGCTTTCCCTGCCGGTGGCCGAGGTCATTGGGAGCCCGCCTCCCTTGGCGGGATGACGCCATCCTTCTTAAAGCAGTGCCTTTAAGCTCTCCAGGTGCTTATCCGCATCCGTAAGATGCTTCTTCAAATTATTCTTCAAATAGAAGTCAATTGCCTTCCGCGTAATCTCGGCCAAGGATTTGTTCTCCTTAAAGGCAATAAACCTCAGGGCCTCATACTGGTCTTTCCTTATCGCCGCAAACAGAGTGAC
>Ga0214473_10009937_pt1 | contig 11234 bp, 5 predicted proteins | sample RVTome_7_FD_203509 | JGI IMG/M metagenome (GOLD analysis project Ga0214473, IMG submission 203509) | Soil microbial communities from uranium-contaminated site in the Upper Colorado River Basin, Wyoming, United States - RVT98D197 | ecosystem: Environmental > Terrestrial > Soil > Contaminated >...
AGGAAGAACTCAATCTCTTTTGGGACCAGGCGGCAGCCGCATCCGCCACCGGAACGGCCAGCGCAGACGACATTTCGTACGAAGAGGCCCGCAAGATGGGGCTGACTCGCGAGGATGGCTAGGGCGTCACGGTATGCATCTGATGCGGGCGGAGCTCTTACCTGGCGGGGTCTGCAGGAACGCTGTGATACAATTCGCCGCGCTCGCCCAGGGGTCGAGCGCGGCTGCGACATCGGCGCAGACAGGACAGTTGCCTTGGGGCGTGGTGCAATGGCAGCACACCAGACTTTGAATCTGTGGATCTTGGTTCGAATCCAGGCGCCCCAGCCTCAACCAGCAGACCCGCGCAGGCGGGTATTTTTCTCCCAGATTCGATTCACGAAGGATGGCCTGCTGTCCCACGGATTGAAGCGCTCGTCGCAGGCCGCACCGCGGAGCTGAAGGAGATCAGATGAAGGTCAGTGCTGTTGTGCTGGCTGCCGGGCAGGGCACGCGCATGCACTCAGATACACCAAAGGTGCTGCATCTGTTGTGCGGCAGACCCATGCTGTCGTACAGCCTGGGTGCCATCAGGCAGGCGGCCACTGAAAAGCCGGTGGTGATCGTCGGACAGGCGACCGACAAAATCAAGGAGTATTTGGGCGATGCAGCCGAGTGCGTGGTCCAAGAGCCACAGCTCGGGACAGCCCACGCGGTGTTGCAGGCCGAGTCCCTGCTGCGAGGCAGGACGGATCTGGTCATCGTGGCTTACGCGGACATGCCGCTGCTTAGGGCGGAGACATATGGGCGGCTGGTGGCGAGGCAAAGCGTCAATGCCGGGCCGCTGAGCCTGCTCACCGTGATGGCACAAGAACCGCGTGGTTTCGGGCGCATCGTCCGGGGCGTGGGCGGACAGGTCGCGGCGATCATCGAAGAATACGTCGCCACGCCGGAACAACTGGAGATCCATGAGCTGAATGTCGGTGCCTACTGCTTCCAATCCGAATGGCTTTGGGATGCACTACACCGCATCGAGAAGAACCCCAGGAAAGGCGAGTACTATCTCACCGACGTGGTGGAGCTGGCTGCGAAGATGGAGCTGCCCGTTCAGGCCGTGCTGCACGATGACTGGACCGAGACCATCGGGATCAACAATCGGGTGCACCTTGCCGAGGCCGAGGCCACCATGCGGGAGCGCATCAACCACCAGCACATGTTGAATGGGGTGACTCTTTCGGACCCCGCCTCCACATACATCGAGGCGGAGGTCGTGCTCGGCAGGGACACCATTATCCTGCCGAATACGCATATTCTTGGAAAATCCGTCCTGGGCGAGGCGAATATCATCGGCCCCAACACCATTATCCGGGACAGCACCATCGGCAATCGCTGCAAGGTACTGGCCTCCGTGCTTGACGGCGCCGTACTAGAGGACGATGTGGACATGGGTCCCTTCGCGCGGCTGAGGCGGGGCGCGCATCTGGCGAGCCACGTCCACGTGGGCAATTTTGGCGAGATCAAAGATTCGTATCTTGCGCCCGGTGTGAAGATGGGACATTTCTCGTACATCGGCGATGCGACCATTGGCGAGAACACCAACATTGGTGCGGGAACCATAACCTGCAACTATGACGGAGAGAGGAAGAACCCGACCGAGATCGGTGAAGATGTTTTCATCGGCTCGGACACAATGCTGGTGGCACCCGTGAAGATCGGCGCAGGTGCAAAGACCGGCGCGGGCGCGGTCGTGACCAGAGACGTCCCCGCGGACACACTGGCCGTGGGCATGCCGGCGCGCGGCATCAAGAAGTTGCAGAGAAAGCCCAAAAAGAGCTGATTGGACCACACAGCACGCGCGCACAGGCCACAGTTGGTGTAAAAATGTCCCTGAGCAAGGAAGACAAGCAATCCCTGATCGACCTGGCGAACGAGGCGCGGGCTCGCGCCTATGCGCCCTATTCAAGATACCGCGTGGGTGCGGCTTTGCGCACCAGAAGCGGCCGAGTCTACACGGGGGTCAACGTCGAGAACGCCGCCTACCCCGCGAGCATCTGCGCGGAGCGGTCGGCGGTTTTCAAGGCCGTGTCCGAAGGCGAACGTGAATTCGAGGTCGTGGCGGTGGTCACGGACAACGGTGGATCCCCGTGCGGCTCCTGCCGCCAAGTGATGGCGGAATTCGGGCTCGACACGGTGGTTCTAATCGCCGATGGAAGTGGCAAGCTGGTGAACGAGACAACGGTCGGAGCGCTGCTGCCAGACGCTTTCCAGCCGCGGCATCTCGCGAATCGCTAGAGGGGCAATCACATCCGCCGGCGCCTTTCCAGAGACTTCCAGCTGATCCACTGATGCGCGAGCCGCATGCCTTTGGCGTGGAAGCTGTCGTGTTGCGCCATAGCGATTTCGGCGAGGCGGACCGCATACTAACCCTCTACACCCGTCAGCTCGGCAAGACGCGCGCGATCGTGAAAGGGGCGCGCAAAATCACGTCGCGCAAGGCCGGGCATCTCGAACCCTTCACGCGGGTCCAACTCCAATTAGCCAAGGGCCGAGACATGCCGCTCGTCACGCAGGCGGATACGGTGGAAGCGTACGTCCCCCTGCGAGAGGACCTGGTGCTCACCTCGCAGGCGGCGTATGTGATCGAGCTGCTGGACAGGTTTACGTACGACGAAGGGAGTGACAGCTCCGCGATCTTCGAGCTGCTGACCGCCACCCTTGGCCGTCTGGCATCCAAGGCCGACGCCTGGCTAGCCATACGCTTCTACGAGATGCGACTCCTGGATCACCTTGGATTCCGGCCGAAGCTGTTCGAATGCGCGCACTGCGGGCGGGAAATTCTGCCCGAGGATCAGTTCTTCTCCTACGCGGCGGGCGGTGTAATCTGTCCGAGTTCCAGCCGGACCGAGTCGGACTTGAAGCCCATATCCGTCGAGGCACTCAAGTATGTGCGCCACTTTCAGCGCTCGAGCTATGCAGACGCGCTGCGCGCACACCCCACCCCCCAGGTGCGGGAAGAGACCGAGACCCTGATGCAGGGATACTTCACGTATTTGCTCGAGCGCGAGCTAAAAACCCCCGGATTCCTGAGGCAGATCAGGGGGTAGCCAAGAAGGGGAATGCACGGGCTGCTTGCGGCGACAGCATCGTGCTGCCGGAGGCCCTATTTCATTCTTCTGGCCCAGTTCAGAACGAAGACCAACGATACCCCGAGGACGACGGGTTTGAAGACCCGCCAGAACAGTTTCTGCAACCACGCCCAGCGCAATCGGTAGAGCAGGTGGGTGATGCTGCTGCGGATTGTCAATGCCTGCCCAAGGGGGCTGGTCAGAATTCGGCGACCATAGTCACGGAAGGAATAATCGCCGCGCGCCATTGCATCGCGGACGGCCTCGGCTGCGATTCTTCCATAGCCCAGGGCGATACTAATGCCCTCGCCGAAAATGCCGTCCGCGCCCGCCGCGTCGCCGACCAGAATGACACGCGCCACCGCATAACTGCTGGAGGGGCTGAACCAGCGAATCGGATGCCCTTGAATGTGGGCTTCATCCAAAGCCAGGCCCTGGTCCCGCATCTCGTCGGCGAGTAGGTCTGTCAGTCGCGGCCGAGGATGATTCCCGAATAGGTTGGCGTCGTAGATCCCCCAGCAGCGCATGGGCTGACCGCGGACCTGAGTCGGGAAGTCCCAGGTGTAGCCTGCGATTCGGAAAGGAACGGGAAAAAAATCCAGGTAGGCGATGTTGTCCGCGTGGGCATCATGACCGGGAGTGATCTGCGGCCTTGGGATTCCCTCTTCAGCGCGGAGATTGCTACGCTCGCCGCGCTCGCTCGCCCTGAGGACCGCAGGATCTTCGACAACGACGCGTGAGGTAGTAGTAGCGCCTGGTCCCGCGCGCAGTGACGGAACAAGGACTTCCAACACCCTGGCGGTATGAGTCTTAGATGACGGCAAGACGCAACGACGCGTGACGCCGTTGGAGCCGTCCGCGCCAACGACTACGGCGGCCTCGAAGGCGCCAGCGTCCGTCAAGACGGTCACCCGGTCCGGCTGCGGCTGCACGTTCAGCACGGTCACGCCCTGTCGGATATCGATGCCGGCGGCCAGTGTCTTGTTTGCGAGCCAGGCGTCAAATTCATCGCGCCGGATCATCCGCAGTGCATGCGTGCCGGTCAACGCGACGATCAGACCCTTGCCTGCAAAGCCGAGATGCGCTTCGGCGGCATCCACGTGCGGGACTTCGCAGACGTCGAGCCCCAGTCCCTGGAGGATCACCTCGGCATCGGAAACCAAGGCTCCTGCACAGAGCTTGTGGCGCGGATAGTGGGCCTTCTCCAGAACCAGAATGCGCGGCTTAAGCTCGGGCGCGAGGTGCGCCAGATGAAGAGCGGTCGAGAGGCCTGCGGGCCCGCCGCCCAGGATGAGGATGTCGCGAGGCACGCGCCTATTATATTGATTCGTACAAGATCAGGGACACGTGCCGCGGGCTACGGCTTGGGGCACGTCTGCAGGTGCAGATAGCGCTGACACTCTTCCGCCGTGAGTGTCCGCGATACGCGCGTCCTGGCCAGCGCCACCAGCTCCTCGATCGGTAGCACATAGATGCGGACTGTGCCGTCGTCGCTGACGGTTGCCAGGCGGTTCCCGTCCGGACTGAAAGCGACACCACCTACCACGGCGCTGTGGCCATAGAGTGTGAGCAGGTCTTCTCCGGTCTGCGAGTCCCAGATTTTGGCCGTTTTGTCGGCGCTGGCCGTGGCGATGCGCGTACCATCCGCGCTCCACGCCGCTCCATACACCGCTCCTGAGTGGCCGGACAACTCCAGGAGCAGTTTACCGGTTTTCGCCTCCCACACCCTCGCAACCTGGCTCGTGTCGCTGGTGAGCAGGCGTGTACCATCCGGGCTGAAGGAGACCCCGAAATTCGTCCCCGTCGGCATAGGCAGCTTGAAAACAGGCTGGCCAGTGGAGAGATCCCAGACAATAGCCACCGTGTCGTCCCCGCCGGTGATCAGACGTTTGCCGTCCGGGCTGAAGTCGAGCCAATACACTCGACCGGCATGCCCAGTCAGCGTCAGCAACTCCGCACGCGAGGCGATATCCCAGAGTAGGGCGGTGTTCTCCCGTGGACTGGCGGTGGCCAGCTGCTTCCCATCCGGGCTGAATTTAACCTCGTATGTGCGCAGCGCGTGCCCGGGCAGGGTAATCATCAGCTGCCCGGTCGTTGCATCCCAGATTCTTGGCAGGCCCTCTGTACCGCCGGTGGCGATGAATTTTCCATCGGCGCTGAAGGCGCCGCCGTTGAGGTTCTCGCCAGTAGGCGGGAGCAAGTTGTGAAGCAGGTCGCCGGTGGAGGTGTCCCACACTTTCACGATCCCCTCATTACTGGTGGTAATCAAACGCGTCCCGTCGGGACTGAAATGCACTCCATAAACTTGCTGCGTGTGTCCGGTGAGGGTGAACAACTCCCGACTGGGCGCTGCTTGCCATACACGCGCGGTGGCGTCGTCGCTGGCCGTCGCAATGTGGGTCCCGTCGGGGCTGAACGCCACCGCCCTCACGGCGCTCGAGTGGCCAGCCAGAGCGAACAATTGCTGTCCGGTAGATGAATCCCAGACTTTCGCTGTGCCATCGTCGCTCGCAACCACCAGACGCGTGCCATCGGGACCAAAGGCGATCCCCGTATTCCTGGCAGTACCGGCGGACAAGGTCAGCAACTCTGCGCCGGATTTGGCATCCCACACCTTGGTCGTGGTGTCGTAGCTGGCGGTAGCGAGGCGTGAGCCGTCCGGACTGTATGCCAAGGCCAGAACGACGTCCTTGTGGCCATCCAACGTAAGCAACTCTTGCCCCGTCATGGCATCCCAGATTTCCGCTGTGTTGTCATGGCCGACGGTCACCAGCCGCGTCCCATCAGGGCTGAAGGCGACATCGTGCACGTTGATGAGCGTAAGCATGTCAGGCGGCAGACTGAGTTGAATGAACAGTTTGAGCGACGCGCGATGAGTCCCCAAGTCCCAAACGCGCACGGTCCCGTCACCGCTCGCCGCGGCCAGGCGCTTGCCCTCCGGGCTGAAGGCAACGGAATATACCGGCGAGGGCTCACCTTCGGCGGGGAGGCTGAACCCTGCCATGCCGGTCGCCGCCTCCCAAAGCGTCACTGCGCCGGCTTCGCCGGCGGCCGCCAGTTGCGCGCCATCCGGACTAAAGGCCACGCTGTATAGTTGGCCGGCCGAGGCTGCATCCACCTTCCCCGGTTCCAGCGTGAACAATTCGCCGCCCGTGGCAGCATCCCAGACCTTGGCCGTGCCGTCCAAGCTGGCCGTGGCGAGGCGCCTCCCATCGGGGCTGAAGGCAACATCATTCACGGCGCCGGCGTGGCCGCGCAGTGCTACAAAGGGCTGCTGCGCAGAGACAGCCCGGTGTAGTGCTTCCACAGCTTCCCTCGTCCAGCCCTTATCCACTGAATAGGTCACGGATACAGCCTCCAGGGCGAGCAGAATGCTGCGGTCCGCGTCGACGCCGATGTTGTTTATGGCCGCGGCGGCAAAGTCGCGCGAAGAGGCGATGCGCGCCTGCTGTTCTGCGCGGCCGTAGTCGGCCTGTGCGGTGAGGGCAATGGCCGCGTTTTGCGACGCCAGCGTGCTATTGCGATTAGCAACCATCGCCGCGCTTAGCGCGGCGATCACGGCCAACGCCAGCGCACCGGCGAGATAGAAGGCGCGCCGTCGCAGTTGGCTAGCCCCGCGGGTTTGCTCTTCAAGACGCTGCCTTTGTTCGTCAGCAAGGTTCCGTGCGGCATTCAGTTCGCGCGTGCGCTGGGCCTCGCGCTCGGCAAGCTCGCGCTCTGCCCGCGCCTGCGAGGCCTCAACGAACTCGCGTTCGAGGGCATTCATTTCATCAGAGTGCCCGGCGGTCCATTCGTGGGCCTGTGTCAGGCGTGCCCCCCGATACAACAGGTCCGGCTCACGGTCGGTGGCGGACCACTCTTGAGCCGTCTCGGTGAGATGGCGGTGGAAACGCAAGCTCTCCCGGTTGTCCTCCAGCCAGCCGCGCAGCCTCGGCCACTCGCGGATCAAGGCCTCATGCGCCACCTCCACGAAAGCCTCGCCGGCAGTGATCAAGCGGGCGTCCGCCAGGGCGTGCAAGACCGCCTGTGTGGCGGGCGCCTCCTCGGGCCTCAGGATGAGTTCATTCCATGCGGCCCGGCGCCGCGTGTCTCCCGTGGCGGTCTCATCCCCCAATTCCGTCAAGCGCAGAAAGATTCGACGTGCAGTCAGCTGTTGTTGAGGCGTGAACTGATCCGTGAAGACCGCTTCCGCCGTTTCGGCAATCGCCCCCCGCACACCACCCGAAGAGGTGTATCCACCGAGCGTCAAGGTACGACCCCGGCGGCGTTGCCAAGTCTCCAGCAAGGCATGCGAAAGCAAAGGGAGTGCCCCCGGCTCATGACCGACATCACGCTGCAGTAGATCAACGAGCCCCGGCTCCAACTCCCAGCGTCCGCGCTGGGCGGGTTCCTCTATGGCCCGTCGTAACTCGGTGTCATCCATGGCGCCGATAAACTCCTGGCTCTGAGCCAGCCACTCGCGCAATTCCGGATAGCCCGCGCAGTAGGCATAGAAGTCGGCGCGCAGCGCAATCACCACGATGGTCGGCCCCGCCTGCTCCGAAGCCGCTATCACCAGGTTGTTGATCAAGGCGGCACGCTCCACATCTGAGCGGCATAGAGAAAACAGTTCTTCGAACTGGTCGACGACCAGCAGCACGCGAGCCGCATTGCCCGCCTTTGCGCGGCGTTGCAGGTGCAGATGCAGGCTACGCCCATCCCGTGCCAGATCATCCATCAGGGCGGCGGTGGCGGCCACGGAATCGGCCGCCCCCACCAGCTCCGCCGCCAGATTCTCAAGGGGCCTGGCGGTCGGCGTCAGTGTATGAATCTGCCAGTCCGCCGTTTTCTCATCCCAGCGCAGAGCGGGTATCAATCCGGCCCGCAGCAGCGAGGACTTGCCGCTGCCCGACGCACCCACAATTGCCAGAAACCTGCCGGGCCCTTGCGCGGGCTGGGACGCCATATCCAATACACGGTGCGTTAGCCTTGTGGTCAGGACTTCCCGCCCCGCAAAGAGATCCGCGTCCTTCTCCTCAAAGTAGCTCAAACCCTTGTAGGGACATAGACCTGAGGCCGGGGCATCCTCCCGGCGCACGTTGGCGGCGAGGTCGAGGAGCCGCGCCAGGGCCTTTGGCTCCGCCTCCAGTCCAAGTGCAGCCACGAAGCGAGCCTCGATGGTGGGAATATCGGGCAGGCGCAGGTTCTGCTCAAGCCGGCTGATCTGCGCATCACTATAGCCCACCGCCGTCGCCAGCTCCACCTGAGTGATGCTCACTCGCCGCCGAAGAAAGCGCAGCAGATCACCAAAGGTGGTGAATTTGTTCAATGTGCTTTCGGGGATTGACGCGGACATGCTTCCTGGCTTTCAGCGACTCATTCTCAACCGCCTGCAGTCATGCAGACGGGACACGGTTGGCGGGCGCGCAGCCCGCTCAGGGCTTCGGACACGTGGGGGCGCTATCGGCGATGCTGTACTGCTGCCTTTCCGCGGGAGTAAAGTCGCGCCAAAGCAAGGAGCAGGCGAATCGAATCGTGTCGTGGTAGTCGGTGTCCCATAGGCGCGCGGTGCCGTCTGCGCTGCCCGTGAGCACGTACTGACCATCAGGAGAGAAAGCGACTGTTGTTATCCGGTATGTGTGTCCCTGGAACTCCCGCAGCTCTACGCCACTGGTGGCATCCCACAGGCGGGCCTTGCTGTCATCATGCCCGGTGAGCAAGTACTTTCCATCAGGCGAGAATGCCACGGCGGTGACCACGCTAATATCGTCGGCGAAAATCCGCAGCTGCCGGCAGCTGCGGGCATCCCACAGCCGCGCGGTCTTGTCTTGGCTGCCTGTGAGCACATACTTGCCATCGGAGGAAAAGGCGACGCCGGTCACATAGGCGAGGTGACCGGCAAAGTCGCAGACTTGTTGTCCCGTATTGACGTCAAACAGAATCGAATGTGTGCCGCTCATCACCACCAGCTGGTTGCCGTCGGGCGAGAAGGCCGCGATGGACGACAAGTCGCGAAAATCAATGGTGGGACCATAGTTGAAGCCGCGGATGGCCCGGCCGGTCGAGACCTCCCACAACTGCGTTTGGCCAATGATTGTGGGCAAGCCTGCAGGACCCGGACCCATCACACCGAGTCCGCTCGTGATCATATTCTTGCCATCTGGCGAGAAGGCGGCCGTTGCAACGCCTGCAATATTGGCTGCAAGAGTGCGCCGCAGCTGACCTGTGGCGATCTCCCACACCTTCGCGGTGTCATCGTCGCTGGCAGTGAGCAGCAGATTGCCATCGGGCGAGAAAGCAACGCTGGTGAGGCCCTTCGTGTGGCCGATGAAGTCACGGAGCTGGGTGGCAGAGACCGCATCCCAAAGGCGTGCGATGCCATCTTGACCAGCCGTGATGACGAATTTGCCGTCGGGGGAAAAGGCGGCGCTACTGACGCCTCCGGCCGCTCTCATAATCTGCATTCCCGGAGTGTAGGTGAAACCGTTGAAGCTCGGCGCCTGATGCGTGAATGTACGAAGGGGCCCGCCAGCGACTGCTGCCCACCGCCGCGCGGTTGCATCCTCGCTGCCAGTAAGCACGTATTGGCCATCAGGCGAAATCGCGACGGCTTTTATGGTGCCACGGTGGCCGATGTACTCTCGGACCACCTGGCAGGTTCGCGTGTCCCACAACCGGGCAGTCTTGTCCGCGCTGCCAGTCAGCACGTATCGCCCGTCAGGAGAGAAGGCTACCGCTTCGACTGAGTCAGCGTGCCCAGTAAAGGAACAGGCTTGCTGAGCAGTCGCGGCATACCATAGATTAGCCGTTCGATCGTCGCTGCCCGCAAGCACGTATTTGCCGTCAGGCGAAAAAGCAACGCTGGTGACATGGCGCATGAAGACACCCGTGTCCGCCGGGTTGAACACGCCAAGGGCCTCACCCGTGGCGGCATTCCACAGGCGGGCTGTGTTATCGAATCCGCCAGTGAGTACATACTGCCCGCGGGGCGAGAAGGCTGCAGCGCTCACCAAGCCGATGTGACCGATGAACTCACTAGTCTGCATACCGGTTGCGGCGCTCCACAGGCGGGCGGTGCCGTCGGCGCCGGCGGTGAGGAAAGATTGGCCATCAGGCGAGACAGCCACCGTCGTCAGTCCTCCCGTGTGTGCCGTGATCCTGCGCAACTCCTTACCGCTGGATGCCTCCCACAGCCGCGCAGTCCCGTCGTTGCCCCCGGTGAGGACAAGCCGGTCATCGGGCGAGAAAGCGACGGCGGACACACCCCCGTGATGTCCTATGAAGCGCTGAACCACTTGACCGGTCGATGCATCCCACAGAAACGCGCTTCCGTCCTGGCTGCCGGTCAACAAGTGCTTACCATCGGGAGAGAACGCAACCGAATAGATCCAGCCCGTGTGGCCGCGGAAGAGCCGCCGATTATAGAGATGCGTGAGGGAGTCTGCCAATGCGGCGTCGGCTTGAAACGAGTAGGCGCTCTGCAGGGCGCGAACGCTTAGCAGCGTAGCAGTTTCGGCGTCGCCGGCCGCCGACAAAATGGTGTTGGCTTGGGCCGCCAAGCGCAAGCTCTCGGCGAGCTCCAAGTTCTTTTCGGCCGATCCCGCGTTCCGGCTGGATTGCAGACCGAAGCCACCGGCCAACAGGGCCAAAAGCAGCCCGACCCCGCCAAGGGCCCCGAGCAGCCGGTTGCGGCCGCGCAGGCGGTCCGCAGAACGCGTCTGTTCCTCGGCCAACTTTCGCGCCGCGTGCAATTCACGTTCGCGCTGGGCCCCGCGGTCGGCAATCTCGCGCTCGGCAGCCGCCTGCGAGGCGTCCACGAATTCGCGTTCGAGGTCGTTCATTTCGTCGGAGTGCGCGGCGGACCATTCGCGCGCCTGGGTCAGTCGAGCACCCCGATACAACATGTCCGGTTCGCGGCTCGAGGCCGCCCATTCCTGAGAGGACTCTGTGAGACGCCGGTGGAAGCGCAGACTTTCGCGATTGTCTTCGAGCCAGCCGCGCAGCGTCGGCCACTCACGAATCAGCGCCTCATGTGCCACCTCCGCGGAATCCTCGCTGGTGGTGATCAAGCGCGCGTCTGCCAAGGCTTTCAAGACCAGGCGGGTCGGTTCTGCATCTTCAGGTCTAAGGATTAGCTCATTGAAGGTAGCC
>Ga0214473_10009938_pt1 | contig 11233 bp, 8 predicted proteins | sample RVTome_7_FD_203509 | JGI IMG/M metagenome (GOLD analysis project Ga0214473, IMG submission 203509) | Soil microbial communities from uranium-contaminated site in the Upper Colorado River Basin, Wyoming, United States - RVT98D197 | ecosystem: Environmental > Terrestrial > Soil > Contaminated >...
AGGATGTTCCCTATGGTGAATCAGGAGAATTATTGGTGCGGGGGCCTCTCACCATCAGAGGGTACTATGATTCCCCCGAGTATAATAAGAGGGCATTTACTGAGGATGGCTTCTATCGCACAGGCGATGTGGTGAGAATGTATCAAGGTCGTTATGTGACGGTGGAGGGGAGGATCAAAGACACCATCAACCGGGGGGGTGAAAAGATCAGTGCGGAAGAGGTTGAAAACCATATCTTAGCCCATCCAAAAGTTGAAAATTGTGCTTACGTGGCCATGCCCGACCATGTGCTGGGTGAAAAAGGATGTGCCTTCGTCTTGACGAAGGGAGATCAGGGTTTGACACTGGAAGAGTTGTGTCGGTTTCTCAAGGAAGAGAGGAATATCGCCATCCATAAATTGCCGGAGCGGTTGGAGCGGGTAAGAGAGTTTCCCATGACCAAGGTCGGGAAGATTGATAAGAAAGAACTGAGACGGATCATTGACGAAAAGCTGCGGGAAGAATCATGAGAGTCAACATCAAATCCAATTTTCTCGTTCCCGGACTGGAGAACGAAGATGGGCTGGAGCTGGATCGGTCGGAAATAACCCTGAATGAACTGCTGGAGGAGCTTTCCGCGAGGGCGCCTATTCGTATGGAATACGTGCGGCCAGGGGCTAAGACGCTGGATCTCTCTGAGTGGGAAGTGGAGATTAACGGCACGCCTTATCATCATTTCGGCGACGGTTTGGAAACCCTGTTAAAAGATGGGGATACGGTGACAATCAGAATCATGGTCCTCGGAGGAGGATGAACCTGAGAAACTCGCATAGCGCATAGGGCATAGCGCATAGCGTAACTGCACAAAACAGAAAAAAATTCCATTGTGAATACCGTGGCAGATCAGACGATCGCCCACGTTCGAAAGCTTTAAGAAGTCGCTTCAAAGGAGGAATCATAAGAGATGGAAGAATATTCAGTGGTAGGGAAATCCGTAGAAAGAACTGACGGGAGAGTCAAAGTGACGGGGAAGGCGAGATATGCGGGGGACCTGGTGGCCCCGGGGATGCTCCACGGCAAACTGTTAAGGAGTCCCCTGGCCCATGCCAGGATCCTTCACATCGATGCCGGCAGGGCAAAAGCGCTGCCCGGTGTCATGGCGGTCATCACCGGGAGGGACTTTCCGGGGATTCCCTTTGGCACCCGGCCCGATACAAGGGATCAGCTTCCCATGCCCATCACCAAGGTCCACCACTTCGGAGAGGCGGTGGCAGCGGTAGCTGCGATCGATGAGGATACGGCCGAGGAGGCGCTCGATCTGATCAGGGTCGATTATGAAGAGCTCCCCGTGGTTCTAACCGCTGAAGATGCGTTGAAGCCTGACGCTCCGGCGGTCAATGAATTCTCAAAAACGAACCTCGCCTATTTTTCAGACTTCATCTTCGGAGACATCGAAAAAGGATTCAAGGAGGCGGAATACGTCAAAGAAGAGACCTTCACCTCTCAGCGGGTGTCGGTGGGTTTCATCGAGCCCCATGCCTGTCTTGCAGAGGCGGACCCAAGCGGGAGAGTCCTTTTACAGGGATCCAAACAAAGTCCGTACATCACATGGCGGCACATGTGCAGGGCCCTCGATCTCCCCCTCTCAAAAATGAGAATCATCAATCCCTTCGTAGGGGGCGCATTTTCGGGGAAGCATGATCCCTTCGACGTGGATTTTGCCGCCGTGAAGCTTGCCCAAATCACGGGCCGGCCTGTCAGGATCGTCTTGAACTATGACGAGGTCCTTGCAGCCTACCGGCAGCGAAATGCCATGGATGCCCGGCTGAAAATCGGGGTCAAGAAGAACGGCGCCATCACTGCATTGAAAGCGGAGTGCCTCCTTGAAGGGGGGCCGATCAGCGGAATCGGCCCCTTCAACATCTACTACTTCGGGGCCTTCTTAAACATCCCTTACAAGATCCCTGCCATTGAATACCATGGGAAACTCCTTTATTCGAACAGGGCGCCCTGCGGGACGGTACGGGGCCAGGAGATCGTATTGGCCCAGTTCGCCCTGGACTCGCTCCTCCATATGGTGGCCGAAGACCTTGGGATCGATCAGGTCCAGATCAGGCATATCAATGCGGTGACGGACAATTGGAGGACTGCCAACGGGATGAAGGTGGATGTATCGGGCCTTCAGGAATGTATCCAGCGAAGCGCGGAGAAGATCGGCTGGAAGGAAAGCAGAAACAAAAGACCTTCCGGAAGGGGAATCGGCTTCAGCTGCGCCTCCCATCCCTCCGGGCCGAGACTGGGGGGCCATTTTGGCTCCTCGGTTATGCTGAAGCTGGTGGAGGACGGGAAAGTGATCGTCACCCACGGGGGCACCGAGATCGGACAGGGCGCCAACACCGTCTTCTGCCAGATGGCCGCAGAGATGCTGGGTCTTCCCTTCGAAGACATCATTCAGGGGGTCAGTGATTCGGACACGGCCATCTTTGATTCGGGGATGTTCGGGGACCGGTGCACCTACTGGGACGGAAATGCCACCATCGCGGCTGCCAACGACCTCAAAGGCCAGCTTGCCGCCATTGCCGCGAAGGAATTGGACGCCAGCCCTGGGGACCTTGAATTTAAAAACAGGCGTATCTTTATCAAAGGGAAACCTGAAAAGGGAATCGACTTCCTCCTTGCCGTGCGCAGGGCCTATTATGAACGGGGAGAGCCTCTCTACGGGAAGGGCTACTGGGCGGCGACGGACATCGATATCGTGGACTGGAAGACGGGAACAGGGAACCTGGCTCACGGCCTTGACTTCATCGCCACGGCCATGGAGGTCGATGTGGACAGAGAAACAGGGAAGGTGAAACTGATTCGGGGAGTCCACGGCGACGATGCCGGGCAGCCGATCAACCCGGCCATGCTGGAAGGTCAGGTCAATGGCGGAAGCGCCCACATGACCGGCCACGCCCTCTTTGAGGAATCCCTCTATGACGAGAAAGGCCGGGTTCTCAACTGCACCTGGCGGGACTATAAACAACCCACCAGTATGGATGTTCCGGAATACTCGGTTGAACACGTCCATACCCATGATCCCTACGGTCCCTTTGGCGCCAAAGGCGCGGGAGAGGCAAGCTCCTGTTCAACGATGGCGGCCATTGCCAATGGGGTCTATGACGCGGTGGGGGTGAGGATCAAAGACCTTCCCATCACTCCTGAAAAAATACTGAAGGCTCTCGCGGAAAAGGGGGTGAAATGATGTTTATCAAGCGGTTGCCCAAATTCGAGCATCATAGACCGGCATCGATCCCTGAGGCCCTGGATCTTCTGGCCCGGTATGGTGAGAGGGCAGAAGCCTATGCAGGAGGGACCGACCTTCTGGTGGCGATGAAAAGAAGGGAGAAAGTCCCGGACCACCTGATCGATCTCAAAAGGATCGTGGAAATGAAGGGAATCCAGTCCGATGAGAAAGCAGGGATTCGGATTGGCGCCCTGACCACACTGGCGGAACTGGAGCGCTCAACCCCGGTGAAGGAAGGATTGAGCTCCCTCTGGGACGCTGTCAACGTGATGGGTTCTCCCCAGATCCGGACCCTTGCAACGATTGGAGGAAACCTTTGCAGCGCCATGCCATCGGCGGATACCGCTCCCCCGCTGATTGCCCTGGGAGCCTCGGTCAGGATCGTGGGGCCCCGGGGTGAGAGAGCAGTGGAGGTTGAGGATTTCTTCAAAGGGCCGGGGCAGTCCGATCTGAAGCCTGGCGAGATTCTATTTCAAATCTTCATCCCCCGGGGATTCGTCAACCGTGGAGGCGCCTACTTGAAGCTGATGCGGCGCAGCGCGAAGGACCTGTCTCAAGTGGGTGTGGCCGTGTGCGTCAGTCCGGATCCGGCGGAGAAAAAGATCTGCCGGGAAGCGACAATCGCCCTCGGAGCCGTGGCCCGGACCCCGATCCGGACGCCTAAAGCGGAAAAGATCCTCGTCGACAAGGAGATCACCCGGGCCGTGGCAAAGGAGGCGGGAAGGATGGCCTCCCAGGAAGCAAGGCCCCGGAGCAGTATCCGTGCATCCAAAGAGTACCGGGAAGCGATGATCGAGGTTCTTACGGAAAGAGCGGTCATGGAGGCCCACAGGAGAATGACTTAGAAAATAACTCCCAAAATATCTCCTCTCCCCTTGGAGGGAGAGGATTGAGGTGAGGGGGGACAAAATTCGGACCTCCACCCCCACCCTGACTTTCCCCGCCTACTGCGCCGAAGTATCAAGGCTACGTAGGCCGGGCGTCGAAGGGGGAGGGAATATGTATTTGCGATCAAAGGAGTGACATCGATGAAACGAGAAGAGATCGTGTTGAAAGTTAACGGAATGAACTATAAGATAGACATCGAGCCCTGCAGGACTCTCGTGGAGGTTTTGAGAGATACATTAGGTCTTACGGGGACAAAGAAATCCTGCAATGAGGGGGAGTGCGGCGCCTGTACGGTGTTGATGGACGGCCAACCCGTTGCATCCTGCCTGGTTCTTGCCGTCGACGCGCAGGGGAAAGAGATCTTGACGATCGAGGGGCTTGCGGAGGGCGAAAAACTTCACCCGATTCAGGAATCCTTCCTGAAACACGGCGGCATCCAATGTGGGTTTTGCACTCCCGGCATGGTGATGTCGGCCAAGGCATTTCTGGATGAGCATCCAAGACCCACGCCAGCCGAGGTTAGGAAGGCCATCGTTGGAAACTTGTGCCGTTGTACCGGATACCAGCAGATCGTTGATTCCATCATGGCGGCCTCAGAAATGATGAATAAAAAATAGTGCGGGGAAGGGCATAGATGGGAATCAATTTTTTATAGTGTGACCTAAAATTGCTATCGCAATTATAGGAACCCTGCAAAATAGGGAGACGGGGAAGAATGGCTTGCAGGAAGTTATTAGAAGTTTTGGAATGGCCTCACACAGTCCATTTATATAGGCTTTCTTCCTAGGGCGTCAGCAAACGGGTTATTGGTAAACGTGCTTTTCTGTTTTTGGGCACTCTCTTGTCTCCTCTCTTCCTTCTTTTTCTCCTCCCTTTTGGAAACCCTATTGGTTTGGGGCTGGCCGTCCTTCATGGAAAGGGAGACCCTTTTTCTTCCAGGGTCCACATCCAGCACAGTGACCGTTACTCTTTGATGAACCTTCACAACCTCCGCAGGGTTTTTCACAAATCGGTTGGAAAGCTCGCTGATATGGACCAGCCCGTCCTGGTGGACGCCAATGTCGACAAAGACACCAAAGGCGGTGATATTGGTCACGATTCCGGGAAGCTTCATCCCGGGCTTTACATCCTCGATTTTTTCAACCCCTTCGGCGAATCGGAAGGTTTCAAACCGCTCACGGGGATCGCGGCCGGGCTTGGCAAGTTCTGAGACGATATCATTCAACGTGGGGAGCCCCACTCTTTCGGAGACGTATTGTTTCAGATCGATGCTCATCCTGAGCTTCTCGTCGCGCATCAGATCGAGGACCGAGCAGCCCAGATCGGTTGCCATGGCGTCGACGATGGGATAGCTCTCCGGATGAACAGCACTGCGGTCGAGCGGATTTTCTCCATCCCTGATGCGCAAAAAACCTGCGGCCTGCTCGAAGGCCTTGGGTCCCAGGCGGGAAACCTGCTTCAGATTCTCTCTCGATCGAAACGGACCGTGCTCGTTCCGGTACTCCACGATCCCCTTGGCAAGCTGGGGTCCCAGCCCTGAAACATAAGTGAGAAGCTGTTTGCTTGCCGTATTGACCTCCACGCCGACGCGGTTAACACAGCTCACGACCACATCATCGAGGCTGTTCTTCAATGCCCCCTGGTCCACATCGTGCTGGTATTGACCAACGCCGATCGACTTGGGGTCGATCTTCACCAGCTCTGCCAGAGGGTCCATCAGCCTCCGGCCAATCGACACGGCCCCCCGGACGGTAATATCCCGATCAGGAAACTCGTCCCGGGCCACCTCGGATGCCGAATAGACCGATGCGCCGCTCTCGTTGACCATGACCACCTGAATGTCCTTTGGGAGATCGAGGATGCGGATGAAGGCCTCCGTCTCCCTTCCTGCCGTGCCGTTCCCCACGGCAATGGCCTCGATGCCGAACCGCTCACACATCTCAAGGATCTTTGAACCCGCACCGGCAGCGGCCTTTTCGGACTGCAGGGGGTAGATCGTTTCGGTGTGGAGCAGCTTTCCTTGAGGGTCGAGGCAGACCACTTTGCACCCCGTCCGGAAACCGGGGTCAATGGCAAGGACATGCTTCTGGCCAAGAGGAGGAGCAAGAAGAAGCTGGCGGACATTCTCGACAAAGACCCTGATTGCCTCTTCATCAGCCCGTTTTTTCGTTTCCAGCCGGGTCTCCGTCTCCATGGAAAGAGAGAGAAGTCTCTTGTAGCTGTCATGCACGGCCATCCTGACCTGCTGAGACGCAGGCCCTTCCCCTTTCACAAAAAGGCCGTCAAGGATCTTCAAAGCCTCATCCTCGGTGGGTAAGACCCGCAGAGTCAGAAAACCTTCCTTCTCCCCTCGCCTCATAGCAAGGATCCTGTGGGAGGGCGCCTTGTTCACAGGCTCTTCCCATTCGAAGTAGTCTTTGTACTTGATTCCTTCGGCATCCTTTTCCGGAATGACCTTTGACTTGAAGACAGCCTTCGAAGAATAGAAATCACGCATCCCGGCCCGGGCCGTCTGATCTTCATTGACCCATTCTGCGATGATGTCACGGGCTCCTGCGAGGGCGTCTTCTGCGGAATCGACTCCCTTTTCGGGATCGACGAATGCGGCTGCTTCAGCCATGGGATCCATCTCCTCCTGTGCAAAGAGACGCTGGGCCAGCGGTTCCAATCCCTTTTCTCTGGCGATCGTTGCCCGGGTTCGGCGTTTGGGTCGATAGGGGAGATAGATATCTTCCAGAAGGACCATGGTTTCAGCCGCCAGGACCTTCTCCTTTAACTCGTCCGTGAGCTGTCCCCGTTCCTCCAAAGATTTGAGGATGGCCTCGCGGCGCTTTTCCAGCTCCATGAGCTGATTGAGCCGGTCTCGAATGGCTGTGATGGCAACCTCATCGAGGGAACCCGTGGCCTCCTTTCGGTATCGGGCGATAAAGGGGACAGTGGCGCCTTCATTCAGGAGGTCAGCCGTGGTCTGGACCTGTTTGGGGGTGAGACCCAGTTCTTGCGAAATCTTCGGGATAGGCGCTTCGTTCATCGTCTTCCTCGACAACAGTAGTTAGAAAATAGAGGTTTCGTCCCCCGGGTAGGGCAACGATGCCCGTTTCGTCTTTCGGTGACGTTATTTAGTCCTTAAACCTTCACCTGACCGCTACACGAAATACGATACGGGCTTCGTAACCGTAACCTTAACCCAAGACCGGGGCCATTTTCATGGTTCAAGAGCAACCCCGGCCAGAGGATACTACAAAAAATACGAGGAATCATACAGGCACGCCTGAAGAGGCTTGCGCAGACGGGCTAAGGGGCTGTTAAAGAGTAAGTTGTACAAGTTGCAGACCAAGTCCGTTCGTGCTGAGGTATCGAAGCATGAACGGACCGCATTCGCCCTTCGATACCTCAGGGCGAACGGCTTTTTCCGATCATCGTGAGGTCTGTCCTGAGCCTGTCGAAGGGTATCGAACCATACCTCAGGGCAGACCGATTTGTTCACGTTATTTTCGAACCGACCCTAAAGATAAAATAATTTAGAGAGGATTGAAAGGGGTAAGTACGATTAGGCTTCCTATACAGCAAACTTTTAGTCCCGGGTTTCGATCACATTTCCAGATGCGCTTTCCAGCTCTCTGGACATCTCAAGGAGCTCCTGAGGCTCAAAAAAAGTGGTCCGGGGATTGAGGTATTTTCTTTCCTCTTCATTCCAGGTACCGTCATATTCTTCGTGGACCTTGTCATAAATCATCTTTGCCGTTCTGCTGACCAGGGTGTGACGTCTCTTTTCCCCCGTGGCTTCCAGCTCCTGATTGAGGATGGCTGCTACGCCTTCCATGCCTGCAAGTCCTCCGATTCGATGCCGCTCCACCTGCTCGCGGCCAACAAGATTTGAGGAGTAGGGTAAATAGATGAGGCCTCCAGGAGCTTCGGCCTGCCGCTCGACGCCGGTCTGGTGCAGGCCGGCCTGGGTGGTGAAAATACCTCCTCCAATCAATGGGGCCTTGGAAGAAACCGGGTAGACTTCCGTATGAATCAGCTTTGCAATTTCGGCGAGAAGACCGAGGTTCAGACCGGGATTCCCATAAAGGCGAACCATGGCGGCCACCATCTGTTCGAGGGAGGTGTTTCCCGTTCGTTCCCCCATGCCTGCGAAAGCCGTGTTGACCCTGTTGCAGCCATAGATCCAGGCGGCGATGGAGTTGGCCGTAGCCAGCCCAAAGTCGTTATGGCCATGAAACTCCAATTCAGCACCCGTCTCTTCGTAGAGGACGGAAATAAGCTTGGGAATACCTGTTGGAAGCCCGGCATGAGGGTCGGGAGTGCCCCAGCCCACTGTGTCGCAGACTCTAAAACAGGCCCGGCCCTGGGTCTCTTCCATGACCCGCTTCATGAATGGGATGACCCACCCTGAAATATCGGCTTTGGTGGCATCTTCCAAATGGACTCGTGGCCGGATGCCGTTTTCCAGAGCCGTCATAATGGGGGTCAAATATTTCTCAATGGCCACCTCTTTGGAGGGATATTTAAGCTTGTCAAAAATGTGGTGGTCCGAGGCAGAGGCCAGCATCCCGGTCTCTTTGATCTTCCCCTGCGAGAGCTCAACAAGAAGCTTGATGTCTTTAGGCGTGGCCCGTGTCCAGGTGGTGACCTGTGGGAATTCATAGCCCCGCTCTAAAAGCTTTTCCAACACCCATTGGTCACGCTTCTGGTAAATGAAGACCTCCACGTTTTCTATCCGCCCGGTTCCGTTATCCAGCGCGTGTAGAAGATCGTAATAACGAAGCTTGGTTTCGTGAGGAAACAGAGCAAAGCAAGGGTCCTGAGATCCATCCCTCAAGGTTGTGTCGGTGATTCGTTTGGGGTGACTCCTGGCGGAGGGGGAAGGAATGGACGCAGGCCTCTCCGATTCCAGAGGGGATGGAGGGAAATTACCTTCATAATTGTAGTAGACACGCTCGGGATTAATTTTTTTGTCTTCCATCCTTCAATCCTCTTCTAAGGTGCTTGTATCTCCTTCCGGCAGGCCAAGCTCACGGGCCTTTAGCAGGCGGCGCATGATCTTGCCGCTTCGAGTTTTTGGAAGAGACGGAATGAACTCGATATCCCTCGGCGCTACCGCTGCTGCCATCTTCTTCCGGGCAAATCCCATGATCTCCCTTCTCAACTCTGGCGAAGGCTCGTAGCCATCTTTTAAAGCAACGAAGGCCTTGATTACCTCCATCGCGATGGCGTCAGGCTTGCCTATGACCCCTGCCTCAGCAACCGCGGGATGCTCAATGAGAACGCTCTCCACCTCAAAAGGTCCAACCAGGTGTCCGGCGGTGTTGATGACATCATCCGTACGTCCGACGAACCAGAAATATCCGTCTTTGTCAACCCGGGCCCGATCTCCCGTGATGTACCAGCCCTTGCGAAAACGGGAGTTGTACATCTCGGAGTTGTTCCAGTAGGTCCGGAACATGGATGGCCAGCCCGGACGGATGGCAAGGTTTCCGTCCTTATCCGGGGGCAGGGGATCGTAGTCGTCATCCAGAATCGCTGCTTCAATTCCGGGAACCGGTCTTCCCATGGATCCGGGACGCACATCCATCGCGGCGTAATTGGCGATGAGTATGGCTCCTGTCTCTGTCTGCCACCAGTTGTCGTGAATCGGCTGGTTGAAGACGGGCATCCCCCACATGATGGCCTCGGGATTAAGTGGCTCACCCACGCTGTTGATGTGGCGGAGGCTTGAAAGATCGTACCGCTTGGGGATCTCCGCCCCCGCCTTCATTAGCATTCGAATCGCCGTAGGGGCGGTGTACCATACGGTGACTTTGTATTTCTGGATGAGTTCATACCAGGCCATGGCTTTGAACCCCCCTTCATAGATGACCTGAGTTACCCCGTTGCTCCACGGGGCAAGCATCCCGTAGGAGGTTCCCGTGACCCAACCCGGATCGGCGGTACACCAGTAAATGTCGTCCTCATGAAAGTCGAGGACCCATTTACCGGTCGCATACTGAAAAAATATCGCCTGGTGACAATGAACAGCTCCCTTTGGCTTCCCAGTCGTCCCGGAAGTGTAATGCATAACTGAATGGTCGAACATCGTGGTTTTGGCAATCTCAAGTTCTGAAGATGCGTTGGACATCAGGGCTTCGTAACTCAGATCATTCTCAACTAAAGGGTTTGGGTCCCGCGAATTCTTGTTCACAACGATAATATGCTCGAGCTGGCTCAAATGGGGGATGACCTCTTCCAAGCGGTGGCGGAGGGCTGGCTGCGTCAGCAAGATTTTAGCCCCGCTGTCCAGCAGCCGGTCCTTTACCGGCTCAGGACCGAAAGCGGAAAAAAGGGGACCGACTACAGCCCCTATCTTTAGCCCTCCGAAGAACGCGATATATAGCTCCGGCAGCCGCTCCATGAACATGAAGACCCGGTCCCCTTTTTTTACTCCCAAACCCCTCAAGACATTGGCGAATTTGTCCGTCTCCTCTTTGAGCTGGCCAAAGGTGTAGGTCTCCATCTCCCCGTTCTTGCCTTCCCAAAGCAAGGCCTTTTTCTCCTTGCGGGGTCCGAGAGCATGACGGTCAATGCATTCATAGGCCTTATTCAGAAACCCTCCCGGAAGCCAGGTCAGCTCCTTGCGAATATCGTCCCAAGGGGACCCGTCACGGGATCCGTTTAAGTCGAGTAAATTGGGTTTTGCTTTAAACTCTTGAGCCTTAGGTTTCTGAATAACTTGGTAGTTCACGGGTAACCTCCTAAGTAAGGTTTTGGATAGATAAGGGGACAAAAAAAGGCCGAGCCGCTAAGAATTCATCCCTCAGCAGTTCGGCCTTCTTATTATCGCAAGGTCAGCCGCTTCCTGCCCCCCTTGAGGGGTTAATACCCTTTTTAGCCGGAAAAGTCGTATTTGTCAACCCAAAATCCGGCGATTTCTGAAAAAGTCCAGAAACCTCTGATCAAGAGAGCGTAGAGTTGTTTTTCAAAGCCCTCGTAATCCCCGGTTACGTGGCGTTCATTTGGATTACAAGCACGTTGCCGATCCCGGAGGTCGGCCCGATCACCCGCAGCGTTTCAGCGGCGGGAACCTCTTCCCCAACAATG
>Ga0214473_10009939_pt1 | contig 11232 bp, 9 predicted proteins | sample RVTome_7_FD_203509 | JGI IMG/M metagenome (GOLD analysis project Ga0214473, IMG submission 203509) | Soil microbial communities from uranium-contaminated site in the Upper Colorado River Basin, Wyoming, United States - RVT98D197 | ecosystem: Environmental > Terrestrial > Soil > Contaminated >...
AGTTCAACTACGAGGGGAGCGAGACCTATGCGAGCTCGAACGACTGGACCTGGCGGGACTACCACTCGGAGCAGTGGTACGACTTCACGGGCAACACGTTCCGCGAGCCGACGAACGACCAGTCCTTCGATGCCAACTGTGCGGGCTGCCACTTCACCGGGTTCCGGCTGTCACGCGTCGGCGCGGCGGGGACGCCCTGGCAGGCGCGGGCGGTCGCCGAGCCCAACGGCGCGTACGACTTCGATGACGACGGGCGGCTCGACGAGATCAACATCGGCTGCGAGAGCTGCCACGGTCCGGGCTCGGAGCACCTCGAGACCCCGGGCTTCGGCTCCCACATCATCTCGCCGAGCTATCTGACGCCGGAGCGGGAGGCCATGATCTGCGGCCGCTGCCACTCGCGCCCGCGGGGCATCGGCGGCGTCGCGGGCGATCCGCCCCTCGACGCCATGCACCGCTTTCCCCGGCCGGGCATCCGCCGATCGGAATTTGCGTCGGGCTTCACGCAGCGCGTCGACGGCGCCGCGTCCAACTTCTGGGTGACGTCGGGCGACTCGAGCGCCCACCACCAGCAGTACTCGGACTACATCCGCTCTGGGATGTACCGGAACGGCCAGCAGCTCATGACGTGCTCCGACTGTCACGACGCTCACGGCAACGACGACAACGAGCACCAGCTGCGGTCCCCCTCGGAGGACAACAGCCTGTGCACGGGATGTCACTCGGGCACGGGCTTCACGCCCAACGCGGACGACCACGTCCGCACCGTGGTCGCGAGCTCCCATCCGCGCCTAGGCGCGTCGTTCGTCTGCACCCAGTGCCACATGGTGGGCACGGCGGCTTCAGGGGCACGCAGGCCGCAGCTCGTGGTGAGCGGCAGCCCCTACATGCACGGAGACATCGCGGGCCACCGCTTCCACCCGACTCGGGTCGCGGAGTTCTCGAGCGTCGCCGCGGCCGTCGCCCAGCCGCTGCCGGTAACGCTCTCGTGCGCCCTCTGCCATCCCGGGACGTTCAGCCTGCCGACCCCTTGACGTGAAGCCCGTCCAGACCGATCAGTCGCCCGTCGGCGGAGTCCGACTCTTCCAGCGTTCGCGCTGGCGCGGCGTCCCGAGGTCGTGCGCCAGCAGCCACTCGGCGAGGTCGTCGTCGAGGAGCTCGAGGATCGTCTCCACCCGATCCACGATACGGCTCGCGAGCAGCTCCCTGTCCGCGCCGTCCGCGTCGAGGTCCGCGTGGACGACCAGATGGCCTTCCTCGTCGAGGCCGATCTTCACGTCCCAGTAGCTCGTGTTGCTCGCGAGGCACCACACGAGGAACTGCAGCCCCGAGCCCGCCGGGACCGGCACGGCCACCATCACGCGGACCGAGTCGACCTCCAGATCGTGCTCGATCTGGATCGTCACCTCGCCGTATCGCGCATCCGCGATGGCCTCGAGACCGTCACCCGTGAGGCTCAGGCCGTCGAGCTCCTCGTCGAGCCGTTCCTTGAGTGCGAGCAGAAGTTCTTCCGGCATGGCGTTGGCGAGAGCATGCATCCTGTCTCGTCCGGGCGCCAGCCCTGCGTTCGCCACGCAATTCTGGGGACAGGTAAATTCCTCAACCGGACTTGGGAAGACTCGCGCTCGTAACCGGGCAGCCGCGAGGGGGGGGGGATCGCCGGTCGGGGATGTTTCACCTGGTCGCGCGGCACCGCAGGACCGTCGCGTCTTCCCCCACGACGAGAGTCGTTCCGGGCGCGACAGCGAAGATGTCGTTCGGCGGTGGCCGCAGCTCCGCGACCCGCGACAATGACGCACCGTTTCCGTGGAGCAGCAGGCCATGCGGATCCGACTCGATGAGGTCCGGGTCCGGCGCTCGGCTACGCCCCAGGATCCACACGTCGCCCGGGCCGGTCCCCGAGACTGCGATGAGAGTGTAGCCTTCGACCTCCGGCCGGGCGGTCCACGCGTGCCCGTCGCGATGAAGGATCGTCCCGCCCTGCCCGACCGCCCACACGTCGTCCGTCCCCGAGCCCCACACGTCGACGAGAAGCGCTGTCGTACCACTCGACTCGTGCGCCCAGGTGCTGCCATCCCAGCGCAGGACCACGCCGAGCTCCCCGACGGCCCAAGCGTCTGTCGATCCCACGCCCCACACGGCGAAGAGCGCGTCCCGGTGGCCGCTCCACGGATCATCCCAGGGCGCGACGAGCGGATGCGTCCAGGAGCCCCCGCTTCGCTCATAGATGCCACCGTCGCTTCCGACGGCGATGGCGCGTCCGCCGTCCAGCACCCACACGCCGAAGACGTTCTCCCGATCGGCGATCGACAACGACTCCCAACGCGCCCCGTCATAGGCGAGGACGAGCCCGCGCTGCCCGACGGCGATCACCTCGCCCGAACTCGTGCCGTGCACGTCGTTGAGCGGTCGCGTAACGTCGGCTTCGATTGCGCGTGTCCATCGCGTGCCGTCGAACCGGTGAAGCGCGCCCCTATCGGCCACGACCCAGATGTCATCCTCGCCGCGCGCCCACAGGTGCGAAAGCGTCTCGCGAGCGAGCCACGGGGCCTGCGCGATCCGCGTGCACGGCGCCTGCCCAAACGCAGGGCCTGTGTCCGGGGCGATAGACGGCCGCTCGCCCCCGGTCTCCGGTCTGCCCAGCCCCGCCGAGCACGCAGAGAGAGCCACGAGAATCGTGGCGCCTACGAGCGCGGCCGGCCTCTTTCGAAGTGGCCCCGCCACAACGCCCCGGCACCGCTGCCGGCCTCCGCCGAACGACGTCGAGAACAAGTGCCCTGTGACGACCGCCATGGCCTGCCCGCCCGAGAGTGTACGTCGGCGCCAGCGCCAGGGGACCTCTTGTTGCAGGCGTGGCGCTCGGGGGGGGGGCGCACCTTCGCCTCCTATTCGAGCCTCGCTCGTGCAGAGTCGATTTCGTACGGGTCCGCCGCCGGCGCGTACGACGGTCAGGGCCAGGACTTCGACGGCGATGAAGTCGTGTCCTTCGACTACGCCACCCCGAGACGAGCGCGGCTGTTCCGGGAGACGGTGGGCATGCCCGAGCGGTACGTCCTCGAGATCGAGTAGCGGGCCCGGTGCTCGGTGCAGAGCCGCGCTCACCGCCGAGGTGCGCGCGCCGCCGCGTGCGCAGTGCGGTCTATGCACAACGTCAGCACGTCGTCGGCGCCAGCGTGCTCCCCGTTCGTGCCCGGCCTGAGCGGATGATCGAAGCACGACCGACGGCCCGCCGAGTGAACCGTCCCTTCGAGCGCCGCGTCGCCGGCCGCGCGACCAGCGACCGAGCCATCAGGGAAGTAGAGGGCCGTGCCAGGCCGCAAGGCCGTGCCGTGCCGGTTGCCGAAGTCGGTCACCCCGCGCGGAGGCCGCTCGTTCGTGACGTCACGGCGCGCCACCGTGCCGCGCACCTCCATGCATTGGTTCCGAACAATCGCGAGCATCCGATTGCCCCGTTGACGGATGGGCTCGACCGTCAAGAGAGCCCGCGGTGGACCGTCGCTCGACCCACCTCGCGTCTCGGACACGCTGAAGTCCACGACGCCCCTCCCGCGCTCCGATGCGCGCCGCCCCGACTCCGCGGTGAGCCGCAGCTCTCGCCCGATGTCCATGCGCGCGCCCGGCGCGAGGAGCCCCGTCGCGCCGCGCGAGACCGAGATCCGAGAAGTCACCCGGTACCGCATCGCGACCTCTGTCGGGTCGAGCTCGACGCGGAGCGTCGCCCCACGCACGTGGGCATCGTAGCGATGTCCCCCGCGCGGCGTGATCCCGACGCCGCCGGCGAGCACGATGCCGTTGTCACCGCCGGTTCGCCTCTCGACACGGTTCGGCAACACAGCGGCGATGGCGCCCGCCTCGACGAAGAGATGGAGGTCGAGCCCCTCGAGGCCGCTCACGGTGGGGTAACAGTGGTCCGTTGCGCGAAAGCTGGGCAGCGTCGCGACCTCGACGAAGTCGCCACGGTCGCCCACGTAGCGCATCACGAAGAACGGCCCGAGCCGCTCGCGATGACGCGTGCCCCACGGATCGCGGACCTTCTCGGCGCGCGTGGACGGGCTGGCGTAGAAGAAGGCATCGCGCCGGACGAGGACGAACTCCGCGCCTCCCGACTGTGCACCAGCGAGCTCGGGCAGCGCGCCGGCGAGCAGCAGCGCAAACAGCGACCAGCGAAACATCCGAGGGCCATGTTCTCACAAACCGGCGCGAAACGCCTCGCAGATGCACAGAACGGTGAGAGCGCCGTGCCGGCGACCGCCGTTTCGTGCTCCAATGCGCCGCATGGACGCAGACTGGCGCGACAACCTCATCGAAGACGACGCGGCGATCGTGGTGATTGCGGGCGAAGCGCAGCGCGTGGCCGTGCTGGGCATCAAGCCCGAGTCCCACGCGGACCAAGCCGCCTTCAGAGTCCCCCAGTACCTGCAGGGCGCGGGAGTCACGGTGATCCCCGTTCCCGTGTACTACCCCGACGTCACGACGATTCTCGGCTGCCCCGTGCATCGTCGCATCGCCGATGTGCCCGGGCCCGTGGACATCCTTGACGTGTTCCGCAAGCCGTCTGATATCGACGCGCACGTGGACGACTTGCTCGCGGCCCGACCTAGCGCCGTGTGGTTCCAGCTCGGCATCCGCAACGACACGGCCGCCGAGCGACTCGCCCGCGCCGGCATCCGCGTCGTTCAGGATCGTTGCCTCATGGTCGAGCACCGCCGAGCCCGCGCGACCGAGTGAAGCCTCAGGGTGTCGGCGGCCGAGCGCTTCCCCGAACCTCCGCGCCCTCCGCCGCGGGACCGGGTCCCCCCGACGGTGCGAGCGTTTCGGTCTGGCCGTCCGGATAGATGGCCACCGCCCACTGCTCGGCCTCGTAGGGTCCGCCGGGGACGCCCGCGTTCCAGTCGAGGTTCAGCCACACGGTGCACGTCTGGGATTCCCGGTAGTGCACGCGGTCGACGGTCTGGCGATACTGGCTCCACGTGCGCCGGTAGTGCCCGACGAGCTCCCTCGCCACCTCGGCCGGATCCAGCTGCACGCAGGCCTCGGCATAGGCATGGCCACCGCCGGGTCCGTCCATCATGACGATCCGGGCCTCGCCTCCGATCGCCGTGATCATGGCCGCGAGAACGATCGCGAAGTCGTCGCAGTCCCCAGCGTAGTCGTTCTGGATGGTCTCGCTCGCATCCGCGAAGTACTCGCTGCCGCGCGGGTCGTTCACGTACCGCCACCGCTCGCGCACGTGGTTCCAGACCTGCGCCAGCTGATCGATGTTGTAGGGGCCCTGATACTCCGGGCCGACGTCAGCAGCCACGCGCACCGCCGTGTTGCGCGTCGTCGGATTCGTCGCGTCGACGGCCTCTACGACGCGTGACACCGTGTGGGTGCGGATCGATGCTTCCTGAGGGCTGCCCACGGGCAACCCGTCGTCGGGCCGTTGCAGCCCGAGATGCTCGGCTACGCTCTCGAGCGCCGTGCGCGGCCCCTGGCCCGAGGCGAGCAGCAGGACCCCAGCCGCGACCACGACGGCGAGCCCCGTCACGCCCAGCCCAAGCCACAGGGCGCGCCGCCCCCGACCCACGATCAGGCTCGTCCCGCACTTGCCGCAGCGCAGCGTGCCCGACTTGAATCCATCGGGCAGAATGCCGCGCGCGCCGCAGGCTCCGCAAATGAACCTCCGCCCCGGGATGGTCATACCGACGACCGTGTCCCCGCGGGCGCCCTGCCGGAGGAACGACTTGACCTCAGGAGCGCTCCAGGGCAGCTCGGCCGCTCCGAAACGAACCTCGTCCCCGGGGCGCACGAGGACCTGATCGATTCGCCGGCCCTTGAAGAACACGCCGTTGGCGCTGCCCAGGTCCTCCACGAGGATCTTGGTGCCCTTCCAGGACATCCGCGCATGTCGCCCCGACACGGAACCGTCTGCGAGGGTCAGGTCGCAGTCCCGACTCCGACCGATCACGATGTACCGGGGGCCCGCCACGGGTGCTGAGCTCATTGTAGCCTGCTTATGGCTCCGCGCCCCTCCCCCGTGGAAGCCCCTACCCGGCTCCGCTGGCCCCCGCGCCCCTCGGCGGACCCGAGGGGCTTTCGATGCGGCGACCGAAGCGGCAAGATGCGTCCATGCACGCAAGACTTTCCATTCGGTCCGCACAGACATGGCTCCTGGCGGCGATCCTCCTGCTACTCGCGCCGGGATGCGGGGGCGGGAGCGGCGGCGCCGAGGACGGCGGCCCGCCCGACGCCGGTCCGGCGGGCGACGCTGGAGCCGACGGCGGCGCGGCGGATGCCCCGAGCTACGTCACGCTGCCGACCTGCGCTTCGCCGCGCGTCGTGATGGGCACCCTGGGAGCGGCCACCATCACGGGCGACACCACCGACGGCCCCCCGGGACCGCGCGACCTCGGTACGGCCTGCGGAAACGTCGAGGCCCTGCGCTGGGCACCCCAGGAAATCATCGAGTATCACGTCCCCGGCGTAGGGTCGGTGGGCGTGTCCATGACCCTCATCGATCCCGGGACTCCGGCGACGTTCGACACGGTGCTCCAGGTGCGCACCGACTGCATGCTGGTTCCCGAGCCCGGCCCGGTGCCGACCTGCTTCGACGATACGGCCGACGACGCGCGCTCGACGGGAGGCTTTGCGGCCGCGGGCGGTGACGTCGTGTACCTCGTGGTCACGGGATATGCCGAGACTCCGGTCATGGGGGCCACGGATCGCGGGCCGTACACCTTGCAGATCGAGGCCCGAACGAACGCCTTGCCCGAGATCACCGGCGGCGAGGTGCGGGTCATCGGCAGCCGCGCCGAGATCGAGCTGAGCGGAGCGGACCCGGACGGTGACGTGATCGCCTTCACTGCCGAATTCCTCGACGCGGGCGGCGATCCGGTGGACCTGAGCGGCGACGGATCCGTCGACGGTGGGGACCGGGTCACGGCGGGCTTCGCCGACGACCTGACCGGCATGACCGCTTTCACGAGCGTCGTACGGTACGCCGATCTGGGCACCGCCATCACGACCGCCCTGGCCGTCACAGCGCGTGTGCGGGCCATCGACGAGGTGTTCGCGATGGGCGGTTCGTTCGACGTCCCCGTCCGCGCCGTCAACCTCGTGGGTCTCGGCGCCACCTGTGACGACATGAACGCCTGCGCCGACCCGCTGACGTGTACGGCGGGGACATGCACCGCACCGGCGGAAGTCATCGCAGCCTGTGCGGTGACGGAGGCCATCACGTTGGCCGCACCGACGACGACAGCGATGGTGGCGACGGTCTCGGGGACGCTGACGGCCACCGCAGGCGTGCTTTCGGCCAGCTGCGCTGCCACCCCCAATGCATCGGTCCTCTACACCGTGGACGTGCCGGGGACGGCGGTGGACCTGATCGCCCGGACTGATCTGCCGGCCACGGGAGCGACCGACACGGTCCTGTCGGTGCGCTCCGAGTGCGCAGACCCGCTGAGCGAGCTCGCGTGCAACGATGACATCGACTATCCGGGCGGCGTCTACCAGTCACGCCTCGAGGTGTTGGACGCATCGGCGGGCGTCCACACGCTCATCGTCGCCCCGTACGGTCCTGACGAGAGTGGCCCCTTCACGCTCGAGGTGACGCTGCGTCCGGTGCTCGCAACCGGAGCGGCCTGCGACTCGACTGGCGTCGCCAACCGGTGCGCCGGAGGTGCCTGCGCCGGTGGGGTCTGCCCGTGAGAGGCCGGCCTTTCGGGCCCCTCAGCGCTCTTCCTCGGCGGCGGCAGCGGCGTCGTAGCGGGCGTCCTCCTCGGCGCACTGTTCCGGGCTCTTGAGGTTCCGGTACCAGAAGAAGTAGAGCCCCACGCCGCAGACGACCGCGATGGCGAAGAACGTCGAGAACTTCTCCCAATCGTGGAACACGAAGCTCATGGCCGCGAGGAGCATGCAGAACTGGAACGGCAGCGCGAAGCACAGCGCGATGACATCGTTCATGCGCTCGTGCGTGCGGCGCAGGACCTCGTCTTCAGTCACGAGCCCGTCGCTCTTGGCCTTCGCCGCGAAGCGAGACCAGAAGCCCCAGGGATTGATCTGCTCCCAGAAGCGCACGAGCATTTGGTCGTCGGGCGCGGGCGTGAGCAGCGAAGTCGCCACTGTCGCCACGAGGGAGCAGCCGACGATGGTGGGGAAGGACAGGTAGAGCTCCCAGTGGAGCGCGGCGTCGAACACCAGGGCGGCCACCATGCCGGCTCCGGTGCCGGCCGCGAAGCCGTAGCCGTTCATGCGGGGCCAGTACCACCTGAGGAAGAGGGGAACGAAGAGCCCCGCCCCGAGGCCCATCGTGATGAGACCCCAGATCTTGTTGATGTTCGGGACCACCGCCGCGAGGGCCACGCCGGCGATGCACAACCCGACGGTGGCCCACCTGGAGATGCGCATGAGCTGCCGTTGGTCGGCGTCGGGCCGCATGTACCGCTGGTAGACGTCCTTGACCACGTAGCTCGCCCCCGCGTTGAGCGTGGAGTCGAAGGTGGACATGGCCGCGGCGACGAGACCCGCCACGATGAGACCCTTGATCCCTGCGGGCAGGACGTGGCTCAGCACGGCGGGCAGCACCTGCTCGGCGTCGGTGCGGATCAGCTCGACGCCCGGGGCACCCGTCTGCAGCATTTGAAGGCCCATGACGACGAGGCCTGCGACCATCGTCCAGCGGAAGATGGACAGCACGATCCCCTCGAGGGTGAGCAGGCTCGCTTCCCGCTCGCTCCGCGCGGCGAAAAACCGCTGGTCCGTGTATCCCCCGACGCCGCCCATCCCCTCGAGCGTCGATCGCATGAACCACATGAAGACGCACAGGCCGAACATGGACAGGATGGGCTCCCACCTGCCCGGATCCGCGAGTGTCCCCGTGACGTCCCTGGCGTTCTCCAGATCGAGAGTGAAGAAGCCCTCCGGGAACTGCACCTGAGGGGCGACCGCGAACGCGTGCACGGTGATGAAGATGGCCGTGAAGATCAGCAGGAGCATCTGGATGACGTCAGTGAAGACCACGCCATAGAGCCCTGAGAGCAGCGTGTAGAAGAGCCCCACGGCGACCATGACGGCCGTGCACTCGAGCTCGCTGAATGGCAGGAAGAACGTGAGGAACTTCCCTGCGCCCTTGGCGAAGTACACGATCATCCCGAGCGACAGCAGGATGTTGGCGATGGCGCTCAGGATGTGGGCGGCCTTGCCCTGCCGGTCGGTCCCGAAGCGGAGCTTCATCCACTCGGCGGAGGTCATGACACGGCTCCGGCGCAGCCACTTCCCGAGGAAGACCATCAGGAAGGCCAGCGTCAGGCCCACGCCGCCGCGCAGCTCGACGAGGAAGCCCTTGTAGCCGAGACCGAACACGACCGCGACGATGACCATCGTCCCGGACATGTCGAAGTTCGACGCTGCTGTGGAGGCGCCCAGGACCCACCACGGGATGCGCTTGCCCCCGAGGAAGTAGTCGTCGAGGCCCCGAGAAGCGACCTTCGACATCGCGTAGCCGACGAGGGTCACGATCACCAGGAATCCCACGATGATCAGGATGTCGATCGTGGCGAGCGGTGAAGAGTCCATGGGGCGCGACTATAGCGTCTCAGCCCGCGATGTGGGCCACGGATTGCCCTGCGAAGGCCTTAGAGCCGATCCCAAAAGCTCCCGTCGCCGTACTTGCGCCGCAGGCCCGTCTGCGGTGTCATCGCTCCTCACCCTACTACCGTAGACTACTGGGCGCCCGGTGCCGGATGCTGCGCCGCGAGCACCCGAAGCACGTTTTCGCCGAGGATGGCTCCGACCGGGAGCTCGCGGCGCTCGAGCTCCTCACGCAGAGCGCCGAGTCGCGAGACGTCGTCGAGACCGAGGGGCAGCTCGGGCACTCCGTCGAAGTCCGAGCCCAGGCACGCCGCCCCCGGACCGCCGATCTCGACCACATGCGCGAAGTGCGCGCCCAGCGTCTCGAGGGTCGGAGGGGCAATGGCCGGATCGAGCTCCCGCGCGAGCGCGAGCTGGGCCGCGCCGCGCGCGATCCAGTTGTCCCCCTGCGCATCGGCGATCGCCGCGAAACGCTCGGCGTGCTGGCGCTCGAGGCGGCGCCTGCGCTGCAAATAGTCGGCGTCGATGAAGTTCGAGAAGTAGTTCACGCACACGGCGCCGCCGCCCTGGGCCACGCGCCGGATCTGCTCGTCAGTGAGATTGCGGTCGTGGTCCGACAACGCCCGCGCGGCGGAGTGGCTGGCCAGCACAGGCCCGCCCACGATGTCCATGATGTCGAAGAACGTGCGCTCGCTGACGTGAGAGACGTCCACGATCATCCCGAGCCGCCCCATCTCCTCGATGACGCGCCGTCCGAGCGGCGTGAGCCCGCGGCGCGGCCGGGCGCCCGACGACGAGTGTCCGAGCGGGTTGTCCGTGGACCACGTGATCGTCATGTATCGGGCCCCGAGCGCGTACATCTCCCGCAGGCGCTGCATCACGACGTCAGGATCGCTCGACCCGAGGGCGTGCCCACCTTCGACGCCTATGAGCAGGGCGATCTTGCCATCACGGGCCGCGGCCCGAACCTCGTCGGCCGTCGTGCAGAGCGCCGCCAGGTCCGGGTGCCGCTCGGCCACGGCGCGGATCGCGCCGGTGAGGGCCCGTGCCCGCTCCCACGCCGCGTCGCCCGAGAAGCGCCTCGGATTCACCCACACGCTGAAGAACGCGCCGGTGAGCCCCCCCTCGCGCATGCGCGGGATGTCCAAGTGTCCATCGTCGAGGCGTTCCCCGATGTCGTCGCCGTCGTCGAGCATGCGCTGCGTCGTGTCGACGTGCGTGTCGATGGCGATGGGTGCGGCCGGCGGCGGCGCGACAACGGGCTCGGGCGGAGCGGGATCGCCCGCGCGGGGGCGAGCTGGATAGGGTGCCGGATCGCCCGTGGCTGCGGGCTCGAGCCGCGCCCCGGCCCGCGAATGCTCGGCGCGATCACGCCCCCCGCAGGCGGCCCACGTCACCGCCAGCGCCAGGACCGAGACCGAGACCGCACGCATGGGGCAGATGTACGTGACTTGCGGCCCGCGCGCATCCAGAACCTCCCAAGCGCAATCACGACGGCCCCCCTGCCCTTCCACCCGGCGGCGCCGCGCGCAGCATCTCCGGCGTCTCGCCCTGGGCAGGCCTCACCACGCCACGCTCGGTGTAGATCGCTGTGACGAGCCTCGCCGGCGTCACGTCGAAGGCCGGATGCCGGCACGGGATCCCGTCGGCGACCAGGAC
>Ga0214473_10009940_pt1 | contig 11231 bp, 11 predicted proteins | sample RVTome_7_FD_203509 | JGI IMG/M metagenome (GOLD analysis project Ga0214473, IMG submission 203509) | Soil microbial communities from uranium-contaminated site in the Upper Colorado River Basin, Wyoming, United States - RVT98D197 | ecosystem: Environmental > Terrestrial > Soil > Contaminated >...
GCTCCACGCCGCGCTGAACCAAGTCCAACACAGCGCCGTGAGCGATCTGCGCGGGAAAGCAGAATCCGGCATTGGACTTTAGCTCGCCGCGCGGGTCGATGTCCGATAGGACCACGTCCATGCCCAGGCCGGAGAAGAACGTCGAGTAGAGGGGATAGAGCGAATGCGTCGTCAGCGCCTTGGGAATGCCGATGCGTTTAGTCTTTGCTTCAATGGTCGCGGCAGGACGGCCAAAGATCAGCTTGCTTCTTTGTTCCACCAGATCCGGCGCCGCGGCGATGTGCGCCTTTCGTTTCCAGACATTTTCGTACAGGCTGCAGCGGCCGCCGAAGGGAAAGCGCCGTCCCGCCACTTCGAAATGGTCGATGCTGCAGTAGATCGTACAGGCCCCGCAGGTGAATCGGCTCGTGCGCTTCATCTCCGGTGTGGCCAGAGACAAAAGCTCCGCCGCGGTTCCGAGCGAGCCGTGCGCGCGTTGCAGCGCCAGCAAGGCCACCCCCAGAGCGCCGAGCAACTCCGGACTGGGCGGAATCACGACTTGGCGGCCGACGCTATGAGCAAAAGCGTGGCCGACGGCGCGATTTAGAGCGACGCCGCCTTGCAGAAACACTTTCTTGCCGACGTAGCGCGACCCCTTGACCCGGTTTAGATAATTACCGGCGATGGCGTAAACCAGCCCGGCGACGATGTTCTCGCGTGAGTGGCCTTCTTGCAATGCGATCCGGATATCGGAGTTAATGAACGCCGCGCAGGTGGCTTTGAACTGCACCGGCGCGGGCGCGGCCAACGCGAGGTCGGCGATCTCGGCAACGTTTATACCGAGATCGCCGCGGGCGCTTTCTTCGAGAAAAGAGCCGGTGCCCGCCGAGCAGGCGTTGTTCATCGCGTAGTCGATGGGAACGCCATTGCGTAGATAGATATACTTGGAATCCTGCCCGCCGATTTCAAAGATGGTATCGACGTCGCCATCGTAGTGGGCTGCGCCGGCGGCGTGGGCCGAAATTTCATTGTAGACATGCTCGCTGCCGAGATAGGCGCCGGCGAGTTCTCGCGCCGAACCGGTCGTGCCCGCCAAGCCCACGCACCGGTTGCCGATTTGATCGACCAGCGCTCTCAGGCATGCGCGCGTCGCGGCGACGGGATCGCCGTTGGTTCGCGTGTAGTGCGACGCGACCACGCCGCGAGTGGCGGGGTCGAGTAGAATCGCCTTGGTCGTCGTCGATCCCGCATCCACACCCAGCACCATTGGGCCCTGCGGCGGCGGTTGCCGCGGCGGCGCGGCAATGATTTGCACGCGATCACTGTAGAGATTGAGCGCCGGTAGGTGGCTAAGCGTAGCCTGCGTGGCGATTTCCGGCGAAGAGTACAGAGGCTCGTCGCGCGTCAACAAGGCGCTACCCCAGGCCTCGAACCAGGGACTCTCTGGCACTACAACAAACTCAGTGGACGGAAGTGTTTCGCGCAGCGCAGCCAGCATCGCCGCATTGCGAGTGACGCCGCCGATCACGAGCACGCGCCGCAGTTCGCTCTGGCCCTTTTCGAGCAGTGCAACGACTTTGCCGGCCATGCTGTCGTGGAGCGTGTGGAGAATGTCCTCGGCGGTCGCCTCGTTGCGGTTGAGCTTATGCGTGATGTCCGATTTGCAGTGTACCGAGCAGCGCGCCGCCAGCGGCACCACTTTGCCGGCGAATGAATTGCGGATGGCCTCTTCCATGCCGATGCCCATGCGGCCGATCTGCTGGACGAAGAATTCACCGCTGCCGGCGGCGCACTTGTTGTGTGACAGGACGTTGCTGATTCTGCCGCCGGCAACCATGTAAACCAGAAACGATTCTCCGCCGAGCGAAACCACCGCGTCAAAATCGCTCTTTACCTCGCGCAGGGCGCGTTGAATCGCCGCAGCTTCGGAAATGTGGCCCAGGTGCCCCGACACGCCAAAATAATCGGCGTTAGCGAAATCCGTTTCAGCCAGGAGTTCTTTCAGGACCGCCACTGGACGGCCCTGATGCGGCACGACCATCGAATGGGTCTCGGCGCCGTTCAAGGCGGCGAGCTTGACGGTCAAGGCGCCGATATTCACGCCGATATACTTCATGGCCGCGCTTTCTTGTATGGCGGACTCTTGGAATCTCGGCTTTTCATGCGTCGGCTAAGGATGAAAAACATTGAACACCGCCAACCGGTCGAAATACGTACATACTTTATAACGCAATATATGCGCCATGAACTTGCCACACATTTCGACGGGCAAATCACAAAATAATAGATGGTAGGCGAGAGCCGAGAGCAAGTCCTCGCAAAAGAGAGAACCAAAATGCTTTGGCTTGTCATCCGTTGGAAAGCATCCGAATGAAATCCAGCCGCAACTACCTGGTCCCGGCAGAATTCCCTGGCATCGTCCTTGCCTCGCTTTACCTACTAGTCAAAAGCAAGCGGCAGCAAAGGGCGACGGAGGATGATCGGTGATGAAATTAAAGATAGTCCTTGTCGGGGTAGTGTTTGGAATAATCGGGGCAGTGTGGCATCTGTTTTGGTCTTTCCTAGTGTGGCTCGGTTGGGCGCAGGCTTTCCTTGATTTTATCTTTACGCTCCATTTCATAACGCCGCCCTATAAGATCACTGCTTTCGATTTCATCACGGCGGCTCTGTTGATCACCATGGTTTTTGTCCTGTGGTTTGTCCTAGGGATTATCGCTGCGGCGGTGTGGAATATTTTTCTTAGACAATAGGCGTTAACGGGGAAATGGGCGGGACGGGACGAGCCGGGCTGATGCCATTATTCGGACCCAGGGGCCCAGAGCTGCTCCCGTCATCCAGTTAGGATTCGGTTTTTTCCCTGTACTTGTTGAGCAGGCTGGCGACAAGGTCGACGGGTATCGGCAGGATGACGGTTTGGTTGTTTTCCGCGGCCACCTGCACCAGGCTTTGGAGATATCTCAGATGCATCGCCGTCGGCTGCTTTGCGATAATGGCTGCGGCTTCGGCCAGCTTCTGCGAGGCCTGGAACTCGCCGTCGGCGTGAATCACCTTGGCGCGCCGTTCCCGTTCCGCTTCCGCCTGTTTGGCCATGGCGCGCTGCAATTCTTGGGGTAGATCGATATGTTTCACCTCCACCAACACGACTTTGATGCCCCAGGGGTCGGTTTGCGAATCGATGATCCCTTGAATCCGGCTGTTAATTTTCTCCCGCTCGGCCAGCAGCTCGTCTAACTGGGCTTGCCCGCAGACGCTGCGCAACGTGACCTGGGCAAGCTGAGAGGTGGCGAACAGATAGTTTTCCACCTCGCGGATCGCGCGATTGGGATCTATGACTCGGAAATAGAGGACCGCGCTTACTTTAACGGAGACGTTGTCCCGGGTGATAATGTCCTGCGGCGGCACGTCCATCGTCACGGTGCGCAGATCGACGCGGAGCATTTTTTCGACGAGCGGGATCACGTACGTTATGCCAGGCCCGCGCGGCGCTACCATGCGCCCCAAACGAAAGATGACGGCGCGCTCGTATTCCTTGAGAATCTTGATGCCGGTGATGATGATGAGCGCGGCGATGACGAGGACTGTTCCCGCCGGTCCGAGCAGTTGTCCGATTACCTCCAGCATGAATTCCTCCGCATTAGGCGTTTAAAACATTCAAACCGTTCAAGTCGTTCAAATCGCCGCCCTGACGGGAACGAGCCGCTACCCTTTTATGCATATCACCGGTTCCAGCCGCGCCACGGTGCGCGCTAGACCGGCATGGTCGGCGGCCTCGACTACCGCGCTGACATCTTTATAGGCTCCCGGCGCTTCTTCGGCAACTCCGCGCATCGACCGGCTCCGGATTAGAACTCCATGGCTGGCGAGATTCTGCACTACTTCCGCTCCACGCCACTGTCTTAGAGCCTGATGGCGGCTCATGCTGCGACCGGCGCCGTGACAGGCGGAGCCGAATGCGAGATCCATGCCTTGGTTCGTGCCTGCTAGAATATAGGAAGCGGTGCCCATCGTGCCGCCGATGAGGACCGGCTGACCGACTTCTCTGAAAAGCTCTGGTACGGTTTCGTGCCCGGGCCCAAAGGCGCGCGTGGCGCCCTTGCGGTGAACGAAGAGCTGCATCTTTTTTCCGTCCACCGCGTGCTCTTCAACTTTGCAGGTGTTGTGCGATACGTCGTAAAGCAGCGGCAGCACGGCATGCGGAAAAATTTCACTGAAAGCTTCCCGCACAAGGTAGGTGATGATCTGGCGATTGGCAAGCGCGCAGTTGATCGCCCCACGCATGGCGCCCAGATAGGCTTCTCCCACCGGTGAATTGATCGGTGCGCACGCCAGCTCGCGGTCGGGGAGATCGATACCGTATTGCGAGGCAGCGGCGGCCATGCGGGTGAGAAATTCAGTCCCAATCTGATGGCCGAGACCGCGCGAGCCGCAGTGGATGCTCAGTACGATGTTGCCTTGAGAAACGCCAAACGCCGCGGCGATGTCGCGGTCAACAATCTTCGCGACATGTTGAACTTCGAGATAATGATTGCCGGAACCGAGGGTTCCCATCTCTTCGCGCTGGCGTTTCTTGGCGCGGTCCGAAACTTCATGCGGGTGCGCTCCCGGCATGCAGCCGCCTTCTTCGACGCGCTCAAGATCCTCGCGCATGCCGTAACCTCGCTCAACCGCCCATTTCGCTCCACCCGTCAGCATAGCATTCATTTCTTTCTCGTTCAGGCTCAGTTTGCCTCGACTGCCGACGCCGGCCGGAATCTGGTGGAACAGAGCATCGGCCAGGGGCTCCTTTTTCGCCTGAACTTGATCGAGCGTGAGACCCGTGAGCAAGGTCCGCACGCCGCAGGAGATGTCGAAGCCGACGCCGCCCGCGGATATCACGCCGCCTTCCTTGGCGTCAAATGCCGCTACGCCACCGATGGGAAATCCATATCCCCAGTGAGCATCGGGCATGACATAGGATGCCTTGACGATCCCCGGCAGCATGGCGACGTTAGTGGCTTGCTCGTAGACCTTTTCGTCCATGTCGCGGATCAACGCTTCGGTGGCGAAGATCACCGCCGGCACACGCATCTTGCCGTAGGGCTGAATCCACCACTGCTCTTCCGATTTTCTCTGCAAACGTGCGATATCCACGGGATTCTCCTCAAACGTCAACGACACACTGCGCGATCCACCCGCCATCTTGGTCCCGTGCTACTTTAAGTTCGGTGCAGGTGGCGCCTTTCACTTCTACCCCCAGCTCATGCTTGTTTTCATCGATGGGCTCGCCCCAAGCGTTGGCGAAGAGACTGTTGCCATCGATGCGGACCTCATACCGGGCGAAGAGCATCCTCCGTGTTGCCATCTCGTAAATTAGGGCGTTGAGCCAGTTAACAAGAAGGAGTTCGTCATCAGTCGCCTCGCAGGTAATTTCAACGCACTCATTGGGCGAAACGGAGGCGGGCTCGGTGATCACGGCAGTCAGCGCCACAGCCGCCTGCTCGAAGGCTTCGGCTTTGGAACGGCCGACACCTCGCACGCCAATGTCCGCGCCGTGAGGCAGTAGCTCCCAACGACATTCTGGCATTTTTTCCCTCTGCGCCGGCTCGCCGCGAAAAGTTCCCACGGCTGGGGTGGCTTACAAGCGTAAGCTCGGGCTCATTATCTTGTAGAGTTCCCGCTTCGAGGAAGTCTCCAGTAGAGGGGATATCTGCTTCGCCCATTGTTGAAATTCCTGGTTTTCGGTGACCTTCTTGATCTGCGCTTCCAGAACACCGGGGTCCGCTACTTCCTGCTCGAACACTAAATCGGGCGCTCCCAAGGAGCCGTAATGTGTACGCATGATGCGCGCACGTGAACCGCCGGCATGCTCGACCCACTTGAGAAGCGTGTCAAGCCCTTGTTCAACCTCCTGAGTCTTACCGGGCAGGGTATGGAATGTGAGCCGTGATAGATACATGGTTTCGTACCTCCTTTTGACTGAAAATTTTTAGGCTATGAGCAAGTTCGGTTCGCCGCCGTTGTTTAACTGTTTTGCGCAAACAAAGTGCCAACTCCCGGTTCCATTCTTTCCCAATAAAAAGCTATCGGATTCGCCTCCGAGCCGGCGCGCCGTTCTCATGTGTGCGAACAAAAGGTAGATTCTTTTGCAGAGTTGGTTCGGCCGATCACCGCCACTGAATTTCGGGCGGCAATTGCCTTGGCGGAAAGATTTGAACTGCGCCGGCTCGCCCGATGATTGACGTCAAACGCCGCGCCTGAATGCGCTCCTCTTCTTGAGCCGGCGGCGCTGCTAAGCGCGGGCTTGCTATCATGGGTTCCATTGCCTGACAGATTCTCCGGGCGCCGGCGCTTTGTGCGCTTTCTCAAAGCTGACGCGGCTCGGCCATGTTATTTGCTCGAAATGCGAACCACGGATTTGTTATCGCTGATTTTTGAGCGGTTCTACCGTTCCCGTCTGGCATGTCTATTGCGAAACTCTGTCGGCATTATCCCGAAAAAGGAGGAAGCTTCCATGAAAGCACGTGAAGTGATGAACACGAGGGTGACTGCGGCAACGCCGAGGGCAATCGGTCGCGACCTGGCTCTGCAGTTGCTGTCGGGTATGTACAGCGGCCTGCCTGTGGTTGATCCGAAAGGCAAAGTGGTCGGCGTGGTAACGGAGTTCGATTTGCTCCAGGCGATCCACGAAGGGAAAGACTTGCAGACAACCAAGGCGGAAGAGCTCATGACCAAGCCGGTCGTTTGCGCCCAAGAAGACGAGGAGATCGATGCGGTCATCGGCAAGATGACCGAAAGAAATATCATTCGTCTTCCGGTCGTGCGGGAGGATGGAAAGCTAGTGGGCGTGATTGCTCGGGCCGATATCCTGAGCCGCATGATCGAACCGGAGTTCGTGACGATTGTCGGTAGTTGAACGGTCTCTGTTACGCCAGACTGTGTGAAATCTCCGTTCATGGTTCGACGCGGCTCACCACGAACGGAATTCAGACCTTGCAATCCAAGTATTTAGCCGTTCCTCCTGAGCCTCGTCGAAGGGTGGACAGTTAGTTTTCACACAGTCTGACGCTCTAGGCGATCGCTCTTCGGGCAGCCGGTGGTGAGCCGCGCGCCAGCAGTCCTGCTTGAGACTTGCCCGAAAGGAGAAAGGTTTTTGAGAGGAGACAGACCATGGGAACGTACGTCATGTTAACCCGGCTTACTCCCGAGGCACTGAAGAAACCGGAATCGGTAACCGAGCTGAACAGACGAGTAGAGGACCGGATAAAAAAAGTATGTCCCGGAGTTAAGTGGCTCGCCAACTACGCGGTGCTTGGTCCGTGCGATTATCTCGATATCTTCGAGGCGCCGGATACCGATACGGCGACCAAGGTAGCTCTTCTGGTTCGCTCTTTCGGTCATGGAACGACGGAGACCTGGGTTGCAACGCAGTGGGACCGTTTCACGGGCCTGGCGACGAGCCTAAAGAGTTAGGTGCTCGGCGTGCTGGAGATCGACGGCTCGCGCCATTCGGGAAGCGGCACGATCGTCCGGCAGGCCGTCGCGTTCGCGGCCCTGACCGCAACCGCGATTCATACCGTCAACATTCGGGTCAAGCGCCCGAAACCGGGTCTGCGGCGCCAACATATGCAGGCGGTGGAGTCCATCCGGCAATTGGTGGAGGGAACCTGCGAGGGGCTAGCGCAAGGATCGAGAGAAATCGTTTTTCGGCCCGGTGAGCCGACGAGCGAGCAACGGTTCACCTGGGATATCGGCTCCGCGGGCTCGACAACCGCGCTGGCGCTTGCGCTGCTGCCGGTGCTCGCGTTCAGTCCGGCGCCAGTCTCCGTCGAGTTGCGCGGCGGCCTTTTTCAAGACTTCGCTCCTTCGTTTTATCACCTCGAACATGTGCTGATGCCGCTGCTCAGCCGGATGGGCATCGAGCTGAAAGTTCGAATGGTAGACCCGGTTACGTTCCGACCGGACACGGGATTTGGCACTTGCAGATAACGCCGGCGCGGCAATCGCTTCAACCTTTGGTTTTGGACAAATCGGGCGCCGTGAAAAAAATCTGGGGCATCGCTCTTTCGTCCCGGCTCAAGGATCAATCGGTCAGCGCGCGCATGGCGGATGCAGCAGCCCGCAGTCTCACCGCCGCCGGCTATCACGCCGATATTCAAGCGCTCTACGATGAAAGCGCGCTGCAGCCCGGGGCGGCGCTGGCTGTGTTTGCCGATCTTAACGGCGGCGCAAGGCTCGGCTCGGATAGAGCCGGGGCGCCGGGCAGACGGTCCGAAGCGATTGGCAAGCATGTAGCGCGCCGTCTGCTGGAGGATTTGAAAACCGGCGCGACCCTCGACCGTTATGCCAGCGATCAGATCATTCCCTTTGCGGCCCTCGCCTCCGGTGAGAGCAGGTTTCGCATTCCCTGCGTGTCAGAGCATATCGACACAGCAACGCGTGGCTGAGCCGCGAATTTCTCGGCGCCGAAGTCCGGGCCCAAGGGCATGAACTGGTGGTGAAAGGCGCCGCCTTTTTGGCGCGATGAGCCGGCGAAAGACCGGAATCGATATTCATGGACCGGATTCACATTCAGCAGCTTGACGGCCCGGCCGAACACGACGTCGAAATCGTCGAGCGCAAGGGGCTTGGCCACCCCGACACCATCTGTGATCTGGTCATGGAACAGATTTCGTTGGCGCTCTACGGAGCTTACAGCGGGCACTGTGGCAGATTGTTTCATTTCAATTGCGACAAGGGCCTTCTCGTGGCGGGACAAGTCGAGCGCCGCTTCGGCGGTGGAAAGGTGATTGAGCCGATGCGGCTGGTCATCGGCGACCGGGCCACGCCGGTCAAAGAGTTCGACATCCGTGAAATTGCTATCGAGACCGCCAAATGCTGGTTCCGCGAACATCTTCCCGAGGTTGACCCCGACCGCCATGTCACATACCAGGTCGAGCTCAAGAGCGGCTCCGAGGAGCTGACGGGCATATTTCAAGAAACTTCCACGGTTGCCTTAGCGAATGACACTTCGGCCGCCGTGGGCTATGCACCGCTCAGCGAAACCGAACAACTGGTCTTGGAAGCTGAAAGATTTCTCAATGGCCCGGAGTTCAAACGGCGCTACCCGGAGAGCGGCAAAGATGTAAAGATAATGGGAGTACGCGAGGGAAGCCGGCTTGACATTACGGCAGCCATGCCATTGCTCGACCGCTACACCGACGACGAGGCTTCTTACTTTGAAAAGAAGCAAGAGATGCGAGAGGTTCTGAGCGCCCATCTTCGTTCACGTCTGGCCAGGCTCGATGAGATCAACGTGAATTTGAACACCTTGGACCGCCCGGGTAGAGGGCTCGCCGGCATCTATCTTTCGGTTCTTGGCACTTCAGCCGAGGACGCGGATTCTGGTGAAGTGGGGCGCGGCAACCAGGTCAACGGCATCATCGCGCTCAACCGGCCGCGCGGTTCGGAAGCCGCAGCGGGGAAGAATCCGCTCAGTCACGTGGGTAAAATCTACAGCGTTTTAACGCACCTCTTGGCCCGCCAAATCCACGCGGAAATTCCCGGCGTGGAGCAGGTCGTGGTATGGTTATGCAGCAGCATCGGCGATCCGATCGACAAGCCGCAAATGGCTTCGGTGCAGGTGCGACTCGAACGGCAAGCTAAATTCGCGGATGTTGCAGAGCCCATTCGCCAAATTATGGTTCGCGAGCTGGAGCGCATGCCTTCGTTGTGCGAGGAGCTGGCGCAAGGGAAATACGCGATCTGTTAGGAGTATGTCGTTAGAGGCGCGAGAGCCTTTCGGTACACTCCCAATCGTTTTGACCAAGGCTCAACTTCCCAGGGCCCGTCGGGAAGCGACTCAAGTTTGCCGATGATCAATGCGCCTCCGGGAGCCAAACTGTCGGCAATCTTCCGCATCGTTTTTTTCTGTAGGGTTTCATCAAAATAAGTCAATGCAAGGTTGCGGCAGAGGACCATTTGAAACCTACCTTCGGGGGCGTGCTCGCGAATATCCTGCAGCAAAAATGTCACGCGGGCTCGATACTCATCTTTCAGACAGAGTTCCTCTCCGCATGTTACAAATGCCTCGGTTCGCCATTCAGCCGGCAATTCTTTTATGCTGCTCGCCTTGTAGCACGCGCATTCGGCGCGGCGGATCGCCTGGTGATCGATGTCCGTGGCGACGATCCGCAAACGAAGCGACGGGAATCGTTGCGCGAGGCAGTGTCGCCAAATAATCGCGAGGGTATACGGCTCTTCCCCTCCGGCGCATCCTGCGCTCCAGCAGCGGATCTCGCCTTCTCCACCCGCGACCTGCCGTTGTACCAGTTGCGGCAGGACCTCACTTTCCAAGTACTGAAAAACGCTTCGGTCGCGATAGAAGCGGGAAATGTGAATCCAGCACAAGCTGTCTAGCGTCGCCCACTCATCCGGGTGATCTTCCAGATGGCGCCGATACGACTGCAAGCTTGGCAATTCCAACTCCTGCATACGGCGGTCGATGCGCTTGTAGACCTGGCGGCGCACTTTGCGAAAACCCGGCCAGCGCAGATGTAATCTGGGCAGACAGCGCTGCAGGAATTGGACACCCTCGAGATCGGTGATCAATTAACCTCTTTCCATAGAGCGCGGATCTTGAGAATAATAAGCAACTCAAGTACCAATGCCACGGTTGGTAACCGTGCGTTGGCTATTTCACTGGTAGTGGCGTCGATGAGTTGGGCGGCCAGCGCTCCAACTGCCCCGAAAGTCCCGCAGGGTTGGAAGTCCACGTTTCCTGAAGGCGACGCGAAAGCCGGCAGGACCGTCTTCCTCGAAATGAAGTGTTATTCATGACATGCCGGCAGGCGTTGGCGTTTGAGTCGAACAGCACGGCTTGCGACGAAACGGTTTCACTACTCCTGGATATGTTGCAGGTAGAAAACCAAGCTCAGAATCCGGCCGGCAATCTGTGAGCGCGAACCGGCATCGTCGCCTTTCGCGTCGGCGCGAAAGCGCGCACCCCACACCGGCATGTCGCGAGTTCCATGTCCCCTGACCTCCTCCCGTCCGTCGATGGTTCTATAGACTTTCCAAAAGGGAAACCCGCCGGCATTTTTCTTTGCCATTTGAGTTAAATCCGAAGGTTGCACGGTGAGGAATTTGGCCATGATTCCATAGCCTCGCCCGTCGACGCCGTGACATATCGCGCAGTAATTTTGATATTCGATCTCACCGCCGGCGATGACTTCCATCTCCTGAGCCCGCGCCAGCGTCGGGCAATGCCAATTCAGCGCCACGAGCAAGATCGCAAC
>Ga0214473_10009941_pt1 | contig 11230 bp, 14 predicted proteins | sample RVTome_7_FD_203509 | JGI IMG/M metagenome (GOLD analysis project Ga0214473, IMG submission 203509) | Soil microbial communities from uranium-contaminated site in the Upper Colorado River Basin, Wyoming, United States - RVT98D197 | ecosystem: Environmental > Terrestrial > Soil > Contaminated >...
CTACGGCATCGAGTGACGCAACGCTGCGAATGCGTGCATGGTGCGCAACGTCGGAGATGCAGAATCCGCACGAAGTGGCCGCCGCTCAGCCACCGTAGAGCTATCGTGCACGACTGACAAGGCCCGGTCGTCATTCGTTGGGGCGGCGGCCACCTGGCACGCAGACTGCTTGACGAACCAGATCAAGAGGCGACACGTCGGCGACAAGACTAGCAGGAGGGGTTGACTCATGATCAGCTCTTTGGTTTCGGGAAAGGAGTTCAATCGCGCGTCACACGGGGCAGCGGTGTGTACGCTCCATTCGAGGCCGGTCGCGCTGACGACCGCCTTGCTGTGTGTCCTGCTGCTGCCCGGAAGGACCCTGGGCCAGTGCGCTTCTGTCCCTGCCTGCGGCTGCCGCGCAGCGGGAAAGAGCTCGCTTGTGCTGAAGGACAAGATCCCGGACGACCGCGACGCGCTGACGTTCAAGTGGCAGAAGGGTGCGGAGACAAGCACGGCGGAGCTTGCCGACCCTACACAGGGCACGGGTTACGCACTCTGCCTGTACGATGCGACTGGGCTGCTCTGCAGTCTTGAGGTGGCGGGAGCCGCCGCAAGCTGGTCGGCCCTGAGCGGAGAGCGCGGCTTCCGCTACCGCGACACGACGGGAGCCCAGGATGGAATCACGAAGATGCTACTGCGTAGCGGGACGGCCGGAAGGGCAAAGCTTGCGGTGATGGGCAAGGGGCTCAACCTGCCCGATCCGACGCTGGAACTCAGCGAGCCGGTGACCGCACAGCTCATTAACCAGGACAGCGCGCTCTGTTGGACGGCGACGTACAGCGGCCCCGGAACCATCCGCAGGAACGACACCGAGAGGTTCCGGGCCATAGCGTTAGCCCCGGCTCTCGCGCCCGAGTGTACCCCCACCGATCCCACCCCCACCAACACGCCGACCGACACCACCGAGCCGACGCCAACCACCATACCGACACCGACCTCCGACGTCCTCTACCCTGTCGTCGATACGAATCAGAGTGTCTGTTACAATACCTCGACGGAGACTTCCTGCCCGTCCGCCGGACAGTCCTTGTTCGGCCAGGACGCCCAGTACGCCGGCAATCAGCCCAGCTACACGCTCAGTGCGGACGGGCTGACGGTGTTCGACAACAACACGGGGCTGACCTGGCAGCGCAGCCCGGATACCGATGGCGATGGTTCCCTCACCTACGCAGACAAACTGCTGTATTCCCAAGCCCTGACGCGGCCGGCCACGCTCAACGCCGCCAACTACGGCGGCTACAGCGACTGGCGCTTGCCCACGCTCAAGGAACTCTATTCGCTAATCCTTTTCAGCGGCGCCGAGGCCTCGGAAAGCAGCAGTGTCGGCGCCATCCCGTTCATCAACACCAACTACTTCGGATTCGCGTACGGCTTTACAAGCTCCGGCGAGCGCGTCCTCGATTCCCAATGGGTCACCACCACACTGTATGTCGCCAATGCGAACCAGATGTTCGGAGTGAATTTTGCCGATGGCCGCATCAAGGGTTATCCGGCGACCGATGCCATCGGCAAAAAATACTTCGTGATCTGTGTGCGCGGCAACACCAATTACGGCATCAATAATTTCGTCAACAACGGCGACGGCACCATCACCGACCGCGCCACCGCCCTGATGTGGGCGCAAGCCGACAGCGGCACAGGGATGAACTGGTCCGACGCGCTCGCGTGGGTGCAAACGCAAAACGCCGCGAATTACCTCGGCCACAATGATTGGCGGCTGCCCAATCCCAAGGAACTGCACAGTGTCGTGGACTACACGCGCTCGCCCGACACGACCGGTTCGGCCGCCATCAATTCGATGTTCACTGTCACAACGATCACCAACGAAGCCGGCCAGCTCGATTACCCCTACTACTGGACAGGGACCACTCTTGGGAACCCGAGGGGCACGGGCGAGAGAGGCGTTTATATCTCTCTCGGTCGAACGCTGGGCTATTCGAGTCAGAGCGGCACATGGACGGATGTTCACGGCGCCGGCGCCCAGCGCGCAGAATTCAAGCAGGGCGACCCCGCCGACTATCCGCATGGCTTCGGCCCTCAAGGCGACGCCATCCGCATCTTCAACTACGTCAGATGCGTGCGGGATGTCGGAGCCTAGGCTACGCCAGCCGGGGAGAGGGAACCCATACGCATCGTGCACTGCCACTGCTTCCACCGCCTGGTTCGCGCAACCGCGGCTGTCCGTCCACAACCGCCGGGTGAGATTGCTGTTCTTTCGCCGGGTGTGATCCCGCCGCAGATACCGTGACGGTCGATCGCGCCCGATCTGTCAACTCAGGTCGGTTTCAATGGGAAGGAGACGGTTCCATTCGTGGCTGATAGAAGCCATCACTAACGGCCTATCGGTCGCTCCTGGTTAACATAGTGCTGCTTTATCCGACGTTCGCCCCTTCTTGAGCGAGCTCTGGAGCCTCTTCGAGTTCCTGAATCCGGGCATGCTCGGCGCGGCCTCTGCCTTCCGTGCCTTTACCGGCTCTGGGACCCCCGACGAGGGCGGGCGCGCGTTGCTCGCCCGGGCGCTCCGGCCCTTCCTGCTGCGCCGCCGCAAGGAGCAGGTGGCGCAGGACCTCCCGCCCCGGACCGAACAGACGATCGTGACCGAGCTCGACCGTACGCAGCGCCGACTCTACGACGAGATCCGTGACCACTACCGCCGCGCGCTTCGGCAGCGCATCGAGCGCGACGGCTTCCAGCGCGCGCGGATGCACGTTCTCGAGGCGCTCCTGCGCCTGCGGCAGGCGGCCTGCCATCCTGGCCTCATCGACCGCGCGAAGCGGGGCGAGCCGAGCGCCAAGCTCGAAGCGCTGCTGCCGGCCCTCGAGGAAGTGCTTGCGGAGGGACACAAGGCGCTCGTCTTCTCGCAGTTCACGAGCTTCCTCGCGATCGTCCGCGACCGCCTCGATCGCGCCAGGGTCGCCTACGAGTACCTAGACGGGCGCACCCGCGACCGTGCCGGGCGCGTCGAGCGGTTCCAGACGGATCCCGGCTGTCGGCTGTTCCTGATCAGCCTCAAGGCCGGTGGTCTCGGCCTCAACCTGACCGCCGCCGAGTACGTCTTCCTGCTCGATCCGTGGTGGAACCCGGCCGTCGAGGCGCAGGCCGTCGACCGCACCCACCGGATCGGGCAGAACCGCCAGGTGTTTGCCTATCGCCTGATCGCGCGCGACACGGTGGAGGAGAAGGTGCTCGCACTCCAGCAGTCCAAGCGAGCCCTTGCCGACGCTCTGCTCACCGACGAGAGTCTGACCCGCACGCTCTCTCGCGAAGACCTGGAGCTCTTGCTGTCGTGATGCGCGCCCGGCAGCGCCAACGGATTGCTCGACAACACGGGTACCCGCACATCTCGCCGGTGCGCTGCCGGTGCGGGCTCGGGGCCGTCCTCGTGCCGCGTTGGGCCGCATCGCCACCGCAACTTGCGGAATTCTCGGCATGCGTAAAGCATCGCTTTACACCGCGTACGCGGCGCCGTAGAATCCTTCACTGTGATTCGCAGCTTCCGGCACAAGGGGCTGGCAGAGCTGTTCAACAAGGGCACAACCGCAAAGATCGCCCCCGACCTCGTCGGGCGGGTGCGGCGGCGACTGAACGCCCTTCGCGACGCGACGCGGCTCGAAGACCTCAACGTGCCGGGCTTCGACTTTCACCCGCTGCGCGGGAAGCCGCAGCGGTACAGCCTGCACGTCAACGGCCCCTGGTGCATCACATTCGAGTGGGACCAGGGCGAGGCCGTGCGGGTGGATATCGAGCAGTACCACTAAGGGGAGAGACGACGATGGGAGACATCAAAGCGAGCCGGGCACCGAAGCTCGCGCCGACGCACCCGGGCGAGCTCCTGCGCGAGGACGTGCTACCGGCGCTTGGCCTCTCGGTAAGCGAGGCGGCGCGCCAGCTCGGCGTGACGCGGCAGGCACTGCACCACATCCTTGCGGGCACGGCCGCCGTTACCCCTGAGATGGCAGTGCGGCTCGGTCACTTCTGCGGCAACGGGGCCGAACTGTGGCTCAGGATGCAGGCGACGTACGACCTCCACTGGGCGCGCCAGAAGCTCAGGGGCGTGTTGCGTAAGATCCCGCGCCATCGCGCACGGGCAGCGTGATCCCGCAACCAGCGCGCTGGATCAGAACCGTTCCCGGTCCCGCGCTCGGCTGCCGCGGGTGACGCCTCGTCGATGACCTCAGAAACCGTCAAGAGGGGTGCAACGACTTCGGGCACTATGTAAACCAGGAGCGGCCAACAGGCCGTTAGTGATCAACCCGGGGTCCGGGGACGGTGCACCCTGCTCGTGTGGCCGGCCCTGACCTATGCGGGACTCCGTGGGAATCCTCCGGGAGGTGCTCACCAGGTTCCAGCACGACCGTGCTCTCAGCCAGGGTGCGGCGCTCGCCTACTACGCCGTCTTCTCGATAGCGCCCCTGCTCGTCCTCGTGATCGCAGTCGCCGGGATGGCGCTCGGGCGCGTGACGGCCGAGGGCGAGATCGTCCGGCGAATTAGGGAGATCGTCGGGCCCGAGGGGGCGTCGACGATCGATCGCCACCACTTCACAACGCTGGGGCGCGCCCATCATGACCCTCGGCACCCGCCCACGGCTTGATTCTCGCAATTTTGGGGCCCAAGGCGCGTTCCGCGACTTCCGTGTCATGGGCCGCCTGGGCGCGCAGCCAGTAGCCGTTGGAAAGGCCGAAAAACCGGCACAGGCGCAAGTCGGTGTCGGCGGTAATGGCACGTTTACCCGCTACGATGTCACCGATGCGCTGCGCCGGCACGCCGATCTCCTTCGCCAGTCGGTACTGGCTGATCCCCATCGGCCGCAGGAATTCTTCCAGCAAGATCTCGCCGGGCGTTACGGGCTTGAGTTTACGCATCATCATCCTCCGTCAGTGATAGTCCACGATCTCGACATCTTCAGCGCCAGTGTCTGTCCAACGGAAGCACACGCGGAACTGATCGTTTACCCGGATGCTCTGCTGCCCGGCGCGATCACCTTTCAGGGCTTCGAGTCGATTGCCGGGCGGCACCCGCAGATCGTCCAATCGGCCCGCGATCTCCAACTGCCGCAGCTTGCGTCGCGCCACGTTCGCGATGTTCGCGAACCGACTGACCCGCTCGCCTCGCGCAAGAGCCTGTGTGTCGGCGCACTTGAACGTCTTGATCACGGACCGATAGTAACGTGACGCGTGATTGACGTCAAGCGTGACTATCTCAGCCTGGGGGCGACTCTCGGACTCTGCAGTCCGCTCCGCCGTCCGACAAGGTCGGTTGTGACAAGAGATTTCGACACGGACGCCTCGATCGGTATCGCCTGGGCGATCTTGCCGGTCTCGGGACGGGGGAAGGGGAAAGTCTCGGTGCCATCGTCGAGGGTCGCGATGACGTGGGTGTGAATGCCGCTCGGCAGCTCCGCCGGCCTCACGGAGAGGGTGCTGCTCATCCCCAAGTGCACCAGCCAGACCGACCCGTCGTCGAGATCGAACAGCAAGTACTTGGCGCGGCGGCGGACGCCGTCTATGCGGCGTCCGAGCAGGGCGCGTGCGAAGGCGCGCTCGAGCGGCCGTCTCAGCCGGCGCTCGCGCACCATCACCGCCGTTATGCGCCGCCCGTCAAGAAGGGGCCAACGACTTCGAGCGCTACGTCAACCAGGAGCGGCCAATAGGCCGTTAGTGATGGCTATCAACGGATACGTGAAGTGATAAAGACCGAACGCGAACGCTGACGCGACAACGGCCGCCGCGGGAACCGCGTACCGGCCAGATCGGCCGCTGATTACAGTTGCGACCGCCGACTCGATGACCACGAAGAACACACCGACGAAGACGAGCACCTCTGCTACGCTGGTCATCAGCAGGGCAGCAAAGAGCTGCCCAACACGAGCGAGACCCCCAGGGTCGCTCAGAATCCGGTGGCCGATGGGGAACGATGCGACGATCACTCCGATGCCGAGAGCCACCATCGCGAGCATCCCATCACGCGGCGCGAGCGGGAACCCAACCGACCTGCCGTGCGCACGTAGTGCGCTCGCGAGACGTCCTACCGCCACCGCGGGCACGACGATCCCGAATGGCAGAACAACAGATCCGAAATAAGCGAGAGTGCCGCGCTGTCCCTGAAGCACCGTGGTGTGGTTGAACAGGTAGTTGGCGACGAAGAGCAGCGACGCGGCGGTCAGGGAAGACGAGCCCAGCCGTAGACCAACTGCTGAGGGAGTACTTTTCCCGTGATCGATCGCGACCATGCTTTCCCGCTCCGCGAAACTGACTCGCTCGCTCACCCGCGACCATCTAACGGCTTGGCGCTCAGGCGCGGCGTGCTTTTCGCCGTCGCCTGGAGGGGCGAGTTAGATGCGTTCCCTCGCACGCTTGGCTGTCCTGCGACTTCCGGTCAGACGCGGTTTGCGCGGTACACGATAGACGACTTCGAACTCACCTCTGTCTTGACGCTCTTTGAGGTCACGAACAATGGCCGCGAGGTCGAAGTTGAACCTTGCGGCGTACGCCGCCCGAATTCGATGCACCTCTTCCACAATGGGGTCGCGGGGCATGGCTGATCAGTCCTCCATAAGTTCCTCAGGCGTGCAGATCACTGGCGGTTCGAAACCCTGCTCGCGGCAGAGTCCCTCGATCTCCACACGCTTGGTCGCGTTAGCCATGTGCTTGCAGTTCCACGTCAGCAGGTAATCAAGCCCGTGTACGGCAGCGACTGCGACATGAAGCGCGTCGACTTCTGCCTCGCGCGGAATAGCGCCCCGACCAACCAGGACCTGCGCGACGCGCGTGACCGCATCCGTGACGCCCAGTTGCGGAAGCCTGCGGAGCAGCCGGGTACGCCGCCGCGCAGCCATCTGGTCACCGGCGGCCGCCTCCTCCAGTACCAAGGGAGACACGAATATCTGAAACTCCATGCGCCTCCTGCGCCACCAACGTCGTGTGGTTTCTTGGTGGACGCGCACGTGGACATCCCGGCTCGGTTTGGCCGTAAGGTAGCTCACGATCGTGTTCTCAAGATACAGCGTTTTGGGCACCCAATCCGCCTACTCCCTCCTTGCAAGCCGTGCAACTCGCGACCATCTAACGTCCTGCCGCTGAGCGGCGGCGGGTAGACGGCCGCATCAATTCAACCGGCCAGCGCGTACCCGCCGGCCGCTCGAGCGGCGTGTTAGATGCGTAGCAACGCAACCCGAAGCACGTCCTCGCCGAAACTCTCATACTTGCGTGCTCTCAGCTCGTACGCTGCATCACCGATGACGACACGCTGCTTCTTCTTGGCCAGGGCGTAGAGTTCCTGTCGCAGCACACCCGCCCCGCGACCTGAACTCGGAAACCGCGCGATCCCCACTGCCATGCCGCCCCGGAGTGCAAAGACCTCCTCGTAACCGTCCTTGTACTCAACCTCGATGGACTCCACACCGAGGCGAACTGCCTCCGCTGCAACGTCGTGGAGGATGCCTTGCTGGGGAAAGAGCATGTCGACTTTGCCCATCGCCGAGCATCAGCCGCGCTCAAGAACCCGGAATTTCGCGCGGCTGCGCCCGGCGGGCTAGCTGGGAGGAGAGGGCACCCAATCCAAAGCAGAACACCGCAGCATGGATCGCCTTCCCAAGGTAGGGTATCTGGAACAGGGCCAGCAAGATAATCAGACCCAGCAGGAGCGCGAGAAGCGAGTCGCGCATGCTTGTGCTGCTGGTCTTCAAGAGCGTCCGGCCCAGATACGCCCCGACGATGATCTTTGCTGCGTAGAGCCCGAGCAGATACAGAGCAAGAGCGATCAGCGCGATGGGGAGGCCGATCAGTGTGATCGCGACAATGATCATGGCGATCGGCGCGGCCACAAGCACCGCGAAGCCCAAACCCAAGCTTCTCCAACGGCTGACCACCTGCACGCTTCCGTGGAAGAAACGAGGAGTCAAGAGGAGCCACACAAACCCGAGGAGCATGGTGCCGAGCAGATTCACGACGACCCAGAAATAGAACTTCGGCCGGGCCAATCGAGAAGTGCGTGGAGGCACGAGCTGTGTCTCAGTCGCTCCACCGATCGTGACCCCCGATTCAATGCGAACGTCATTCTGTCGCAGCACGTGAGCGACAAAATCCCCTCCGACGCGCGCAGGTGCCAGCAGGTCGATCTGACGCCCATGCGTGATGAGATTCTTTCCGATGCTGCCCTCGATTCGCGCGTTCTCGCCGTAGAACCAGACGCTGCGACTGACCACGCCGTCAGACCGGAGGCTCTGCCCGAAAAAGTTGACGTCCGCGCCAACGCGGGCCTCCGGGTCAAGTGTCATGAATTTGTTGAAGCCGTAAATGCTCCGGACCACGGTTCCTCGGACATCAAGTGTCCGCCCAAACTGATAAACATTCCCGTCCACGGTTCCTCTGATCTCCGCTCTTTCGCCTCCGAAGATCAGATCACCGCTGACCTTCCCTCGAATTTCGACGGTCCTCGCCCATACGATCAGGTCGCCATTGATGGTTCCATCGACTTGAACATTGTCGCCGGTGGCCACCAGCGCACCCTCAACAGTCTCAGCGCTCGGGACACTCACAGTGAATCCTTTCCGGGTCTCCAAGGCGAAGGCCGGTGTGGAAAGAGCGAACGTGAGGAGCAGACCTATTAAGCCGACAGAACCCTTGGCGGGGCGACGCATCAATACCATCACGCCCGTGGCCGCCACGAGCACTATCGTCCAGAGGGCAACCGTGTGGGTCATAGATGCAAGGGCAGGAGCGTTGAACGCCAGGGAGTAGAGAAGCTCGAAGGCGAGGTTGAACTGCCCTGAGGAGGTAAAGGGATTCAGCCAGTTCAGAGCCGGCGCCTTGGCCAGCCACTCAATTACCACGCCCCAGACCGCCGCTGCCGCTACGCCTGCTAATCCCACCCAAACGGGTGCGAACCGCCATGTTCGCGGTGGGGCCACAACTTCGCTCTCCCCGAGCACTGTCATCAGGAAACGGTTCTCCTCCCGCAGCGCGCCCACCAGAGATGAGCAGCGAGTACAGGCTAAGAGGTGCGCCTCAACCTGCCGCGCTTCCTCGGCGGGGAGTTCTTGATCGACATACATCGAGTAGTTCAGCTCCGTGAAGCAGCCCATGCCTATCACTCCTTTTTCATCCGCCGAGAATCCGGCGCAGCTCCTGCTTGCCCCGCAGGATCAGTGTTGCCACATGATTCCGTTGCAGCCCCAGTTGGGCCGCGATCTCGTCGTAGCTCATCTCTCCGTAGTACCGCATGACCAGCACCGTCCGATAGCGATCCGCCAGCCGCGCGATGGCGCTCCTGAGCTGTTCCCGCCGCTCCATGGTCAGGGCCTCACTCAACGGGGAAGGACTCCTCGCGGTATCCAGCCCCTCCCCTTCGATGCCTGCCTCGTCGGTGGCAAAGAGGCGACGCTCGATCCGCCGTCGCCGAAGCAGATCCACACAGTAGTGACTCGCCACGCTGAGGAGCCATCGGGGGAATGGCAGCGTTGCGTCATAGCTCTGCATCGAGCGTTGCAGCCGTAGAAAGACTTCACTCACCGCATCCTCAGCGGCTTGAGTCGAGCCAAGCATGTGCTTGCACAGGCCAAAGACCCTTCGGGCGAACCGTTGATACAGGTCAGCGAACGCCTCCGTATCTCCCTGGCGGGCACGATGAACGAGCGTTTCCAGCTCTGTCTCTTCCATTCGCCCGCTCAGCCGGCCCTCATTCGCTATTACGAACGATCCAGGATGGTAGTTTCAGTGCCAAGCGCGTGCCGATCTGAAACTTTTTTGCGGCTCAATCGTAGTTCAGTGTGACCACTAACGCTAATCCCGATTCCGTCTCTACGGGAACGGTAAGAAGGAGGCAAGAAGTGGCGCACGTCCGAGTTCGGAGGTTATGTAAACCAGGAGCGGCCGATAGGCCGTTAGTAAGGAGGTACGGACATGGACCCTCATGAGTGAAGGAATCGATCCGCAACACTTCCACTGATCCACTGATCCTTGGATACGCTGCCATCAGCGATTACGAAAAGGAGGGTTATCATGAAGCGCATCATGTCAACGAGCGTTCTGGGCTTCCTGTTGTTGTGCGGTCACTCGAGCGAGGCGGCGACTTGCACGGTCGGCGGCTTCACATATACCTGCGACGTGCTCTGCGTGGGAAGCGGGGCCTGCAATGCGCCGGTCTCCGGATGTGATGTAGACAGCGACGGCAAGTGCACGGCGTGCGGAAACAACAGCAACAACACCATCCGGGGCACGACCGGCAACGATGTCTTGTGCGGATTCGGAGGCGATGACAGCCTCGCAGGTGCGCCACGCGCGGTGTTTGCACTGGGAGATGATATCTTCTCTGGTGGAGATGGTAACGACAGGATATACGGTGGTTATGGGAACGACGAAATGTATGGTGACGCCGGCGACGACTTGCTCCAGGGTGGCAATGGAGGAAGTGATACGTTAGTGGGAGGAGATGGAAACGATTCCCTGCAAGCATCGTACAATTACTCGTTTACGATACCGTTTGGAACTAAGTTGTGCGGGGGCAAAGGAGATGACTTGGTAATTGGCATGGGTCACGGCTATCAGTGTGTGGATGGAGGCGCGGACTACGACTGGTGCGCCTACTGGGCACCTCAGTATCCAAACGACGATGAGTTTGGGACAGCCCGAAACTGCGAGGAGCTAGCAGACAGTGATCCGCTCGAGCCGGCACAACCGTCCTGCGGGTGCTTCTAGCCAACTTCCGCGTGGCACGTGGGTCGTATTGACGGGCTAGTCGAGCGAAACAGTAGGCGGTTCGCCGGAGCCGGCGAGGCTTCGGCGAACCGTGGCGTCGAGAGGGGATCGAGAGGAAAGGAGGGCAAAGGGCGAACGCCCATCGCCGGAAAGCCCCGCGGCTTTGGGAGGAGCTGAAATGGCTCTTATCGGAGTGACAGCCGCTCGCTTGCAGCAGGCCGTGGCCGTGCATGTCGTGGTGCTGCTCCTGGCGTCACCAGTCTGGGCCGGCAGGCTGTTTGTCAGCAACGACGGGACAGACGGCCCGGCGTGCGGCACGAAGGCGGCGCCGTGCCGCTCGCTCAGCCAGGCGATTTCGAACGCGCGGGAAGGGGACCGGGTCGAGGTGGGCCCTGGGCGGTACGGGGATCTCAATGGCAACGGGATCTTCGAGGAAGAGGGCGAGGAGGGCGCGTCTTGCGGAGTGTGGTGCATGATCCATGTCAACAAGCGC
>Ga0214473_10009942_pt1 | contig 11229 bp, 10 predicted proteins | sample RVTome_7_FD_203509 | JGI IMG/M metagenome (GOLD analysis project Ga0214473, IMG submission 203509) | Soil microbial communities from uranium-contaminated site in the Upper Colorado River Basin, Wyoming, United States - RVT98D197 | ecosystem: Environmental > Terrestrial > Soil > Contaminated >...
AGGATGTCTTCGCCGGTTTCCCGGCCCACCGGGATGCCATGCTGGCCTATCATCTGGCCAACCGGTCGCTCCCTCGCCGCGTGAAGTTCGAGCATTGCGTCTTCGCGCTCATGGCAGAGCCGGGTAACCGGCAGCTTGTCGAGGAGATGGGCTGGTGCTTTACCGAGTACGCGCGTCGGCGGGTGCTGGCGTGTCCGGAGGTGCCCGGCGCGCGGAAATTTCTCGCCGAGTTCGGTCCACGGATCCCACTCTACGTGGCCTCGGTCACACCCCAGGACGAGCTGCGGGAGACCCTGCGTGCCCGAGACATGGCCCGTTTCGTGGTCGAGGCCTTCGGCGACCCTCCATGCCCCAAGGCAGACGCAGTTCGCCGGGTCCTCGCGCAGGAAGGGTTGGAGCCGGCGGATGTCCTGTTCGTGGGCGATTCCCCCTCGGATTACCGGGTGGCCTCGGAAGCAGGTCTAGCCTTCATCGGGCGGGGCAGCGGCGTGCGATTCGATGGTTGCGAGGTCTGCCTCTGCCGCGATCTGACGGCGATCGCCGATGTGATCCGTCCCTGGGTCGAGGAGGGGCTGGTGTGAAAGAGGTTCCGGCATGATCGCCGCGCACTACGAGCGGCTGGCCGCAACATGTGACGCCCTCCTGTGTCGGCCCGACGCATCCCTCGACTGGATCGCCAATCCGTTCTTGCACGTGGTCAGCGAGCACCCCGTCCACCTGGCGCCGTATCAAGACCTTCTGGGGAGAGCAGGCTCCGGAGGGAATCAGAGCGGACCGTCGCCGCCCGTCGCGCGGAAGAGGCCCGCGGCAATCCGGCTGGCCGCGTTCCTCCGGAACGTCCTCCGCTCCGCCGCCGGGCCGGCGCCCGATACCCATCCAGGAGATGGGGAGCGGTACCCCGTGCTCATCGTGTCTTGGCTCGTGAACGCTGGACACCTCGAGGCGGTCGAGGATTTCTACATCGGCCCCCTCCAGGCGATGCTGGCCGAGCGTGGGGTGCCCTCGGTGCTCGTGCTGCGGAACCAGACGGGTGAGCGGACGCGCGACCTGCAGGCTCGGGCCCGCCGCAACGGGCCGTGTGCGCGTCTGATCCTGCCGGACTTGGCCCGGGCCGGCCAGGAGTTGGCGCTGCTGGGGCGCTGTCTTCGCCTCGCGCGACAGGTGCGCCAGGCCGAGGCCGGGGCGCCGACACCCCTGGCCCGGGCGACCTGCCGCGAGGCGCGGCGGGCGGCCCTCTCGAGCGAGACGGCCGTGAACCTGCGCCTGCATGCACAGCTCGTGGAGCTCTGTCGCCGGGTGCGGCCGGCCTTGGTCCTGACACTCTACGAGGGGCACGCCTGGGAGCGCTGCGTCTGGCGCGCCGCGCGGGACGCGGACCCGTCGGTCCTTTGTGCGGGGTACCAGCACACGATCCTGCGGCCGCGCCAGCACGCGATCCGGCGCGCACTGGGCGCGGGGACACGGGCGGATCCAGACCTCATCCTGACGCTGGGCGACGTGACCCGGCGGAGCCTGGAGAGGAGCCCGGGGCTTGGCGCTCAGCGATTCCTCACGCTTGGTACGCACCGGCGGACCGCGAAGGGGCCGTTGCCGGAGACGCCCCGGGGTCTTCCCGCCTTCCTGGTCCTGCCCGAAGGGAACGAGTCCGAGTGCCGCATCCTCTTCGAGTTCGCCCTCGCCTGCGCCCGGCGGTTGCCGGAGGTGCGGTTCATCTTCCGGATGCACCCCGTGCTGCCGTTCGAGCGGGTGGAGCCACACCTCCAGGGGTACAAGCCGCCTCCTCCCAATGTCGAGGTCAGCCGTGAGAAGGCGATGGAGACGGACCTCGAGCGAGCCGGCTATCTCCTGTACCGAGGGTCCTCGACCGTGCTCTACGGCATCCTGGCGGGACTGAAGCCGTTCTACGTAGCCTGCGCCGACGAGATGGACACCGACCCCCTGTACGACCTGAGTGAATGGCGTGAGCGTGTCACATCTCCCGAAGAGCTGGTCGAGCGGTACATGGCCTCGCAGGCGCGAGAGGCCGCGGCCCTGGTCGATGAGTGGCAACGGGCGCGGACGTTCTGCGAGGCCTACACGCAGTCCATTCGACCCGCCGCATTGGACGAAGCGTTGGCGCTGGCCGGCATAGGGCGGGCGCCGGCAGCAACGGAAGTGGAGATGGCCCCCTAGGTCCGGTTGGCAGAGCCTGAGGCAGTCAGGGAGGAGGGTTCATGTCCTACGCGGAGACGTATCTGGCCGAGGCTGCCGAGATCATCCGTCGACTCGATCCGGCGCACATCGAGGCAGTGGCGCGCCTGCTGGTCGAGACCAGGGCGGCCGGCGGCCGGCTGTTCATCCTGGGGGTCGGCGGCGGCGCCGGACACGCCTCGCACGCCGTGAACGACTTCCGGAAAATCGCCGGGATGGAGGCGTATTCGCCGAGCGACAACGTGTCGGAGCTGACGGCCCGGATCAACGACGAGGGGTGGGAGACTACGTACTCTGCCTGGCTCGCCGGCAGCCGCCTGGGGCCGAAGGACATGGTGCTGGTGTTTTCGGTGGGCGGGGGAGACCCGGAGCGAAATGTGAGTCTGAATCTCGTCCGCGCCTTAGAGTATACACGGAAGGTCGGGGCCAAGATCGCCGGCATCGTGGGACGTGACGGGGGCTACACGGCGCGTGTCGCCGATGCGTGCGTGATCGTTCCCACCGTGAACCCGGCGGCCGTGACGGCACACACCGAGTCGTTTCAGGCGGTGCTCTGGCACCTCATCGTGTCGCACCCGAAGGTGCAAGTTGCCTCCATGAAATGGGAATCGCTCCGGTGATCCCGGGGGAAGGAGGACAGCATGCCTATCTTCCTAGACTCGAGCAGGCTGCAGGAGGTCGAGCAGTTCCAGCGGATGGGGATCATCCGGGGGGTGACGACCAACCCAACCATCATGATGAAAGACGGCGTCACCGGAGGGCTGCGGGGCATCGAGGAGCGTGCAAAGAGCATCGCCAAGCTGATCTCGCCGCTCCCGCTCTCGGTCGAGGTGACGACGAACGACCCGAGGCGAATCATCGAGCAGGCCCGGACTTTCGCAGGGTGGGCCGAGAACATCAATGTGAAGGTCACTATTCACGGCCCGGAGGGGGAACTAGAGAACCTGGCGGTCATCCATGAGCTTGAAAGCCTCCATGCTGTCCGCATAAACGTGACCGCCATGATGAGCGCGCAGCAGTGCTTGCTCGCGGCCCTCGCGGGTGCAACGTATGTTTCGCTCTTCGGAGGGCGCGTGAATAACATGGGATACGACGCCTGCGGCGAGATCCGCAAGCTCCGCCAAGTGTTAGACAGTCTGGCCCTCAAGGCGAAGATTATCGTTGGCTCTACGCGTGAGATCTTGAACGTGATCCAGTGGTTGGAGGCGGGTGCCCATATTGTCACGGTTGCTCCGGACCTCTTGCGCGGCATGTTGATCCATCCGTACTCGAAGGAAACCGTGCAGATGTTCCTTCGGGATGCGGCCAAGGTGGAAGCGATGCTCGACGAGACGAGACCGACGTGAGTCTGAAGGTCTTCATCACGGGGATCAGTGGACTTCTCGGCTCAACGCTTGCGCTTCGGGCTCGCGAGCAATCCTGCGTAACGGGGGCATATCTCACACACCCCATTCATCCAGAGGGAGTCGAAACCCTGCGAGTGGACGTCCGGTCGGCCGCTTCGGTGAGAGAGACTCTCACCCGGATCCGGCCTGATGTCGTTGTCCACACGGCCGGCCTGACGAACGTGGAGGCCTGCGAGACCGACCGCGAGCTGGCGAGGCAGTTGAACGTGACGGCGACGCGAGAGGTGGCCTGCGCGGCTCGAGGAATCGGCGCGCGCCTGGTTCACATTTCCACGGATCACCTGTTCAACGGGACTCGGGCGTGGTGGACGGAGGTGGATCGGCCGGGCCCGGTGAACGTGTATGCCGGCACGAAATGGGAGGCGGAGCAGGCCGTTCTGGAGGAGTGCCCGGACGCACTGATAATCCGGACAAACTTCTACGGGTGGGGTACACCCACCCGGAAATCGTTTAGCGACTGGGTCCTCGAGTCGCTCCAGGCGGGGCAGCCTCTAACCATGTTCCACGACGTCTTCTTCACCCCGATCATCACCAACGACCTGGCAGACCTCATCCTCGCGCTACTTGCATGCGGAGCGACGGGGGTTTTCCACGTGGCAGGGAAGGAGCGAGTGAGTAAATATGAATTCGCTGTGCGGCTGGCCGAGGTGTTTGATATGCCGGTTGCCGACATTCGCGCCGTGAGCGTCGCCGGGTTCCCCTTCAAGGCGGCCCGGCCGCGGGACATGTCCCTGAGCAGCCAAAAGGTGGAGGGGGTGCTCGAGGTCCGGATGCCGGGGTTGCTGCATGGCCTGGAGCGACTGCGGAAACTGTGGGAGGCCGGCTGGCCACGGAGTCTCCAGGCAACCTTCCAGGATGTCGCTCCCCCCATCGGCTCTCAGTCGGCTCGTTAAGCCCATGCTGAAGTCTACCCACAGAATCGCATTCGTCGTCCCCACGAAGGACCGGCCTGCCGACCTCCGGCGGATGTTCCGCAGTGTGTCGGAACAGTCCGTGCACCCGGATCAGCTCATCGTCGTGGATGGGGGCGATGCGACGATCGACCACGTCGTCGCCGAGTTTCCCGACCTACCCCTGGAGTACGTGCGCGTCTACCCACCCTCCCTCTCGCGCCAGCGAAACGCCGGGATGGAGCGGCTCCGGGACGAGATCACCCTGGCGGGCTACCTGGACGACGACTTGGTGCTCAAACCGCATGCCCTCGGACGGATGTCGTCCTTTTGGGCATCCGCTCCGGCGGACGTCGGTGGCGCCTCCTTCAACATCATCAACAACATTCCTTCCCAGCAGAGCTGGCTGAAGTCCCTCTTCCTCATTGATAACGGAAGAAGAGGAGCCGTGCTGCGCTCCGGACACAACACGCAGCTATTCCCGGCTCTTCAGACGATGCCCGTCGAGTGGCTGTGTGGCGGCGCGACACTGTGGCGCCGAGAGGTGGTCGAGAAGTACCAGTACGATGAGTGGTTCATCGGCACTGGATACCTAGAGGACCTCGACTACAGCTTCCGCGTCGGCAAGGCGTACAGGCTGTTCATTGTCGGGGATGCGTGCGTCGATCACCTCAGCCCACCGTTGCGCCAGGACGTCAACCAACTGCTCGGCCAGTGGCAGGTGATCAACCGTTTGTACTTCGTACGCAAGCACCCTGAACTCTCGGTTGGGTTGTGCTATTGGGCGAGTATCGGACATGTGGTTGTGAACCTCGCTCAAGCATTGCGCCAGAGAGATACGGGGTATGTGACGAGGGCACGCGGCAACCTCGTCGGGTTACGTCGGTGTCTGAACGGGCGGCTGGATCAGCTGGGCGGCATTCTGAAGGCGTAGCGACTGCCTTGGGGCGTTCTCACACCCGTTTCCTTGAATGACGGTCGATATTACTGTCGTGATTCCGGCACGGGATGAGGGGCCTGCTTTGTGGGCGACGCTGTCTGGACTCCAATCGCAAACCCTCCCCCCCCTGGAGACCATCCTTGTGGATGCGGGCGGAAATCGCTCAGTCGAGCCGGCCGAAGGAACCTTGGGGGCGAAAGGCGTACCCGTTCGGACGCTACGGGCCGAGGACGCCTATCCGGGTGGTGCCCGAAACGCCGGGGTGATCGCCGCCCGCGGCGATTGGATCGCCTTCATTGACTGCGGGATGGTGCCCAATGAACGGTGGTTGGAGGAGCTTGTAGCAACCGTCGGTAGGACGGGGGACAGAGCTGTTCTCGGCGTGACCGAATACCTTCCAACCACCGATTTTCAGCGCAGCCTTTGCGCCGTCTCGACAGGTTTTCATCCGATCCCAGTCCTGCCCGCCTCCCTATTTCATCGAAGCGTTTTCGATGAGGTCGGTCTCTTCCGGTGTGATATGCGTGGCGGGGAGGACCAAGAGTGGCTGCGGCGAGTGCGGAACAAGCTAGGCGTGGTGCCTATCGCCCGCAGCGCGAGGACGACGTATCAAGACCTGCCGAATGATCTCGCCACGGTAGTGTGGAAGTGGAAGCTCTATGCTGAGCATTTTGTCCGAGGACAGGTGAGACCTGGACAGCAGGCGGCGTATCTCGCTGCCGTCCCTATCCTCGCGGTTCTCGCCTGGGCGGCGCCTGCTCTGGTCCCGGTCGCGTTCCTGGGCTACTTGGTCGGTCGCGTGGTCCTGCGCCCCATACGACTCGGCGCGCAGGCGTCCTGGTTAAGGCATCCCAGGAACCTAGGACGGACTGCCTGTCTAGCGGTCATACTCGACGTGGCGAAGTGGGGTGGCTTTTTGTTAGGGTGGTTGAATGAGCCTGTGCGGCGGCTCGGTCCCAGATGCGCCGGAACCGGGGGGCGATAAGAGTGATGCAGCGGCCGGACATGCGACTGTCAACTGCGCGCATCCCTATCCTTCTTCCTGCTGCGGTTGTGATCCTGTTGGGCCTGCCGATCGGCTGGCTGACCGTCGTCGGGAAGCCGGTGTACGTCGTGGGCCTGCTGGGACTCATCCTGTTCTTGTGGATAACGGTTCTCGGAGGGCAGCACGATCTTTATCAGCTGAGCATGCAGGCCCTCTTTCTCTCTCTGCCGCTCATTTCAACAATGGTCATCGACGTGGGTGCGAGCATCCGTGTGAGCTACGTCCTCGCACTGTGCGCCATGTTGTGCGGGCTCTACCAGGGCCGACTCCCCCCTCTAAGCAACGTCCCGATACTGGGATGGCTTGCGCCCTTCCTCTGTGCAAGCCTGCTCTCCATGGGTTTGACGGTCAATGTCCCCAATCTGGCTGTCCAAGCCGGTTCGCAGCTGCGCGGCCTGGCTCTCAGGACCGTCATCCAGAATGGCCAGCTCCTCCTTATGGCAGCAGTGCTCTTCCTGACCGTCGTCTATTGCTCGACGAAGCGCCGGTTCAGCGCAGCTATCGACCTGATCACGGTCGCCACATTCTTCACGGCTGCCTACGGAATGTACGAATTCGTAGCGCAGCTCTTCGGCCTGCCCTTCGTCTACATAAACAACGCCGTGAACAACATCCTGGAGTACGGCTACAATCCCGCCTGGATCTGGATCGGCGGATACATGATCCCGCGGCCTTTCTCCACTTTCGACGAGCCGAAGAACCTCGCCAACTACCTCTTGATCGCATCGATTCTCGCCATGGCACACCTGCGTTGGCAGTGCAGCGGGCTGCGCCGATGTTTCACGCTGTTGACGATCGCGCTGGCCATGACCGTTTTCCTCTTTACAAATTCCCGGGGCGCCTACATCGGCGCCATGTGCGCCCTGGTCGCTGCGGTCATCCACCGCGGAAGTCTCTCCCTCTTTCTCAAGAGCCTTGCCGCAGTGGCCGCCGTGGTCGTCGCTGTGTATCTATTGGTGCTCCCGATCTTGGTTCCCGACATCAACCTGCAGGCGGCCGTGGACATGGCGATCGAACGGTCGGAGCAGAGTCTCGCTCTCGAAGGGCGAAAGACCGCCTGGGACACGGCGATCGAGATCTTCAAGGCCCACCCGCTCGTTGGCGTGGGGTTCGGTAACATCAGCTTCTATATGGCTGCAGCGGAGGGGCTCAATCAGGTCGTCGATGTGCCGAGCCTCTATCTCCGACTTCTCGCCGAACTCGGCGTCGTCGGCCTCGCTATCTTCTTTGTGTTCATACTCCGAGTCCTAGCGGGCGCATTCGTGGAAGGTAGGCGGCACGGGCTCGACAGGTGGACATCGGCCATGTGCGCGGCGGTGTTCGCGGCAATGATCGGAGACCTCGTGCAGCGTGTCTCCTTTGTCGGCCTCGCCACTGATGCGTATCTCTGGGTGCTGTGGGGGCTCGCGGTGGCCATCAGTACGATCGCGCGGAACGAGTGGAGGAGCCGAGGAGGGGTTCACGAGCATGTGGGGTGAGGCGGAGGCGCGAAGAGGCAGGGGGAATGACGATAAGGCGGATCGCGTGGTTCTGCAGGTCGTAACCAGGCTCAACGTCGGGGGGGTCACCGACCAGGTCATCACTATCGCGCGGGAGCTACAGGCACGCGGCGTGCGGGTAGTCCTGGTTAGCGGGTACAGCGCCGGAGCCGAAGGCGATCTGGCGCCCACAGCGAAAGCCGCCGGCATTCCAATCGTGCGCATTAAGGCGCTCGCCAACGCTGCAGGTCCCGCGGGTGATCTAATCGCCATCGCGCAACTCTATAGGACGTTCCGAGAGCAGAGGCCCACTATCGTTCACGCCCACATGTTCAAAGCTCGCGTACTGGGTGGTGCTGCCGCGGTCCTCGCCGGCGTTCCTCTGGTGGAAACACTCCATGGAAACGTCCTTAAAGGCTACTATGGCCGTCTGCGCACACGGATCATCCTGACCGCGGAGAGGCTTGTCGGGCGCCGGCTGGCGCGGGCAGTGATCGTTCCCAGTGAGCACCAGCTCGGCGATGTGCGGCGGTTCAGTATTGCGCCCCGCGAAAAGGTGGTGATCCATCGGTACGGCATTAATCTGTGCCCGTTTCTCCGTTCGGAGTCGTATGCGGGCCAGACCAGGCGAGAGCTAGGCATCCCGGCGAACGCGGTCGTGTGCGCAGTGATCGGTCGGCTGGTCCAGATCAAGGGCCTTAGCTTCTTTCTGCAGGCCATCGAGATGGTGGTGAGGCAGGCGCCGGCGCCGGTGTACGCACTGGTCGTGGGCGACGGCGAGCTTCGCAGTTCCTTGGAAGCCGAGTGCGTCACGAGGGGCATCGCCGAACGCTGCCGTTTCCTGGGATGGCGAACGGACCTGGACATCATCTACGGGGACGTGGACATTGTTGTTCTGGGTTCACTGAATGAGGGGACGCCAGTCAGTGTGATCGAGGCGATGGCAGCCGGTCGGGCGATCGTCGCCACCGCCGTCGGCGGAGTACCCGACATGTTGACTGACGGAGTGTCCGGCACCTTGGTCCCGGCCGCCGACCCGTACGGACTCGCGGGCGCGATATTGCGGCTCGCGAACGACCCCGACACACGCAGTCGGCTGGGCACCGAGGCGCGGCGACGCGCTCTCGCCGACTACACAACGGACGCACTGATAGAACGCACGTTACAGTTGTACAACCGCGTAAGCCGAGCGCGCGACCGCCAGGAGGAGTGCGAGCTCAAGCGCTCCACCGGGAGCTCTGACCCATGATCGCGGCTCGTTCAAGACCACCGTGGGCTCGTCTGCAGTACCAGTCCGTTCAGCATCCAGGTGAATTGTGTACTTGGTGACCGGGGGTGCAGGATTCATCGGCTCGCACATCGTCGACGCCCTGGTGGAGCGAGGGCAGACGGTGCGGGTTGTCGACGACTTTTCGACTGGTTCGAGATCCAATCTTGCGGGGGTGATGCATTCGGTTGAGATCCTTGAGGGAGATCTTTCGAACTTTGCCATCGCCCGCCATGCGGTGTCCGGGGTGACGCACGTCATCCATCACGCGGCAATACCAAGCGTCCCTTGGTCCGTGGAAAATCCGTTGGGCGACCACCGCTCGGGCGTCGCTGCTACCCTGAACGTGCTCGTGGCTGCGCGGGAGGCCAAGGTGTCCCGAATGGTCTATGCGTCGTCGTGCGCAGTCTACGGGGAGTTGCCGGGCGATCGACCAGTCGAGGAAGGAGACAACCTGTTGCCGCTGTCTCCCTACGCGACCAGCAAATTGTGCGGGGAGCAGTACTGTCTGCTCTTCCACAGACTCTTCGGATTCGGCGTCGTCGTCCTTCGCTATTTCAACGTCTTCGGGGCGCGACAGAATCCTCGATCCGAGTATGCCGCCGCGGTCCCGAAGTTCATCATATCCCTCCTGGATGGAAAGCCGCCCGTCGTGTTCGGTGACGGCGAACAGACTCGGGATTTCACTTTTGTGGGGAATATTGTCGCGGCGAATCTCGATGTGCTGGAGCATCCCGGTGCCCCGGGGCAAGTCTTCAACATTGCCACCGGACACTCGGTGTCTATCAACGAGCTGCTCCGGGTCCTCGGAGAGTTGATTCCGGTTCACGTCGATCCTCTTTATACCCCACCGCGGTCAGGAGACATCCGACACTCTAGAGCAAGTGTACGGCGCGCGATCTCCGTGTTTGGGTATCGGCCGAGAATCGATTTGCGGGTGGGGCTTCGAGTAACAGTCGAGTGGTTCAGGGAGCGCGTGGGGCGGGGTGTTGCCGGAGAGGATGCGACCAGCTTGAGCCGACGGGGCAGGAGGGCCTGACGCCCCGATCTCCTTCCCCATGGTCATCCGATGTCGGATGTGCAGGGCGACGGAGGCTGGAAGATGAGGCGCACTATCACGACTTCGGCCGGCAATCAGATTGTCGAGTGGCTGGGGGGTGATCGGCCGGGGGACCGCCCAGTGACCGTTTCGCGGAGCGAAGACTACGGTGGGCATCGTGAGTACGCTCTGAAGCGACCGGTGGACGTGCTGCTAGCCAGCTTCGGTTTCATGCTTACCCTCCCCGCGTGGATTGTCCTGCCGCTGATCATCAAGGTGACAGACGGCGGACGAGTGTTCTACGTGCAACCGAGATGGGGGAGAGCTGGGAAGCCATTCCTCGCATATAAGTTTCGTTCAATGGCGGACAATGCGGAGGCGGTTCAGGCTCGGGCCAAGGACCCGCGGATCACATTGATCGGGCGGCTGATGAGGCGCACTGCTCTCGACGAGTTGCCGCAGATCCTGAACATCCTCAAGGGCGACATGAGCTTCGTCGGCCCGAGGTCTCTTCCAATAAATGAACGGCAGCTCAATGACCCTACTCCGGACATGCCGGACGATGCGATTCCCAACTTCGACGTGCGCAGCCGCGTGCGACCGGGGCTGACTGGTCTGGCCCAGATGTATGCACCCCGGGACGTGAGTCGCCGTAACAAGTTCCGTTACGATGCCCTCTACGTCCGGCGCCAGAGCCTCTGGCTTGATCTGCGACTCGTCTTCCTATCCCTCTGGGTCTCCATATGCGGTGGATGGGAGCGGAGATCGCAGCGAACGGACTCGCGGCCCCTCGCAAGTAATTTTACATCGAGGACACTCTGAGCTGTACCGGAAAGGAGGATTCATGGCACGTGTTCTGGTAACAGGCGGCGCCGGGTACATCGGCTCGCATCTGGTAGACGCCCTGCTCAAGCGGGGGGACGAGGTGCTGGTGGTGGATAATCTCTCGACCGGAAAGATCGAGAACATCCGCC
>Ga0214473_10009943_pt1 | contig 11228 bp, 4 predicted proteins | sample RVTome_7_FD_203509 | JGI IMG/M metagenome (GOLD analysis project Ga0214473, IMG submission 203509) | Soil microbial communities from uranium-contaminated site in the Upper Colorado River Basin, Wyoming, United States - RVT98D197 | ecosystem: Environmental > Terrestrial > Soil > Contaminated >...
ACATCGTGGCATAAGTCAGGCGGAACGCTCCTCCGGAGGCTGGCGTGGCCTTGGGCCGAGCCTTGGCCTTGGCCGGCCGACTCTGGCGGGGGGACCGCTTCCTGCTGACTCGCTTCGCCATGGTCGTTACCCCCTTCCGATTCAATCGTCAGGGCCCTTCGAATCTCACCACCCGTGACCGTACCCTCCTGGCCCAAGACAGGTCAAGAGGAAATGTACTTTCACGGGTCACCTTGTTGAACGGTTACGTCGGAGTGGACCAGGGGAACTCGGGAGTTGTCCTAGCGGGGTTGTGCCGGCCGGACCTGTCTACCCATCTCTTGGTGATGGGAGATACAGAGCAGAAGGATGCGGCCTGTCCAGGCAGCTACCGTCTTCAGGACCAGAACAGCCGCGAGGCCGCCTATTGGTCACTTCGGAGTCTGCGAGGTGCAATAGGAAAGAGGTCGGAAGCAATGAATCTACAAGACCCTTCGTGTCTCCGTCAGACGTCCAAACGTGCTTCTTGTCTCAGAAACCACAAGTCGTCGGATCCTGTCTCATCTTCATCAGGAGCCTGGTGTGTTTGTCCACTTCGTCAACAATGTGCCCGATTTCCAGTTTGTACGGGACCGGGGGTGCTGCTTCTGCCTGCAGAGCCTCACCTCCAAACGATCCGTGGCAAGCACATCCAACCGTTCTGATCAGGTCTGGGTGATGCGACAAACGAGGAAAATATCCTCCACCGCGTCGGGGTCCAGGTGGTGGTAGGTCTTTCCGGCCGCCGTGAAGGAGAAGTTCGGCTTGTGCAGAGGGAGTGGAATCTGGTCTCCCTGCACTTGGATCACCCACTTTCCCGGCAGTCTGGCTGGACTGAAGGCGACACCCGCGTGATGGAGTCCACCAAAGTCTTCCTTGCGCATCAGGGGCAACGTCTTGAGATGGTTGGTCGGCCGGGTATTGTCGTCGGCCGGTCGGCCCTTGGCCGTGACATCGTCGAAGAGTTCCAGGGGGACGTCCTCTGGAGGCGAGCTCTTAAGCTTCATGAAGGCGTCCATGCGGGCGATCTTGATTCCTTTGCCCTCGGGCTGGAACGGGAACCCTCCTAGGTCCAGGACTAGAGACTGGGTGGTATCGTTCTCCGCTGGGTGCAGGAACCGGTGCCAGTCGCCGGAGAACTCGTGCTTGGCCCTCACCAGCCAGACTCCACCCTTCGGCAGCGCGGCTCTGGCATCCTTCTTGAGCGATTCCCCCCCCTCTCGGGCGGTGTACTTCAGGTGAAGCACCACGTCCGCGATCGTGCTGAGGTCGAATCGGTTGGTCTGCGGGTCCAACTGGATTTGCCACTCGCTGATGGCGCCCGCGCCCTCGAAGGGAAGGTACCGGTCGTCACGGAAGTTCAGCTCGAAGATGCCGGAGTCATTCTGTCCGTGGCTCGTAACGATGGACTGAGGGATCGATGCCAGGCCGTCCCGGAAGCGCCTGTCGTCCGGGCCGGACCGCTTGTAGGAGCTACCTGACCTGCTGTCCACCCGCACGGAGTTCTTGAGGAGGGTGAGGGTGCAGTTCACGCCAGTATAGGGCCCGGTGACGCAGGGAATGGTAAGGCTGACGGACTTGAGACGGCGCAGGAAATGGCCGGGATAGTCCGCGTCAAACAGCTCCTCCGGCAGTTTGATGTCGCAGGCACCCTTGTGCTTCAGCGTGAGGAGCGCCTGGGGATCCAGCATGGCGAGTGACACGTGCTTGGTGATCTCGTACTCGCGCTTGTTCTGGTCCAGGTACGCGGCTTCCAGGCGCTTGAGGTCGAAGGACAGCCTCTCCCCGGCCAGGAGACCGCCCCGGAGGCTGTCCCAGTAGCCGAATTTGATGAATCCGGCCTCGAGGTCCGCCCGCTCGAACTGGTACGCCCTCTCCGCCCGCTTGGCCAGGTCGTACGCCATCTGGTAGCTCTGGAAATACAGCGCCGAGAGCTGCCCTCCCATCCAACCGTACAGGTCCTGGTTGGTAAACTTGCCCCGAAGGTAGTCGCTCACCTCCCGGGACTGCTCCCTTTGCTTGTCATGGTTCACCAGATCTCTCTCGACAATCTGCAAGCGTATATCGCCTGCGAGGATCTGCTTCTTGACCTGCTCCAGCTCCTTGGCGGCCAAGTCGGCCTGGTGGTCCCACTCTCTATTGCGCCGTACATAACCGCCTTCGGTGGAGACAAGGGCCGCAGAGGTATTGAGAATGCCGGAAAGAGTCCCCAGGGATTCTCCGAAAGCCTTTAGGGCGTTCCCAATGTTCGCTCCTCCGTAAGTGAATCCGATAGTGGCCGGGGACCCCAACTTCGTCTCCGGAACGTAATGCACCCCGCTGGCGATCACTTCATAGACCGCCCGGGCGGTTTGGATCGCGATGTTCGATTTCAGGAGCTGCTGATGCGACTGCTCTTCGGCGATCCTCCTGGGCAGAGTCAGATAGTACTGTTGCCTGGCCGCGACGACCTTTTCGTACTCCCTCAAGCCCGCCAGGGTCTCCTTTGCTTCGTCGATCTGCTTCCGCTTCACGTCCCGCACTGCACTCAACAGGTCCACCTCGTGCTTGGCCCGCAGCTTAGCCAACTCCTCCCCGTCCTTCTTCTCCAGGACGGCCAAGAGCGCCTGCCCCAGGGCCCTCACCTCGGCGCAGAACTCCGCGGCCTTCTGGATCATGGTGGTGAAGCGGTAGGGTGGCAGGGGTGCGTTGATGTCATTCAAGACGCTGGCCAGGTCCACCCCGGCGGCCGCGGCCCGCACCAAGAGCGCGGGGTCGATGGGGGGCTCGAAGAGGGGCAGCTTCCGCGCCACGCCTTCGATGTTCATGCAATGCCGGATCTTGAAGAGCCGGTCCGCCACTGTGTCCCAGTAGCCGAGCAGCTTGTCGTTGCCCGGAATGCAGAAGAGCTGGGCCCCCTTGGCCAGAGTGGCCACCACGTGCCATCCCGTTCCGACGGATTTGTGGCCCAGGGGGTCCAACTGCACTAAGTGCTCCACGTCCACCAGCTTGTTGGAAAGGGCATCTAGGCTGGTTTTGATGTCGCTGTAGGTCTTGCTGTGCGGGACCTCAGCCGGCGGCGGGATGAGTGCCGGTCTAGGCCCCAGGATCTCCGCGGCCAGGATGTAGAGATGGGTGGCCTCGTTCAGGGCCTCGATGGTCTCGCGCCGGAAGAGCCGGTCTCCCCAGGCGATCAGGTTGTCGATGTACTTCATCACCACGCTCTTCTGGTAGGCGACGAGACGCATCCGAGCCAGCAAGTGGGGGTTGAAGGGATTGTCCCGCCACAGGGCCGCTTGTTCTTGGACCTGCTGGGCGTTCTCCATCAGCTCCTGCAGGGTTTGGGGCGGTTTCTTCTCTGTGTCGTCGAAAAACCGGCGCATCTTCCAGAACCGCGCCTGCGGGTGAGTGTATCCAGATCGTTCTGTGGGATCGAAAACGTAATGGAACCACTTCTGCGCCTCCGCGAAGTTCTGGTTCTTGCTTAACCTGTCCGCGATCAGGAGCGGCGCGTGGAGGAAGAGCTCCCAGTTGTACTGTGAATAAGGGGTCGCGCCTTCGTCCGTGAAATCGAGCTCCTCCGGCGGATAAGGCGTCTTCACGGCGCCGGGGATCGGATCGTACCGGGACTTGAAGAAGTTGACGACGAAGTCCCGGGGGCGGGGCGGGTTGGACGCGGGCTGCCGGCGCTCCATGGGCCAGCGTAGGAGCCCGTCGATCCCCTCCCGGTTGAGTTGTCGCACGGCCTCGCAGACGTAAGGGTGATAGAACACCTCGAAGGCGTAGCCCATCGTTTGCTTGAGGGCCCTCACGGCGGCGTCCTTGCGCTGGTCGTATGGGTCGATGCGGGGCAAGATCCCCGTGGAGGCGAAGATTTCATCGCCCACGACCATGGGTCGGGGCCGGCCAGGGCTCTCCAACGCCGGCGTCATTAACGCGGCCGCGTGGGGATGCCCGAGAGAGAACCCGCCGTCCCCAAGTGCTAAGGCCGGGGAGTACAGGGAGGAATCCGGCACTGGATCCACCGCGGGCTTGGCCATCATCTCGTAGGGAAACTTTTCCTTGAAGAAGTTGTCCATCCCCACGTAAACTTTTCGTAGATCCACGATGTCCTGTTCCTGCCCCGCCACCCGCGTCACAAGAAACGTCTTGGCGTTGTCCTCGAAAAAGAAGGGCCGCTGCTGGGCGGAAAAGTATTCGTCCTGATGGGGAGCCGACAGACGGAAATGGCCAGGCGTCAGACGAAGGACGGCCGCGTCCTTCTTGGCGTTGATCAGCTTGTTGTAATCGGGCCCGGGCGGGAAATGCCCAGTGGAAAGGTAAAGGGTGTCTTCGTCCGTGGTGTTGTCCTCGGCCAGAGCCATATGGTTCCAGCCGCTCCTCCAGGGGGTTAGGAAGTAATGGTTGGTTTCCTGAAACGATTTGAGGATGGCCCTCCCGCCACACCCGGTTAGACGGAATTCTCCGACCTCATAGGAGATATGTTGTTGAAATTGCTTCTTCAACGCGTCCTGGAGCTGTTCATCTGTGTCGTACGGAATCCGGCCCCAAGGGATGAGCGAGACGCAACGGATGACAAGAGTTTCCCCCTCAAAGAGTCCCTTGAAGAATACGTCGGCCTTATCCGAGGGATAAAGGGTCCTGATCGTCTCCTTGGACAGTTGTTTGGCTGACCAGCGGCCCTTCTTGTGCTCGCTCCAGGCCAGGCGGATCTCCAAGAATTTCCGGGGCTCCCTTTGCAGGCGCTTGTCCTCGTCCGACGATGCGGCCGACTTCTCAATAAACTCGGGCCAGAAGAGGTGTAGCCGGCGGTTCCAGACCACGGGGATCAGGTGGTCCCCCTGGATGTCCGCCTCCACCTTCTCCCATGGCGTCCAGCCCGCTTTGGTCCGGCGCCGGTAGTAGTACGCGGGCGCCAGGCTCCAGGTCCGGCCGATGACGTGGAAGGTGTCAGTCGCTTCGTCGTGGTAGAGGCCGCCGATCTCCAGCCGCGCCACCTCGTCCAGCTTTTCCAGGTAGTGGAGGAAGGCATCCTCGGCCTTGACCATGGTCAGCTCACCCTGGAGAAGCTCGTCTTCCAGCTCCTTGAAGAAGGGGGTCTTGTCGTCGCGCAACTCGGGCTCGATCCAGTTTTCCGGGTACAGGAACACCTTGCGGTTGGCCTCCCACACCCGGTAGTGCTTCATCCACGTGATCCAGTGTCGCGCCCGGTCGGCCGTGAGGGCCACGCCCGGCTCCAGGTTCATGAGGGCCCGCTGGACGAAGAGCTGGACCGAACCGATGGCCTGCTTGATCCGGGAGGTGGCCATGCAGGGGCTCATCTCCACGTCAATGAGGAAATGCTGGAACAGTCCGTTGGCGTTGGCGACGCCCTTCTGCCGGATAGCTTGGTCCGTCAGCAGGTATGCGACCAGGGCCGAGCGCTTCTTCTCCCGCAGGCCGTCCTGCAGAGGCTTGGCGACGGAAAGCCACTCCTGGTCGCCGTACTTGGCCTTAGCGGTGTTCCGGACCTCCTGGGCCTGCGACAGGTCCGGCTCCTGGGCCGCCCATGCAAAGAGGCTCTTGGCCGAGGCGCCGGAGCGACGCATGAGCCGCAGGCAGGCCTGCAGCCTGAGGAGCCAGATTTCGCTCTTGAAGTCGGCTCTCTGGAGATCAAAGCCGTCAGGCCCGGTCAGCTCTTGCAGCGCCTTGGCATCCCAGCCTGTGGCCTGGACGAGCTTTTCTTTGGCCTCCTGAAGGGAGGAGGCGCTAAACACCTGGGTCAGATCCACCGGCCCCTGGGGTAGGCTTTTCCTGAGCGTGACCAAGTCGTACATTCGTTGCCACTGTCTGAAGAGGTCCGGCTTGAACGCGGCGGAGTCCAGCGGCAGCTTGGCGAAGTCGAATCCGTCGAAGTCCGCTCCGTGGGCCGCCAAGTGGGTCACTTCCCGGCTCCTGAGCGGGAATGTCCGGATCAACAGGGCGGCCTTGTGCAGCAGTGAGAAGGCGTCCGTCGCCGCCTCCCAGGACCTCTTGGGATAAAGCGCTCCGGCAGGAACGACCTCCTTGGGAGTGGAAGGACTTTCCCACCGCAGCTCCACACGCGAGGCGCCGGTGCGATGGCCGTATTCCAGGCCCAACTCGTACAGCCGGCCCGCCTTCAAGGCCACGGCCGCGCTGTGCTCGGTTTCGGCCTGGTCTTGCCACTTGTCGACGAGAAGCTTCCCGTCCACCATCAGCCGCACTCGGTTGTCGGCCCGCACATGGAAGGTGTATGTCTCGCTGGTGGAGGCCGCCACGCGGCCCTCCCACCGCGCGCTGAAGTGGTCCGCCGGCACCGCAGCGATATCGGGCGAGCCCGCGCCAAAGTTGAAACTCACCGCGGCTTCGATGCGCTGCAACTTGGCGGGGCCGTTCAGGTCAGGGTTGTCGAAATAGCTGGCGGAGAGCCCCTCCTGACTCAAGGGCAGAAGCTTCGTCAAGGGCGCCGCCAGAGGACCCTCCAGGAGGGCATCGGCGGCGGCGTCCTCCCACTGGAAGGCTCGCCCCAGCTCTTTCTTGATGAAGCTGCGGCTGAGGGATTCCCGGGTCTCGGCGGAGGCAGTGGCTTGGTCCCGGCCGATCTTCCGCAAGCCGTCCCCCAGCTCCTTGGCCAGGAGGAGCAACTCCTCGGAGGGCGGCAGGCCTTCCGCGGGCGCCGGGACATGCCGGTACAGATAGTTCAGGACTGCGAAGGAAAACCCCGACGAGCGCACCCGCTCGGCCGATGCAGCGAAGCGCCGCAGGTCTTCCATCCGGCTGGGGTCGAAGGGGTCCAGGCCGGTCAAGATCTGGAGTGATCGAATGTCCCTCGCGGAAAGCTCCAGAGCCCTGGCCAGCAGGGCAACGCGGTAGAGCCTGGACAGCTTGAAGAGGCTCAAGGTCTCGTTGTCCGCCGCCAGGCCCGCGGCCTCACGCACTGCCGCCAACTCCTGGGCGTTGATTTGCAGCGCTGCCAGGATGGGGGCCGTGTGGTCGGAGATCCGGCCGGTGGTGTCGGCCAGCTCGGTCCGGTCCAGCTTCAAGTCGAAGGCCTTGTCCACGGGCGAGAACACCGCCGGGTTCTGGAAGAGTCGCTGATAGAGGGAGCCCTCCCCGTCGGTGCCGATGTCGGCCCATAGGGGCAGGATCTCATCGACGGACGACCGGAACTCCGAGCGGAGATGCTGAAGGTGAGAAAGCTGGCCGATGAGCTTGTCCGTCAGATCCGGTGTCTTGAGGGTTGCCAGGGCCCGGTCCAGCTCCCGGATGCTCCACCCCAACTTCCGCCGCAGCCGCACGAAGCGGTGGATCCGGTGGAAGAGGCCTTCGGTAAGCTTCCGTGACGGGTCCAGGACCGCCTTGTCCAGGTCGCAGTGGGCGTCAGGGAACTTGACGACAAGGAGGTCGTTCTTGTCTGGGTTGACGAACCTCGTCTGCAGAAGCTCCAACAGTTCCCCGTAGGCCAGCCCTGACTGCTTCAGGAAAACGGGGACCTTGGCCAGCTCTGTCAGCCACGTGTTGGTTAACCCCCAGAAATCCCAGGACTCACGCTTGACGAACTCGACTTTCCCGTCGTCGGCGATGGTGAGCGCCCAGCGGGTGCCCTTTTGCGCCCCATCTGTCACGAGCACCAACAGACTCTTGTGAAGCCGGCCGTCCGGATCCTCGTCGCCTACCCGCGCCCATGCGTTGTTCTTGACGAGGTAGGGCCCGTTGGCCTTGGGATCCACCTGGTCTTTCACCAGAACCCGGTCGTTCTCCGCCAGGGCCACGCCGTCCACGGTCTGCAGCCCGGAAAGGCTGGCCAGGGCGGCCGTGGTCGTGACCCGCACCTCGTATCCGCCGGTGATGATCTGCCGCTCGAAGCGCGTGAGCCCCAGGGACTCCCCCGCCTCTGCCAGCTCCGACGGCCCCAGGGGATTCCTTCTCCTGAATACGCTCATGATCTCGCGCCTGGAAACGCCCAGGTGATCCAGGAAGGTCCGCGCCTCCTCCGCCCCTGGGTCGAAGGGAAGGTCCCAGGGGAAGACCGCACCGGCCAGCCTGCTGTAGGCCTGACCGTTCATGTGTTCCGTGTTGGTTGCCAGCTCTTCTGCAGTCCTGGTGGTCTGCGGCCAGGGCCCGTTCAGGGGCCTCGGAGAGACGGCGTTCTCCAGCACCTCGTTCACCAGGTCGATGTAAGGCATGGGTGTGTCGGTGTTCTTGCAGGACAGCTCCACTCGTTCCAGGTCCGGGCGCCGGTCCGGAGCGAAAAGGATCTGCTTCTCCTGGTCCGTCAGGGCGTGGTGGAGCACGTCGACCAGGTAGGCCGCCGGGCTGTACACCGACCGGCAGTGCTTGCACTCGCAGAGACTGTGGGACCCGAAAAGATCCTTGTAGCTGGGCATGTGAAGGGCTCCTCATTGGCGTTTTCGCGACGACACGCCTATTCCGGCAGCTTCGGCGTGACCGCCGTGTCCACTGAATTTACCTGGGGCGAGAACCGACTGAAGAGAAGCAGGGCAGCCGCCGTCACCTGCTCGGCCCGCTCGTAGATGGCTGCAGCCTGGGGTGGGCCGCCCAGTTCCGGACCGTATTTCTCCACGAACGTCTCTTTCGCCAGCCCGACGACGCTTTGGGCCGAGTCGAAGCCGTTGGCCATGAGCGTCCGCATCTCCTCGTATCGAGGGCTGAGCTTGAATACACGCTGCATCCCTTTGAGCTGCCTGGTCAGCCCCTCTCTGTCGTCCGCGCCGGCGAGCGCGCCCTGGTTCTCCGAGAGGTACACGTCTACGTGATGCCTTCCGAACTCGAATTCGGGGTTCTTGTCGAAAAAGGTCATCAGCTCCTTCTTCAGGGGGATGTCGTCCTTGGCCGCCCGGGCCGCGATCACCGCAGTGGGAAACGCTGCCTCCAGGGTACGGACCAACGTCCTGGCGTAGGTGGCGGCCTTCTCTTCCTCGTCCGTCCCCGGTACTTCCCGCGGAAATCCCACCGGCCTGCCCTCGACCTTCCTGTCGATGAGCATTCGCCAGTCCGACTCTGTGAGCTTGGCCAGATCCCGAATGGATTTCATGGCTCCGTCTCGCCTCAGTTCTTGGATTTCCCGCACCAGCGGCATGTGGTCCCGCGTGAATGCTCCCAGCCAGAGGGCGGTCTGAAGCTCCTCCACCACCCCGTTCTCAAACCCAGGCTTCTCGCGCAGGGTCTCCCAGAAAGCCTCCACCGGGCCCTTGTGCTCCACGTAATGGGTGAGGAATCTCTGCTGAATCTCTTCGGAAGGGACCGCCGTGTTAAGCAGCGCGCCCAGCGAGGCCCGGCCAGGCTCTGGCTCTTGGAAAGCCGACCGGACCACCAACTCCTTGAATCGTCTGACGACGTCGTCCAGCTCTGCCCTGAGCCGTAGAGGGGCGAAGTTGTTTTGGATGGACGCCTCCAAGGCACGGCGTAGGTGTTCTGGCGTCTGGGCCAGGAGCGCAGGAAGGGTGGTCGGAAGCTTCTGGCGGAACAGCCCGTAGAACACTTCCGCCGGCAGGTCAGTTTCTCTGTTGAGCCTGGCGCCAAGAATTAGAAAGGCAATTCGCTGGGGATCGATTCCGGTCTCCCCACTTAGGAAGGTGATGTCCTGGTGTTTGTCGTCCTCCGTCAAATCCCCAAGGGGCAGGCCCTGCGAGAGCCGCGTCACTTTGGAAAAGATCTGCTCGTACTCCGAAGGCTCTCTGATTTCCCCTTCGCCAGCAATGAGTGTGACCTCTTCAACGGGCTGAGCATTAAAGATGATCATCGGAGAATCTACGGAGGAGCGTTCGTTACTCACCAGCCGCAATATCTTCTGTATCTTCAGTGGCAGCCCTTCACGATTGGACACGTCGAACACGAGATCTGCTGTGCCTTGTTCCGCCAGACTGGACTGGGCCAAGGCATAGCGGATTTCGCACCGCCCCACGCGATCGGTCGCCTGGCTGTCTCCCAAGCGTTGTCTGTTGCGCAAGTCTTGATCGAAGGCTTGCACCGTCACACCAGCCAGCGGGTTTTGATCCACGCCCAGGACCTGCACTTGGACAGTGAAGATCCGATCGTCTGTCGGGGGTTCGTCAGGAGACGGGGGAGGCGGCGGACGATGGAGGGCGTCGACCTCGGCGTTGAGCCGCACAGCCGTGCGCTCGTTGACCACGCCACTCGTTCCCAGCCCATGCCTGTGTTGAAATTCCAGGACGACTTCGCGTGTGACTGGACCGAAGAAGTGTCTTTGAATCTCTGCCGGAGAAATCCTGAAGCCCAGTTGAAGCAACTCACTCTGGAGGAGTCTTACATCTTCCCCATTCATCTCAATGGATAAGTCCCGACCTTGCAGGTTCATAACGGCCTCCCTGCCCTCTCCTGTTGATCGACGGAGATCAGACTATGCTCTGACCTTGGTTCCTCCCGCATCCGCTGCTCATGAGCCCTTCATCCAACCACTCCACGTCCCACCTCTTACATCGGCCCGCCGATACCGCATTCATTCCGCCTTCCAATCGTAGGTTGGGGTGACGAAGGAACCCCAACGTAACCCCGTCTCCCAATATGTTGGGGTTCGCGCCTCACTCCAACCTACGCGGGCTAAGCAGGCATCCACCTTCCACCCCACCATTCCCATTTGCCGGTCATCCGCCTTACACCCGTTCTTTTTAACCTTCATTGTTTACGGGGCGTTCGAATGAGAAGAGTAGGGATTCGGAGCGGTTCGCCGAAAAGGTCGAGATGCGCACCCTGATTAGCCATGTTTTGATCAAACTTCCGTTGGCTTTCCTTGTAAGGGGAGTTACCCAATTTCAGCTCAACGTTTAAAAGCCTAAATGCTGTTGGGTGGACCGCTACGATATCGAGAATTCTCTCTGCCCGATCTATCCTCCGGTAAGGTGCACTATTAAGAGACACAGCCCGAACTTGAGTACCCAATATCGAGAATCCAAATCGCTTGAGCGCCCAGTAACCAAGTTCTTCGTTGATGAATCCGGCGCGAGCGTTTCCGCCAATCTGGCGTAGGGAAGGTGCGCGCGATGTTTGATGCGCCCGGAAGTACTGCTGTCCTATGGTAAGTGAAGGGCCATGCGCTTGTGAGGACACGTTCGCAAAGTAGGACCTTAGGGTGTGCGAGAAAATAAGTGACACAATGTGTCTGACCGTGCGATACTCGAGGCGTGACGCAACTCCGGGTGATTCGTCGGAAGTTTCGGATGCTCGAGGGTTCGTTGAACGAGCGGTCGCGC
>Ga0214473_10009944_pt1 | contig 11227 bp, 10 predicted proteins | sample RVTome_7_FD_203509 | JGI IMG/M metagenome (GOLD analysis project Ga0214473, IMG submission 203509) | Soil microbial communities from uranium-contaminated site in the Upper Colorado River Basin, Wyoming, United States - RVT98D197 | ecosystem: Environmental > Terrestrial > Soil > Contaminated >...
GGAGAGGGAGGCGGCGCAGGTCGCGCCCATCGAGGGAGAGACAGTCGAAGAAGATCCCTGTCACCGCCACCTCGGCGGCGGCGCGCTCGATGTCGCGGGTGCTCCCGAGCCCCATCCGCGCCTGGAGGCGCTGGAAGCTCGGCCGGCCTTCCTCGTCGAGGGCGATGATCTCGCCGTCGACGAGGAACCGCGACACCGGGAGCGCCCGGAGGGCGGCGGCGATCTCGGGGTAGCGCCCCGTCACGAGCTGGCCGGACCGGCCGCGCAGCTCCACCTCGCTGCCGCGGCGCGAGGCGAAGACGCGCACGCCGTCGTACTTGATCTCGAAGAGCCAGTCCTTGCGCGAGAACGCGCGCGCCGCCAGGGTTGCCAGCATGAACGGCTGATCGCGCGCCGAGAGCTCCCCGCCCGGCGCGCCGAGCGCGGCCAGCCGGGCGCGCACGGCCGCCTCCCGCGCCGGCACGTCGCGGATCTCCTCTATCGTGAGGCCCGAGAGCACCGACTGCGGGTAGCGCTCGGTCAGCTCCTCGGTCGCGGCCGCCGCATCGGCCTTCTTCAGGAGCAGCCAGTCCCGCTCCTTCCCCGACATCCGGGCGAGCGTCCACCGGCCCCGAAGCTTCACTCCGAACAGATCGAGCTCGAGCTTCCCCCGCGCGAGCTGAGCGAGCGGGTCGCCCTCCTTGACGGGCCGGTACCAGCCGCGGTCCCAGACGATGACGGCGCCGGCGCCGTAATTGCCGGCGGGGATCACCCCCTCGAAGTCCGCGTACTCGACGGGATGGTCCTCGACGTGCACGGCGAGGCGCTTGTCCTCGGCGCGCACGGACGGGCCCTTGGGCACCGCCCAGCTCTTGAGCACGCCGTCCATCTCGAGGCGCAGGTCGTAGTGGAGCCGGCGCGCCGCGTGCTTCTGGATCACGAACAGCCGGCCCCCGGCGGGGCGGCGGCCCCCGAAGGGCTCCGGTGTCCTCTCGGGATCCCGTTTCCTCCGATAGGTCTCGAGCTGCGGCGCCCGCTCCTCGATCACAAGCCCTGGTCCTCCCGGCCGTCGCTGACCACCATCCATGCGCCCCCCGCACCGCTTTGGTGCCCGGCAGGGTCCATGGTAGCGTGACACCTGTCAGATCTTCGCACTGGAGGATCCACGTCATGCCTCCTCACTCGATCGGCTCGGGAACGATCTCGTTCGGGCTGGTGTCCATCCCGATCAAGCTCTACACGGCCGCCGCCGCGGGTGGCGTGTCCTTCAACATGCTCCACGCCAAGTGCGGCAACCGGATGAAGCAGCAGATGTTCTGCCCGGTCTGCAACGAGGTGGTGGACCGCGCCCAGACCGTCAAGGGCTACGAGTTCGCCAAGGAGCAGTACGTCCGCCTCACCGACGAGGAGATCAAGACCCTCGAGGGCGAGGCCTCGAAGGTCATCGACATCTCCGAGTTCGTGCCCCTTTCCCAGGTCGACCCGATCTACTTCGAGAAGACCTATTACCTCGGCCCCGACAAGGGGGGCGACAAGGCCTACCGCCTGCTTGCCGACGCCATGGCGCGGACCGACCGCGTCGCCCTCGCCAAGCTCGTGATGCGCGGGAAGGAAAGCCTCGTCCTCATCCGCCCCGCCCAGAACGGCCTCATGCTCCACACGATGTACTTCGCCGACGAGGTGCGGGACTTCGGCGAGGTCGACAAGGGGCAGGGCGCCAAGATCCGGGAGGGCGAGCTCGATCTGGCCCTCCGGCTCATCGAGGAGCTCTCCCACGCCGAGTTCAAGCCGGAGCAGTACCAGGACGAGTACCGCCAGCGCGTGCTCGACCTCGTGAACACCAAGGTCGAGGGCAAGGAGGTCACCGCCGTCGGCCCCCAGGTCCAGCGCGCCCAGGTCATCGACCTGATGGACGCGCTCAAGGAGAGCCTCGCCAAGCGCGCGGCGGCGCCCGGCGCGACCGAGCGCAAGCCGCCCGTCAAGGTGGTCAAGCGCCCGGCCGCCGCAGAGAAGCCGGAGAGGAAGACCCAGGCCGCCAGGAAGTAGCGCTCAACCCGCAGCGTTTCTACATGCGTTTCTGCATGATTGACACGCGCCGGGAGCCGCCCCTATCATAGCGCGACTTCGATGGCCGCCACGCACGCCGCGCCGTTCCCCCGACAGAAGAGGAGGTCGCCTATGAACCGCCGCTCATTTCTCGCCAGCACCACGCTCGCAGGCGCCACGCTGGCCTTTCCGGCCGTGCTGCGCGCCCAGGGCAAGGACCCCATCCGCATCGGGTTCCCGCTGCCGCTGACAGGCCCGTTCGGCGCCCTCGCGGCCGACCAGCAGCGCGGCGCCCAGGTCGCCGCCGACGAGCTCAATGCCAAGGGCGGCATCCTCGGCCGCAAGGTCGAGCTGCTGTTCCGCGACGACCAGCTCAAGCCCGCCGTCGGCGCCCAGCGCACCCAGGAGCTCATCGACAAGGAGAAATGCCTGTTCATCGTGGGCGGCCTCGCCGCGCACGTTCAGATGGCGATCAACGAGCAGACGAAGAAGTCGAAGGTGCTCTTCATCTCGGTGAGCCAGTCCGACGAGATCAGCGCCAAGCCCGACACCAGCCCGCTCACCTTCCACGAGGCGCTGAACCCAACCATCACCTCCCGCGCCGTCGGCGGCTGGATCGCCGACAACCTCGGCAAGAAGTGGTGGATCATCTATGCCGACTATGCCTGGGGCAAGCAGAACAATGCCGTCCTCCAGGAGGTGCTGAAGAAGAAGGGCGGGACCGTCCTCGGCGCCACGCCCTACCCGCTGGGGAGCGCCGAGTTCTCCGCCCACCTGCCCAAGATCCAGGCGGCCAAGCCCGAGGTCCTCGTCACGGTGACGCCGGGGGCGGATAATATCGCCTTCCTCAAGCAGGCGATCAGCTTCGGGATGAAGAAGGACATGCGCATCGCCCAGCCGCTGCATTGGCTCCCCCAGCTCAAGGAGGGCGGCCCCGAGCTCTACGCGGACATCTACGGCGGCACCAACTTCTACTGGGAGCTGCAGGACACCATCCCGCAGGTGAAGCGCTACGTCGAGGCCTACCAGAAGAAGTTCAACACGCCGCCCGGCGACTACGGCTGCTACGCCTACAGCGGCGTCATGGAAGTGGCCCGCGGGTGCGAGCTCGCCAAGTCCGCCGACTCCGAGAAGGTCGCCGACGCCCTGCGCAAGAGCCCGGTCTACGATCACTACAAGGGCAAGCAGTGGTGGCGGGCCTGCGACAACAAGTCCTTCCAGGACCTCTGGATCGTCAAGGGGCGCGACAAGGCGAAGGGTGACTGGGGCCTCGTCGAGGTGGTGAGCAAGATCCCCGCCAACGAGGAACTGGACCGCACCTGCGCCCAGAAAGGCCACGCCTAACTGCACGTGTTCGACGTCACGCTGTCCGCGCTGGCAGCACAGGTCTTCACGGGCCTCGTGCTCGGGATGATCTTCGTGCTGCTGGCGATCGGACTGTCGCTCATCTTCGGCCTCATGACCGTGGTCAACTTCGCCCACGGCTCGCTCTTCATGCTCGGCGCCTACTTCGGCGTCTTCATCTTCGGGCTCACGAGGAACTTCTGGCTGTCGCTGGTGGTGGCGCCGCTCATGGTCGGCGCCCTCGGGCTCGTGATCGAGCGCTTCCTCATCCGCCGGCTCTACGGCCGCTCGCCCGACGATCCGCTGCTCCTGACCTTCGGGCTCTCCCTCATCATCGTCGAGGCTGCCCGCCTCATCTGGGGCAAGATCGGCCTCACCCTCGACCCCCCCAGGGTCCTCGCGGGCGGCGCCAACCTCGGCTTCATGACCTTTCCCGTGTACCGGCTCTTCGTGATCGCCATCACCGCCGCCGTCCTCGTCGCCATCTGGTTCTTCCTCGAGCGCACGAACGTCGGCCTCATCATCCGCGCCGGCTCGCGTGATCCGTTGATGGTCCGCGCGCTCGGCATCGATCTCTCCCGCATCTGGCTACTCGTCTTCGGCATCGGCACCGCCCTCGCCGGCCTCGCCGGTATCCTCGCCGGGCCCATGCGCGGCGTCTACGCGGAGATGGGCGTCACCATGGTCATCGAGTCCTTCGTGGTCGTCGTGGTGGGCGGCATGGGAAGCCTGATCGGCGCCGTCGTGGCGGGTGTGCTCATGGGCCAGGTTGTCGGCCTGACGACCTTCTTCGCACCCGCGCTCGCCGAGATCATGGTCTTCGTGGCCATGGCCGTCGTCCTGCTCGTGCGGCCGAGCGGCCTCTTCGGCGAGGCCGGCCTCCTCGAGTGATGGGGATGCGCGGCTCCCTCCGATCGGCCGTCGACTGGGTGGGCGCCCATCCCGTGTCCGCCTTCTTCGTCTTCTTCGCGGTATTCCCGTTCCTGGTGCCCTACAAGGCCCTCGCCACCCAGGTGCTGATCTTCGGCCTCTTCGCCCTCGGCTTCAATCTGCTCTACGGCTATACCGGGCTCCTGTCCTTCGGCCATGCCGCCTACTACGGGCTCGGCGCCTACGGCACCGGCATCGTCCTCGCCAAGCTTCACCTGACCTCTCTGTGGGGGGCGATCGGCGCCGGGCTGCTCCTTGCGGGATTGGGCGGGGCAGTCATCGGATTTTTCTGCCTGCGCCGCCGCGGCATCTACTTCGCCATGCTGACGCTGGCCTTCGCGCAGCTCCTGTACTTCGTGGGATTTCATCTCGCGAACTGGACGGGCGGCGATGACGGGCTGCGCGGCATCCCCCAGCTCAAGCTCGGCCTCCCCGGCCTCACGCTCTCCCTGGAGTCACCGCTCGGCTTCTACTACTTCTCCTTCGTGCTCGTGGTCATCGCCGTCGCCGTCCTCAAGCGCATCCTCGACTCGCCCTTCGGCGCCGTCCTGCAGGCCATCCGCGAGAACAGCGACCGCGCCGTCGCCTGCGGCTACGACATCAACCGCGTCAAGCTGCTCTCGTTCGTGTTCTCGGCGATGTTCGCGGGGCTCGCGGGATCGCTCGACGCCCTGCGCCTCACCGTGGTGCCGATCGAGTCGCTGTACTGGACGACGTCGGGCCAGGTCGTGATGATGACGCTCCTCGGCGGGGCGGGAACGTTCTTCGGTCCCTTCGTGGGGGCGGCGACCTTTCTCGTCCTCGAGGACCGCCTGAGCGCCTTCACCGAGTCCTGGCCGCTCGTGATCGGCGCCATCTTCTCGGCCTTCGTCCTCTTTCTTCCCCGGGGCATCTGGGGAACGCTGATGGGAGGGTTCCATGGCCGTCAAAGTGCTTGAGCTTCACCACCACGGCATCCGGGTCGGGCCGTCGGCGCCCGAGGTCAAGCAGGCCCTCACCTTCTACCATGACGTGCTCGGGCTCGACCCCGATCCCGGGCGGCCGTACATTCCCACCATCGACGGCTACTGGATGGACCTCGGCACCTCCCAGATCCACCTGATGGGCGTCGACGGGCAGTCGAAGTTCGCGGCGGGCCCGGGCAAGGACCCCGCCTCGACCCACGTCGCCCTCGCGGTGCCGGACATCCAGGAGGCGGAGAAGGAGCTGGAGCGCCTCGCCGTCGACTTCTGGGTCACCCGCGGCGTGGTGGGGCCGGAGTCGCAGCAGATCTTCATGCACGATCCCTTCGGCAACATGATCGAGCTCCACCAGATCGGCACCTGCCGGTGCAATAGCTTCAAGCGGCCCGACCCCGCCGCCAAGAGCAGCATGAGCTGAGTGATGGGCCGGCTGACCGGCGATCAGAAAGCCGTCGTGGACCGCGTCGAGCGCATCACGCGCGAGGCGATCGCGCCGCGGGCCGCCGAGTACGACGCCGCGGGCGCCAATCCGATCGATAGCTGGCGAGCGCTCCAGCGCGAGGGCTTCCTGGCCGCGGCCGTGCCCACGGCCCACGGCGGCCTCGGGCTCGACATGGCGACCTATATCGCCGTCATCCGGACCATCGCCCGCGGCTGCGCCAACACGGCCATGACCGTGCACATGCACTCGACGGTCATGCGCTTCATCGACGCGCTCGCCACCGATGCGCAGAAGCGGCGCTACTACCCCGAGGTGATCGAGCACGGCAGGCTCTTCGGGAGCTGGGGAAGCGAGCCCGCGGTGAGCCTCTCGCGCACCTTCCTCATGGAGACGGTGGTCACCCAGGACGCGGGCGGCTACCTCGTCAACGGCGTCAAGTACTTCTGCACGATGGCGCTGGGCGCCTCCTACTACATGGTCTGGTGCGCGCTGGACGGCGGCAGCGACATGGGCAAGTCGCTGCTCCAGGTGCTGGTGCCGGCGCAAGCGCCGGGCATCGTCACCGACGGGAAATGGGACACCCTCGGCATGCGCGCGACGTTCAGCCCCTCGGTGACCTTCAAGGACGTCCGCGTGCCCGGCGACGCCGGCCTCGGCGATCCCGGTGGCGCCACACGGGTCGGGGTCGTGGAGAGCTTCGCCCTCGGCTATGCCGCGGTCTACCTCGGGATCGCCGAGGCCGCCCTCGCCTTCGCCGTCGACTACGCCAAGAAGCGTGTCGTCAAGCCGGAGAACGTGGCCGTCGCCCACGATCCGGCGGTGCAGCGCCACCTGGGCGAGCTCTCCGCCCATCTCGAGGCCGCCCTCCTCGTGCTCGCCGACTCCGCGGCGGGCTGGGCGGACGCCGACATGCTCGAGCGGGGCGTCCTCGCCAACCGGGCGAAGTACCTGGCGACGGAGGCGAGCCTCGAGGTTACCTCCAAGGTGATCCAGATCGTCGGTGGCCGGGGGGCCTACAAGGACTACATCGCCGAGCGCGCCTTCCGCGACGTGCGCACCTCGACGCTGATGCCGCCGACCATGGACCGGATGCTCGAGGCCATCGGCAAGAGCGCCCTCGGCCTCGACGCGCCGATGTTCACCGTCCCCGGGGCGGGACGCGGATAAGGGCCGCCTGGCCATCTGCGCCTTCATTGAGGGCCGGCATAGTCCACACCGCCGCCATTCCGCCCTGGACTACCAGACGCCCATCAGCTATGAAAGCCAGCACGACCCGGCGGCGTGATCCGAAAACCGTTCACCGTCCACGAAACCGGGGCAACTCCAGTAACCGGGATACCGGGATCACGGCGACACCCATGAGGTCGCCGGAGGGGGTTCACCCGGCGCGTTGCCCGCGAATCCCCGAGACAGGGCCCACCCTCACCCCGGCCCTCTTGATCGAAGAGGGAGAGGGAGTCAATTCGATGCCCTCGCCCCCGGGGGAGAGGGGCAGGGTGAGGGGGCGTGTAGGACGCCGAAGACGCGATCGTGAATAGCGCGGGCTAGACTTCGAGGAAGCGCTGCTGGATGGTGGGGTCGCGCGCCAGCTCGGTGGGGGTGCCCGAGAACTGGATGCGGCCCTGGTCCATGACGTAGAGCCGGTGGGAGAGGGCGAGGGCGACCTCGAGGGTCTGCTCCACGAGCAGGATGGTCGTGCCGCTCTTGTTGATCCGCCCGAGGATCTCGGTGAGGCTCTGGACGAGGAGCGGAGCCAGGCCCTCTGTGGGCTCGTCCACCAGCATGACCTTGGGCCGCGCCACGAGCCCGCGCGCGATGGCGAGCATCTGCTGCTCGCCGCCCGAGAGGAAGCGCCCCTTCTGGCCGATCCGCTCGCGCAGCCGCGGGAACAGCTCGAAGACCTCGTCGACGCGCGCCGCCCCGTTCGCGCCCGGCGCCGCCATCATGCCGAGGCGGAGGTTCTCGAGCACGGTCAGGTTCGGCAAGACGCGGCGCTCCTCGGGGATCCACGCGATGCCGCGCCGGACGATCTCGTGGGTCGGCAAGCGCGTGATGTCCGAGCCGGCGAGGGCGATCCGGCCCCGCTGCGGGCGCGCGATGCCCATGATGGAGCGCAGCGTGGTCGTCTTCCCGGCGCCGTTGCGGCCGATCAGCGTCACCACCTCGCCCTCGCCGACGGCGACGGAAACGCCTTGCAGGATATGCGCCTCCCCGTAGTAGGTGTGGATCTCCTCGACGGCGAGCAGGGTCATCGCGCGACGCCGAGGTAGGTCTGCTGGACGGCCGTGTTCGCGCGGATCTCGTCGGGCGTGCCCTCGGCGAGGAGGCCGCCCTGGTGGAGCACCGTGATGCGGTCGGAGATCTTCATGACGAGCTTCATCTTGTGCTCGACGAGCACGACGGTCCGCCCGGCGGCGAGCTCGCGGATGAGGCGCATGGTCTCGTCCGTCTCCTCCGGGCTCATCCCCGCCGTGGGCTCGTCCAGGAGCAAGAGCGTCGGGTCGGAGGCGAGCGCGATGCCGATCTCGAGGTGGCGCTTCTCCCCGTGCGAGAGATGGGTGGCGAGCACCGCCGCCTTGTCGGCGAGGCCGATGCTGCCGAGCAGCTCGACGGCGCGCTCCCGGACCCCGCTGAGGCGGACCGCGGGCGACCAGAAGTTGAAGGCGCGCGCGTGCCCCTGGACGGCCACGCGCACGTTCTCGAGCACGGTCAGGTGCGGGAAGATGTTCGTGATCTGGTAGGACTTGGCGATGCCGAGGCGGACGACGGCGTGCTGCGGCCGCCCGGTGATGTCCTCGCCCTTGAACCAGATCCGGCCCGAGCTCGGCGCCATCTCCCCCGAGATCAGCCGGAAGAGCGTCGTCTTGCCCGCGCCGTTCGGCCCGATGATCGAGCGCAGCTCCCCCGTGCGCACCGTGAGGTCCACCCGATTGACGGCCATCAAGCTGCCGAAGGAGCGGGTGAGCGCTTCGGTGCGCAGCAGGATCGACTCGGGCATAGGTGCTCATCTAGCACGCGCGATTTCCGAGTGTCAAGGAGGAACACGCCGGCGCGAGCGCACCCCGTCGCGCGATCGGCCGGGCCTGGGCGTCTTGGCGCTTGCGTTGGACCTCGCCCGCGTCTATTCTCGGCCCCGAGCCGTCGCCGATTGCCGAGGAGGGAGAGCGCACATGCCGAAACCGGAGCTGGAGTTCTTCGATGCGGAAAGCCTGCCGCGGCAGAGCGTGGCGGGCGTGCCCGGCCTCTTCGAGCGGATCCTGAGCCGCGACGCCGCCACCGGCAACTACACGCGCTGCCTCTACCTCGAGCCGGGCTGCGACACCTCGGCCATGGGCGTGCAGCGCCACGACTTCTGGGAAGAAGTCTGGATCATCTCGGGGGCCTTCCGCGACATCTCGCTCGGCAAGACGTTCACGGCGGGCATGTATGCCTGTCGGCCGCCCGGCATGCGCCACGGGCCCTGGCGCACCAGCGAGGGCTGCACGACCTTCGAGATCCGCTACTACGACAAGAAGTAGCCGGGAGGACGCCGTGGCTCACCCGTCGGTCGGCTTGATCCTCCCCAATCGGGCCATCGTGCTCGGCGCCGTCAGCGTGCGCGATCTCATCGATCTGAGCGTCGAGGCCGAGGGCTCGGGAGCCTTCGACACGGTCTGGGTCGGCGACAGCCTGCTCGCCAAGCCGCGCCTCGAGGCGATCACGCTCCTCAGCGCGCTTGCCGGAGTGACGGCACGCGTGCGCCTCGGCGTGGGCTGCATGGCGACCTTCGTCCATCGCCACCCGGTGCTGCTCGCGCATCAGTGGGCGAGTCTCGACGTCCTCTCGGGCGGGCGCTCCTGGCTCGCCGTCTGTCTCGGCGGGCCCAACGAGCAGAGCCCCGCCCAGGCCCTCGAGCACGCGGTCATGTCCGTCCAGGCCGGCGAGCGCGTCGGCCGGCTCGAGGAAGGCATCGTCATCCTCCGGAAGCTCTTCCACGAGGACAAGGCCTCGCACGCGGGGGCCTTCTACCGGTTCGAGGGCGTGACGGTCCTGCCGCGGCCGGTCCAGAGCCCCTGCCCGATCTGGATCGCGAGCAATCCGACGGGGCTCACGTGGAAGGGCGGCGCGAGCGCGCCGGAGGGCGTCGTCGAGAAGAGCTTCCGGCGGGTCGCCCGCTTCGCCGACGGGTGGATGACCAACAAGGTCTCCCCCGACGAGTTCCGCCGCCAGTGGGGACGCATCACCACGCTGGCCCGCGAGGAGGGCCGCGACCCCGCGCGCCTCGGCAGCGCCCTCTACCACAATATCAATATCAACGAGGACCGTCAGGCCGCCCTCGAGGAGAGCAAGACCTTCCTCGACAGCTACTACACCTCGAAGTTCAGCCCGGCCTTCGTCGAGGGCTGGACGGTGGCGGGCAACCCGAAGCAGTGCATCGCCGAGCTCCGGGCGTACTTCGAGGCCGGGGTCGGCCACATGGCGCTCCGGCTCACCTCGTGGAACCAGCGCGGCCAGCTCGCCCGCTTCCTGAGCGAGGTCGCGCCCGCCCTCGGAGGCCGCGCGTGATCGGCGGGACGGGCCACGCCGTGGCGACAGCCCGGGTGCCCGTCCCGGTCAAGGAGAATCCATGATGAGGACCGCGCTGATCGCGATCATCACGCTGGGGGCGGCGCTCGCCGCCGGGTCCGCCGGGGCGCAGCAGCCGCAGGCGCCGGTGACCCTCGCCTTCGCCACCCTCGGCCAGGGGACCGCCTGGTACATCTACGGCGCGACGATGGCCGACCTCCTGCGCAAGGCGCTGCCGGCCGGATCGAACATCGACGTCAAGCCCTTCGCGGGCGGGGTCGGCAATGCCAAGCTCGTCGCCAAGAACGAGACGCCGATCGCGCTCAGCTTCACCGTCACCAACCGGTGGGCGATGGAGGGCAAGGAGGCCTATGATGCCAAGATCGACAACCTGCGCGGCCTCGTCGGCGGGCTCGACACCTACTATCTCGTCGTGGTGGCGGCCAAGAAGCTCAATATCGCCTCCCTCAAGGACGTGAAGGACAAGAAGATGGCGGTGAAGGCGATCTCGCTCCAGGTCGGCTCCCTCGGCGAGTTCGCCATGCGCCAGCTCCTGCGCGAGTACGGGATGAGCTACGCCGACATCAAGGCCTGGGGCGGCACCACCGCCCACGCCGGCTACAATGTCATCGTTGACGCCTTCAAGGACGGCCGCGCCGAGCTCCTCGTGGCCGTGGCCACGCCGAAGCACCCAAGCATCTCCGAGATCGCCACCTTCACGGACGTCCGCTTCCTCGCCATCGAGCCCGATCGCGTGGCGGGGCTCGGCGCGCTCGGCTACAAGCCGGCGACCATGCCCCCCGACACGTTCAAGAACCAGGCCCAGCCCGTCAAGACGGTGGGCTTTCCGACCGTCCTCATCACCAACAAGGACCTCCCCGAACCCGTCGCCTACACGATCACCAAGACCATCGTGGAGAACAAGGACGCCCTCGTCCGCGGCCATGCCGGGCTCGGCGAGTTCGATCCCAAGACGGCG
>Ga0214473_10009945_pt1 | contig 11227 bp, 3 predicted proteins | sample RVTome_7_FD_203509 | JGI IMG/M metagenome (GOLD analysis project Ga0214473, IMG submission 203509) | Soil microbial communities from uranium-contaminated site in the Upper Colorado River Basin, Wyoming, United States - RVT98D197 | ecosystem: Environmental > Terrestrial > Soil > Contaminated >...
ACGCCGCCTCAAAGGTAAACGAACAGCCGATGAGGAACGCGACGCAGGACTCGTCCCAGTATTTCTCAATCTCCGTTGGGTTGTCGATGGGTAAGCCGCTTTCCAGCACGCGATAGCGCGGAAGATCAGTCCGCACGTCCGACCCGGGAGCGGACCGGACGGCCTCAAAATGACCGGGCCTGGTCGTCTCCAACAATGGGCACGGTTTGGGATTGCATTGACAAAACCGTTCAAACTCGGCCGCATCGGAATGTCGAAGAACGACCAGATTAGCCTGTGCAAATCCCAAGGCCACGCCGGCGGTCGGGCCGACGAACTCGCCGCGTCTGCACAATTCGCGGATTTGCCTTCCGCTCATGGCGGCGAAGTCGACGACCATCAACCTACCGCTCCGGTTTGCGCGAATGAGACAAGAACCTGACCGACCTCTTCCGGGGAGATTCCGCATAGTCGTGCGCTCAACACGCATGCGAGCATGTTGCACGGAAAGTCTGACCGCGCCGGTCCCAACTCCTCGACCACCCCTTCCACGTTGAGCCGCAGGCGCCCCTCGACCAGCCAGGCGCCACGATCGAGGCTGTGGCGGCAGGACATAAAAAACGTGCGACCGTGGTGCTTTCGTGCCAGCGAACGCACCCGTTCATCGTCAAAGGGTAGAACCAACGCGTCACCCGGACGCTGGTTCATGAACACCCGGCTCTTGATTCGCCGATATTCGGCGAAGGATCGGTGACGATCCAGATGGGCCTCGTCGATGTTGAGCACGACGGCCACGTCCGGACGAAAATGCACGACGGATTCGAGCTGAAAGCTGGAGACGGCCACGGCGATGGGGGAGCGGCCGTCGTGATGCAGCAGTTGATGCGAAAGCGGAATGCCTTTGTTGCCGGCGATCATCATGGGACGCCCGGCGGCGGCGAATAATCGCTGCATCAGTTCCACCGTGGTTCTCTTGCCGATGGTCCCGGTTACGGCGATGAGCGGCGTTCTGGGCGACGATTCACGGTCGAATCCGAGCTGAAAAGCCAGCTCCATCTCGCTCATCACCGGGATGCCCCGGCGATGAACTTCCGAAAGAATCGGACTTTCCGGGGGAACGCCCGGACTCGTCACGACTAAGTCGCAACCCTGAAGGAATTGGATGGTGTGTTCTCCGGCCTCGACGCCTTCGACCGACGTGCCGGGCTCCACGGTTACGGAACCAAGATCGGAAACACGCACATGGTGGCCGCGACGCGAGAGCAGCGAAGCCGCCGCCTTTCCCGTTTCTCCATAGCCGAGGATTCCCACGGACAAGGATCGGTCCCCGGATAGGGGAGAGGGCATGATATGACGTCTGATTCCTTCGAGCATTCGCACGCTGTCATCCAGCGTCAGACCATCACTGGTCAGTTCGCGTTGCAGCGTGACTCCGTCCACGGCTCCGCCATCGCGAACCAGGCGTTCGAGATCGAATGCCACTTCGTCGGCGCTGGGAAGCAGATCCGATCCTTCCAGCACGCAAAAGGCGCCGGCCAGTCCAAAGGCGCCCCAGTTGGAAACGCCGGCGGCGATGCAGAAATCGGTCGCCACGATGGTGGCGATGGATTGGCCGTTGGCAATGCACGAGAGGGCGTCGGCGAAGACCTTGCCCATCCCGATTTCGTTTCCGCCGTCTCCGATGCCGATGGTCGTCAGGCCGCGCCTTTCAGCAGCCAGAAACAAATCGTCCAAGGGCGCCGTGACACTGGTGATGTCGATGCCGCGCATGTTGCGGTAGCGTCCGTCCTTGGCGCGTCCCACGCGCTCAATGGCCACCAGATGAGTCGGATCAGCGCGTGCAAGGTACGCGTCATAGTCGGTCATCGGATCGAGTCCGATCGCGCGAAAGAGCGGGGCGTTCCGCGAGTCCGTGATGTAATCGACTTCGATGCCGCGTTGGGCAAGAACCTGTCCGAGCACTTTGGCCCCGGGCGGGCCGTCCGTTTCGCCGGCGCCGACTTCCTGAATAAAGAATCCGCTGACGATTCCCACGCGCCGGGCGAGTCGAAGCGATTGCGCGGCCAGTCGCAATTGGTCGGCCACGACCAGGCCGAATACGTTTCGTCCGCCGGGATCGCTGGCGATCAGGTTCTCAATCGAGGTAATCCGTGGGTTCATTCGATCACCCATGAAGGATCGGGAGCCTGACCCCGAACAGGGCGGGTTCCTTGCGGCACGGGCGTCGTTCCCGTCGGCCTGTGGCATTCGCCGTTCATCGTTCTATTCCCCATCCTCCTCCGCCCGGCGTTTCGATCGTCAGCCGATCTCCCGGTTGAACCGAAAGACTGACGATCGGGGGGAGCGACTCATCACGATCGGAGCCGGCGCGCCGCAAAATATTTCGACCGGGCAGGCCGAATCCTCCGCCGAGCAATCCGTAGGGCGCCGTGGTCCGGCGCTGACTGATGATCGAAACGTCAAGCGGTTCGAGAAACTCCCATTCGCGAATGACGCCGCATCCGCCGCGCCATTCGCCCGCTCCGCCGGAACCGCGGCGAATCTGAAAGCGAACCAGGCGAACGGGCACCCGCGCCTCCAGCACTTCCGGATCGGTCAGCCGTGTGTTGGTCATATGCGTGTGCACGGCGTCGGCGCCGTGGAAACCGTTCCCGGCGCCCGCGCCGCCGCAAATGGTTTCATAATAGCCGAATCGCTCGTTCCCCATCAGTACGTTGTTCATCGTACCTTGGGAGGCGGCCACGAGCTTCAGCGCCCCGAAGAGACAATCGACAATTCGTTGGGAAGTCTCCACGTTGCCCCCGACCACGGCCGGACACCGTGACGGATCCTCGTGAGGCCGCGGGTTCAGAAAGCACTCGGGGAGAATGAGGCGAATGGGCAATAGGACTCCCGCATTCAAGGGTATATCCTCGTGAATCAGACACCGCAAACAATACAGAATCGCGCTGCGTGTGATGGACGGGTTGGCGTTGAGATTGCCGTGAAGGGCGGGCGCCGTGCCCGTAAAGTCAATGGTTGCGGAGTCGCCCGCAATAGTCAGCGTGACGCAGATGGGGGAGCCGTCATCCAGTCGATCTTCGAATCGGTACGCGCCGTCCGGCAGGCGCGAGAGAGCGGACCGCATCTTGCGTTCTGCGGCGGTTTGAATGTGTTGCATATACGCGCGGACGACGTCCCATCCGCGCCATGCGGTGAGCGCCGCCAGTTCGCGCGCCCCGGTCCGGTTGGCCGCCACCTGGGCCGCAATGTCCGCGAGATTCTCCTCCGGTGAGCGGGAAGGATGGGGCCCACTGGTGAGCAATCCTCGCAATTCGTCTTGCCGCGCCCGACCGTCGTGCATCCAGGCAAAAGCCCGAATCAGAATGCCCTCTTGAGCCAGTGAGGTCGAGTCCGGCGGCATGGAGCCGGGTCGTGTCCCGCCGATCTCCGCGTGGTGGGCGCGACTGGCGGTAAAGAACAGTAGTTGTGCACCGCATTCATCATGTACGGGCGAAATGACGGTAACGTCATTGAGGTGAGAACCTCCGCGGAACGGGTCATTCGTAATATATACATCGCCGCGACGAAAATGCCGAACATCTTCGATGAGACACTTCACGCAGTCGCTCATTCCTCCCAGATGGACGGGTATGTGTGGGGCGTTCGCCACCAAATCGCCGCCGGATGTAAAGATGGCGCAAGAGTAATCCATACGCTCTTTCACGTTGACGGAAAGGGCGGTACGACGAAGGGTCTGGCCCATTTGTTCGGCAATCGCCGAAAACTGATTGTTGAAAAGCTCCAGGCGAATGGGGTCACAGGCGACGGCGTGATTGGTTTCCGATCTTTCCTCAGCGGTCCCGGCGTCCGTCAGAAGTATGTCTCCGGTGGACAATACGTCGGCCGTCCAGCCATCCTCAATGACCAGAGTGCTCGAACTCTCTACGACGATGGCCGGCCCGGAGATGCGACAGCCGGGATGAAGCGCATGTCGGGTGAATATCGGGACTTGCGTCATCGCCCCGTTGACCATCAACTGGGTATAAGTCGCAGCCGAACTGGATAAGGATAGTTTCGAATTCGACCATTGCCCACGAGGCGTGCGCGCGGTCAGCTCAACGCGCGCAGCCTTAATGACCACCTGACGGGCCTCGTGTACGTATCCGTACATTCGACGATGCAGTTCCTCGAAGGCACGATGCACCTGCCTTAACGGGTCGGCGGGCACGGTAAGGACGGAGGTCTGCCCCTCGTAACAGACGTCCAGGGTGCGGTCAACAGGTCCGATAGCGTCGGCGGGCACGCCGTCTCGAAGCAATTGCTTCCTCCCCTTTTGTGTGAGGGCAGCAAACGTTTCTTCCAGACGTTGTCGAGCGCCCGCCGTTAACGGCTGCTCGACGGACTGTTGGGTCATTCGCTTGATGTCTGCGGTGGCGATGCCCAGGGCGCCGAGTACGCCTGCAAACGGGCTGCAGAGCACGCGGCGTATGTCCAGCAATCGCGCCACGCCGCAGGCGTGCTGTCCGGCGGCCCCGCCAAACGCCGTCAACACATAGTCACGAACATCGAGCCCTTTGGCCGTGGAGACTTGTTTGATGGCGGAGGCCATATTCGCGTTGGCGATCTGAATGAACCCGTCGGCGAGGGAATACCGGCTCAGGGTTGAAGAGGTGGTGGAATTGATGATTTCACATAGTGCCGTCAGCTTCTCTTCGACGATTCGTCCGTTGAGCGGGAAGGGAAAGTGATCGGCCGACAGTCGACCGAGGGCGAGATTCATATCCGTTACCGTAAGGGGTCCGCCCCGTCCGTAACAGGCCGGTCCGGGATCGGCGCCCGCGCTGTGGGGACCGACGATCAGCTTTTGTCCGTCGAATTCGCAAAGGCTCCCTCCTCCGGTGGCGACCGTTTCCACGGCCAGCATGGGTGACATGATTCTGACACCGGCCTTGACCGTTTCAAGTTGATATTCCAGTTCCTGGGGCGGCTCATCAATTCGGCAGACGTCGGTGCTCGTGCCGCCCATATCAAACCCGATCGCCCGGGCGTAGCCGACCGCTCGTGCCACGTGACGACATCCCAGGACGCCGCCCGCTGGCCCGCTGAGGACCGTGTCTTTTCCGGAAGCGTTCTCCGCGCTGACCAACCCCCCCAGGCTGGTCATGAGCAATATCGTCGCTTGGGGAAGTGAACGGCGAAGTTCCGCGATATAGCCTTGAATGACCGGAGACAGATACGCGTCCACGACGGTGGTGTCGCCTCGCGACACGATGCGTTCCAGGCGGGCTAATCGGGACGAGACGGAGATGTGGGGGAATCCCAGTTTGCGCGCCACGCGCTCGACCAACTCTTCGTGTGTCGGATTGATATGGGAATGGAGGAGACAAATGGCCAGTGACTCAATGCCCGCGTTCTTCAGTTGCGTGAGTTGTCGGTGGATCCGATGAGGATTGACCGGCTTCAGTGGCACCCCCGTTGCGCTAATACGCTCGTCGATCTCGACGTAGGTGGAAGCCAGTTCATCCCTTTTGCGGATGTTGAGGTCGAACAGTCGCGGGCGGTCCTGATAGCCGATCTTCAGAATGTCGCCAAACCCCTTGGTGGTGACAAACGCCGTCTTCCCTCCTTTCCTCTCCAACAGAGCATTCGTCGCCCGCGTGGTTCCCAATCTTACCTCAATTGGCCCTATAGGATCCGTCAAGCGGAGTCCCATTACATATCGAATGGCGGTAATCGGCGCGGATTCATGACTGCGCAACTCGTAGGAGTGCGCTCTGGCGGATGAATGGGATTGCGCAAGTCGCCAAGTCGCGGTCTCAGCGATTGGCGAGTCGAGAAGTAGTCGCCCCCGATCGGATTCGAAGCCGATCACTCGGGCGAATGAGACCGGAGAACTGTCGGACGGCGAAGGCGAAAGAGGCCTCTCGTCCGGGCCGATCAAGGATAGCGTGTAGCCCACCCAGAACTCGGAGGGCTCTGCTCTTCGGCGAGGATCGACCACGGCCGTATCCGTTGAACCCTCTTCCACGACGCCGCGGACCGCGCCACTACTGAGCAGCTTATGACTGAGGGTGGTTCCATCGGGTCGGCGGGCCAGTACGTCCGTAAACGTGCCGCCGACATCGATCGCAAACTGCCATGAAGTGGAGGTCATACGGGGCACGAAGCGAGGGAATCACGAATTACAAATGACAAGTTACGAAATAAAAATACACGCTGTTGTCCTTGCCGACAGACGCTCGGCTCCGGCTCTACTTTACGGGACATTTCCGTTTGCTATTAGCACAGTGTAAGTCGTAATTCGTCACTCGTAACTCCTGTTCGTTATTGCTTCCCATGACATTGCTTGTATTTTTTTCCGCTGCCACACGGACAGGGGTCGTTGCGGCCCACCTTCGGCGTCTCTCTGCGGATCGTTTCCACTTTGGCCTCGACGTTTTGAGCGCGCATAGCCGCGGCCTGGTCCCGCGCCACCCCCGCGAATCCCGCGCCGGTCGCATCGGCATGTTGATAAGACACGGCGGCGGGACCGGGGCCCGTGCCGGCCGTGGGAACGGCGGCGCGACCATCGCCGCTGGGGGTCTTGATCTTGAAGACGATGTCCGTCACTCGTCCCGCGATCCGCGCCCACATCTGATCGAACAGGTCGCGACCCTCAATGGCGAACTGGCTTTGGGGGTGCGTCTGATCGCCGCCCAGGGGACGCTGCATGATCGCGCTCTTCAGATGATCCATCTCGAGGAGATGGTCCTTCCAGGCCTGGTCGTAGAGCCGCAACAACACGAACTGCTCAAGGCGGGTCAACTCCCAGCGCAGCATCTCACGGCCCTGGTCCGCGATGGCCTCGCGCCATTCGCCCTGGAAGGTGTCGAGGCGGACCTGATTCCACGCGAACGCGAATCGCTGGCGGGCCCATTGGAGTGCGACCTCACGATCTTTTCCCGTGGTGTTTTCATCAATCTCCCGTTCGAGTCGGCCGTTGTGAAACTCGCGGCTGACGGCGGTTAATTCGTCGCGCAAATCGGAAAGCGTGCGCCCCTGGATATTCGCCAGTGCCCAGCCGAGATTGTACTTGGCATTGACCCATTGGACGAGGAAATCGGCGGCCGCGGCGTTGTCCGTGCCCGCAGCGGCGAAGGCCCTTTCCAGGCACCACTCGACCGGGTAGTTGATTTCCCGCTCGCGGTACGCCTCCTTCACTCGGTCATGAAGGAGGGACGCGATCCGGTCCACAGCCACGTCCGTTAATTCCTCCGGATCGAGCTTGATGGCGAACTTGTTGCGCGCCCATTCCGCTAACGCACGAAGTGGGTATTGCGAATCGAGGTATAGGGAGATCCCCGACAAATCGGCTTCGTCGTACAGTCTTTCCGCAGCCGCAATCAGCAACTCTTCGATTTCCTGCGGCTTCAACTTGCGCAGTTGATTCTGCGTCACGGAGATCTTAAACGTCCGTTGCGCCCACTGATGCAGGCCGCCCACGTCCCACTCGCTCGGCGGCTCTTCCGCGTCGATGTATTCGCCCAGCGACGTGCGAATCTGGTCCGCCGCCTCGTGCTTGGCCCGTTCGCGGATGCTACGCTGCGCCGTCTCTAGGTCATCCAGGTTAAAGCCGTCTTCGTCGATGGTCAGATCGAGATTCTGCCGGCACCACTCCACCACGCACGTGCGGTTGTACCGGCCACTGAGGAACTGGGCGAGAGTCGATTGAATGGCCTTGTCCACCGTCGCGAAAATCAGGCCCGGCAAGTCTCGTTCCTCCAGAATGCGCTGCCGGGCGACGTAAAACTCCTTTCGCTGATAATCCATCGGCTCATCCCATTCGAGGAGATGTTTGCGCATGGCGAAGTTACGCTCCTCGACCTTCCGCTGGGCGCGCTCGATGCCCTTGTTGAGTCGTTTGTCCTCCAGGCTCCCTCCGTCGGCGAAACCCCATTCGGCCATCTTCTTGAGCATCCAGTCGGACATGAACAACTTGAGTAAGTCGTCCTGCAGCGACAGTGAGAAACGGGAGGAACCCGGATCACCTTGACGCCCCGACCGCCCGCGGAGCTGATTGTCGATGCGCCGGGCTTCGTGCCTTTCCGTACCGATGATGTGCAGGCCGCACGGCACCGCGATGGGGCATACATTTCGACCCAGCGCCGGAAAGCGCGGGTCAATTTTGGGCTTGAAGCAATGGGCACAGTTGGTCGCCGGGTCGTATTCTTCGCAATGGATGCAGCACTTGGTGATAGCGGTCGGATATAGCGCGCTGGGCAAGGTTCCTTCCGGCAACGTCTTGGGCACGCGGCACTTCTCGTACACCACGATCGGCCCGAGTTTGATGTCCGTTCCTCGACCGGCCATGTTCGTGGCGATCGTGACGTGTCCGCGGGGCGTCTTGTCCCCCCCCAGGGTCGGTGCGGACACTTGACCCGCCTTGGCCACAATCTCCGCCTCCCGGGCATGGTTCTTGGCGTTGAGCACTTCATGATCTATGCCGTAGCGCAGCGTGAGCAAGCGCGACAGTTTCTCGGAGTTCTCGACGCTGGTCGTGCCTACCAGGATGGGCCGACCGTGCACCAGGTCGCTCAAGCAGGCGTCGTAGGCCTCCAGGAGAAGTGCCGTGACCTTCTGCGGATCGGCGTTCTTGGCCTGGAAAGCCTCAATCGCCTTATCGATCTTGCTCACGTCCGCGTTCTGTTCCGCCAGGATCGGGCGAAGGGCGCGTAACGAATCATACAGGAGGAAAGGATCGGCCGGTCGACCGCGACGGTGAATCTCATGGATCTCCTCCACGATGGCCTCGAACTTCTGTTCCACGTCACGATACATCTTGTCGTTGTGATCTCTTCGGTTGACCGGGCGATTCGTCGGAATCTCCACCACGTCGAGTCGGTAAATCTTGTCGAATTCCGTGGCCTCGGTCATGGCGGTTCCGGTCATGCCTGCCCGCAATGGATACAGCTTGATGAAGTTCTGAATGGTGATGGTCGCCAGCGTCTGCGTCTCCTCCTTGACGACCACATGCTCTTTGGCCTCCACGGACTGGTGAAGACCGTCCGACCATTGTCGCCCGTGCATCAGGCGACCCGTAAAGGGATCGACGATGATGATCTGCCCGTTGTGGACGACGTAATCAATGTCCCGCTTGTACACCTTGTGGGCGCGAAGGGAGTTCTCTATCAAATGCGGCCACTCCATGTTGCTGCCGCTGTACAGACTTCCGATGTCCAGCAATTCCTGGGCGATGGTGACGCCCTCATGCGTCAGGCCGACCTGCTTGCGCTCCATCTGCACGATGAAGTAACGGCGGTAAACCTCCGCCGCGGGCAGCCCCAGCACTTCGCGCTCGAAGATTTGGATCGCCTCCACTTGATCGTCCGTGAGGAAATCAGGGCCCAGGGTGGCCGCTTCGCCCTTGTCGGACTCATCATCGTCCTTGGGTTTTGCTTCGGGCTCCCGGACCTCCCCTTTGTTCTTGGTCGCTTTTGTTCGACCGGTTCCCCGTTCCTTGTAGCCCAGGATGTTCATCGCGTCGTCGAGTTTGGGAACGTTGCGGGCATCGCCGTCGTACTTCGTTACGCTAGGCAGGACCTTTCGATCCCAGACGGCCTGCCGCCGCACCAGCTCCTCGGCCACCTTGTTGGCCCGCGGGTAGCGCGTCACGTCGTCGTAGGCCGGACCGGAGATAATGAGCGGCGTTCGCGCTTCGTCGATCAGAATGGAGTCCACCTCATCGACGATCACGTAGTCTAGACGCCCCTGCACCTGATCCTCGCGCCGCGTCTTCATGTTGTCGCGAAGATAATCGAAGCCGAATTCGCTGTTCGTTCCGTAGGTGATGTCGCAGGCGTAGGCCTTTTGGCGCACGCCTTCGCGCCCGCCGGGATCGAGCAACGCCTGGATGTACCCGACGGAGACGTCGAGCAATTCAAAAATGGGCTGGGCGAACTCCGCATCGCGCTTCACGAGGTAATCGTTGACCGTGATGATGTGGATCTTTCGGCCGCACAAGACATTGGCGAACGCCGCGAGGTGGCAGACGATCGTCTTGCCCTCACCCGTTTTCATTTCCGCGATTCTGCCCTCGAAAAGGACGCGGCCGCCAATAAGCTGACAGTCGAAATGACGGTGGTTTTGCGCCCGGCGCGACGCCTCCCGCAGGATGGCGAACGCCTCGCCGAGGAGTCCCCGTTGTTCCAGTTGGGTGATGAACTTCGCGTTTCGCTTGCGGTATTCGTTCTTGAAATACTCGTCCATTCGTTGATGGGGGGAGAGCGAGTTCCACCATTCGTGCAGCGGGGCCATGGTGTCACGCGTTCGTTCGCGCAACGTCCGCGTGCGCGCCCGAAGGTCCTCGCTGAGCTCGTATCGAATCTTGCGAAACGCCGCGTCTCGTTCCTCCTCGGGCAACTCGTCAAGGTGATCCTCATCCGGACGTTGGGTCCATTGAGTGTCGAAGTCGCTCCGTATTTCCGGCTCCAGCGCGTTGATGGCCGGTACCTGTCGGCGATAAAACTTCAAAAGCCGATCATTGCGGGTGCCGAATATTTTCCGCGGAAGGATCTTGACGCCCCGGATCAACGTCGAAGCGGTAGTGGCCACGGACATGCTGTTTCCTTGTCAACGAAGATGGCGGTGGAGTACACGCGATACGAATCAACAAAAGCATACAATCGACGGGATGGGTCGAAAGGTGCGGTCAGGGTCCGTAGAGCCCGCCGATCCGGACCGAAAGCAACAGGCGTCGGAGGTTGCTGCGGGCGGCCACCCTCTCCCTGGCGAGCCGGCGCCTGCCCACTTCGTCGATCACGTCGCCGGGTTCCACCCATTCACGTAGCGTTGCGGTGCTTGCCGCCGATCGTACCATCTGTCTGCGTGGACGGGAGATCCACGAAAAAGGCATTCGCCCCCGGTGACTGACGCAATCGGTTGAGCACGAGGAGGGAAGCGCGGTGACGAGCGCTCCGAGCAGCGCCATCGCCATGAAATCCGAAGATCCAAGGCCGGATGGGATCACCACCATAACATTTCGATTCACCGTGCCGCAGGCTTCAGCCCGCACCGTGTTCATTCATCGCCGTGGCCGATCGCGTGGAAAAAGCTGCGCGACTTCAAGACCAATTTTCGCATTATAGGGCAATTGGATAGCCGGGAAAGAGACCGGCCTCGAGCGGCTCAAGGTACCGCACGAGGCCTGTCATGCAAACGCATCGTTAGGGCTGCGCCCGGCGTGGTTGATCCCCAAGAGGTATCAACGAACGCTGGTCTTTCTTACAAG